>Ga0070665_100005916_pt1 | contig 12531 bp, 11 predicted proteins | sample KBSS13metaG_FD_65862 | JGI IMG/M metagenome (GOLD analysis project Ga0070665, IMG submission 65862) | Switchgrass rhizosphere microbial communities from Kellogg Biological Station, Michigan, USA - KBS S1-3 metaG | ecosystem: Host-associated > Plants > Roots > Rhizosphere > Soil ... | reverse complement strand
AGTCGACAAGATCGAGCGCCGCATCGGTCTCTCAATCAAGGCCGCCAATTATTCCGAGGAGGAACTCAAGCGCGAGTCCGAGGCATTCGACAACTTCCGTCCGGGCGAAGATATGGTCGGTCTCGAGAAGGCTTTCGAAGCCGCCGCGGAAGATTATCGGCCTGGCGAAGGCAAAAAAAAGTAGGCCGCCGGCGCGTTGCACGCCGATTCTAGGGCGAGCGTTGCCACCGTGCGATGGCGAATGTGACGGGTTCGCGCCGGCAAACGACGCCGAGTCAGCGATCACCCTTTCAGTCGAACCGGGCAGCTATACCGCGATCGCGCGCGGGAAAAGTGGCAGCACTGGTGTCGCTGCTGTTCGAAGTTTGCAACTTGCAGTAGGGAATGGCGCCCGTATCACCGCGGTCCGTCGAAGGGGCGACTCTCCCTGCCGAATGATGACGCCGCGGGTGCAACGATGCCACTCGGTATGGCGGCGCCATCGAGCGCAAGATAAGTGTAGCCCTGCAGCCCGCGCTCGTAATCGGCCAGAATCTTCATCGCGTCGTTAGGCTTGAGCCGATCGCTCTTAATCGCAGCGTCCACCTGCAATTTCATCAGGCGCATGAGTTCGATCTTATCCCACTGCGTTAGAGCCAGAACCTGCCCGATCGTACTCCCTTCTATGACTTCCTCGATATACCAGCCCGATTCCTCGTCTTCATCGAGGAAGACATGCACCTCGGTCACGCGGCCAAAGAGATTGTGCAGGTCGCCCATGATGTCCTGGTAGGCGCCGACAAGAAACACGCCCAGATAGTAAAGCTCCCCGGGAATGATCTTATGCAGCGGAAGGGTGTCTTTTACGTCCTGCAGATCGGTGAATTTGCTGATCTTGCCATCAGAGTCACAGGTGATGTCGACAAGCGTGCCCTGTCGGTCGGGTGCAGTCGTTAAGCGATGAATCGGCATGATCGGGAAAAGCTGGCCGAGCGCCCAGTGATCGAGGAGCGACTGAAAAACCGAGAAGTTGCAGATGTATTGATCGCCTAACGACGTCTCCAGCTCCTTCACCTCTTCCGGCACATACTTCAGGCCGCGGTGAAGTGTTACGATCTGCCGGGCGAGCTCCCAGTAGAGCGACTCGATCTTGGCCTTCGATTCGAGATCGAGCAGGCCGAGATTGAACATCTGCTGCGTTTCTTCCTTGATTTGTTGCGCGTCGTGCAAGGTCTCGAGCCGGTTGCCGCGCTTGAGTTGGCGTGTCACCTCGAGGATATCGCGGAGTGGCTTCGGGTCGTTTGCCGTCGCCTCAATTTTCGATGTCTGAACATCCTTTTCGATCGAGCCAAAGGCTTCGACCACGAGGACGGAGTGATGAGCCACGATCGCTCGGCCGCCTTCGCTGACGATCGCGGGATGCGCGACGCCCTCGGAATCACAAACCTCCATGATGTTATAGACAACGTCGTTGCAATACTCTTGGAGCGAATAGTTTGTCGAGCTGTCAAAACTGGTGCGCGAACCATCATAGTCGACGCCGAGGCCGCCGCCGACATCGAGATAACCAAGGGCGTGCCCAAGCTTTGAGAGCTTTGCATAATAACGGGCCGCTTCACGCACCGCGCGTTTGATCGTCGAGATGTCGGGCACCTGAGAGCCGACATGGAAATGGACGAGTTTAAGGCAATGCCCGAGGCCCTGCGCCTTGAGCATTTCGCTCGCCGCAATCAAGTCCGTCGTGCTGAGGCCGAACTTCGCGTTTTCTCCGCCGCTCGTCGTCCATTTTCCTGCGCCTTTGCTATGCAGCCGTACCCGGATACCGACGTTGGGCTCAACACCCATTTCCTTTGCAATCCGCAGCGTTTGTTCAAGTTCCTCCAGTTTTTCGACAACGATGATGACCGACTTGCCGAGACGACAGCCGAGCATGGCTGTCCGAATGAAGGCACGGTCCTTGTAGCCGTTGCAAATAATAAGGCTCTCGGGGTCCTTGTGCATCGCGAGCGCTGCGATCAACTCCGGTTTACTGCCCGCTTCGAGACCGAAATGAAATTGCGCACCGGCGTCGACGATCTCTTCGATCACTTCGCGCAATTGATTCACCTTGATCGGAAAGACGCCGCGATAGTGGTTGCGATAACCGAACTCCTGCATGGCGGAGTGAAAGGCGCGGTTGACCGTCTCGACCCGGTGGCGCAGCAAGTCCTGAAACCGGATGACGAGCGGAAAACCGAGGCCGCGTTCGCGCGCTTCGTTGACCACCTCTAGCAAGTCAATCGAGCCGCCAGCATCCTTCAATGGCTTCGCCACGACGTTTCCGGCGTTATTGACCGAGAAGTAACCGCTGCCCCAGCCGTCGACATTGTAAGTCGCGCTGGCGGCGTCAACATCCCAGTCGTTTTTTGCCATCGTGGCGCAGTGTAGGGCACCCGTCTGCAAATTCAATCGGCAGATTGACGGCCCAAGACCAACTGCCTGCCGCAGAAAACTGAAGCGTCAAATGGCGTGAGGCCCCACGGCACACCTCTTGTTTTTCAAGATCGCTCTGATACGGTTTTTTTGATGAACAAAACGGTGATTGAGGTGCAGGTGCGCGCGGTCCTGCCGACGAGCGGCGGCTGTGCAGTCTTCCTGGGCAACGCCGACAAAGTATTCATCATCTATGTCGACCAGAGCGTGGGCAGCGCGATCACCATGTTCATGCGTGGCACGGTCAAGGAACGTCCATTGACACACGACTTGATGGCGCACCTGATGACGGCGCTCGGCGCGCACGTCGAGCGAATCATCATCAACGATCTCAAGAACGCGACCTACTATGCGCGCATGATCATTCGTGCGGAGAACGAGCTGCAGCAGAAAAAGATCATTGAGCTTGATGGTCGTCCGAGTGACTGCATCGCGATGGCAGTACAACAAAAAGCGCAGATTTACGTGAGCCAGGAAGTCTGGGACGAGGTGGACGACATGAGCGACGTGCTGCGCAAGATGGAAGAGGACGGCATCAAGCCGGAGATCGAGCCGGAAGGCGAAGCGGAGTCCGAAGAGTAGTTCTTCCTCGGCAATTTCTTCTTCCAGTAGCGCGGTTTAGCGGCGAGCGCGTCACCGAAAACGCCGCAATGTAGCCCGGCCACCCCTAGCCCCCTCTCCGAGCGACGCTGACTCTCTGCGGATGGCACAGCCGTCTCTACACTCAGCCGATCAGTTCGCCGTACTGTCGTGTCGCCATCTCGGTGCAGCGGGCGAGAACCGCAGCCGGTGTGTCCAGTTCGAGGACCTCCTCTACGAGCTTTTGGCACTCGGTCACCGACAGACGCTGGACCGCGCTTTTGACTCGCGGCACAAGCGATGTCCCTGCGCTCAACTCGTCCATGCCGAGTCCAAGAAGCAAGGGCGTAAACAAGATTTCTCCCGCCATCTCGCCGCAAACGCCTACCCAGATGTCGTTCGCGTGTGCGGCATCAGCCACCATCTTCAGCAGCCTAACGACCGACGGATGGCTCGGTTCGTAGAGATGCGCAACTCGCTCATTTGTCCGATCGATCGCGACCGAATACTGGATCAAGTCGTTCGTTCCGATGCTGAAGAAATCTACCTCGCGCGCGAGCAGATCCGCCATGATGGCCGCGGTGGGCACCTCGATCATCACGCCGATCTCAAGTTCGTCGTGGAACGGATGGCCTTCTCGGCGCAGCTCGTCCCTGCATTCATCGACGATCTGCAAGCCGCGGCGCACCTCATCAAGGCCGGAGATCATCGGGAACATCATTTTGACGTTCGTCCCGACGCTTGCTCGCAGGATGGCGCGCAGTTGGGTTTTGAAAATATCGAGATTTTCGAGACAAAAACGAATCGCTCGCCAGCCAAGAAAAGGATTGAGTTCGTCGCCACTTTCAATGCCTTCCGAAATCTTGTCGCCGCCGAGGTCAAGGGTGCGTATGATCAGCGGATTTGGCGCAACCCGTTCAGCGACGGTTCGGTAGATTTCGAATTGCTCTTCTTCCGTCGGGAGCGCCGTCTGATTGAGGTAGAGAAATTCCGTGCGGTAGAGTCCGATGCCTTCGGCACCATTGGCGAGGACGGAGTCCACTTCGTCGGGCAACTCGATATTGGCCGAGAGGACGATGTGGCAACCGTCTCGCGTAGTCGACTTGGTTTCGCGCAGCTGTGTCAGGCGCTCCGCGATCGCACCTTTCTGCCGTTCGATCTCGGCGTATTCGCGCAGCGTTGCTTCGCTCGGATGAACGATGAGCAGCCCATGATAGCCGTCGATCAAAGCGGGTGCGCCGGTTTCCAGCGTCTCGGTCGCATCGTGCAAACCCACGACGGCGGGAATGCCTAACGACTGGGCCATGATCGCCGTGTGCGAAGTGCGGCTGCCCAGGTCGAGCACCAGGCCACGCACCTGTTCGCGGTTCATTGTCGCGGTATCGGACGGGGTGAGATTATGGGCGACCAGGATGTGGGGTACGTTGATCGAGAGAAAGGGCCGCGGTGATTTCCCCTGCAGATTGCGAATAACGCGGCGGGTGACGTCCTGGATGTCGAGTGCGCGCTCGCGCAAGTAAGGATCGTCGATCCGGCTGAGCGATTCGATATAGCGGTTCGCCACTTCCTGGAACGTGAACTCCACGTTGCAGTGATCGGCCTCCAGTTTACGCAGCACCTCGTCGATCAACGTCTGATCTTCGACCACCAACAGGTGCGCATCAAAAATCCCGGCGTCTTTCGCGCCGATAGCCTCTGCGATTTGTTGCTGCATCTCGAGGATCTGAGCCCGGGTCTGGATCAGCGCATTTTCGAAGCGTGCGATTTCGTCGGCGACGTTGGACGCGTCGACCTGGTATCGCACGACGTCGTCGGTCTCGATTGAAAAGACGTGGATCGGCCCCCGTGCAATCCCAGGGGCGGCGGGCACACCGTGCCAGCGCTTTTCCTCGTAGTGACTGCTATCGCCGTTCATTCCGGTGCAAGAATAGCCGGGACGTCAACTACTCTTCGTTGAAGCGCGACTGGATTAATTCTTCTATATCCTGGAGTGCCTGGGCGGCGTCGGGGCCCTCCGCGCGGACGCGCAGTGTAGAGCCCTGGCCAGCGGCCAGCATCATTAAGCCCATGATACTTTTTCCGTTGATCTCCTCGTCTTCCTTTGCGACCCAGATTTCGCATCGATGCCGGCTCGCGATGCGGACGAACATGGCCGCGGGTCGGGCATGCAGACCAAGCCGGTTCACGATCGTGATCTCCTTTTCGACCTTTTCGGTGGTGGCGGGTGCCGAGCGTCGATTTAATAATCCCATTACGTAATTTGCGACTCCATTTGACCCAGCAATTTCTCGTTAAATTCCACCGCGCTATTGAGACCAAGGCTCTTCAGCTTCTGATCCATCGCTGCCACCTCGATCAATCTCGCGATATCCCGTCCCGGCCGCACCGGAATCGTGATGTGCGGCACTTCGATCTTGAGAATCTCGTAAAGTTCGCGGTCCAAACCGATTCTATCCACTTCTTCCAGCTCCTGCCAATCTTTTAACGTCACCACCAGATCGAGTCGCTTCTCGATTCGGATCGCGCCGATGCCGAAGATGGAGACGACGTTAATGATTCCGATGCCACGCACTTCCATGTGATAGCGGGTCAAATCAGGCGCGGTGGCCATCAGTTCGCGGCCCTCGAGCGATTTGACCTTAGTCACATCGTCGGCGACAAGGCTGTAACCGCGCTCGATCAGGCCGAGGACGCATTCGCTCTTGCCTACGCCGCTCGCCCCGCGGATCAAGACGCCGATGCCGAGAATATCGACCATGCTGCCGAACTCGGTCACCGATGGTGAAAAATCGAGCTCGAGCGCGATCGTGGCGGCGTTGATGAACTTCATTGTGATCATCGGGGTGCGGAAAATCGCGATCCCAGCGGATTCGGCGATGGAGAGCAATTTCGGGGCGAGATGGAAGCCGCGCGAAGCGACTAGGCACGGGATCTTTTGCGAGCAAAGTGCGCGGAACCGCGCATGCTGTTGGCGGGCCGACAAACTCTTGAGGTAGGATTGCTCTGCCGCGCCGAGAACCTGGACGCGTTTTTCAGCGAAATAGGTATAGAAGCCGGCCAGGGCGAGGCCGGGCCGATTAATCGTCGGTTCCCGAATGCGCCGGTCGAAACCGATTTGCTTACCCTCCAGCTTGAGCTGAAGCGACTTGGCATGCCTCTGGAAGAACGCCTCGACCGTGACGACCGGAACGTTCATGCGCTGCTCCCTCCCCGAACTAATGGTTTGGACAATCGGCTCCGAGCTCATATGCACGCCAGATGTATCCCGAACCGGGGCTGATTTCCAGAACGTCCTGCCACAGCGGGCCTGTAACCTTAAATTCTTGGAATTAGCTCGCAATCCGTGTTGTTTTCTGGAATCCACATATCTCAGGAAGCATGCGCGTGCTGGTAATCGAAGACGATACTCGGCTGGCCCGGCAGATCACTGGAGCGCTGCGGCGCTGTGAACATGAAGCCACCGCACGCAACGATGGAGCGGAAGGCCTGCAAGCTGCCCTGCTCGACCCACCTGATCTTGTCGTGCTCGATCTGACCCTGCCGGGCCTGGACGGGTTATCCGTCCTGGCTCGTTTGCGCGAGGCGCATTCCACCGCGCGCATTCTCATCCTGACCGCTCTCGGCGGAGTGGGCGATCGTGTGAAAGGTCTCAAGGCTGGTGCGGATGATTATCTGGCCAAACCTTTTTCGATGAACGAATTAATGGCACGAGTCGAAGCGCTCGGTCGGCGCGCGGCGACACCAACAGCCGAGGATCTCCTCAAGGTGGGCGATTTACACATGGACGTACTGCATCGGCATGTTTCCCGCGCCGGCCAGCCGATTGCTCTTTCACCACGTGAGTTTGATGTCCTGCAGGTTCTCATGCAGGAGCCCGGGCGTGTTTTCTCCCGGACAGAGCTTTGCGAACGCATCTGGCAGCGAGAACACGAGTATGACACACGAACAGTGGAGATTTTCATTGCTCGGCTCCGGAGGAAGGTGGACTTGGGTTTCAATCCGCCTCTTATTCATACCTTGCGCTACGTCGGCTACACCATCCGGCCGCCGGACGCTGAAGCGAAAGCGGGCAAGTAGTATTCCGACCCACAGCCCGCGCGAGATCGGACGGTGCTTGGTCGAAGCTGGATTCAAAATTCGCGGGGCGCACGACGCGGAACGCTCCTCGTCGCAACCGGCTGTCCGCGCGCATCATTATCATCGCGCAGGAAAGCAGGCGAAGGTTGTGGCCGGGGGCGTCGAGCCGAACGCCTGGTCGTCCCCCCGAGCGAAGTGATACAGTCTCCTAACTAATGAATCTCGCGCAAAAATTGCGGCAACTGTTCGGCGAGGAGGCAGTGGCCGCCGACGAACCGAGCCGGATTGCGCACAGCGGTGACAAATGGTTCGCCACCCATCAGCCCGATGTCGTCGTCTTCGCCCAAACGACGGAGCAGGTCAGCCGGCTCCTCCGTTTCGCTTCGGAAAACAAAATTCCCGTGACGCCGCGTGGCTCGGGCTTTGGCTACGTTGGCGGTTGCGTGCCGGTGCAGGGCGGGATCGCGCTTTCTCTCGCGCGCATGAATCGCATCAAAGAGATCAGTTTCGACGACGCGATCGCGATCGTGGAGCCTGGCGTCATCACCGGCGAGCTGCAGGGCGCCGTCCGCGCTCAGAAACTCTTCTATCCGCCAGATCCCGCCAGTCTGCACGATTGCAGCATCGGCGGAAATGTCGCGACAAACGCGGGCGGCCCACGTTGTTTGAAGTATGGCGTCACTCGGCACTACATCATCGGCCTCGAGGTCGTGCTCGCGAGCGGTGAAGTGCTGCGCACCGGCGGACGTGTGCACAAAAACAAAACCGGCTTCGACCTCATCGGCCTCTTTGTGGGCTCCGAAGGATTGTTAGGTGTCGTAACCGAAATCACCGTTCGTCTCCTCCCTTTGCCTCCGGCGCGCGCCACTCTTTCGGCCGCCTTCGCCAGTCTGGCGCAAGCCGCCGCCGCCGTGCAAACCATCTTCGCCGCCGGTTTTCTCCCCTCAGCGCTCGAGATCGCCGATCATTTCACCCTCGAAGCCGCGCGGCTCGATCGCGGCACCGCGATCGTTCCGGAGGGTAACGCACACCTTCTCATCGATGTCGACGGACAGCCTGAGAGCGTGCGGAGCGAAGCCGACGCCTTGCGAGCCTTGCTCGAAAGTAAAAATCCAAATGCTCTCGCTACCGCCACGACGGAAGAAGGTTCGGAAAAATTGTGGGCTCTGCGGCGCGAGTTTAGCAATTCACTCCGGGCCACTGGCCTAACGAAACTGAACGAGGACATTGTTGTGCCCCGCGGCCGCCTCGTCGAGCTGATCGAGTTCGCTGCCGACTTGCAGGCGCGCCATGACTTCCCTATCGCGACCTTCGGCCATGCCGGCGACGGCAATCTGCACGTCAATCTGATGGCCGCCGATTACGATGATCCCGCGGTGCGCGAGCGGGTCGAGCAGGCGCTCGATGAATTGTTCACACAAGTGCTTGCCTGGGGGGGAGTTATCACCGGAGAACACGGCATCGGGCTCGCCAAAAAGCGCTGGTGGCACGAAGCCACGAGCGATGTCGCGCGTGCCCTCCACGCACGGATCAAGCAAGCACTCGATCCCCTCGACATCTTGAATCCTGGAAAATTTGTTGGCTAGCGCGGGTTGATTTGCGGGGATCGTCTGCTACATTCTGCGACTTCAACTTAGGCGCATTTCCGGTCAGCCGACCGAATCTTAATTGTGCGCGCTTTCTTCAGCCCGGCTGCTGAAGCCTCCGCTTGCGAATGAAATCAGGACCATTTACTCATACTATTGCTGTTTTGTTGTCGTCGGTGTCGGCTTGCTTTGCGCCGTCCGCGCCGGCCCAGGTACCGACGAAAAAAGTTCAACTAAACAAGAAACAGAACCGTCTTACTGAGGACGTGCTGTTCAAGGTCGATCCCGTCGGCTACACGCCGCCGGGTCACTTTCGCAATCCAATGAAGGGCGGCGAACGTTTCCCATGGAAAACGGAAATCGTCACCACCGTGTTCTGGATTGGCGAAAATCCGACCGCGAATAATCCCGTGCCGAACCATGCTAGCAGCTGGGACGCAGCCTGGGCGAAAAACTACGGCGGCTACGACGATCCGAGGCCGTCGCGGCGCCATGATTACATCCCGGTGAATTTCACGCCCCGGCAAAATCCGTTTTACTGCGCGCTGCCTTACAATGACAAAGCGCGCGAAGGCCATCGACCAGAAGCGCCCAAGGTGGTGCCGTGGTTTAATGAGGCGTATCGAGGCCCCGGCATTTCCGTCTGCAAAGGCCGCTGGGTGGCGATTCGCAAAGGTAACCGAACAGTTTATGCCCAATGGGAAGACGCCGGCCCGTTTCGCACCGATCATTGGGAGTACGTTTTTGGCAACGAGCGGCCCAAACCGAACCTAAACCGAGGCGCTGGACTCGATGTTTCGCCGGCTGTTCGCGATTACCTTGGCCTGCAGGATACCGATGTGACCGATTGGAGATTTGTTGAGTCTAGCGAAATTCCGCCCGGTCCCTGGACGAAGCTCGGCGACAACAACACCTTCGTCATCAACCAGCGCAAAACGCAGCAACAACTTGTGAAGGCGAAGGAGAAGAGCTCCGCTATCTTTCGTTAGGCGAGATCTCGCTTCGTGCGTTTCGGCAGGCGCTTCCTTCTTTTCGCTGTCGGCTGTGCTGTAATCTGCGGTCGCGCCTAGGCCGCGGAAGGTTCGGAATCGGGCCGCAAATTACTCGTTGGCCAGGCGGCGATGGGTGATTGGACCGGCGACGCCAGCGGAGTCCGGCGCAAGCTCAAGGTGGCGGATCTGCCCTCACCTGGCGCGATCCGGTCGGCCAGAAATTTTCCGACGATTGTCTCACGACCGCGGGATGCGCAACTCCACGTTCCCGGAAGCCTGCTCTTCAGCGAGAATGGCCACGGCACGATTTGGCAGCTTGGCATGAGTCGTTAGTGGGCTGTCATCCCGAGCGCAGCCGAGGGATCCCGCCGGTATCGGCCTGCTCTGTTTTCAGGGGGAATGTACGATAAGGCGCCATAGTATCTCTCGATTGCGCTGAGGATGACGAAGGGCTTGTGAGGGTTGAGCCGGGCACGCTACCTTTGCGACGCTGATGGAACGGGCCATTCACACTTTTGATAATGGCGTTCGGGTTTACGACGATCATCTGCTCGACGAACAGCGCGAACGTTACCGGAAACACAACGTCCACGAATCGGAAGAGGAGAATATTTTCGTTGATCTCATCCAGCGCCTTCCCGCCAATGGTTGTTTCGTCGATGTCGGCGCGGCGATTGGTTATTACCTCATCCTGGCGCGCAAATTAGCTCCGGACCTAACGATCCACGCTGTCGAACCCCTGGCGCGACATCGCGCTTTTCTGCGCCAGAACGTGGTTTTGAACGGACTCTCAGATAATGACTTTACGGTCTACGTCGAAGGCCTCACCTCTTCCGTGGGCAACGAGACTTTTATGGATCGTGGCTTCGGAAGCCGGCTTCCGCGAAACGAAAGGGACCGGCGAATCTCCCTCAGCACGCGTTGGAAGCGATTGCTGGAAAGGATGGGCCTGCGCCAGCCGAAGCCCGGCTCGCAGGTGCTTGTCATCCCGACAATCACTCTCGATCTGCTCGTTGAGCGAATTGGGCGCCAAGTGGATCTTTTGCAAATCGACGTCCAAGGTCTCGAGGTGGAGGTCCTGAAGGGCGGAATGCAGTCAATGGCGAGCGGGGGCGTGCGCACCTTTCTCATCGGCACGCACGGCCTCCGGATTCATCAGGAATGCGTCGCGCGGTTACAAGCCAGCGGTTACGTCATCGAGATCAATCAACCCGATACCAAAGAGCAACCCGACGGCATCATTGTCGCGCGCAAATAGGGATGCCGTACGTACCGTTCCTCATCCCGAGTGAAGCGAGGGGCTCATGGCGGCACGAGAAGCGATCTCTGCGGCGAAGCCATCCCGCAGTGCACCAGAATCCCTCGGCTCCGCTCGAGACAACGTGGCAAAGTGGACGTTTCCACGCCTCGCCGTAGGTTTCGAGGTGGCCAAGCCGTCTATCAAATCCCTGCACCTTGACGAGCTGACGCAGCATATTTCCGCCCAAGGTGCGCCATCTTATCGCGCAAGGCAGATCACCGACTGGCTTTACGAAAAGCGCGTCGCAAATTTCGCTGAGATGACGAACCTGCCGGCCCCAACCCGTGTTCAGCTCGCGAAGGATTTCTCCCTCAACCAACCCGAAGTTGTCCGCGTCCTCGGCTCGAAAGACACGACCCGAAAATTCCTTTTCCGCCTCCGCGACGGTAACCTCATCGAGTCGGTCCTTATCCCGGCTTCGCCGGCGCTTTACGGCGAGACGTCGGATCGCCGGACGATTTGCGTTTCCACCCAGATCGGGTGTGCTTACGGTTGCAAGTTTTGCGCGAGCGGCCTCGACGGTTTCACACGCAATCTCGACCCGAACGAGATCGTCGACCAGCTGCTGGCTGTCGAAGCTGAGAGCGGCGAGAAGATCGACAATATCGTCTTTATGGGCATGGGCGAGCCGCTCGCCAACCTGACGAACCTATTGCGCGCCATTCGCATCATCAACGCGCCTTGGGGGTTCGGGATCGGCGCTCGGCACATTACGATCTCGACCAGCGGGCTCGCGCCGCAAATCCGAAAGCTCGCGCTCGAGCCGACTCAATTTCGTCTCGCGATCTCGCTGCACGGGGCGACCGATGAAGTACGCAGCCAGATCATGCCAGTGAACCGCCGATACAACCTCGCGACACTCTTCGATGCTTGCGACTACTACGTTGCACAGAAGAAACGACTCATGTTTGAATACATCCTGATCGCCGGCGTGAATGACAGCGATGAGCAGGCGCACGCATTGGCCAGGAGTGCGGGTCGTCTCTCGGCGAAAATCAATCTCATTCCCTACAATACGGTCGAGGGCTTGAACTGGTCGCGACCATCTCGTGACCGGCAGGAAAACTTCCTGCGTATCCTGCGCGACCACGGCGCCGTCGCCACCCTGCGACGGGAGAAAGGCCACGACATCTCGGCCGCCTGCGGGCAGCTGCGCTTGCAGACGAAGCGGGCCGAAGCCGATCCGGCCCATTTCCGGTAGTCGTTTGGTGTGTCCTGCAAGCACGGCGTCTGTTTTTCTGCCCGGCGGCGTTTGCCCAAAGTCTTGGGCGGGCCACCGACGTCGATTTTTGGAAACGTGTTCGTCTCGTAATCGCTGCTAGGTTGCTCATTTCCTTGTTCCTCTCACGCACGCACGCGTGGATCAGCATGATCGCGAAACGGGACCGCGGTCAAAAATGCGCTCGGCGTCAAACCGAGTCAGCCTTCGTCGCTGTAAAACTTTTTTGCGCAGCCTCCCAAGCTGGCCTACATGACTCCATGGCCGGGCACGACTCAGACCGCGCTTGGGATGAATACGAGTGGGAACGGTTTCTCCAGCAGCAGG
>Ga0070665_100005913_pt1 | contig 12535 bp, 11 predicted proteins | sample KBSS13metaG_FD_65862 | JGI IMG/M metagenome (GOLD analysis project Ga0070665, IMG submission 65862) | Switchgrass rhizosphere microbial communities from Kellogg Biological Station, Michigan, USA - KBS S1-3 metaG | ecosystem: Host-associated > Plants > Roots > Rhizosphere > Soil ... | reverse complement strand
AAGCTGTGCAACGAGATCGATTCGCTCGAATCGCAGGCGGACACGGTGATGCGCACCGCGATTTCCAAGCTGTTCCGTGAAGAGAGCGACGTGCGCCAGCTCATCAAGCTGGAAACGGTGTATCAGCTGCTGGAGGCAGCGACGGATCAGTGCGAAGACGTCGCGAACCTCATCGAAGGCGTCGTGCTCGAGCACGCCTGAGCATGATCGACGGCTCGTTCGCGCTGCACGCGCTCGTTCTGCTGGTCGTCCTCGCCCTCGTCTTCGATTTCCTCAACGGCTTCCACGATGCGGCGAACTCCATCGCCACCGTCGTCTCGACCGGCGTGCTGCGGCCGTATCAGGCCGTTATCTGGGCCGCGTTCTTCAACCTGCTCGCCATCGGGGTCTTCGAGCTCAAGGTCGCCTCGACCATCGGCAAGGGCATCATCGCGCCCGAGTACATCGACGCGCACCTCATCTTCGGCGCGCTGATCGGCGCGATCGCCTGGAATCTCATCACCTGGTACTACGGCATCCCCTCGAGCTCCTCGCACGCGCTCATCGGCGGGCTCATCGGCGCCGCCATCGCGAAGGCCGGCGTCACGCCGCTGCTCGCTCCCGGCATCCTGAAGACGGTCGCGTTCATCGTCATCTCGCCGCTGCTGGGTCTCGTGCTCGGCGCGCTGATCATGGTGGGCGTGTCGTGGATCTTCTTTCGCTCCTCGCCGCATCGGGTCGACAAGCTGTTCCGCCGCGCGCAGCTCTTCTCGTCCGCGCTCTATAGCCTCGGCCACGGCAGCAATGATGCGCAGAAGACGATGGGCATCATCTGGATGCTGCTGATCGCCGCCGGCCTGACGACGCCCGATCACATCCCGCTGTGGGTGATCGTGAGCTGCTACGCCGCCATCGCGCTCGGCACGCTGTTCGGCGGCTGGCGCATCGTGAAGACCATGGGGCAGAAGATCACGAAGCTGCGCCCGGTCGGTGGCTTCTCTGCAGAGACCGGCGGCGCAATCACCCTCCTGATCGCCACCGAGCTGGGCGTGCCGGTCTCCACGACGCACACGATCACGGGCGCGATCATCGGCGTGGGCACAGCGTTGCGCGCGTCGGCCGTTCGCTGGGGTGTTGCGGGGAATATCGTGCTGGCGTGGATCATCACCATTCCGGCGGCCGCGCTCATCGCTGCCATCGCATGGTGGATCGGAATGCGGATCTTCTAACGCAAGGACCCGGCAGCTCAGGAAAGCGCGCTGAAGCGGCTTAGGAGCTGTGCGATTCCTGCGGGGCCTGCGTCGCGGGCGGCAGATCGATTTCGGGCAGCGGCGCATCCTGGCCAATCCACTGCACGTGGCGCGCAAGATTGCGCGCGTGATCGCCGATGCGCTCGAGCGACTTCAACACGAACGCCGCTTCCAGCGCGACATCGAAATTGCGCGGATCTTCCATCGCGCGTGTCAGCAGCCGCCGCAGGCCGGCCGCGTATTCCGTATCGAGCTCGCGATCGCGCGTGATGACTTCGGCCGCGATGGTGAGATCGAGCGTATCGAACGCATCGAGCGACAGACGCAGCAGGTTCACCGCAAGCCGCGCGAGATGGCGGGCATCCTTCGTCGTCGCCGGCCCCGGCCGGGAGCCGCGGCCGAGCACATTGCGCGCGATCTTCTTCGCCTCGTCGCCGACCCGTTCGAGCTCACCCACCGCCTTCGACATCGCGATGATCGCGCGCAGGTCGTTGGCCACGGGCTGACGACGCGCGATCAGCGCGAGCTGCTCGGCGTCGATACTGCGGTCGTACTGATTGACGGTGCGCTCGCGTTCGATGACGCGCTCGGCGCACTTCGGATCCCACTCGGTGTAAGCCTGTGCGGCTTCGCGCACCTGCTCGAGCACGAGGCCACCCATTTCGATCACGCGCACGTGCAGCGCGGCCAGCGCGCCGTCGAACGCGCGACTGGTATGGCCCTCGATCATCAGCCGAAGCGCCCCGTGATGTAGTCTTCCGTCAACTTGTGGCGCGGGTTGGTGAAGATGCGGTCCGTCTCGCCCACCTCGATCAGGTCGCCGAGATGGAAATAGGCGGTACGCTGCGAAACGCGCGCGGCCTGCTGCATGGAGTGCGTCACTATGACGATCGCATACGTCTCGCGCAGCTCGTCGATGAGGTCTTCGATCTTCGCCGTCGCGATCGGATCGAGCGCCGAACACGGCTCGTCCATCAGGATCACTTCCGGATTCACGGCGATCGTGCGCGCGATGCACAGACGCTGCTGCTGACCGCCCGACAGGCTCGTGCCCGGGTGATTGAGCCGATCCTTCACCTCTTCCCACAGGCCGGCGCGACGCAGGCTGGTGTGCACGATCTCGTCGAGCTCGACGCGATCGGCAGCAAGCCCGTGGATGCGCGGACCGTACGCGACGTTCTCGTAGATCGATTTCGGAAACGGATTCGGCTTCTGGAACACCATGCCGACGCGGGCGCGAAGCTGCACGACGTCCTGCTTCCTGTCGTGGATGTCCTGGCCGTCGAGGATGATCGCGCCGTCGACGCGCGCACCCGGAATCGTGTCGTTCATGCGGTTGAGACAACGCAGGAACGTGGACTTGCCGCAGCCCGACGGCCCGATCATCGCCAGCACCTGACCGCGACCGATGTCGATGCTCACATGCTTGATGGCGTGCTTCTCACCGTAGTAGACGTTCACGCCCTTGCAGTGGAACAGCGGGTTCTCCACCGTGACCGTGCCGACGGTCTGCACTTCGCCCTTGAGGGTGAGCGAATCCTCCCCCATCGACGCGGCGCGCCGGCCACTCGGCTTGACGTTCAAGCCCGCGTCGGGCGACGTCGCCGCCGTGGCGGCATCTCGATTCTGTTCGACGGTGGAGGAGTCCATTGATCGGCTCGCTTTGTTGGGGAATGACGCTGGCATGGGTGGCCTATTGCCAAATGGCGCCCACTAGATTGCTACCAGCGTCTTTCGAACTTGTTACGCAGCACCACAGCCGTGGCGTTCATGACGACGAGGAAGCCAAGCAGAACGATGATGGCGCCGGAGGTGCGCTCGACGAAGGCTCGCTCGGGGCTGTCGGACCAAAGAAATACCTGCACGGGCAAGACGGTAGCCGGATCTGTGACGCTCTTCGGCACGTCGACGATGAATGCCACCATGCCGATCATCAGAAGCGGCGCCGTTTCGCCCAGCGCTCTCGCCATGCCAATGATTGTGCCGGTGAGCATACCGGGCATCGCCAGCGGAAGCACGTGGTGCGTAACCATCTGAATCTTCGAGGCACCCATGCCGAGCGCGGCCTCCCGGATCGAAGGAGGTACGCCCTTCAGAGCGGCGCGTGACGCGATGATGATGGTCGGCAGGGTGAGGAGCGTGAGCACCAGCGCGCCGACGAGCGGCGCCGAGCGCGGCATGCCGAAGAACCCGATGAACACCGCAAGACCCAGCAGACCGAACACGATCGAGGGCACGGCGGCCAGATTGTTTATGTTGACCTCGATGAGGTCCGTCCAGCGGTTCTTGTGAGCGAATTCTTCAAGATAAATCGCCGCGGCCACGCCGATCGGGAAAGACAGGAGCAGCGTCAGCGCGAGCGTGAAGAGCGACCCCATCACCGCGCCCCACACGCCGGCCTGCTCGGGCTCGCGCGAATCGCCGTGGCTGAAGAAAGTCTTGTTGAAGCGCAGCTCGAGCCCGTCGTTCTTCACCAGCTGGTCGAACCAGGCGACCTGATTCTGGTTCAGCGGGCCGGGCTCGGCCTCGGTGCCGCGCTCAATGTGACCTTTCATCAACATGTCGACGTCGTCACTTGCCAGCAACCACTGGGTCTCGGTCTGGCCGACGAGCCCGGCGGTGTGGAGCACGCGATCGCGCAGATCGAACGCCGCGCCGCCGCTCACGAGACGCGTGAGATCGCGGATGTCCTTGCGACCCTCGACCTGCGGGAAGAGCTTTCTCAAGCCCGTGCGAATAATGGCCTGATAGTCCGCGTTGGCGATGTCCTGCGCGCTCGGCATGCCGCCGTTCGGCGCGATGATCGCCGGGTCGTAGAACACCTCGACCTTGATGTACGACTGCCGAAAGCTCGACGCGCCCTTGAAGAAGATCGTGCCGAACAGGAACACGACGAACACGATGCCGAGCAGCACGGCGGCGAGACCGTAAAACCGGAATCGACGCTCCGCCCAGTAGCGGCGGCGCAGGCTCTTCGCGACCCGCGCCTGCGTTTCCTTCGGTGTGATGCGCGCCACGGGTGTGGGACTACTCATACTGTTCCCGATATTTCTTCACGATGTGGAGCGCCAGGATGTTGAGGCCGAGCGTGACGAGGAACAGCACGAGGCCCAGCGCGAAGGCCGCCAGCGTCTTCGGGCTGTCGAACTCCTGGTCGCCGACCAGCAGCGTCACGATCTGCACCGTCACCGTGGTGACGGCTTCGAAAGGATTGGCGGTGAGATTCGCGGCAAGCCCCGCCGCCATCACGACGATCATCGTCTCGCCGATCGCGCGCGAGATCGCGAGCAGCACACCGCCGACGATGCCCGGCAGCGCGGCGCGCACAACCACCTGCTTGATCGTCTCGGACTTCGTTGCGCCGAGCGCGTAGGCACCGTCACGCAGGGACTGCGGAACCGCGGTGATCATGTCATCCGCGAGCGAGGACACGAATGGCACGATCATGATGCCCATCACGAGACCCGCGGCGAGCGCGCTCTCGGAGGCGACCGGCAGCCCGATCGACTCGCCCCACGCTCTCAGCATCGGACCGACCGTGAGGGCCGCGAAGAAGCCGTACACCACCGTCGGGATGCCCGCGAGCACTTCGAGGAACGGCTTGGTCCACGCGCGGAAATTGCGATGCGCGTATTCGGCAAGATAGATCGCCGAGAACAACCCGACGGGCACGGCGATCAGCATCGCGATGCCCGAGATGAGCGCCGTGCCGGCAAAGAGCGGCACCGCGCCGAACGAGCCGGACGAACCGACCTGGTCCGCGCGAATCGCGGTCTGCGGGCTCCACTCGAGCCCGAAGATGAACTCGTACCACGGCACCTTGCCGAAGAAGCGCGCCGCTTCGAACGCCACCGACAGAATGATGCCCACCGTCGTGAGCACCGCGATGAGCGAGCAACCGATGAGCGCCCATTCGACGAGCTGCTCCACGGCGTTGCGCGCGCGGAACTGCGGCGAGATGCGCGTGCGCACCAGCACCATGCCGACGATGCCGATCGCCAGCACCAGAGCGGTCAACGCATAACGGCTGATGCTCCGCAGCTGCAGATATTCCTGCGCGGCCGCGCGAATTTCAGGACGCGCATTGTCGAACGACACATTGCCGGCGACGACGTTGTGCACGTCGTTGATCACGAGGCCGAGCTGCGACTCCGGCAACGACTGCACGGTCGCCGGCATGTGCGACGTGACGAGCTTGATGATGATGGCGTCTTGAAAAGCGGCCCACGCGCCGAGCACCAACAGCGCAGGGATCGCACACCACAGCGCGGTGAGCGCGCCGTAGTAGCTGGGAAGCGAATGCAGATTGCGAATACCGCGATTGCCGCCAACCGTGGCGAGGGCTCGCGATTTGCCCAGCACATAGGCAACCAGCGACAGACCGACTAGGACGACGAGAAGGGCCGCAGGTGTCATGCAATCCCCAAGAAAATCTGCCCCGAGGCAAGTTGGGCCCGGCGCTGCCGCCGGGCCCGTTTTGTTGTGGCGAAGTCTGCCGAAATCCCTAGAAAGTCGCTACCACGTCGAGCTGCAGACGTTTGTATTTCCGGTCTGTAATCGACGTGCCGTTGACAACGACCGGGATGTCGATGTTCTGGTCGTTCACGAAGTACGTCGTGTTGAACCGGAAGTTGCGTCCGATCCCGTAACCGATGCGGAACACGTGACCCTTGGTGCCGGTCAAGCCGCCGCCGAAGTCCGAGTCGACCCACTGACCGTACAGCGCGTCGTTCTCGATCTTCTGGTAGAGGTAGCCGATCTCCCACGTGTTGAACGTGGAAACGCGACCGTACTGCGCACCGACCGCGAAGGCCGTATCGAGGCCCGGCGTCGCACCGAGGTCCGCCTTGTTGTTCTTGGCGTAGTCGCCGATGAACGTGAGCGGACGGCCGCCGACCGTGAACTGCAGTTCCGCGAGGGCTTCATAGATGTTGAAGTCGTTCGCGATACAGGACGTCACCGCCGGAGTAACACCCGGCGCGGTGAGCACGCCCGAACGGCAAATCGCGGTGTTGCTCGTCGTGGTGTTGCCGAACGCGTTGCCCGGAACGCTGTCCTGCGTCGCGTTATAACCCTCGACAGCACCGTGATCGAAGTAGCCGGCCGCAACAGTCAGACGCGCCGGGCCGACCGGCCCGCGCCAGCCGAACTGGCCACCCGCGAGCGTCGAGTCCGCACCGCCGCCGCGTTCCGTGAGCTGCATCCACCAGGCGCTGGCGAACAGGCCGTCCGAGCCTTGCTGCCAGTTGACGGCCACGCCTTCCGGGTTGATATCGCCGTCGAAGAACAGGCCGTTCGTCGGGCGCACCCACGGATAGCGCTGCTTGCCGAGCGTCGCAGACAACTGCGCAGTCGGCTTCCATGTGAAGAAGGCCGTGTCGAACCACACCTTCTTGCGGGAGTTCGCATCCGTCAGCGTCTGGTTGGACGACTTCGCATCGCCATAGCCGGTCGCCAGCGAATTGCTGCCCAGCGTCTCGCCGGTGCTCAGCTGCACTTCGGCGGTGACCGTGTCGTTCACCTTCGCGACGAGACCGGCGCGAACGCGAATACGATCGCGGTTACGCTCCTTCGTGCCTTCCTGCTTGATGTCCTCGTTGCGATAGCGGAGGTCGCCCTTCCAGGTGAAGCGACCAACCCAGTCGCCCACGTTCGCCTTCTGCTGCGCGACCTGGTCGAGCGTTTTGTCGGCGACCTCTTCCTGCTTCTTCTGCTGGGCTTCGAGCTCGGAGACCTTCTTCTGCAGGGCTTCGAGCTGAGCTTTCAGCGCCTGCAGGTCCGCGCTCTGTGCCTGGACTGCCGGAATGCAGGCAGCACTCAAGAGGGCCGCCGCTACGGCAGCCGATACCAACCGGTTTTTCATTGTTTACCCTGTTCTGTGCGTGACGTGCTTCAGAGCTTCACGTTCTTGAAAGCCAGCGCGTCGGTGCGGATCTTCGCCCGCTCCGCGTCGTCCGGCGGAATGAGACCCTTGTCAGCAAGGTAACCTTCCTGGCCGAGCGCCTTGTCGCTCACGTATTCCGTCACGAACTCCTTGATGCCGGGGATCACGCCGATGTGCGCCTTCTTCACGTAGATGAAGAGCGGACGCGAGGCGGCGTACTTGCCCGAGGCAATCGTCTCGAACACCGGCGACACGCCTTCGAGCAGGCTGCCGGCGAGCTTGTCCTGGTTCTCTTCGAGGTAGCTGTAGCCGAAGATGCCGAGCGCAGTCGGATTCGACTCGAGCTTCTGCACGATCAGGTTGTCGTTCTCGCCCGCTTCGACGTAACCGCCGTCTTCCCGGACCGAGTCGCACACTTTCTTGAAGCGCGCTTCGTCGACATCCTTCAGGGTCTTGATCCACGAGAAGGTCGAGCAGCCCGACTCCATGAAGAGCTCGACGAACGCGTCGCGCGTGCCGGAGGTCGGCGGCGGACCGAGCACTTCGATCTTCTGCGCGGGCAGCGACGAGTTCACGTCCTTCCACGTCTTGTACGGGTTCGCGATCAGCGTGTTCGGGTTCGCCGGATCGGGAACCTGCTTCGCAAGGGCGAGGTACACGTCCTTGCGCGTCAGCTTCATGTTCGTGGTCTTCTTGCTGTGCGCGAGCACGATGCCGTCATAGCCCACTTTGATCTCGACGACTTCCTTGACGCCGTTCTTGGCGCAGGTGTCGACTTCACTCTGCTTGATGCGACGGGACGCGTTCGCGATGTCCGGATGCGCAACACCGACGCCATTGCAGAAGAGCTTGATGCCACCGCCGGTGCCGGTGCTCTCGACCTTCGGGGTCTTGAACTGACCACCGCGGCCGAACGTTTCGGCAACCGCCGTGGTGAAGGGATACACCGTCGAGGAGCCGACGATGCTGATGTAGTCGCGAGATGTCTGGGCCTGCGCGCTGCCAGCAATTGCAAGAGCAGCGATGGACATCAAAAGCTTGTGGGCCACGAGAATGCCTCCGGTTGTGACGGGCGCACTCTAGGAGCCAATTGTTACAGTCACGTTGCTGAGCCGACACATATTGGCAAGCGCTTGATTCATAAGATAGCGGGCGTATTGCGTATGTGTGACAACGAAGAGCGCTCCGCCCCTTGCCGTGGCGGGTCGCGCACCGTATAAACGCGCAACTTTTTCAGTGAGCTGCGCCCCCAACGAATGTCCGCAACGCTCGAGTTGACCCAGGACCTCATGGCCCGTCGCTCCGTGACGCCGGCCGACGAAGGCTGTCAGGACGTCATGGCCCGCCGCCTCGAGGCGGTCGGCTTCCGGATCGAGCGATTGCGTTATGGCATCGTCGAAAACCTGTGGGCACGTCGCGGCACCACGGGGCCGGTGTTCTGCTTCGCGGGGCATACCGATGTGGTGCCCACCGGCCCGCTCGAAGAGTGGAAGTCGGATCCGTTCGCCCCGTCGGTGCGCGACGGCGTTCTGTATGGGCGCGGCGCCGCCGACATGAAGAGCGGCCTTGCCGCCATGGTCACCGCGGCGGAGCAGTTCGCCCGCGAGCACCCGGATCACAAGGGATCCATTGCGTTCCTCATCACGAGTGACGAGGAAGGGCCGTCGGTCGATGGCACCAAGCGCGTTATGGAAACTCTGAACGCCCGCAACGAGCGCATCGACTGGTGCGTGGTGGGCGAGCCGTCCAGTGAGAAGAACATCGGGGACACGATCAAGGTCGGTCGCCGGGGGTCGTTCAGCGGCCGGCTCACGGTGCACGGGGTGCAGGGGCACGTGGCCTATCCGCAGCTCGCGGTGAATCCGGTGCACAGCTTCGCGCCGGCGCTGGCGGAGCTCGTGGCACGCGAGTGGGACCAGGGCACCGAGTTCTTCCAGCCCACCACCTTCCAGATTTCCAACTTCAATGCCGGGACGGGCGCGCCGAACGTGATCCCGGGCGAGCTCAAGGCGCGGTTCAACCTGCGCTACTCACCCGTGCAGACGCTCGATGGGCTGAAGGAAACCGTGGAAGGCATCCTGCGCAAGCACGGGGTGAAGTTCACGATCGAGTGGTACTTGTCGGGCGAGCCGTTCTACACGGAGCCGGGTGAGTTCTCGGAAGCGGTGAGCGCCGCGGTCAAGTCGGTGACCGGCAGCGCGCCCAAGTACTCCACGGGTGGCGGCACGTCGGACGGGCGGTTCATTGCGCCGACCGGGGCGCAGGTGGTGGAGCTGGGCGTGGTGAACGCCAGCATTCACAAGGTCAACGAGAGCGTGCGCGTGGAGGAGATCGATGCCCTCCACGAGATGTATTTGCGTACGTTGAAGAACCTGCTCGGGAAATAAGACCGGGAGGCCCTCAATCGCCGGGCGGCTAAGAGCGCTCAGTCGCCGCGCGGCTTGGATGAGGACCTGGAGCAGCACGAGAGCGAAAGCGCCCTCTCAGCCGCCCGGCGATTGAGGGCTTCTTCAGTGCCTGGCAGCGAGCGTCAGGGCAGGCCCACTCGCCCGACGCACATTCACGAGCACCCCCGCTACGCCGAGGGCCAGCGCCCACAAGAGCACCCAGCCCGGCATCGCCAGCCCCAGGAACTGCCAATTCACCTCATGGCATTCCCCGCTCCCCGTGAGCACCTTCTTGACCACATCCAGCCAGGGCGAAAACTTGAACATCATGCCCAGCGGCGCGCCGCAGGAGGGCACGGCGCCTTCCGGCAGGCTCTGCACGTAGAGGTGGTCCGCAGCGACGCCAATCGTGGCCAGCGACGCGATCCCGATCAGCACCGCGTACACGTAGCCCCCCCACCCCTTCGGGTTGTGGAGCGCCGCCACGAGGAACACCACGCCCATGGCGATGACGCCGACGCGCTGGAAGATGCACAGCGGACAGGGCTCGACATTGAGCTGGTACTGGGAATACAGCGCGTAGGCGATGAGCGCCGCACAGATGAGAAATCCGGCCAGATTGGCGAGTCGTCGATTGTTCTTCACGGGCCGATCCTAACTAACCGATGCCCCGGATTGGAACAATCCCCGCCTGAAACGTTCCTCAGCCGGCTGCCGGCTTCGTCAGCGGTCGAGGATTGGAGAGCGCCCCGGCCGCGGGCCCTTCCTTGAGCTGCCGCTCCACATCGTCGAGCGAGGTATGCCGCACATCCTTGCCGTGAACCATGTAGATCACGTATTCGCTGATGTTCTTGGCATGGTCGCCAATGCGCTCGAGCGCGCGCACGACCCACAGAATATCGAGCGCGCGGCGGATCGCGCGCGGGTCTTCCATCATGAAGGTGATGCACTGGCGCTGGATCGACTCGTACTCCTCGTCGACCAGCCGGTCCTGCCGCGCCACCTTCAGCGCCGACTCCACGTCCATGCGGGCGAAGGCATCGAGCGCGTCGTGGACCATCTCCGAGACCACGCGGCCGAGATGTTTGATCTCGCGGTACTTGTCCGCCGGACGCTCCATGGTGGCAAGGCGCGAGGCGATGTAGCCCACCTTCTCGCCCTCGTCGCCGATGCGCTCGAGGTCGGTAATCGTCTTGATGATCGCGACGATCAGCCGCAGGTCGCCCGCCGCCGGAGCGCGGGTCGCCAGGATGCGACTGCACTCCTCGTCGATCGACATCTCCATGTCGTTGACCTTGTAGTCGTCCATGGCCACGGCTTCGCCGAGGGAGCTGTCGCCCTCCACCAACGCGGTGATGGCTTTCTGAAGCTGCAACTCCACGAAACCGCCCATCGCCAGCACTTTGCTTCGCACCCGCTCCAGGTCTTCATTGAAGCGCCGGGAGATGTGGTGGCTGAGATCGGCAGTTTCCATGTTGTCGCTACTCCGGGGCATGCAGCGCCCGATCGATAGACAGTATCGGCCGATCATAGCCGAATGCCTGCGCGCGACCAGCCCCCACCATCACGCTTCCGTGATCCACGTGCGGCTGTGCCGCGTGTGACCAACGTCGCAGCCGCAGCTCGCCGCTGCGCTCCTCGACGATGGCGGAGCAGGTTTCGACCCAGTCGCCGGTGTTGCAATAGAGCGTCTGGCCAAAATGACGCAGGTTGGCCCGGTGGATGTGGCCGCACAGAATGCCGTCAAAACCATGCTCCGCGGCGTAAGCCACGGCAACCTGCTCGTAACGCTCGATGTAGCGCAATGCGCCGCCGACCGAGAGTTTCAGCCTCTCGGCGAGCGGCCAGTAGGACTTGCCCAGGACGCGGCGGACGTCGTTCACGCGGTCGTTCGCCATCACGGTGAAGTCGTAGAGCGCGTTGCCCAGCCAGCTCTGCCAGCGCGGGCAGGCGTGCTCCATGTGGCTGTCGAACTGATCACCGTGCACGACGAGCAGGCGTTCGCCACGAGCCGTTCGGTGCACCCATTCGCGATGCACTTCAACCTGGCCGCTGAGCAGCTCGGCGACTAGCGAGAGATCGGAGTCGTGATTTCCAGGGATGTAGATCAGGCGCGCACCAGCGCGGCGCTTCGCCAGCAGCGTGCGCACGACCTGTGTGTGCTCGTCGTTCCAGAAGACCTTCTGCGAGAGATTCAGGTGATCGACGATGTCGCCCGCCAGAACGATCGTTTCGGCGTCGACGCTGCGGAGGAAGGCAGCGAGCTCGCGCGCCCGCGCGCGCTTGAATCCGAGGTGAATGTCAGACAGGAACAGCGTTCTCGCCGAAAGCGAGCCTTGCGCACGCGTCATGGGCCTCCCGCGGATTCAGTTAACCGCATGCTGCAAGGCTGCGATCAGCGTGTTTCCGTGGGATGACGTGGCCGCGAACTATTTCTTTCAGGCGGCGTGACTTACGTTGTAAATCTAGACCGCTGCCCGCGATTGGACATCTTCGTCGGACACCCGGTGCGGCGGGAAATGAACCGTAAACGTGCTGCCGCTGCCCAGCGTGCTCTCGATGTCCAGCGTAGCGCCATGCCGCTGCAACACGTGCTTCACGATAGCCAGACCGAGGCCGGAGCCGCCCGTCGCACGTGAACGACCCGCGTCGACGCGATAGAAGCGCTCCGTCAGCCGCGGAATATGCTCCGCGGGAATGCCAATGCCGGTGTCTGTGACGGAAAAGTGAGCGCCCTCCCCATCGACCCACCACCGCATCTCGACCGAGCCCTCCGGTGGCGTGTACTTGGCCGCGTTGTCGACGAGGTTGGAAAACGCGGAATGGATCTCCGGCTCGTCGCCGCGAAGCATCGCGCCGGATTCGATCTTCACGCGCACGTCGCGCGGATGCGTCGGGCGCGCGAGCACGTCCTTGCGTAACACCGCGAGCAGCGCGGCGATGTCGATGTAGTCGCCGCCGACCGTCTCGTCCGTCTCCTCGAGCTTCGAGAGCGCGAGCAGGTCCGTGATGATCGAGGTCATGCGGCCGGCCTG
>Ga0070665_100005911_pt1 | contig 12536 bp, 13 predicted proteins | sample KBSS13metaG_FD_65862 | JGI IMG/M metagenome (GOLD analysis project Ga0070665, IMG submission 65862) | Switchgrass rhizosphere microbial communities from Kellogg Biological Station, Michigan, USA - KBS S1-3 metaG | ecosystem: Host-associated > Plants > Roots > Rhizosphere > Soil ... | reverse complement strand
TGCACCGATCACCTCGGTGAAGGACGGCCCGGTCCGGATCCTGGTTGCCGCCAAGCTCGGCAAGACGCGCCTGATCGACAATATCGGGGTTTGACGGCAGGCTTCGTAGGGTGGATTAGCTCCGCGTAATCCACCGTCTTTCCCCGCGGCGTTGGCGGATTACGCTGCCGCTAATCCGCCCTACGTTCCTTCGCCAAATCCGCCCTACGCTTACGTTCAAAGCAGCCCGAGTTCGCGCAATTCGCGGCGCATCGGCTCCGGCATCGCCGCGACGCTGGCGGCCGACGACTTCGTGAGGTCCGGCGGCGCGGCGTCCTCGGCCAGATAGCGCCAGCCCTGGAAGGGGCGCATCGGCCGCGGCGAGACCGCGAACACCTTCGGCTGCATCACCAGCCGGCACCGGCCGATGCCGTCGCTGTCACGGAACGGCTCGATCGCGATGATCTTCTCACGCGCGGCGATTTCGCCCTTGATCACCCAGTAGAGCGAGCCGCCGGCGAGGATCTCCTCCTCGCGCTTCGGCGTCATCCGGGTGACGTGGACGTGCCGGATCGGAGGGCCCTTCTTTTTGGCCGTCGCCATCCGTTCGGCAACCCAGCCCTTGAGTTCCTTGACCGACTCGCAGCCGACGGCAAGCTTGATGATGTGGAGTGGCATGGTCCCGCCGATGTAGCGGCCCGTGCGCGCTTTGAGAAGATCACTCGTTCTCGGTATTCACAGGCGCGGAGGCCGACGGTGCCAACTGGACCGGCGCCGTGGTGGCCGGACGCTTCGGAGCCGGCGGCAGCTTCTTGGCGGCAGCGACGGCCGGGGCTGGCGACGCGGCCGGACGCGGCGCGGCGGCAGGAGCATTCGGGGCCGCGGCGGCCGCGGCAGGCGGCGGCGCCGGCTTCGGCGCTGATATCGGCGGCTCCGGCGACATGATGCTGACCGCCGGCGTGTTCGCCGAGGTCGGGAATTCGGCATTGGTCGGCTTGCCCGTCGGCATCGAGGGCGGCAACGCCGCCAGCATGCCGCTGGCCGCCTGCTGCGGCGGAGCGTTCCAGGACGCCGTGTAGCGCACCACCAAATTCTCGTAGGCCCGCTCTTCCATATTGGACATGATCTGGCGCGTCTCGGTCAGCGAGCGGAACGCGCGACAGGATGACGGTGTGCAGCGATCGCGCGTCATCAGCACATAGGCCATCAGCCCGTAGCGGTCGCGCTCGACGGCGCGGCGCAGCGCCTGCATGTCGGAGCCCGCGCCCTTGTTGGCGGTGGCGACGTCGCCGAGCGAGGTCAGCAGCGTGATCTGCGAGGCCGCGTAGGCGACGGCCGCGGCCACCGACTCGGCGGAACCGAACAGCACCTTCTCGCAGGCAGCGAGAACGGCATCGCCGGCCAGTTCGTCAATGCAGGAGAGCTGCGGCAACGGGGCGGTCGCGGCCTGAACCGGCCGGGTCTCGGCCGGCTGGGCCACGGTCGAGGCTGTTCCATACCCACGGAACGTCAATGCACCGGCGACGCCGATCGCCAGCAGGGTAATGAGCGCCAGCACGCTGTTGGCGACCGATCGCTCCGAACGCAGCAGCGTGATCAGGATGACTAATCCGACAAAACCGGCGGTCGCCAGCGTCAGATAAAGCGGAAGGTTCGGGGAGTGCCAGATCTGATCCAGCGGAGCGGCCCAGGCCCAATTCATGCGCGGTGTCCCTCAACGCGATCGACCAGCAAATGCGTCTTTCCCGCATTCGCTTTTCGGCAGGATGGTTCCGCGAACGGGGCCTTTTGACGGCAATTCCGAGGGAACCCCGCCAACCCGCCGCTTGCGCACAACTGATCTAGCTGATCGCGAGCTGGCTTTCCTTGGCAACCCGTTCGAAAGCCTCAGTGGAGCTCTTGATACGATACTGGCAGTCGTCGCCTTCGGTCGGCAACAGCCGTACCACCTCATAGGCGCCGGTAGCAGCCGGACGAGCGACATTGCTGGCAGTAAAAAAGACAGTCTCTCCAACGGCGTACTTATGCTTCAACGCCCTCTCCCATCACGCAAAAAACAAAGGCCGCGCTCACGGTCCCGCTAGCTATCGGCCTGTTTGAGAACCCTGCAGCAAGCTAGCACACCGGCCAGCCCGAAAGCCAGCGACTTCGAGACATGGCAAACACGCGAATTCCGCATATTTTTCAGAGTCATAAACCGTGCAAACTAGCGGTTCCCGCTGGTCCGGCGCGGGCGGTCATGGGCAGCGGTCCGGGCGAAATGCCGGCCCCTGGACTGCCCAATGGCCAGCGGGTCAGACGGCCTCGAACCGCTCGATCAGGAGGGTTTCGGCGAGCCCTGCCCGGGTCCATTCCTGGAACGCCGGCAACGCCAGCATCGCGTCGTAAAAGTGCCGCGCCTCGCCCGTCACCTCGATCGCATAGGTGCGAAAACGGTGCACCACCGGTGCGTACATCGCATCCGCGCCACCGAATGCGCCGAACAGGAACGGCCCGTCCTTGCCGTAGCGACGGTGGCAATCGCTCCAGATTTCCTGCACGCGCGCCACGTTGGCGCGCGCATCATCAGAGAGATCGACGGCACCGATCGGCCGATGCAGGTTCATGCCGCATTCGTTGCGCAGCGGCATGAAGCCCGAATGCATTTCCGCCGAAATCGAGCGCGCATGGGCGCGGCCTGCGCGATCCTCCGGCCACAGCCTCGCCTGCGGAAATTTCTCGGCGAGATATTCGATGATGGCGAGCGAGTCCCACACCGTGACATCGCCGTCGATCAGCGCCGGCACCTTGCCGGAATCCGAAAAGCTCAGGATCCGCGCCTTGTCCGCCTTGTTGTCGGTGTAGAGCGGGATGAACTCTTCCTCGAACGGAATGTCGTTGGCGCGCAGCGCGAGCCACGGCCGCATCGACCATGACGAATAGTTCTTGTTGCCGATCACCAGCTTCAGCATGTGTGGAAATCCTGTTCAGATCCTAATCTTGCCATAGTGCGCGCCGCGCGTTCAACCTGTACGTCGCGATGGCATCGAATATGCTGGATGATCGTCAACCTTGGTTGCAGGGGACCGTGATGGAAGTACGCGACGCCGGCGAAGGAGATATCGAGGGCATCACGGGGATCTACAATGATGCAGTCCAAAACTCGACTGCGATCTGGAACGACACGACGATCGACGCGGCCAATCGATCGGCGTGGCTGTCTGAACGGCGCAAGGCCAACTATCCCGTCCTGGTCGCGGTGAACGGTGCGGAAGACGTATTGGGATACGCCTCCTTCGGCGACTGGCGAGCCTGGGACGGCTACCGCCACACGGTTGAGCACTCGGTCTATGTGCGCGCGGACCAGCGCGGCAAAGGCGTCGGCGAAGCGCTGATGCGGGCCTTGATCGAACGGGCGCGGAGCATCGGCAAGCACGTGATGGTGGCGGGCATCGAAGCGAAGAACATCGGATCCGTTCGACTGCACGAGAAGCTCGGATTCGAGCATGTCGGGCACCTCAAGCAGGTCGGCACGAAATTCGGCTCGTGGCTCGACCTGCTTTTCCTGCAGCTTCTTCTCGACGAGCGTGCCGAGCCTGACACGCCGAAGGTTTGAGCGGGCCAAAAACGCTCGCGCCGAACCCGGTATCAGCCGCCCGTAAAATCCTGCGGCGTGAAGCCGAGGTCGATCACCTTCCATTCGCCGTAGCGATCGGCCGGCAGCATCGCGTAAGGCTGGCAGGCGGACAGCGCGCGGATGGCGCCTTGCATCAGCAGCGGTCCCTTCATCGAGGCGCTGGCCTCGATCAGGATCGGCTCCGCGGCCAGCCGCCCCTCGGGCGTCATCAGCACGCGCAGCTTGACCCTGACGTCGTCGGCGCGCGACAGCGAGGCTGGAAGCTTAGAGCAAGTCTTCAGATGCCGCCGGAATTCTGCGACCACCGAACTGGAAATGTCGGCGGACTCGGTCGCCGGGGCATCGAAATTGTCGTTACCCTTTTCTTGGGCCTGCGGAGGCGCCGGCGGCATCGGTGACAGATCGGGCGGCAGGCCGAGCAGTACCTGGTATTTGATCGAGATGTCCGGCTCGGGCGGTTTGTAGGCCGGCGCCGCCTGTTGCGGCGGCGGTGGTGCCGCAGGTTGCTGAGGTGGTGTTGCCGGCGGCGGCGCAAGCGCCGCCTGTTGCTGCGGCTGGGCCGCCTGTGGCGGCGGGGGTGGCTGCGCAAGAACCGGCTCGGGTGCGCTGGCGGCACGATTGTCCTGCGGCGGCTTCTCGGGTGCCGGTTCGGCTTCCGGTTTGGCTTCGGCGACAGCTTGCTCGGCCGGCGCTTCAGGAACTTCCTGCGGCGTCACGATCTCGACCGGGACCTGCTCGGCCGTGACGGATCCGAACGGATGCACTTCCGAGAACAGCACGAGCAGCGTCAGCAGTGCTCCATGGGCAACTGCCGAGGCCGTGATGTCGGATGATATGAACCGCCGCTGCGCCACCGGACTGGACGATGTTTGACCCTTTGACGGCAGCATAGCGTCCGGCGGCGCCGCACCTCAATCCCAATTCGGCGCGGAGCCGAAATCAGTCCGCCGGGCTGCGCGCGCCGGCCATGGCGGAAATCTCCTGCATGTCGTCGTCCGATAGTTCGAAATCGAAGATCTCGATATTCTCGGAGAGCCGCTCCAGTTTCGACGTCCGCGGGATCGCCGACACGCCTTGTTGCACCAGCCAGCGCAGGCAGACCTGCGCCGCGGTCTTGCGATAGCGTTCGCCGATCCGCCGCAACGCGCGGTCGTTCTTGATGCGGCCCTTCGCCACCGGGCTGTAGGCCACCAGTGCCATGCCGTGCCGCGCGCAGGCGTCGTTCACGTCGGCCTGATCGCGATACGGGTGATATTCGACCTGATCGCACACCAGCGGTTCACTGCACAACGCCACCGCTTCCTCGATGAGCGCCACGGTGAAATTAGACACGCCGATATGCCGCACCAGCCCTTGCTGCTTGACGCGGGCCAGCGCGCCGAGCGTCTCGGACAGCGGTATCTGCGGATTGGGCCAGTGCAGCAGCAGCAGGTCGACCTCGGTCAGGCGCAGCCGCACCAGGCTTTCCTTGGCGCAGCGCTCCAGATCATGCGGAGCGAAATGCGATGGCCAGATCTTGGTCGTGATGAAGACCTGGTCGCGCTTCAGGCCGGACGCGCGCAGGCCTTCGCCGACCTCGCGCTCATTGTCGTACATCTGCGCGGTATCGATGTGGCGATAGCCGAGCCGCAGGGCCTGCTCGACGATCCGCGCACAAATGCGCCCGCGCAGCTCCCAGGTGCCCAGCCCGATCGCCGGAATTCTCGCGCCATTGGCTTCGACAAACAGCATGATCTGCATCCACCCGCCACGGCCCATTATGGGCGGCGACAACGGCCGTGCCAACCAACGATGTCTTCGGACAGTCCGCGTCGAACCGGGATCAGGCGGGCGCAGGCTCCGTCGCGAGCGCCGCGAATACTGTTTCAGGCGAATGGGCGATCACGGCAAGCAGCGCGCGGGCCGGTCCGCGCGGCATGCGCTTGCCCTGCTCCCAGTTGCGGATCGTTTCCACGGGCACGCCGAGCCGCGCCGCGAATTCGAGCTGCGTCAGGTGCGACCGGCGGCGCAGGTCGCGCACCGCCGCCGGGGCGTCGTCGGGAGGCGCCGGAGCGGCCTCGACCATTGCCGGCGCGAGCGGAAACTCCTGCCCGTCCCGCAGTTCGACGATCCGTCCATCCGCCTTCAGTCGCAAGCGCCGCATGTTTCCCTCGTATCGAGAATCATCGCTGATGCGGCTTAAAGGGCGATTAATGACGGATTGACGCTACTTCAGGCCGAACCACAGCGTGGCGATGCCGAGGAAGGAGAAGAAGCCGACGACGTCGGTGATGGTGGTGACGAAGGTCCCCGACGCCACCGCCGGGTCGGCGCGGACCCGTTCGAGCACCATCGGCACCAGGATGCCGCCGAGCGCGCCGGCAACCAGGTTGCACACCATCGCAAGGCCGATCACGATGCCGAGGCCCGGGATCCTGAACCAGGCGTAGGCGGCGACGCCGGTGATGACGGCGAACGCCAGGCCGTTGACGAGGCCGACCATGGCCTCGCGCATCACGACGCGGTAGGCGTTGTTGGAGCCGAGTTCGCGCGTCGCCAGCGCCCGCACGGCGACCGTCATGGTCTGCGTCGCCGCGTTGCCGCCCTGGCTCGCCACGATCGGCGCCAGCACCGCGAGCGCCACCATCTTCTCGAGCTGGCCCTCGAACAGGCCGAGCACCGAGGACGCCAGGAACGCGGTCGCCAGGTTGACCAGCAGCCAGTTGAAGCGGGCGCGCGCGATGGTCCAGACGTTGTCGGAGAGCTCTTCGTCGCTGGTGACGCCGCCGAGCGCCTTCAGGTCTTCGTCGGCCTCTTCCTCGATCACGTCGACGACGTCGTCGATGGTGATGACGCCGACCAGGCGGTTGGTGGTATCGACGACGGGCGCCGCGACCAGATTGTATTTGCCGAACATCCGCGCGACCTCTTCCTGGTCGTCGAGTACCGAGACGCGGCGGCGGTCCTCATCGATCAGTTCGGACATCTGCACCGGACGGCGGGCGCGCAGCAGCGTGTCGAGCGAGACCGCGCCCTGCCAGTGCCGGTCGGGGTCGACGGCATAGATCTCGTAGAAGCGGTCGGGCAGATCGGGCGTGTCACGCATGTAGTCGATCGCCTGGCCCACGGTCCAGTCTGGCGGCACCGCGATGAACTCCGAGCTCATGCGGCGGCCCGCGGAATTCTCCGGATACAGGAGGCTGCGCTCGAGCGCGTCGCGCTCGGACGGCGGCAGCTTTTCGAGGATCTCTTCCTGGTCCTCCTCGTCGAGGCCTTCGAGCAGTTCGACGGCGTCGTCGGACTCCAGTTCGCGAACGCCCTCCGCGACCGTCTCCGGCTCGAGTTCCTCGAGGATTTCCTCGCGGACCGCGTCATCGACCTCGTTCAGCGCCGAGAAGTCGAAATCGGCACCGGTGATCTCGACGAGCGTGACGCGATCTTGCGGCTCGAGTGCACCGATCAAATCGCCGAGATCGGCCTCGTGCAGTTCCCCCACCACTTCGCACAGCAGCGGCCGGTCGGCGGCATGGATCGCGTGCGAGATATCCTCGACAAACGCAGGGCTGAGCTGTCCTTCCTCGTCCCGCATCCGGGCGAGCAAGGTCGCCAGCGCCGACGGCGCTTCGGCCTGGGCAACGTCGATATTCTCGGCCATGCCGTACTCGCCGGTTTGACAGATGGGCGGACTTGTCTGATGACGCTGCACGCTTACCCAATCGGCAACACCGAGCGCAATGCCAAATATCCCCAGCAGCAGATGACCCGGAATTTCAGCAAGACCCTGTGCGCGACGGTCGCACTCCTGATCTGCGACTTTGCTCCCGCCTCTGCGGCGGATTGTCCCCGCAAGGACGCGCTCGGCACCTCGCGCGTTCTGGCCGTCGATCCGGCGGCCTTTCCGCGCGTCGGCCTGAAGAGCTTTCCGCAGACGCTGCCGCTGGAAGACCGCGAGGTGGTGCTGACCTTCGACGACGGGCCATGGCGCGCGACGGACCAGAAGATCCTCGCGGCGCTGGCGCAGGAATGCGTGCGTGCCACCTTCTTCCTGATCGGAAGGGCTGCCGCCGCGCAGCCCGACATGGTGCGGCGAATGGCAGCCGAGGGCCACACCATCGCGCATCACTCCTACGCCCATCCGAACCTGAAACACATGAAGCCGGAGGCCGCGATCGCCGATATCGACAAGGGCATCGCGGCGGTCGAGACCGCGCTGCACGGCACGGCGACCACACGGCCAAGCACGCCGTTCTTCCGCTTCCCCTATTTCGAGATGTCGCCACCGGTGCTCGACGCCTTGCAGAAGCGCGGCATCGCCGTGTTCGGCGCCGATCTGTGGGCTAGCGACTGGAATCCGATGGCGCCGGCGCAGCAACTGGAGTTGCTCACCGAGCGCCTGCAGGCCGCCCGCAAGGGCATCATCCTGCTGCATGACCCCAAGGCGCAGACCGCCGCGATGCTGCCGGCGTTCCTGCGCTACCTGCGCGAAAACCGCTATCGCGTGGTCCACCTGGTTCCATCAGGTGCCAAAAACGTGTCCGGCAAGGCACAATAGCTCACGAACTCTTGGCTTGGCGCAGTTCTGCCGAACGGATCACCGTCGTCGCCGAAATCAAGTCTGGAATTCGCACGGCTATGGCTGCATTCATGGCGTCGGACATGAGTTGCTGCGTGCTGTTGGAATGAAGCCGGGGTGCAATGATCGCTAGCGTATTGGGGGGACTCCGGCGGTCTTGGACCGCCCTGAGCGTGGGAATGCTGATCCTCTCCGCCGCCGGGACAGCATCGGCCGCCGATTGCCCCGGTCATCCCGATGCCATCGGCACGTCGCGCACCATCGTGGTCGATCCGCGCGCCCATCCGATCATCGGCACCATGCAGTACGGCAAGACGCTGCCGCTCGAAGACCACGAAGTCGTGCTGACCTTTGACGACGGCCCGCTGCCGAAATACAGCAACCAGATTCTCGCGATCCTCGCCGCGCATTGCGCGAAGGCGACCTTCTTCTTGGTTGGAGTGCAGGCCAACGGCAATCCCGAAGGCGTGCGCAAGGTGCGCGATGCGGGCCACACCGTGGCCACGCACACCCAGCATCATCCCGTCGGCATGGATCGTCTTCCGCTCGAGCGCTCCATTCCGGAGATCGAGCAAGGCATCGCGTCGGTGACCGCAGCGCTGGCCGACGGCAGCGCGCCCGCGCCGTTCCTGCGCATTCCCGGCCTGCGCCGCAACGATGGGCTCGAGGCGTACGCCCGATCGAAGGGGCTGCAGATCTGGAGCGCCGATTTCCCGGCCGACGACTGGCGCAATATCTCCGCCGACCGCGTCTATCAGATCGCGATGCAGCGGCTGGAAGCCAAGGGCAAGGGCATCCTGCTGCTGCACGACATCCAGCCGCGCACCGTCGCGGCGCTGCCGCGCATCCTGAACGAGATGAAGGCGCGCGGTTATCGCATCGTCCATGTGGTGCCCGCGACACCAGGACAGCCGGTCACGCCGACCGAGCCGCTGCAATGGCAGGCGCATCCGGCATCCGAGACGGTGGCGGTGTCGCGCTGGCCGAAGGTCCCCGCTTTCGCTGCTGTTCAGGCCTCGCTCCCCGCGCCTGCATTTTCCCATCTCGATTGGCAGACCCGCAATCTCGGCCCGCCACGCCGCACGCGCGCCGTCGCTCCGCCTCGGGTTTCGCCGTGGCCGCGACCGGCGGCAACGCTGCCGGTCGGCACGCGGGCTGCGCTGCCGGTTCCCGCGGCGAGCATTTTCAGGCTACCGGAGTCGACCCGCCTGACCATGCTGGCGTCGTCTACCCGCCGGACCGGGCCGGTTGCGAACGTACGGTCAACGGAAGTTTCATCTTCCCGCCACGACAAGCGTCCGGACCATGTAGCCGGCATGAAGAAACGCTGAGGATATCAACCAGGCTCGATCCGGAGCGCTGTTCAGTTCGTCACGATCTTGGCGATGCAAAGCAGGATGACGATGGCGAGGAACAGCAGGTCGATATAGGCCTTCACCTCGCCAGCGTGGCGAAGGCCGCCGACCTCGGTGATGATCTGCTTGCGTGTCGATGTTGAACTCGGCCCCTCGCCCAGCGCCGCCACCAGCCGCCGAGCTTCCAGTTCCAGCCGCTCGATGCGCTGGAAGAAGTGAAAGGACCGCAACGCGGACGCCGCATGCATCGCGGCATAGAGCAGGACGAGAACCGCGACCACCACACGGTGCTGATACTGTTCGAGGAAATTCAATGCCAGATAGACCAGCGCCAGGAACACGAAGTTCGAGAGAAATCGATAGGCGTAGCTCAGAAACAACATGGGAGGCTCCGGGTGGTCGCGACGCACCGAATACGGCATGCGCCGCCAGGCCCCTTCCAACTACGCCAACGGTGCGTCGGTAGGGAGACGAACACGCAACGCAGTGCGAAGGATTTGCCATCCGTGTCGCGGCGGACACGCACAGGGTCGCGAAACTGATTGCGCCTCACTTACGCTTCAACCTGAAGTAGACGCACCTTGGCGGCGGTGCGTAGACAGGTCAGCGCAATCCAACGGACAACACCTGCAACAGCCAGCGCCATCGTCAACTCGGCCGCCGACCTCACAAAGTGCACCCGCCATTTGCGGCGGGTACCAGTCTAGGGAGGATGTACAGGCTATGCCGATTCGAACGCGCCTCATGTACCGCAATTGACACACGTCATTTGAAAATACGATATCTCGCCGGCGCGGAAAAAACCGACATGCCGGATGACCCGCCTATGCCTTGCTCTCGCTCAGCTTGATCTTCACGCTCTCGCAGGTCTTGCGCACCTGCTCGGTCATGATGGCGCATTCCTCGATGCGCTTGAATATCTTCTTGGCTTCCTCCCGATAGGAGGCTGCGGTTTCACGCACAAAGGCGATAGCGTTGTGCACCTCTGCGGTCATGGCCTCGCACTTTCTCGCCGCGCTGATCAACTCGGTACCCATCGCCTCGATTTCCTTGGCAGCCGTTTCATAGTCGCGCACCACAGCCTCTGCTGAGAGCGCACCGACACGCGTAACACCCTCTTCGTGCTTGACGTAGTCAGGCATCTCTTCCGATGGCGCATTTCTAATCGCAGGAAGGCTTCCCGTTACGACCTCTTCCAGCATGGCCAGATCCAGCGCCGCACCGCGCTGGAGTCGTTCAATGCTCGCCATCGGCGAATCTCCCCATCACTCAAATGAATTGAAACAATCGTCGGCGCAGGACCATAGCGACCGATTCGTGGCGAAATCCTGCGTTGAAAACAGCAACGAGAAGGCAGAGCTGTGAAAAGGCGGCTGCCCGGCGGCCCTACTCGTTAACCATCGCAGCGCTATCCGCCGCGCCGGCCGTTCGCTTAATGCCCGCTTAAGGGTTTAGCTCCAATGATCGGCACTCCAGCGCAACATCCTTGAAGCCGCAAGAATTGCGGGCCCCACTCAACCTCTTCAGGAGGCCCGATTGAGGACGCTCATCATTGGCGCGCTGGCTGCGACGCTGGCCGGCTGCAGCAGCCAACCCCTGACACAACGACCATGCAATGGCTTGAACCCGCTGGCCTGCCTGACCGCGGTCGACATACCGATTGAATCCGCTTCGCAGAACAGTCCCGTCGAGACGAACTCCTCCACGGCGGGCTTGCACGAGGAAACGCCGCCACGGCCGCAGACGGACCGCGCCGCACTTCGGGTAGCGAGGCCGAAACTCGCAGCGAAAGCGGCGCCGGCTGTTCCTGTGCCGATGCCTTCTCCGCGAACGAACCAGCAGACTGTGGGATTGGCACCGACTTCCGACGCGGTCCGCGCCGGCGCCTCGGCCCCATCGTCTACGACCGGAACGATACCGGCCAAGGCTACGGAGCAGCAGATGGCGTCGGCGGCCGCCGACGACATGTCTGCTCGCCCGCTGGACACGTCGCTCGACACGCTCGTGGCCATCCTGGTTACCAGGCCCGACGTCAAATCGGTGAATGAACTGGCCGGCAAGACCATCGCGATCGACGACCGCTATTCCGAACCGTCGATCGGCCGCGTCCGCGTTGCGATGGCCGCGGCGGGCGCGACCGACATTCAACTCAGCAAAGGCCAGACCACGGCGATCAGCCGGCTCGCCGGCAAGGAAGTAACGGCGGCGGTCATCGGCCTTGTCTCGGTGAGCGCGGCGGATTCCTTCCCTGCACTGGCGGGTTGGAAGACCATCCGGGTGCCGCTCGCCCCTCGCGTCGCAAAGAAATAATAACGGGAGGCGTGAGGGCCGCGGGCTCGGTGAACAAACATCGAGCCCGCGCGCCTTTGGGCTAGCGGCGTCTTTTCATCCTGCGCAGCACGGGAAACAGCCCGGACGGCTTGCGATTTTTGGCATCGGTTGGCACGGTCCCTGCCCGCATCGCGGCCTCTGCCCTTGCGATGGCGCGCGTCGACATCGCCTGGATGGCCGGATGCGGATGTCGCGCCAGCAACGGCGCGATCTCTTCGCAGAAATCGGCCGGGGCGCCGTCGATCGAGCGCAGCAGCCAGCTTTCCGCCTCGTCGATACGGCCCGCCGAGGCATAGAAGCGCGCCAGGTGAAACTGGCCGCGGAAGCAGCCGCGGAACGCGGCGCGCGCGTACCAGCGCATCGCGGCGGCCGGCTTCCGGCTGCCGCGCCAGCCTTCCTCGCAATAGCGGCCGATCATGTTCATCGCCTTGTGGTTTCCGGCGCGCGCGGACGCGACGAACAGCGACAGCGCCGTGGCGAGATCGCGTTGGACGCCGTGGCCCGCAACCAGCATGATACCGAGATTGAATTTCGCCCAATGGTGGTTCAGCGCCGCTGCAAGATTGTAGCACCGCGCAGCTTCCTCCGGATCGACCGCCGTGCCCCAGCCGAGTTCGTGGCAGCGCCCGACCATGTTGATGCCGTCGGGCCAGCCCGTGTCCGCCGCGATCCTGAACCAGCGAAACGCGGCTTCGGGATCGCG
>Ga0070665_100005909_pt1 | contig 12537 bp, 7 predicted proteins | sample KBSS13metaG_FD_65862 | JGI IMG/M metagenome (GOLD analysis project Ga0070665, IMG submission 65862) | Switchgrass rhizosphere microbial communities from Kellogg Biological Station, Michigan, USA - KBS S1-3 metaG | ecosystem: Host-associated > Plants > Roots > Rhizosphere > Soil ... | reverse complement strand
ATCGCCCACGGGACGCTCGCCCTGCTGCGGCATCCGGACCAGCTCGCGGCGCTGCGCGCGGACCCGGACCCGGCTCGCTCACGTGGCGGGAGAGCACGCTGATCCAGGGCGTGACGTGCCTGCCTATCGCCCTTCGGTGACCGCGCCCGGGTGGGCGCCCGTGCCGTTGTGCAGGGCGGCCGCGGAGCCCGCGGGCACCGCGCTCGGGGCCGCGGCCGGGCTGGCGGACGGCCCGTTCGCGGCGGGGGAACCGTTGGCGCCCATGGCCGCCCAGGTCCCGCCGATCCCCTCGCCCTTCGCCTCGCCGGGGCGGGTGTCGCCTGCGTAGCGGTAGAGCGGCCACCCGTTGAGGGTCAGCTGCTGGGTGCCGTCCGGCCGCCCGACGGTGCCGACCAGGCCCGCCGGGATGCCCTGCAACGCGGGCTGGCCGTCGCCGTGGACCGGCGGCCACTGGGCCTCGCAGGCGCCGAGACACGTCGGCTGCGAGGGGGTCGTGCCGTCCTGGGCGAAGCGGTAGACGGTGAAGCCGTCGGTGGTCACCACGGTCCCGACGGCGGTGACCGCGGTGCCGAGCCCGCCCGTCGGGGAGACGGTGGGTCCCGCGCTGCCGCCGGAGACCTCGGCGGTGGCGCCGACGGGCGCGGCGTCCCGGGCGTCGACGAAGCCGGAGGCGCCGCAGCCGGACAGGAGCAGGGAGAGGGCGGCCGCGCCGGTGAGCGCGACGACCCGGAGGGGACGGGGGAGCGTCATCGTGGGTGTCCTTGGAGTTGTTCGCGGGGAGCGAGGACCGACTCGTCGATCGGGTCGATCGTGCGGGCCCCGTCCACGGCGGCGGGGGGCGTGCGCCGGGGCCGGGACCCGCACGAGCCGACCTTACGAAGGGGAGGACACCGGACGTTGTCTCACTGAGAGGCGGTCACGGTGCGCGACGCGGCGGACGCGCCGAGCGGCGCGTCGCTGCTGCCGGCGCCCCGTGATGTTCGACCGAACGGCGCACGGTGTCCTCAGAATCGACGATGTCGACCCGACACGCCGCCGTTCGGCTCGTCACCGGTCTCATCCACCCGCCCCGGCTCCGTCGGGCTGTCGTCCCCCGACCGCACCCTCCCGGGTGTCCGGCCAGGCCGCCAGCCGCAGCGCGCTGTCGAACCGGCGGTGCTCACCGGTGAGGGGGTCGGTGAACTCCAGGGTGCGGGCGAGGAGCTGCAGCGGTGAGCTGAAGTCGTCCAGCGGGGTCTCGTGCAGGTCCGGGTAGAAGTCGTCGCCCAGGATCGGGATGCCCAGCCCCGCGAGGTGCAGCCGCAGCTGGTGGGTGCGGCCGGTGTGCGGGTTCAGCCGGTAGTAGCCGTGGTCCCCGTCCTGCGCGACGAGCTCGACGCGGGTCTCGGCGTTCGCCTCACCGGGCTCCTCGTAGGCGCGGACGACCCCCCGCTCCTTCACGATCCGGCTGCGCACGATCCGCGGCAGCTCCAGGTCGGCGCGGTAGCCGGCGACGGCCTCGTAGGTCTTGCGGACCCGGCGGTCCCGGAACAGCGTCTGGTAGCGCCCCCGCAGCTCCGGCCGCGCGACGAACAGCACGAGCCCCGCCGTGACCCGGTCCAAGCGGTGTGCGGGGGCGAGCAGCGGCAGGTCGAGGTCGCGGCGCAGCCGGACGAGCGCGGTCTCGAGGACGTGCCGCCCGCGCGGGATGGTGGCGAGGAAGTGCGGTTTGTCGGCGACGACCAGGTCGTCGTCCCGGTGGACGATCCCGATGTCGAACGGGACCGGCACCTCGTGGGGAAGATCCCGGTGAAACCACACGAAGGATGCCGGAACGAACGGGGAATCCACGGTCAAAGGGCCTGCCTCGTCGACGATCCTGCCCTCGGTCAGCATCTCGGCCACCCGCTCCGGCGCCACCCGCGGCAGCCGCTCGACGAGGTGCTCGCGCAGGGTCGCCCACGGCCCCGAGTCCGGGGTGCGGAGTCGGACGGGATCGAGCCCGTGGCGCTGGGGCAGCGGCGCGGGCCGTCTCCTCCTCATGTCGCGACCCTACGTGCGCCGGTACCCCTGACCGGCCGGAGGAGGGTGAGAGGTCAGACGGGGATCAGGGGCACCACCGCGGTGCGCAGGACCAGCACCGCCACGAACACGATGATGAAGGCGAGGTCGAGGCTGACCCCGCCGAGCTGCACGGGCTTGACCACCCGTCGCACGGGGGCGATGACGGGCTCGGTGATGCCGTGGGTGATGCGTCGGGCCTGGTACATCGCGGTGCCGCCGCCGCCGGGCGAGAGCACCCCGACCCAGTCGACGATCACCCGCGCGAGCAGGACCAGCTGGAACAGCACCAGCACCAGCCCGAGGAGGGAGGCGATCACAGGGGTCTCCTTTCGGTTTCCTCCCCGAGTGTCCCTTTGCCGGGTGTGAGGGGCCTGAGAGAAGCCTGCGGAACGAAGAGAAGGCCCTGAGAGGAGCCTGTCGGTGTCCCCTCCTAAGGTCGGGGGTATGACGGCCGGCGCTGTGGTGTCGCCCGCGGCGGACGCGACCGCCCGGGCCCGCTGGCGTGCGCTCGCCCTCACCGACCCCCTCTCCCGGCTGGTCCGCAACGCCGCCCACGCCGGGGTGGCGGACGAGGCCTTCGACCTCCGTCAGCTCGCGCTGGCCGCCGTGGACCTCGTCGTCGGGTCGATGGGGTTCGCCCGGGAGGCGACCCTGGACGAGGTGGCGGACGACCTGACCGCGCTCGCCGCCCGGATGTCCCCGGAGCGCGCGGGCCAGGCCCGAGACGTCGCCCAGCTGGTGCTCAAGGGCCTGCTCAACGAGGCCCACGAGCACCGCCGGTTCACCTACTGGTTCGCGGATCTCTCCGGCGACGAGGTCGTGCGCGAGCCCTACTCCTTCCGGCTGCTGTCGCTGCGCGAGGCGGAGTACGGGGCGGTGCTCACCGCGTCGGACCAGGCGATCACGTTGTTCCTGCACGGGCTGGACGTCGACCTCGAGGACGCGGACCGCGCCCTCGCCCACGTCCTGCAACGCCAGCTGGACGACCGCCGGTTCGACGCCGCCGCCCGCACCGCCGCCCAGGCCGAACGCACCTCGGTCGGCATCGCCGCCACGCTCTCCGAGCTGCTCGACGCCACGCGCCGGGATGTCGGCACCCATGACTGGCTGGTCGACGTGCCGGAGCGGCTCACGATCGCGCGCAGGCACGTCGAGGAGCGGATCGGCGAGGACGACCGGTTCCTGGAGCACGTGCAGAGCGGGCTGGACGCCGAGACCTCGGCGGACGTCCGGGCGGCGTCGGGGCGGATCGTCGACCTGCTGAGCCGGGTCCGGCAGGTGCACCTGGATCTCGAGCGCAGGCTGGTGGGCGCGCGGGAGGTGTTCCTGTCCGCGCAGGTCAGGCAGCGGTTGACGCGGCGGCGCAGGCTGCGGATGCTCGCGCTGGGTGACGACGTCCTGGTTCCCGCGCTGGGGCTGCCGCGGGAGCGGGCCGAGCCCGTGACCACCGCGTTCGCCGACCGGGCCCTGGGCGTGAGCGTGCCCCGGCTCGTCCGGTTCGACGACCTGGTGGACCAGCTCTGGGCGCCCCCGCGACAGCGCGAGACGGTCGAGCCGACGGCCGAGGAGAGCGGTCTGGAGGACGCCCCCGAGGAGGACGTGCAGCGCTATCCAGCGGAGGTCGTCGAGGCCGCGCGGGAGGTGCTGGACACGGTGCGCGCGGAGCCCGCCCGGCTGTCGGACCTGCTCGACGCGTGCGGGTCGGCGGACACGGCCGAGCTGGTCCTGCTCACCGCGCTGTGGGCGTTCGCGCCGGACCCGGTCGACGCGGACGAGCCGCCCGAGAGCGCGGGCGAGCTGGCCGCGGGACTCGTCGCCGAGCCGACCGACCTCGAGCTGGACCATCCGCTGGCCCGCGGCCGGGACCTGGTGCTGCGCGCCGTGGACCGGGAACCGGTGGAGGCCCAGTGACCATCCCCCCCGCCGAGCGGAGCGAGTCGTGAGCGATCCCGAGCGGAGCGAGTCGTGAGTACTGCCGTCGCCGCCGATCTGACCCAGGTCAGGGCGGCTGCCGAACTGGTGGCCTTCGGGCTGCAGCGCCGCTCCCGCCCCGTCGAGGGCAGCGAGTACCGCGCCCTGCTGGACCGCTACCGCAGCGAGCTGCGGTTCCGGGACGTCGTGGACACCATGGCCGAGGGGTTGGGGCTCGAGGTGCTCGGCACCCCGCGCTCGGGGATCGTGCTGGCCCCCGAGCCGGGCGGCCCGTTCGCGACCCGGCTCGCCGACCTGCGCACCATGGACACGACCGAGAAACTGATCTTCGGGCTGGTGCTCATCGGCATCGCGGCCTACGCCTACCCGCAGGACGTCGACTTCGACGACCCCGAGACGAAGCTCGTCGACGTCGTGAAGGTGGACGAGTTCCTGCGCTCCGCGATCGACACCCTCAAGGCCCAGCAGGGCGCGGAGGGCTCGGCCGAGGAGCGCGCCCGCGCGGCCGCCGAGGCCTACGCCGACATGCCACAGCTGATCACCACCCAGACCGGGCGGCGCGGGCGCGGCTGCACCTTGAAGGCGATCGAGGACGCGTTGGGCTGGCTCGTCGACCAGGGTGCGGCCCGCGAGGCGGGCACGCTCGGGCCGGACGTCTACCACCTCACCGACCGCTTCCGGCTGCTCGTCGCCGACTCGGCGGGCGGGGCGGCCCTGGACGCCCTGCGCGAGCTGCGGGGCACCGCCGCGTGAGCGCCCCCGTGATGTGGAAGATGAGCCGCGTCCGGATCGACCGGATGGGGCCCACGGCGGCCCGGTTCCTGGACGTCACGCTGGACTTCCGGGACTCCGCGGGGCATCCGCTGGACTCGATCCTCTGGCTGCGCAACGGCGGCGGGAAGTCCACGGTCCTCTCGCTGATCTGCGCGCTGGTCCGGCCTGCGCGGCGGGACTTCCTGGCCACCCAGGCCACCGGCAAGCATCTCGAGGACTACGTGCTGGGGGCGGACACCGGGCACGTCGTGGTCGAGTGGTCGGGGCCGGACGGGCGGCGGCTGGTCACCGGGGCCGTCTACGAGTGGGCGGACCGGGCCCAGCCCGCGGACCCCAACCGGGACCACGACCGGCTCAACGCCCGCTGGTACCTGTTCCGGCCGGTCGAGGGCCGTGCGGAGCTGGACCTGCTGCCGTTCGGGGCGGACGGGCGGCCGAGCACGCAGAAGGACTTCCTCGCGGGCCTGCGGGCGTGGGACGCGGTGCCGCACTGTGGCGTCGTCGTGACGGACCGGCAGGACCGCTGGGCGCAGACGTTGGACGCCGAGGGGCTCGATCCGGGGATCTTCACCGCGCTGCTGCAGATGAACGCCACCGAGGGCGGGATCGAGGGGCAGTTCCAGTTCCGCAACGCGGACCAGTTCGTGCGGTACCTGCTGGAGCTGATCGTCGATCCGGAGGTCCCCGCGCAGGTCTCGCAGATCCTGGAGAAGGTGCGCGCGGGGCTGGCCGAGCGCCCGGAGCTGCTGGCGGACCTGGCCTTCGCCACCGAGGCGGCGCCGCTGTTGCGGTCGCTCGCCGAGAGCCGGGCGGCGTTCGTCCGGGCCGAGGAGGCCGAGCAGGCGCTGGCCGCGCGGGCGTCGGCGCTGGCCGCAGGCATCGCCGCCGGGGTGGCCAGGGCGAAGGCCGAGGAGGCCGCGCACGCGGACCGTGCCGAGGAGGTGGCGGCCGAGCTGGCCGACCACCGGGACCGCGCCGGGCTGGCCGAGGCGCGCGGGTCGGCGCTGCGCGGGCTCGCCGCCCGGTTCCGGCTCGCGTCGGCCGCGGCCGAGCTGGAGGCGGCGCGGGCGGAGCAGACCCGGGCCGCGGCGGCGGAGGCCGCGTGGCGCGGGGTGGACGCCGTCCTGCGGCTGCGGTCCGCCCAGGACCGGGTGCGGTCCCTCGAGGAGCAGCTCGCGGCGGCCACGGCGGACGCGGAACCTCTCCGGCTGCGGCTGGAGACGGCGTCGGCGACCTACGCGGGTGCGCTCGACGTGGCGCTGGCCGAGCACGAGGACCAGGCCGCCGAGCTGGCCGAACGGCTGGCGGGCGCCCGGTCCGAGGAGGCCGCGGCCCGGGGCGCCGTGCGCGAGGCGACCGCGGCCGAGGGGCGGCTGTCCGGTGAGCTGGCGGCGGTCGAGAGGTCCCTGGAGGATCTCGACGCCGGGGTCGCCGCGGCCGTCCGCGAGGGCTATCTGGAGGCGGGCGAGGAGGTCGCGGACGCCGTCGCGCGGCACCGGTCGGCGGACGGGGAGGCCGCGGTCGAGCTGGGCAGGCTCATCGAGGAGCGGGCGACCCTGCGGGAGCGTGGCGAGGAGCTGCGCGCCGCCGAGGACGAGCTGGCCACCGAGCGGCGGTCGCTGGCCGAGCGGCACGCCGCGGACTCCGCCCGGGCCGCCGAGCTGCGCGAACGCGTCGCCGCCCTCGCCGCCGAGGACCGGCTCGCCGCCCTGGCCGGGGGAGACGCCGTCGATCCCGTCGCGGAGGCGGGGGACCTGGACGAGCTCCTCACCGCGGCGATCGCGCGGACCGAACGGCGCCGCGTGGAGCTGGCCGTCGAGGGGGCCGAGGACGAGCGGGCGCTCGCGGCGCTAGCCGCCACCGAGCTGTTGCCGCCCGCCCTGGACCTCGCCCGGGCCCAGGAGGCGGTGGAGGCCGCGGGCGTCGCGGCGACCACCGGCTGGCGCTACCTCGCGGACTCCGTGGCCCCGGGCAGGCACCCGGCGGCCCTGCACGCCGCTCCCGCGCTGGTCGCGGGGCTGCTCGTGCACGATCCCGCGGACCTCACCGCGGCCCGGGCGGCGATCGACGCGTCCGGGCTGCGCCCCACCTCGGTGATCGCGCTCGGCACGACGGCGGACCTGCAGGCGGTGGTCGACGGGGCCGGGGCAGGCACCGTGGCAGGCACAAGGGGGCGCAGGAACGGGTCGGCGGCACCCGCCGTAGGCGCCTCCCTGTTCGCGCTGGTCACCCCGGCCGCGGCGCTGACCGACCGGGCCGCGGGCGGGGTCGAGACCACCGCCCGCGAGCGGGCCAGGGCGGGCCGGGCGAGCACCGACGCCGAGCTGGCCGCGGACCGGGACCGGGACGACGACCTGCGCCGCAGGCTGCGGCGGCTACGCGAGACCTGCCCGCCCGGCACGCTCGACGCCCTCGACCGCGCGCTCGCCGACGCGGCCACCGAGCTGGCGCGGGTGGAGGCGGACCAGGCGCGGGTCGCGGCGGACCGCGCCGCCCTCGACGAGGCCGACCACGACCTCGATCGGCGCCGCGCCGAGGCCGAGGAGGTCCGCCGCGTGGCGGGCGTCGCCGGTGCGGTGCTCGCGGGACTCGCCGAGCGACTCCGCGCCGCCGAACCGGCCAGGGCGCGGGCCCGCGCCCTGCCTGCGGAGATCGCCGAGACCCACGCCCGCGGCGAGGTGGCGGCCCGCGCGGAGGAGGCGGCCCAGCGGACCGCGCGCGAGGCGGAGGAACGGGGCGCCGCGGTGCGGCGGGTCGCGGTGGAGCTGCGCGAGGCCCGGGACCGGCTCGGCGAGGTGGAGCGCGGCGCCGAGCCGGGGCCCGCCGTCGTCGACCTGGCGGAGGCCCGCCGGGCCTACACGTCCGCCGAGCAGGCCTACCGGCGCGAGGTGTCGGACTCGGCGCTCGCGGCGTCGCTGACCGAGGCCCGCCGCGCCGTCGACGGACCGTCCGAGCAGGTCGCGGGCCTGTCCGCCGCGGTGCGGGCGGCCGCCGAGGACCTGGCCGCGAGCGCGGAGGCCCGGGACACCGCGTCCCGGTCCGCCGCGGTCGAGCGGGCGTCGTCGACCGCGGCGTCGGCGACCGAGGCGGTCGGGGTCGCCCGCAGCGCGGTGAGCGTCTGCGAGGCCGAGGTCGCCCGCCACCCCGAGGGGGGCGACCTACCCGAGCCCGTGCCGTCGGACGCCGCGGGGGCGCTCGCCCTGGCCACCGAGGCGGACGAGGAGCTGGCCGTCCACCGCGCGGCCTGCGAGCGGTCGCGCACCGAGCTGGAGCTGGTCGGGGGCCTGCGCGCGGAGGCCCGCGAGCGGGTGACCGGGCTGGCCCACCAGGGCGAGCTGCTCGGCGTCGTCGACGTGGGTGGGGCCGGCGGGGCGGGGGAGGAGCCGGGTTCGGTCGACGAGGCCAGGGCCGCCGTCGGCGCGATCCGCGAGCAGCTCGACGCCACCGGCGCCGCGGCCCGGCGGGCCCGCGCGGCCGTCGAGAAGGTGGCGCGGGAGATCGTGGTGTGGGCGTCGGCGGAGCGGTTCGCCGAGGTCAAGCCCGCGGTCCGGGACCGCTTCCGGGTCACCGACGTCGCGGGCGAGATCGGCCCGGTCGCCGAGGACCTCGCGGGCGAGCTGGACCTGTTCGCCACGAATCTGCGGGGCAGGCTCGAGGAGCTGGAGGAGCACAAGTCCGTCGTCGTCACCGCGATGACCGGGATGGTGCGCCAGGCGCTGAAGTCGCTGGCCCGCGCGCAGTCGCTCTCGGAGCTGCCCGAGAACCTGGGGGCGTGGGCCGGTCACCGGTTCCTCGACGTCGGGCCCCGCTCGGCGGTGGAGACGGCCGACGCCGTGGTCCGGGACCGCTGCGCCCGGCTCGTCGACGTCCTCACCGCGCGGGGCAGCGAGGTGCCGCGCGGTCAGGAGCTGCTGTGGCAGGCGACGAACGCCGTCGTCGGGGACGGGAACTGGCGGGCGCGGGTGCTGAAGCCCTCCACCGCACTGGCCCTGGAACGGGTGTCGGTCGAGCGCATGCGCAAGTGGTCCGGCGGCGAGAAGGTGACGATCTCGCTGCTGCTGTTCTGCATGGTCGCCAAGCTGCGGGCCACCAGCCGCGGCCGCGACCTGCCCGGCCTGGGCGCGCTGCCGTTGGACAACCCGCTGGGCAAGGCCAACTACGTGGTGTTCCTCGACCTGCAACGCAAGGTCGCGGCGGCCAACGGCGTGCAGCTGATCTTCCTGACCGGGGTCGGCGACATGAAGGCCGTCGGCCGCTTCCCCAACATCGTCCGGATGCGCAACGCCACCAACCGGGGCCGGGAGTACGTCCGGGTCGACGAGCGCATCCAGTCGGACGAGGACCCGGCGGGCGCGGTCGACACCACCCGCCTCCACCGCGACGACCCGGTCCTCACCCTGCTGTGAGTCCCTGCTGATCGTGAGGTGGGCACCGGCACCGTCGGTTCATGATCGAACATCGCGGTGCCGATGTCACGGCTTGTCGAGGTGGTGCTCGGCGGCCTCGCGGTAGCGCTCCTCCAGGCCCTGCGTGAGCTCGCCCTCGAACCGCTCCGAGGCGCCGCTCTCCCAGGTCGGGGGCTCGTCCCCGCCCGCGAGCACCCACGCCGCCTGCCGCGCGGCGCCGTCCGCCACGTACTCGCCGGGCTCCGGCACCACAACCGGCACGCCGAAGACCGTGGGCGCGATCCGCCGGACCGCCTCGGACCGGGCCGCACCCCCGATCAGCCGGACCGCGGCGGGCCGGACTCCGACGGCGCCGAGCGCGTCGATCCCGACCTTCTGCCCCGAGAGCAGACCCTCGACCGCGGCGCGGGCCAGGTGGGCGGGGGTGCTGGTGCCGAGGGTCAGACCGTGCAGGGCGCCCGTGGCGTCCGGCAGGTTGGGCGTGCGTTCCCCCTCGAGGTACGGCACGAGCGTGAGGCCCTCGGCACCGGGCGGCGCCGACAGGGCCAGGCGGGACAGCTCCTGGTGGTCGACGCCGAGCAGGCGGCCCGCGGCGTCGAGCACCCGCGCGGCGTTCAACGTGACGACGATCGGCAGGAAGGCCCCGGTCGCGTCCGCGAACCCGGCGATGGTGCCGGACGGGTCGTCGCCCTGCCGCTCGCCCCGCGCGGAGACCACGCCGGAGGTGCCGAGCGAGACGATCACGTCGTCGCCCGCGCCGAGCCCCAGCGCCGCGCCCGCGTTGTCGCCCGCCCCGGCGCCGAGCCGGAACCCCGGCCCCTCGACGGACTCGGCGGGACCGAGCACCCGGGGGAGGACGACGTCGTCGCGCCCGAGCCCGAGGCGGAGCAGGTCGCGGCGGTACTCGCCGGAGGAGGCGTCGTAGTAGCCGGTGCCGGAGGCGTCGGACCGGTCGGTGACCAGGTCGTCCAGGTTCGCGGTGCCGTGCCGATGGTCGGCTCCGCCTCCGCGCAGCTTCCAGGTGAGCCAGTCGTGCGGCAGACAGACCGCCGCGACCCGTGCCGCGTTCGCGGGCTCGTGCTCGGCGAGCCAGCGCAGCTTCGCCACGGTGATCGACGCGACGGGCACGGTGCCGGTCGCGTCCGCCCAGGCCTGCGCCCCGAGCTCCTCGACGAGCGCCGCGGCGGCGGGGGCCGAGCGGGTGTCGTTCCAGAGCAGGGCGGGGCGGATGACCTCGCCGGACTCGTCGAGGACGACCATGCCGTGCTGCTGCCCGGCGACGCTCAGCGCCGCGACGTCGTCGAGCCCGCCCGCCTCGTCGACGGCCCGCTGCAGCGCCTCCCACCAGTGCTTCGGCTCGACCTCGGTGCCGTCGGGATGGGCCGCCCGCCCGGAGCGGACGAGCTCCCCGGACTCCGCGTCCCGGATCACGATCTTGCAGGACTGGGTGGACGAGTCGACACCGGCGACGAGCATGCCGACCACCCTGCCAGGATCGGGCGGGTGGAACGAGCGCGAGCCCCATCCCCCGCCCCGCGAGCCCCATCCCCCGCCCCGCGAGCCCCACCCCCCGCCCCGCGAGTCCCACCCCACACCGCGCGAGTCGCACCCCACACCGCGCGAGTCGCACACCCAGCCCCGCGAGTCGCACCCCACACCGCGCGAGTCGCACACCCCGCCGCGCGAGTCGCACCCCACGCCGCGCGAGTCGCACACCACGCCGCGCGAGTCGCACACCGCGAGGCGCGAGTCTTACAGCCGCTCAGCAGGTGGCTACAGCGCCATCGCGTCGGTCCAGAGCCTCGCGCTCCGGCCCGTGAGGACGTCGAGCAGGGCGCCCGCCTGGGCGTCGGTCAGCGACGCCACATAGTCGACCACCGCCCGGCCCCGCGCGAGGTCGGCGACCTGGGCGTGGGGGACCACGTCGTCGTCGGCGAGGGTGGTGAACTCCCCGCGCGCCAGCTCGACGAGGTCGTGCAGCCGTGGCGGGAGGGCGGGCGCGTGGGGCGAGCGGGCGTCGGCGAGCCACTCGTGCAACGCCCCGACCAGCCCGGTCACGACGGTCGCCTGCCCGCGCTGGTGGGACGCCAGGTCGGCGCGGCGCAGGACGAACTGCTGGTGGACGAACTTCAGCACCGCGACCTCGTGCCACTGCGCCTCGCCGAGCACCACGTGCGCGGACCGGACCGGGGGATCGGCGACGACCCGGATCCCGCCGACGAGCCGCGCGGTCCAGCGTGCCGAGAACTCCGCGACGGCCCGCTCGGCCGCCATGGACCCGTCGAACGGCACCGCGAGCAGCCCGTCGACCAGCTCCGACCGCACCCGGACGACGGCGGCGGCGAACGCGTCGTCGGAGTAGATCCAGTCGTCCCGCTCGGCCATCCGCCGCCGCAGCCGCTCCAGCGCCGCGCCCGGCCCGCCGGAGGGTCCCTGCTCGTGGCTGCGTTCCCACCCGCGCAGCTCGGCCGCCACCCCGGCCTGCTGGAGGACACCGACCCGGTGGAAGTCCTCGACGTCGTGGATCGCGTAGGCGACGTCGTCCGCGGTGTCCATGACGGACGCCTCGACGGTCTGCTGCCACGGCCCGACGGGGAACGGCGCCCGCGCGGCCTGCAGCTCGTCGAGCTCGGTGCGGTAGGCGGAGAACTTGGCGGACCCGTCCGTGCCGGGGAGCGGGCCGCCGCCGCGGGGCGGCAGATCGGCGGTGCTCGGGTGCGGCTGCGGGTACGAGTGCCGCGTCCACGGGTACTTGAGGACGGCCGCGCGCACGGCCGCCGTGAGCCCCAGCCCGGTCCGGCCGGGCCCGTGCAGGTCGATGGTCGTGACGATCCGGAAGCTCTGCGCGTTGCCCTCGAACCCGTCGGTGAGGCCGAGGCGCTCGCGGGCGAGCCTGTCCAGCACCTGCTCGCCCAGGTGCCCGAACGGCGGGTGGCCGAGATCGTGGGCCAGCGCGGCGGCCTCGACGACGTCCGGGTCGCACCCGCCGAGCTTGTCCACCTCAGGCCCGAACTCCGACAACAGCCGCTCGGCCACGGCCCGGGCCACCTGCGCGACCTGCAACGAGTGCGTGAGCCGGTTGTGGAGCAGCAGCCCCGAGCCGTTGGGGCTCACCACCTGCGTGACGCCGGCGAGCCGCGCGAAGAAGGGCGATGCCGCGATCCGGTCCCGGTCCACCCGGTACGGCGAGCCCGCGATCCCGGCCCCGGTCTCGGCGGCCCCGCTCGCCCGCTCCTCCCGCCCCTCGGTCATGCGCGGAAGGCTAGCGACCGGATCCCCGCCCTGCGGGCGCGGCACGTCCGACCCGCGGCTGGGCGTGTGCGGCTCGCGCCGCGGGCTGTGCGACTTGCGCCGAGTGGTGTGCGACTCGCGCCTCGGGGTG
>Ga0070665_100005905_pt1 | contig 12540 bp, 8 predicted proteins | sample KBSS13metaG_FD_65862 | JGI IMG/M metagenome (GOLD analysis project Ga0070665, IMG submission 65862) | Switchgrass rhizosphere microbial communities from Kellogg Biological Station, Michigan, USA - KBS S1-3 metaG | ecosystem: Host-associated > Plants > Roots > Rhizosphere > Soil ... | reverse complement strand
AGCTCGGCGAACAGGTCCTGCTGCCGGCGCAGCTGATCGTTGTGAGTGTCGAAGCTGCCGAGCTGCACGAAAAAGATCTGCCGCGCCGCGCCCGTGGCCGCGCGCGCCTCGATCAGTTTCGCAACCTGCAGGAGTTGTAGCGCAGTCGGCGTCGTGAGCGACGCGAAGACGGGGGCGAGCGTGGCGCTGGTCGAGGTCAGGATCGGATTGACCGTGCCGGACAACCGGAGCGCGTCGCGTCCGATGCGGTTCGTGCTGTCCACGAACCTGTTGTCCGACTCCGTTGCGAGGAGCTGCTGCACGGCGGCCATTCGCGCGGCGGACGCGGCCTGGCTGTTGTAGCCCGCGAGAGCGAACGAGCCTGAGACTGGAACCGAGAGCGGCACGGCCTTGTTGCCGGTGACGAACAGCACCGTGCCGCCCAGGGATGTGACGACAGGGAAGCCGGTCGCTGCGTTGTAGCTCGCCACGCTGTCGGCCAGGCGTCCGCCCCAACCGGTGCCGGCGGAGGTGCCCGACACTGCGCTTTGCCATTGCGCCTGCTGATCCGAGTGAGAGTACAGGGACAGAGGTCGGGCGCCGGCGTTGTACAGCGTCTGCGTGGTCGGCTGGATCAGCGTGCCTACGTTCGCGAGCAACGCGGCTTTCTTCTGCGTGAACAGCGACGCCAGCTCCGGCAAGCCGGGATGAAGCCCGAAGGGTGTTGCCGCGGACGCCGGCGCGATGGGCAGCAGGCTCGCCTGCGCGAGGTTGATGCCCGAGCTTTCCGGACGCGCGGCCACGTAGCTGGCGTAGCCCGCGGTATCGAGCGGAACGAGCATGTTGTTGCCGTCGTTTCCGCCGAACAGGAACACGCACACGAGCGCCTTGTAGTCTCCGGCACTCTGGGCGTTGGCATCGGCGATCGCGCCGATGCCGGACAACCTCGCGCCGAGCGAATACGCCGACAGTGCGGCCGCCCCTTGCAGAAATCCGCGCCGCGTCCGGTCGATGCGTGCAGTCATGTCAACGCTCCACCTGGTAGGCCGGCGATGTCGCGACGAGATAGAACGCCGTCTTCGCACGCGATGTCGGATCGCTCGCCGGCACGGCATTGACCGCCGTGATGACCGCGCTTCTCATCGAGACCGGGAGCGTGCGGTTCAGCAGCAGGACGTCGAGCTTGTCGACCAGCGCGCCGGGATTGCTCGCGAGCGCCGCCAGCGTCGTCCAGTCGGGCTTCGTGCCGATGGCACCGGGAAGGGTCGCCAGCGGCGCGATCGTGCCGAACGCGATGCCGTTGCCGAAGTTGTATCGATTGATCGCAGTCGACGAGTTCTGCAGGGCGAACTCGGGACCGATGCTCGACGTGCCAGGCACGACGTAGCTCGGCGGGTAGTAGTTGAACACCGACGGCGCCTTGAAGACGTTCTGGCCAAGTGCCGCGCTTTGCTGGCTCAGATACAGCCCGTCGCTGGCGGCGTTCAACGCGCGCGCGATGCCGGTCACGAACAGCACGGGCTCGCGCAATTTGCCGTAGCCAGGGTCGAGCTTCGCGGCGCCGCGCGCCTCCGGATCCGTCAGGATCGCATTCACCACCGCCTTGAGGTCGCCGCGCACGCCGTGGCCGTTGTCGTCGAACGTGGCGGAGATGCGGCCGACATATTGCGGCGTGGGATCGCCGGTGACGAGCTTCTGGATCAGCTGGCGGCCGATGAAAGGCCCCACGTTCGGATGCAGGAAGATCGAATGGATCGCGGCGGCGATGTCCGCGCCCATCGACAGGTTCGCGCGTGCGGTGGCTCCGTTCAACAGCTCCTTCGACGACGTGTCGTGGTTCGCGTCGACCCCCGTCATGTCGGCGAGGTAGTTCTTCGGATTGTGGGCGCGCGCGACCGCGCCCGGGAGGGCTGGATAGGTCCATCCCGTGAACACGTGCGCGAAGCCTTCGATCGTGTCCTGGTCGTACGTCGGAATCGGCGCGCCGGCCTTGTCCGTCATGAGCGTGCCGTCGGCGTTCAGCTCCCACACGCCGATCGAGAAGAGCTGCAGGAGCTCGCGCGCGAAATTCTCGTTGGGCTCGACGCCGTTTTTCGGCTTGTCGTTGTTGACCATGTTGAGGTAGTCGCCCATCACCGGCGACAACGTGACCTTGGTGAGCAGGTCCTCGAAGCTGCCGAATGCGCCGTCGCGAAGTATTTGCTGATACTTCGCCATCGCATACGCTTCGCTGATGTCGAGCGCGGACGTGACGAGGATCTGCGACAGCGCGAACGCAACGCGCTGGCGCAGCTGATCGGATCCGGACAGCGCGTTGCGGAAGAACTCGTTCTGCAGCAGGAACGGCGAGTAGTAATCGCGTGCGCATGTCGGGTCGGGATCGGTCGGGCAAAACGTCGCCTGCTGGCCCGACGGGACATATTTGTACGCCGTATACGCAGTGGCCGGCGCGGCGAATTGCTCGTTCAGGAACGCCGTGACACCGGTCGACCTGACGTGTGCAACAAGGGCATCGTTCGCGCCGAACGTCGATTGCGCGAGGAGGCGCACGATATCCGCCTCGATCTCGGCGGACGCAAGCTGCGCGCACATGACGATTCCCTCGAGCGTCGACGACGCCGCCATCTTCTCGTGCATCGTGAGATCGACCAGGAAGCGGTGGTTCGAATCGCTCTTCGTCGTGCCGGCATGGAACGAGCGATAGACCGGCGTGGTTCCGTCGGCGCAGCGTGCGCCCTGCGGAATGTCCACGTAGAACGCGATGGCTTCATAGGTCCAGTCCGCGTTCTGCTTGACGGTCGCGCACTCGGCCGCATCGGCCGTATAGAAATGCGAATTCGGGCCGCGTCCCGGCGCGCCGAAGAAGCGACACACCGGCGCCGCCCCGGGGTGATCGTCGGCCTTCGCGTACGCCGAAAACTCGACGCCCGTGCGGGTCCAGCCCTTCACCAGCGTGCCGGCGTCGAGCATCGCCGCCTCGTCCGCGTACGCGGTCATGAAATAGTGGCCGAGCGACACGTTGTAGAACTCGACGACCCGCGCGGTCGGTTCCACCGCGAACGCCGATACGGACGCCAACCCTGCGAGGACCCCGCAAAAGAGCGCCGCGCCGGCGCTTCTTGAACCGCTGGTTGGCGCCGCCCCGTCGCGATTGGGCACCAGAATGCGCGTCCGCCATGCGGGCGGCGAAGTCCCTGCGAGCCTCATCAGATCCCCCTGAAGCGCGATGCGTCGTGTCCGGGTCGCGCTGGGCCACCCGAACAACGCCTTGACCGGCAAGTGTGTTTACCTGCGTCACCGTAACACTTCGTGACAGCCGGAGCGCGCTATGACATTGCCATAAATCGCGGAGTTGTGCGCGTCTCCGATGCAATTCGGGTCGTTCGGGGACGGCTCTGAATTGGCCGACGAACGGCACTCGAACGAACGTACGATTGGGGGCGCCGAAAGATCATTAGAGCTTGTAACTTACTTACGCATCACTGCCTAAGTGGCTCATTCTCTTCACAAAAAGGTTATTGTTGTATTCAAAGGCTAAGTCATTGTTCCGGCATTGTAAATTCGTTGACCGGTGCAGTTTATCCCGCGTATAGTGGAAATTAGTGGCAAAAAGTGGGGTGAAGTGGCGTCCTGCGCAATCCGCCCAAGGGGACGTGGGGTGGGAAAACCGCGAGGTTCATGGGCGCTCACTTCGGTCCTCCGGGAGGAGCGGGCTTGGCGGCAGGGACAAATTCCGGGGCGGAGACGGGCAGCGGCGCGCCGCCGCCGGCATTGCCCATGTTTCGCGGGGTCACCCACCTGTCGCTCGACGCCAAGGGACGGCTCGCGGTTCCGTCGCGCCATCGCGACGCCCTGATGGCGGCCGGCGGCGGCCGGCTCGTGCTGACGGCCGATCCGAGCCGCTGCCTGCTGATGTACCCGATCGAGGCGTGGGAGCCGATCGAGGCGCGGTTGATGGCGCTGTCGTCGTTCAACGAAAAGATCCGGAGCTTGCAGCGCCTGCTCGTCGGCCACGCCGACGACGTCCTGCTCGATGCGTCGGGTCGCATTCTCGTGCCTCCCGCGCTTCGCGACTATGCAAGCCTCGACAAGCACATCGTGCTCGTGGGCCAGGGACACCGATTCGAGCTCTGGGGTCATGCGCAGTGGCAGGCCCAAACCGCCCAGGCGATCGCGTTCGACACCGACGCTCTCCCGCCCGAGCTCGACGGATTCTCGCTCTAAGGCACCCCGGAATGCACGTCGCGTCGATGGGCCCCCGCAAACCCTCCGTCCTTCGTCTCGACCCGAGGTCGATTTCCGGCCTTCCCGCGCCCTAGATGGCCGATGTCGAGCACGTACCCGTCCTGCAACACGAAGCCGTGGCCGCACTTTCGATCGCACCCGACGCTGTCATCGTCGACGGGACCTTCGGCCGGGGTGGCCACGCGCGCGCCATCCTGGCCGCGCTCGGGAAACGTGGACGCCTCATCGCCAGCGACCGCGATCCCGCGGCCGAGGCCGCGGCAGCGCACATTCGCGATCCACGCTTCACTTTTCGGCGAGCATGGTTCTCGGAGCTTCCCGAGGCGCTCGCCGCGCTCGGACTTGCACAGGTCGACGGCGTGCTCCTCGACCTCGGCGTCTCATCTCCGCAGCTGGACGATCCCAGCCGCGGTTTTTCCTACCGTTCCGACGGCCCGCTCGACATGCGCATGGATCCCGAGCGCGGCGAGAGCGCGGCCGACTATATCGCCCGCGCCGATGTGCGCGAACTGACGGAGGTCATCCGGAACTATGGTGAGGAACGGTTTGCTCAATCGGTTGCAAGAGCAATTGCGGCGGCGCGCGCGCACGCGCGTATCGCCACGACAGGACAGCTCGCGTCAATCGTGGCCAAAAGCGTCGGCGCGAGGACGCGGGGTGATTGGCGTCAGGATCCGGCCGCGCGCACTTTCCAGGCCCTTCGGATTTTCGTGAACCGCGAGCTGATCGAATTGTCCTTCGCGTTGCCCGGCGTCACCGCGCTCCTGAAGCCGGGGGCGCGGCTCGCCGTGATCAGCTTCCATTCGCTCGAGGACCGGCTGGTCAAGCGCTTCTTCGCCTGGGCATCGCAGCCATTCGGCGGCGACCCGCGCGCGGCCCGCCTGCCGCTGCGGCAATCCGAGCTGCCGGCTGCGCCGTTCGCCCACGTTGCCCGCGCGGTCAAGCCGTCGGCAGCAGAAATCGAACGCAATCCCCGTTCGCGCAGCGCCATCCTGCGCGTTGCCGAACGCGGGACGGCTCCTCTGCCGGCCGAATGGCCGGCGCACTGGGAAGCCGCGTGACCCGACTGAATCTCGTCCTGCTCGCAGCGCTTGTCGCCTGCGCGCTTTCGCTCGTGACGTCCCGCCATGAGGCACGGCGCTCGTTCGTCGAGCTGGAGCGCGAGCAAGGGCGCGCGCGGCAATACGAAACCGAATACGGGCAGCTGCAACTGGAGCAGTCGACGTGGGCGATGCCTGCGCGCGTCGAAAAGATCGCGCGCGAGAGCCTCAAGATGCAATCGCCCGTCACGGCGCGCATCGAGATTGTCGACATGCCCGGCATGGGAGGCGTGCAATGAGCGCGCCGGGCCGCTCCCAAGCGCGAATTACCCCGCAGCGCAAAGCGCGAAGGGCAATCCCATGACCGCGCACGCGATCCGGCGTCCCGTTCCAGTGGCACCGTTGCCGGGCATCCGTGCGATGGTGGCCTTCGGCGCACTCGCGACCCTGTTCGCCGTGCTGCTGGGCCGCGCCGTCTACCTGCAATGGTTCAACAACGATTTTCTGCAGGAGCAGGGCGCGGCGCGGTTCTCGCGCGAGCTCGAGGTCCCGGCGCACCGCGGACGTATCGTCGATCGCTTCGGCGATGCACTTGCGATCTCGACGCCGGTCAAATCGCTGTGGGCCTTCCCGGACCGGTTCAGCGCGACGCCGGCGGAAATGACCGCGCTCGCGCGCGTGCTCGAGTCGACGCCGCAGAAGCTCGCAGCACGCCTCGGCGCGGGCGAGGACTACGCGGTGATCGCGCGCCAGATCGCGCCCGAGACGGCGGAGCGCGCGATGGCCTTGCGGATCAAGGGCCTGAACGAGCAGATCGAATACCGGCGGTTCTACCCCGGCGGCGAAGTAACGGCGCAGATCGTCGGCTTCACCGGTGACAAGGATCTCGGGCAGGAGGGCATCGAGCTGGCGCAGCAGTCGTGGCTCGGCGGCAACGCCGGCAGTCGCCGCGTGATCATCAATCGGCGTGGCGACGTGGTCGAGGACGTGGCGTCGATTCGTGCGCCGCAGGCCGGACGCGACCTCGCGCTGTCGATCGACTCGAGGCTCCAGTACGTCGCGTTCAAGGAGCTCAAGGCCGCGGTCGAAAAGCACAAGGCGAAGGCCGGCGGGCTCGTCATCATCGACGCGCGAACCGGCGAAATCCTCGCGCTCGCGAATCTTCCCACTTACAACCCGAACGCGCGCAACAAGGTGGCCCGCGAGAGGATGCGCAACCGCGCGCTGACCGACGTGTTCGAGCCCGGCTCGACCATGAAGCCGTTCACGATCGCGACGGCGCTCGAAGTGGGCAAGGTGCGCCCGGACACGATCATCCATACCGAAGGCGGCACGCTCACCATCGGCACGGCCACGATTCATGACGCCCACGCCGCGGGCCCGCTCACCGTCGAGCAGGTCATTCAGAAATCGTCCAATGTCGGCGCGGCGAAGATCGCGTTGTCGCTTCCGTCGGCGACGCTGTGGCAGATGTTCTCCGATGCAGGCTTCGGCACGCCGCCGCGAACCGGATTTCCCGGTGAGGTCGCGGGTCGGCTGCGGCCGGCGAAATCGTGGAAGCCGATCGAGCAGGCGACGATGTCGTACGGTCACGGCCTGTCGGTGAATCTCGTGCAACTCGCGCGCGCCTACACCATGTTCGCGAACGACGGCGAGCTGAAGCCCGTCACGCTGTTCAAGACCGAAGGACCGGTCGCAGGACGTCCGGTCGTCTCGGCGCAAACCGCCCGCGCGGTGCGTCACATGCTGGAGTTGGCGACGAAGCCCGGCGGCACGGCGCCGAAGGCGCAGGTGCCCGGCTATCGCGTGGCCGGCAAGACCGGAACGGCGCGCAAGATCGAAGGTCACGCGTACGCGGCGAAGTACGTTGCGTCGTTCGTCGGCTTCGCGCCCGCGTCGAATCCGAGGCTCATTGTCGCGGTGATGCTGGACGAGCCCTCCGACGGCGTCTATTACGGCGGCGATGTCGCGGGTCCGGTGTTCTCCAGCGTCACAGGCGCAGCACTGCGTCTTCTGGGTGTGCCAACCGACGCTCCGGTCGACAACGTGATCCTGCCTCCGGAAGGCAGCGAGATCCGCGAGGAAACATGATGACGGCCGCCGACAGCGCGACATTCGACGCTGCGTCCGTGCTCGCGAAGCTCGGCGTGACGCCGCGCCGCATCACGAGCGACAGCCGGCAGGTCGCGGCGGGCGCGGCATTCGCTGCCTACCCCGGAACGCAGCACGACGGGCGCGCCTTCATCGGCGATGCGGTAACGAGCGGAGCCGATGCCGTGCTGTGGGAAGCGCGCGATTTCGCGTGGCGCAGCGAATGGCAGGTGCCCCATCAGCCGGTCGACGGCCTGCAGTCGAAGTTGGGAATGATCGCCGACCTGATCTACGGGCGCCCGTCGGAGGCGTTGTGGATGGTGGGCGTCACGGGCACCAACGGCAAGACGACGTGCTCGCACTGGATTGCGCAGGCAGCCGATCATTGCGGGCGCCGATCGGCGCTGATCGGGACGCTCGGCAGCGGGAGGGTGGGCGCGCTCACGCCCGCGCAGAACACGACGCCGGATGTCTGCGTCCTGCACGAAATGCTCGCGCAGTATCGTCGCGGTGGCGTATCGCTCGTCGCGATGGAGGTTTCGTCGCACGGTCTCGAGCAGGGACGCGTGAACGGTGTGGCCTTCGACGTCGCGCTGTTCACCAATCTGTCGCGCGACCATCTGGACTATCACCGCACGATGGCCGCCTATGGACAGGCGAAGGCGCGGCTTTTCGAATGGCCGGGACTCGCCGCGGCGGTCGTCAACGCCGACGATGCGTTCGGACAGGGCCTGATCGACGCGGCACGACGGCGCGGCACACGGGTGCTGACCTACGGCTTCGCGAACGCCGACATCGCCGCCACGGGCATCGCGATGAGCGGCAACGGCATCGACCTTTCGGTGACTACGCCGAACGGCCGCGGCACGGTGCATGTTCCGGTCGTGGGCGACTTCAACGCGCAGAACGTGCTTGGCGTCCTGGGCGTTCTGCTGGCGAGCGACCTGCGTTTCGACGATGCCCTCGACGCGCTGTCGACGCTAACCGCACCGCCGGGCCGCATGCAGCTGCTGGGCGGCGCCGGCATTCCGCTCGTCGTTGTCGATTACGCGCATTCGCCGGACGCGCTCGAAAAAGCGCTTCGCGCGCTGCGGCCGACCGTCGGCGCGCACGGGGAGCTCGTCTGCGTATTCGGATGCGGCGGCGATCGCGACCGCGGCAAGCGGCCCGAGATGGGACAAATCGCCGGCAATCTGGCCGATCGCGTGATCGTCACGACCGACAATCCGCGGAGCGAGGATCCGCAAAGCATCGCGGCGGCCATCATGCGCGGGGTCGCCCAGGCAGGGAGCGCCGTCGCGAGCGTGAACCTTGATCGCGCCGCGGCGATCGCATCCGCCATCCACGATGCGAAGTCGACCGACGTCGTTCTGATTGCGGGCAAGGGTCACGAGACGTACCAGGAGGCGCAAGGCGTTCGCCATCCGTTCTCGGACGTGACGCAGGCCGCGGCAGCGCTCGCAGAGTGGAGCGTGAAATGATGGACACCGCGGTGGCCGCACACGCTGTCGCGGGCCGCATGCTCGGGCGCTCCGCGATGTTCGCGCGCGTCACGACCGACAGCCGCGCGATCCTGCCGGGCGACCTCTTTGTCGCGCTCAAGGGCGAACGCGCCGACGGCCACGATTTTGTTGCGCAGGCGCTCGCTGCGGGCGCTGCGGCCGCGCTCGTCGCCGATGCGCGTGCGGATGCGCTCGCGGGGAATCTCATTGCAGTGCCCGATCCCCTGGCCGCGCTGGGGCGACTCGCGCAGCACTGGCGCGGGCAGTTCGCGCTGCCGGTCGTCGCGGTGGTCGGAAGCAACGGCAAGACGTCGACCAAGGAAATGATCGCGGCGATCTTCCGGGCGGCGATCGGCGACGCGCATGTGCTCGCCACCGCCGGAAATTTCAACAATGCGATCGGCCTGCCCCTGACGCTGCTGCGCCTTCGCCCGGAGCATCGCCTCGCCGTCATCGAGATGGGCATGAACCATCGCGGCGAGACCGCGGAGCTGGCGGCGATCACGCAACCCACGATCGCCGTCGTCACGAACGCGCAGCGAGAGCACCAGGAATTCATGCGCACGGTCGCCGACGTCGCGGCCGAGCACGCCGACGTCATCCGCGCGCTGCCCGAGGATGGCATCGCCATCGTGAATGCCGACGACGATCATGCCGATGCGTGGCGAGGCGCCGCGCGCGCGCGCCGCGCAACGACGTGCGAGTTCGGCATCGTGCGGGAGGCGGACGTCGGAGCGCGTTACACGCTTCGAACCGACGGCAGCGATTTGCGGCTGATCACTCCCACGGGCGATGCCGATGCGACGCTCGCCGTTCCTGGCCGGCATATGGTCATGAACGCGCTCGCTGCGACGGCGGCAGCACTCGCGGCGGATGTGCCGCTCGCTGCAATCGTGCGCGGACTCGGGTCCTTTCGGGCGACCGCGGGGCGTCTCGTGGTGGTGGCGGGCGTCAACGATGTGCGTCTCATCGACGACAGCTACAACGCAAACCCGGATTCGGTGCGTGCGGCGATCGATGTGCTGGCGCTCGCCCGCGGCAGGCGCTGGCTGGTGCTGGGCGACATGGGCGAAGTGGGCGAGCAGGGTGCAGAGTTCCATCGCGAGATGGGCGCATACGCGCGTGCCGCCGGGATCGACCATCTCTACACGGCAGGTGTGGCATCGAGGCATGCCGTCGACGCGTTCGGCGCGGGTGGCGTGCATCACGACGACGTCGAGAAGCTCGCGGAGCGCCTCGCCGCGGATGTGCAGCGCGCTGACACGGTGCTGATCAAGGGCTCGCGCTTCATGCGCATGGAGCGGGTGGTCGCGAGGCTGCAGGGTCGCGCGGCCGTGCCGGAGGCGCACTGATGCTGCTCTTCCTGACCGAGCTGCTCGCGACGCGTGTGCGGACGTTCAACGTGTTCAGCTACATCACGCTCCGCGCCGTGCTCGCGACGATGACCGCGCTCGTCATCTCCTTCGTGATCGGTCCGCGGATGATTGCGTGGCTCACGCGGATGAAGATCGGACAGAGCGTGCGCAACGACGGGCCGCAGACGCATCTCGCGAAGGCAGGGACGCCGACGATGGGGGGCGCGCTCATTCTCGTGTCGATTGTAGTGACCACCCTGCTGTGGGGCGACCTCGACAACCGTTTCGTCTGGATCGTCCTGATGGTGACGCTGGGATTCGGCGCGATCGGCTGGGTCGACGACTGGCGGAAGGTCGTCCACCGCAATCCCAAGGGGCTCTCGGCGCGCACCAAGCTGGCCTGGCAATCGCTGATCGCAATCGTCGCGGCGGTCTATATCGCGTTTTCGGTTTCCGCGCCGGACAACGCGCGCTTCGCGCAAATGGTTGTCGCCTGGATGCAGGGCGGGGCCAATCTCGCGCTGCCTCCGCGCGCGGACCTGATCGTGCCGTTCTTCAAGACGATCTCGTATCCGCTCGGCGTGTTCGGCTTCATTGCGCTGTCGTTCTTCGTGATCGTCGGAACGAGCAACGCCGTCAACCTTACCGACGGACTCGACGGACTCGCGATCATGCCGACCGTCATGATCGGCGGCGCGCTCGGCATCTTCTCGTACGTGATGGGCAACGCGATCTTCGCGCGCTACCTGGGCTTTCCCAACATTCCGGGTGCGGGCGAGCTCGCGGTGATCTGCGGCGCCATCGCGGGTGCGGGTCTCGGATTTCTCTGGTTCAACGCCTATCCCGCCGACGTGTTCATGGGAGATGTGGGCGCGCTCGCGCTTGGCGCAGCGCTCGGCACGATCGCGGTCATCGTGCGGCAGGAGATCGTGCTGTTCATCATGGGGGGCGTATTCGTCGTCGAGACGCTGTCCGTGATGATCCAGGTGGCGTCGTTCAAGATGACCGGCCGCCGCGTCTTTCGCATGGCTCCGCTGCACCACCACTACGAGTTGAAGGGGTGGAAGGAGAACCAGGTCGTGGTCCGCTTCTGGATCATCACGATGCTCCTCGTGCTGTTCGGCCTGTCCACGCTGAAGCTGCGCTGATCATGGCCGACTACAAGGGACGCCGCGCGGTCGTGCTGGGGCTGGGCATCACCGGCCTGACGCTCGCCCGTTACCTGACGCGCCACGGTGCTCTCGTGACGGTCGCCGATACGCGTCCCGATCCGCCCAACGCCGCAACGCTCGTCCGAGAAATGCCCGCGACGCGACTCGAGACCGGTCCCTTCTCGCAGTCGACGTTCGAGGGCGCGGACCTCATCGCGATCAGCCCGGGCGTGCCCAAGGATCAGCCGTCGATTCGCGCGGCCGTCGATGCGGGCGCGGAACTGGCGGGCGACGTCGAGCTGTTCGCACGCGCGCTTCCACCGGGACAGAAAGTGCTCGCCATCACCGGCACCAACGGCAAGACCACCGTGACCGCGCTGACGGGTGCCCTGACGCGTGCAGCGGGACTCTCGACAGTCGTTGCCGGCAACATCGGAGACCCGGTGCTCGATGCCCTGGAACGCCATGAAAACGGCGAGCGCTGGCCCGACATCTACGTCCTCGAGCTTTCGAGCTACCAGCTCGAGACGACATCGAGCCTGAAGCCGGTGGCCGCGACGGTTTTGAACGTGACGGCGAACCACATGGATCGCTATTCGGGCATCGCCGACTACGCGGCGGCGAAGGCGCGGATATTCGCGCATGCTTCGGTGCAGATCCTGAATCGCGACGACGCGATCGTGCGCCTGATGCGCCGGCCGGGCCGCACCGTGCAGACCTTCGGCGATAGCGTGCCGCTGTCCGAGGAAGAATGGGGCGTGGTCGATCGCGATGGCGGCGCGTGGCTCGCGCGCGGCGGCGAATTGCTGCTTCCGGCGGCTTCGCTCACGCTGGTCGGCCGCCACAACGCGCAGAACGCGCTCGCCGCGCTGGCGCTTGCATCGTCGGTCGTCAAATTTCAGCGGCCGGTGCAGAACGCGCTTACGCACTTCCGCGGACTGCCGCACCGCATGGAGCCGATCGCGGACGCGCGCGGCGTGCTGTTCATCGACGACTCCAAGGCGACGACGGTGGCCGCGACGCGGGCCGCGCTCGACGGGATGGCGCGGCGCGTGATCCTGATCGCGGGCGGCGATGGCAAGGGCCAGAACTTCGAAGGCCTGCGGCATGCGGTCGATCGCACGTGCCGCGCAGTGCTCCTTATTGGCCGCGATGCCGACGCGGTGGCGCGCGGCAT
>Ga0070665_100005903_pt1 | contig 12544 bp, 12 predicted proteins | sample KBSS13metaG_FD_65862 | JGI IMG/M metagenome (GOLD analysis project Ga0070665, IMG submission 65862) | Switchgrass rhizosphere microbial communities from Kellogg Biological Station, Michigan, USA - KBS S1-3 metaG | ecosystem: Host-associated > Plants > Roots > Rhizosphere > Soil ... | reverse complement strand
ACTTCGCCGCCCGCCAGGCGCTGCAGCCACAGGGCAAGGAGGCCATCGCCGCGACGGCGGCGGCGATGGTCATGCCGGGGCAGACGATCTTCCTCGACGGCGGCACCACTTGCCAGCAGCTTGCGCGGCAGTTGCCGGCCACGCTGGCCGCCACCGTGATCACGCACAGCCCGACGATTGCGATCGAGTTGATCGCGCACCCGCTCATCGAGGTGGTGCTGATCGGCGGGCACCTCTTCAAGCACTCCATGGTCGCCGTCGGCGCCGCCGCGCTGGAGGCGATCCAGCGCGTCCGCGCCGACCTCTATTTCATGGGCGTAACGGGCGTTCACCCACGCTCGGGACTGACCACCGGCGACCTCGAGGAAGCGCATATCAAGCGCGCCCTGATGACGCAGGCCGCCGAGACCTGGGTCCTGGCGTCCGCTGAGAAGCTGAACACCGCATCGCCTTGCCTGGTCGCGCCCTGCAAGCAGGCGACCGGACTGGTGGTCGCACCCGGCACATCGCGCGCGGTGCTGGCGCCATTTCGCGCGCTCGGCCTCGCGGTGCAACGGGGCTGAGCACCGCGGAAAGCAGATACCGGCACGCGGCTGCGCTATCCCACAACCGGTGCTCGGCAATCAGCGCAGTTCGCAGCGCTGCGGCTCGCGCGGCAGGATCACGCCCCAGCGAACCGTGCCTCGGCTCGGCGCGTCCGCCTGCGTCGTGGGGTGGGCCCAAGGCAGCGTCCAGACGCCGGAATTGTCGGCACGCGCCATCAGGGCTGCGAGTTGCGGATGCGGGTGGGCATGGCCGGCGCGATCATCGGTCGTGTCGTCCAGGATCAGCGCGCCGCAGCGCTCCACCGCCTCGAGCGGCACCCAGGGCGACTTGAAGTGGCGCCCGTCGATCAGGACCGCGAGGCGCTGCGGGCTGTGCGCAACCACGTTGCCGCCGAGCCAGATGTCGGACACTACCAGGCGCAGCGGCACGTTGGTGTGGTCGGCCCAGGTGCGATGTGCTTCGTGCGCGAGCACCGCACCGGGAAAGTTCGCGCGGGTGCGGCGCTCGAAGCGATCGGCGATCACGGTCTTGCCCAGCGTCTGGCCGAGGCACAGCACGATCTGGATCACGATCGCCGCCTGCAGGCAACGGCGCAGCAGCGTCGGGCTGTCGGGTCGGCGCATCACGAGCATCGGCAGCAGCCCGGCCAGCAGGAAGGCGTTCGCGCCCCAGCGGCCTTGCAGCGCGACCTGGCTGAAGAGGCCGACGCCGACGGTCATCACGAGCGGCGCCAGCGCATTGATCCAGACGAAGGCCTGATCGGCGCGCTCGACGTTGGGGGCCGGCGCCTCGTCGATCTCCGCAGGCATCGAGGTTGCCCTGTGCGGCCAGAGCATCCACGCCATTCCCAGCAACAGCGGCAGCACGCGCAGCAGTTGGGTGAAGCCGAAGTCGGCAAGCCCTTGCAGCGTCGCCGCCAGACCCGGCAATTCGCGCGTGACTTCGCGGGCATAGCGGAACGGCAGGAAGTTCGTGTCGCGCAGCCACAGCACGTTCGGCACGACGACCAGTGCGCAGACGGCGCAAGAGAGCAGCAGGCCCGCGAGCCCTCGGCGCGTGTGCAGACGCCGGTCGAGCACGAAGTACAGCAGGAGTCCGGCCAGGGGCATCACGGCGACGTACTTCACCATCGTCGACAGCCCCGCGAACAGGCCGGCGAGCGCCCACTGATGCCATTGCCGGCGCTGCGTCGCGCGATGGAACCACAGCAGCGTCGCGGCCTGGAACGGCAGCAGCACGGTGTTGTGGTTGAAGCTGTCGCCGCCGATGTTGTGGTACGTGACGAGCGAGGCGAGCGCCATCGCGATCAACGAGCGCCGCGGCGACATGAATTCGCAGCCGAGCCGCCACGTGATCGCCAGCGCCGTGACGACGCAGGCCTGCGTCGCGATGAAGGGCAACGCCACCGAGGTGCCGAACACGCCCATCAGCGCATGCATGATCCACGTCGGCAGCGGCGGATGCTTCCAGTAGCCGCTCTCGAGCGAGAACGCCCAGACGAACTGCTCGGCGCTGTCCATCTCGGGCGCGCTGTACGTGAGCCAGCACGCGGTGCTCCACAGGATGATCTGGCCCAGGCACAACACGAGCATCAGCGAGACGTCCTCGCGCGGCCAGGTGCCCGGCACGAGACCGGCAAGCGTGCGCGGCGGGGCAATGGACAGGCGCGGGAGCGGCATGGACGAACCCGTGCGCAAGCGGCGCCGGACTGGTTACATAAGTTAACAAATTGTATGAGAGTGGCGCTCGGCGGGAGTGCTCCACTTCCCGGGTTGCCGCATCCGCGCCCTTCTCTTAACCTAGAACCCGCCAAATACCTCACGCGGCAGGAGACAGGGATGACGGCAGCCACCGAGAAACCCGGGGTCGAAGCGATCCGATCGCTCGCCCTCGTCGGCCAGACCGCCGCGGGCAAGACCAGCCTGGCCGAGGCCCTGCTGCACAGGGCCGGCGCGATCGGCGCCCCGGGCAGCCTGGAGCGAGGCACGACGACGTCGGACTTCGACCCGATGGAGCGTCGTGCGCAGCACTCGCTGAATTCGGCGGTCATGCACCTGACGCACGGCGGCACCCGGATTCATCTGGTCGACACCCCCGGCTACGCGGATTTCGTGGGCCAGTCGATGACGGCGCTCGAAGCCGTCGAAACCGCGGCGGTCGTGATCAACGCGACCACCGGCATCGAGATGATCAGCGCGCGCATGATGGAGTGGGCGGCGCAGCGCCAGTTGTGCCGGCTGATCGTCGTCAACAAGATCGACGTCGCCGGCGTCGACCTCGCCGGCCTCGTCGCGGCGATACAGGCGGCATTCGGCAAGGAATGCCTGCCGCTGAATCTGCCCGCCGCGCAAGGCACCAAGGTCGTCGACTGCTTCTTCAATCGCGAGGGCGAATCCGATTTCGGCAGTGTCGAGGCAGCGCATCGGGCATTGGTCGAGCAGGTCGTCGAGGTCGATCCCGACTTCGTCGAGCGCTATCTGAACGACGGCGACGTCGACCCGCGCGAGCTGCACGCGCCGCTCGAAGAAGCCTTGCGCCAGGGTCATCTGATCCCGATCTGCTTCGTCTCGGCGCGCAACGGTGCGGGCGTGGGCGAACTGCTCGAGGTGATCGAAGCGCTGCTGCCGAACCCGACCGAAGGGAACCCGCCGCAGTTCTACAAGGGCGAAGGCGCCGAGGCGAAGGAGCTGCATGCGAACCCCGATCCGGGGCAGCACGTGATCGCGCATGTGTTCAAGGTCACGGTCGATCCGTACGTCGGCAAGATGGGCGTGTTCCGCATCCATCAAGGCACGGTGACGCGCGACAGCCAGCTCTACATCGGCGACGGGCGCAAGCCGTTCAAGGTCGGCCACCTGTTCATGCTGCAAGGCAAGGACCACGTCGAGGTCGCGCGGGGCATCCCGGGCGACATCTGCGCCGTGGCCAAGATCGACGAGATGCACTTCGATGCGGTGCTGCACGATGCGGCCGAAGACGATCACCTGCATCTGAAGCCGCTGCCGTTCCCGGTGCCGGTGCACGGCCTGGCGATCGAGCCGAAACGGCGCGGCGACGAGCAGCGCATGTGGGAGATCCTGCAAAAGCTCGTCGACGAAGATCCGTGCCTCAAGGTCGAGCACGTCGGGGTGACCAACGAGACCGTCGTCTACGGCCTCGGCGAGCTGCACCTGCGAACGCTGCTGGAGCGCATGAACGAGGTCTACCGATGCGAGGTCAGCACGCGGCCGCCGCGCATCGCCTACCGCGAGACGATCACCGCCAATGCCGAAGGCCACCACCGGCACAAGAAGCAGAGCGGCGGCGCCGGACAGTTCGGCGAGGTGTTCCTGCGGATCGAACCGCTGCCGCGCGGTACAGGCTTCGAGTTCCTCGATCAGGTCAAGGGCGGCACGATCCCGGGCCAGTTCATCCCGGCGGTCGAAAAAGGCATCCGACAGGTCCTGGACACCGGCGTGATCGCCGGCTACCCCGTGAAGGACGTGCGCGTCATCGTCTACGACGGCAAGTCGCACTCGGTGGATTCGAAGGACATCGCGTTCGCGACCGCCGGGCGCAAGGCCTTCATCGACGCGGTGAAGAAGGCGCAGCCGATCGTGCTCGAGCCGATCGTGAAGGTGCAGATCACCGCGCCGGAGCACGCGATGGGCGACATCACGGGCGACCTGTCGAGCAAGCGTGGTCAGGTCAGCGGCACAACCACCCTGCCGGGCGGCGGCATGGCGGTGAACGGCCAGGTGCCGCTGTCAGAACTGTCGAACTACCAGGCGCGCCTGAACGGCATGACCGGCGGGCAGGGTCGCTACACGATCGAGCTGAGCCACTACGAGGCGGTGCCGCCTTCGGCGCAGGCGGTGCTGATCGGTCAGTACAAGGTCAAGGACGAGGACTGACTCCGCCTCACATGCCCTTGTGCATCGGCCGCGTGGCCGCAAAACCGTCGGTGAGTTCTGCCATGCCGCTGTCCGGTACGTTGCCGCGCAAGCGATCGAGTTCGGCGTAGGCAGCCTTCAGCCGGCCCTCGGCGCGCTCGAGCGCGGCGCGGGGCTCGGCCGCGATCGCCGCCAGTTGGCGCTTGAGCGAACCCCGCGCTTGCTCGAGTTCGGACTGCGCGCGCAGCTGCGCCGATCGCAGCTGCTCGATCATTGCCGCTTGACGCTGGCTCACCTCGTCAGTGGCTTTGCGCAATTGCGCGTCAAAGCGCTTGCGCGCCAGCCGCAATGCAACCCAGCCGCCCGCGACGGCGCCGAGCATCAGCCCCGCGACCACCAGAATCCACCACGCGCTCGTCGACATGCTGCGCCTCCACCAACCATTCGGACACCAGCACGCTATCGGCCAGCGCCATGGCGGGTCGAGGGACGGCTGTCGATGTTCGGTTCACAAACGTGCAATGCGCACGCTGTGCGTGGGGTCTTGGCCTCGGGAGACGGTCACTCCGATGCCCGCGGACGGACGCACGCCGCCGCTTTCTTGGCGCGCGACCGTGCCTGTTCGACGTTGTCGGCATGCGCCAGCGCGACGCCCATGCGACGCTTCTTGAAGCTTTCGGGTTTGCCGAACAGCCTGATCTCGGTCTGGGGCACGCGCAACGCTTCGTCGACGCCGTCGAAGACGATGCCGCGCGCCTCGACTCCGCCATAGATCACCGCGCTCGCGCCCGCGCTCTTCATCGCGGTATCGATCGGCAGGCCGAGAATCGCGCGCGCATGCAGTTCGAACTCGTTCTGCCATTGCGTGATCATCGTCACCATGCCGGTGTCGTGCGGGCGCGGCGAGACCTCGCTGAACCAGACCTGCTCGCCCTTCACGAACAGCTCGACGCCGAACAGCCCCTGCCCGCCGAGGTCGTTCGTCACCGCCTTCGCAATTTCGCGTGCCCGCGCCAGCGCAAGCGGATGCATCGGATGCGGCTGCCAGCTCTCGACATAGTCACCCTGCACCTGCACGTGGCCGATCGGCTCGCAGAAATGCGTCTGTATCGCGCCGTCCGCCCCGAGGGCGCGCACCGTCAGTTGCGTGATCTCGTAGTCGAAATCGATGAAGCCTTCGACGATCACCCGCCCATGGCTGACGCGGCCCCCGGCCATCGCGTAGTCCCAGGCCTTACCGACGTCGGCCGGGCCGTCGATCTTGCTCTGGCCCTTGCCGGAGCTGCTCATCACCGGCTTGACGATGCATGGATAGCCGATGCCGCCATCGATAGCGGCCTGCAACTCGGCGAGCGAATCGCAGAACTTGTACGGGCTCGTCGGCAGCCCCAGGGTCTCGGCAGCGAGGCGGCGGATGCCTTCGCGGTCCATCGTCAGGCGTGCGGCGCGCGCGGTCGGGATGACGCGCACGACTCCCGCCGCCTCGAGTTCTTCGAGCATGGGCGTGGCGATCGCCTCGATCTCGGGCACGACGAGCATCGGCCGCTCGGCTTCGATCAGCGCCTTGAGCTGCGCCGGGTCGCTCATCGTGATCGTGCGCGCGTGGTGCGCGACCTGCTGGCCCGGAGCGTGCTCGTAGCGGTCGACCGCGATCGTCTCCACGCCCAGGCGCTGCAGCGCGATCAGGACTTCCTTGCCCAACTCACCGCTGCCGAGCAGCATGACCTTCGTGGCGTTCGGGGAAAGCGGGGTTCCGAGGGTGATCATCGTCATGGCGTTGGATTCTTGATGGAGCCGAGATTGTCCATGCACACGCTCAAGGCAATGCCTTCAGAGCGGCCAGCAGCCCCGGACGCAGTCGCTCGATCAACGCCGCGTCGCCGCTCTCATGAACCATCACGTACAAGACCTGGACGAAGGCTTGCGTGTTGTGGCGCTTCGCCAATCCGGCCTGCGATTCGAATGCATCGCTCCAGCTCGTCAATGGTGCCGGCGCGGCGAGCGCTTCCAGCCATGTCGACCAGAACCGCGCATCGTGCAGTCCGCGGCGTGCCGCGTAGAAGACGGGCTGGGCCAGGCGCTCGCTCTCGCCGTAGATGTAGAAGTGCTCGCCCGCGGGCGCCACTTGTGTCGCGACCGCCGCAACGATCTCGCCGAGCGCCTCGCTGTCGAGCGCGGGGTTCAGCGCGAGCTGGAGCAACCAGTCGGCGCCGTGCGCGACACCATGGCGCCAACCCTGCGCCGCGTCGAAGCCGCGGTAGTCGCGCACGCTGCGCTCGTAGGCAAGTGCCGCTTGCAGCATCTCTTTGCGGCCCTTGGTATCGAGCCACGGGGCGACTCGATCGACGCGAGCAAGCTCGGCCAGCACCAGCGCGGCAAACGGACGTGCAAAGCCGTCCGGATCATCGGCGGTCAAGCGCGGCAGCAGTGCATCACGAATCGCGCCGAGCTGCGACGTCGGAAGCTTGCCGGCACGCAACCACGTGGACAGCGCTTCGAACGCGATCTCGTCGCGCAACAGCGGGCGCGGATCGCCGAGGCAGTCGAGCAGGCCCTGCGCCAGCGCCGCGCGGCGCGCGTCGTCCGGCAGCTCGAAGCGCGCCTCGCGCAAGCGCAGCAGCGTCGCATCGTCCCAGCCGACAGGTGGGCAAGCCGCTTGCGCGGACGAGATCATCGCCCAGGCCGTCAGTGCTGCCGGCGTCTGCCATCGCTTACTCCCCAGCATCGTCACCTCCCGTCGTCAGCAGGGATTGGACACCGACGCGATGGGTCAACGCCGCTTTATCATCTGCGACATGATCACCGGCCCCCGCGATGTCGCGCAGATCCGCCTCGACAACGCCCTGCTCTTGTTCGACGAATTCGTGCACGCGACGATCAGGCACCCGGATGCCGCCACGCTGCGCGGCCTGGAAGGCCGATTCGCCGAGCGCTTGCAGATCCAGCCGAGCTATTGGAGCCAGATCAAGGGCCGCTCGCGCCAGATCGGCGAGCGGCTCGCGCGGCAGTTCGAGCAGCTTTGCCGCAAGCCGGTCGGCTGGATGGACGAGCCGCACGGCACACCGGTCGCGGCGCCAGCCACGCCCGACGACAGCCTGCGCAACGTGCCCCAGGACGACGACGAGCGCTTCATCGTGGGCCTCGTGCTGACCTACTACCGGCGTCATCCGCAGCGCGCGCGGGCGCGCCTGCTCGACCTGCTGGGCGAAGTGTTGACGCCGGCGCCCGAGCCGCCGAAATCCCAGGCCGCAAGGCCAACGCCAGATGAGAGCCACGAGCTGTGGGCCCGCACGCAAGCCGCGGTCAAGCCGTTGAAACGCAAGCGCTGAGCAAGACTCTTGCGCCTTGTTGCGCAAAACCTCTTGCGCAAGATAATGATTCGTTTATCATCTGCGCAACTTATTCATTGCCACACCGCTTCATGCACCTGAATTCGACCGCTGCACCGCCGGGATCACCACCACGCTGACTGACGCGCTGCGACGCGTCAGGCGTCGAGGGCCCGGGTTGCGTCATACGCCCCCGGGCCTTTTTGTTTTTGCTCGCTGCCTTTCGCGGCTTGTTCCACCCGAAGGAGACCACTCATGAAGATCAACCTCAGCACCCGCAAGCCCCGCAATCCGCTCGTCGCACCGGCGCACTTTCGCCGTGCCGGCAGCCACCAGCCCGGTGGACGCTCGGCACGCCGCCAAGGCGCTCGCATGCTGCAGCGCGAACTGGACCAGATGAAACAACACAGCCCATGAACCGCACGCGGCGCACGACTCGTACACGCCGCGTCGTCGATGAAGGAAATCATCATGTCGAGCCTGAAATATCTCCGCCCCAGCGCCTTCGACGCGCAGCGCTCCCCGTCGGACGCGGCGCGCCACGTGGTCGCGTTGAGCTTGCGCAGCGCCAGTGCCGCGCTGGCTCGCCTGTCGCGTCGCCTCGCGCGCCCCGCCCGCGTGGCACAGCGCCCGGTACCGCAGCTGGAGTTCTACGCCGAGGCCGGCGCTCCGGAAGGCGCGTTGTACCTCGACGGCAAACTGGTCGGCTTCGTCCCCGGCGTGACGCGCCTGTGATGACGTTCGACGCCGCCAGCGTCAGCGCATGGCCAGTCCTTGCTTGCGCCGCGGCGCGGGAAAGCGCCGTTCGATCTCGCTGAAGTCGGCCTCGTCGAGTACGAGGTCGGCTGCAGCGAGGTTGGCGCGCAGGTGCGGCTCGCGCACCGCCTTCGGGATCGGCATGACGCCGCCCTGCGCGATCAGCCACGCGAGCGCGACCTGCGACGCGGTGACCGCGTGACGCTCCGCGATGCCTTGCAGCACGGCATCGCCGCCCAGTTCGCCCTGGTCGAGCGGGCAATACGCCATCAGCGGCATCGAGCGAGCGCGCTGCCACGGCAGCAGATCGAACTCCGCGCCCCGCGTGCTGGGCGAGTAGTACACCTGGTTCGCGGCGCAGCGCTCGCCGCCCGGCAAGGCGACGAGTTCGGCCATGTCGTCGGTATCGAAGTTGCTCACGCCCCAGTGACGGATGTGGGCGCGGGACTGCAGGTCTTCGAAGCCGCCGACGGTGTCGCCCAGCGGATGCGGACCGGGCCAGTGAAGCAGGTACAAATCGATGTGGTCCAGCGCAAGCCGCTTGCGACTGCGATCGCATGCCGCGGCGACGCCGATGCGGCTGGCGTTGTGCGGGTAAACCTTGCTGACGACGAACAGCTCCTCGCGCGCGACGGTGCCGGCGCGCAGCGCCTCGGCAAACGCCTGGCCGAGGACGTCTTCCGCTCCACCTTCGCCGTACATCTCGGCGGTATCGAACACGCGATAGCCGATCTCTAGCGCGAGCCGCACGGCGGCGACTTCGTCGCGACGTGCGCGCGCCGATTCGCCCATATGCCAGGTTCCGAGTCCCAGCGCGGGCAGCTTGCTTCCGTCGGGCAGAGTCACAGTGTTCATGGCGGGCTCCAGACGCGATACTTGATGGTAGTTGCTGATACCGCAATCGTGCGAGACCCCCGGAGACGACGCTGATGACCACGACCACGACCTTCATCATCGAGCGCGGAAAGCTCGATCAGTTTCATTGGCGGCACGATGAGCCGGCGCCGCTGGCGGACGGAGCGGCGCGCCTGCGCCTCGATCTGTTCTCGCTGACCTCGAACAACATCACCTACGCCGCCTTCGGCGAGACGATGAACTACTGGAGTTTCTTCCCGACGGGTTCTCCGACCACCGGTTGCCTGCCGGTGTGGGGCTTCGCGAACGTCACCGAGTCGCGCTCCGCGGGTGTCGAGGTCGGCGAGCGCTTCTACGGCTACTTCCCGCTCGCGAGCGAGCTCATCGTCCGCCCGGTGCGCATCTCGCCCGCCGGCTTCACCGATGGCGCGGAGCACCGGCGCGAATTGCATGCCGTCTACAACAACTATGTGCGTTGTGCTGCGGACCCGGGCTATTCGAAAGACCATGAAGCCGAACAGGCGCTGATGCGACCGCTCTTCACGACCTCCTTCCTGATCGACGACTTCCTCGCCGACAACGGCTTCTTCGGCGCGCGCAGCGTCGTGCTCTCCAGCGCGTCGAGCAAGACTGCATACGGGACGGCGTTCTGCCTGTCGCAGCGACGCGGTGCGCCGGATGCGCCACGCGTCATTGGGCTGACCTCGACGGCAAACCTCGAGTTCACGCGCGGCCTCGGCTGCTACGACGACGTGCTGGACTACGATCAGACCGATCAGTTGCCGACGGACATGCCGATGGTCTACGTCGACTACAGCGGCAGCGCCCCGGTGCGCACGGCCGTCCATACACGCCTCGGCGACGCGCTCAAGTACAGCTGCGCAGTCGGCGGCACGCACTGGGAAGAGCTTGGTACCGGCAAGGGCCTGCCCGGGCCACGGCCGGTCCTGTTCTTCGCGCCGGCGCAGGGCAAGAAGCGCATGGCCGATTGGGGGTTGGCCGGCTGGCAGCAGCGCACCGCGGAGGCCTGGACCGCCTTCATGCGGCCGGTCGTCGGCGGCGAGCGGCCATGGCTGCAGGTCGTGCATGGCCAGGGCGAGGCTGCGGCCGAAGCGGTCTACGCGGCGCTGCTGGCCGGGACCGTGAATCCCGCGGAGGGCCATGTGCTGACGCTGGCGCCGAAGCGCTGAGGCTCAAGCGCCAGGATGGTGCGGCCGATAACCCCGCATATCGATCGTCCCCGTACCCAGATGACGAACTCCAGCGTCACTCGCGAGCCCCGGCTCGCCGAAGCACTGCCTGATCTGGCCGCATGGACGGCCCATTTCCATGCGGCGACGATCCCGGTGCTGTCGCAAACGGCGCAGGCGCTGGAAGCGCTGCGGGCGAACGAGGACCTCGTGGATGCGAACAGCATCGGCGAGATGATCGCCGGTGATCCGCTGATGACGCTGAAGGTGATGGCCCACGTGGCGGCACATCGCAGCAGCCGGGTCGTGACCGACACCGAGACCGTCACGTCGGCGCTGGTATTGATCGGCATCTCGCCATTCTTCCGCGCTTTCGGCCTGCAGCCCACGGTGGAGGAGCGCCTGGCCGACCTGCCTGACGCGCTCGATGGCCTGACCGACACCATGCGCCGCGCGCATCGCGGTGCCAACTTCGCGCTCGGATTCGCGGTGCATCGCATGGATCACGATGCGGCGGTGATCCACGCTGCGGCGCTGTTGCACGACTTCGCGGAGTTGCTGCTGTGGTGCCATGCACCGGCACTCGCGCTGCGGATTCGTCAGGCGCAGCGCGCCGATTCCACGCTGCGATCCAGCATCGCTCAGCGCGCCGTGCTGAACATCGAACTGGCCGATCTGCAGCAATCGCTGATGAAGGCCTGGCGGTTGCCCGAGCTGCTGATCCGCATCAACGACGACCGCCACGCCGAGGATCCGAGCGTGCGCACGGTGATGCTCGCACTGCGCCTGGCGCGCCACACCGCGCAGGGCTGGGACAACGCGGCGCTGCCTGACGACATCAACGACATCGCGTCGCTGCTGAATCTCTCGACCGACGCCACGCTGCAACTGGTTCGCGACATTTGATCGCCGCTACACCGGCATCGCGGTCGTGTTCTTCACGCGGTCGAGCACGAAGCTGGTCTTGCAGTCCTGGACGCTCGGGTGCTTGAGCAGCGTGTCCATGATGAAGCGCGAGTAGTGCCCCATGTCCTGCACGACGACACGCAGCAGGAAGTCCATCTCGCCGGTCAGCGCCGCGCATTCGACGACTTCGGGCCAGGTCTGCACCGAGGCACGGAACAAGTCCATCGGCGTGCGCTTGTTGACCTCGGAGTGCTTTTCCAGTCGCACGTTGAGGTAGGCCGTCAGACTCAGGCCGACGCGCTCCGGTGAGACGAGTGCGACGTACCCTGCGATCACGCCCGACTCCTCGAGCCGCTTGACGCGCCGCAGCGTTGCCGAGGGCGACAGGCTCACCTGCGCGGCGAGTGCGTCGTAGATCATGCGGCCATCGGCCTGCAACGCCCGAAGGATGCGCCGATCGATAGCATCCAGCTCTTCTACGCGTTCCATGGGCTTGATTTTGCATGTTCCCTGCGCAAAGTGATCGATTGGAGCCTGAACTTGCAGAAAAGCTGCGGCTCGGCGAGCCTACAGTGACGTACTGCCAAACCGACCGGAGACGCGCATGCAATTCACGCCTTGGGACAATCCGATGGGCACAGACGGATTCGAGTTCGTCGAGTACGCAGCCCCCGATCCGGCCGCACTCGGCCGCCTGTTCGAGACGATGGGCTTTGCGCCGATCGCCAAGCACCGGACGAAGAACGTCACGCTGTACCGCCAGGGCGACGTCAACTTCATCATCAATGCCGAGCCGAATTCGTTTGCGCAGCGCTTCGCGCGCCAGCATGGCCCGAGCGTGTGCGCGATGGCATTTCGCGTGAAGGACGCCAAGCTCGCCTACGAACGTGCACTCGAACTCGGCGCCTGGGGCTTCGACCATCACACCGGGCCGATGGAGTTGAACATCCCGGCGATCAAGGGGATCGGTGACAGCCTGATCTATTTCGTCGACCGCTGGCACGGAAAGGACGGCGCAGCGCCCGGTGCGATCGGCAACATCAGCATCTACGACGTCGACTTCGTGCCGATGCCCGGCGCTCCGGCGGCG
>Ga0070665_100005900_pt1 | contig 12550 bp, 26 predicted proteins | sample KBSS13metaG_FD_65862 | JGI IMG/M metagenome (GOLD analysis project Ga0070665, IMG submission 65862) | Switchgrass rhizosphere microbial communities from Kellogg Biological Station, Michigan, USA - KBS S1-3 metaG | ecosystem: Host-associated > Plants > Roots > Rhizosphere > Soil ... | reverse complement strand
GTTGGATTAGGCGGCCCTCGGTCGTCCCTGGCTGCTGTCACGCTTCGTCTCTGCCCATGCCAATACCTCAGCAGCCTTCCACCTGGGGTGACCGCCATCGAGACGTACTGGGCGCGGGAAGTCCGGTTTACAGGCAATGCGCTCGGCGACGTGGCGGCCTGAGTAGCCGAGTAGGGCACCGACACCGGAGGCATCGAGCCAGCGATCCTTGAATGGCAAGCTCGCCGACTTCATGACGGCGATTAGCTCGTCCAGCTTCGATGTGATCGGATCGTCATTCATCACCGTCCCCCTTCAGCATATCCACCACATCCTCCCTCTTCCCGAACGCGATGACGCCGCCGGGGTAGGGGAGGATGGCTGCGGCGCAGTTTTCGTGATGTTGCAGCTTTCCGACCCATAGCGCGATCATGTCGCGGTAGCTCTCTGATGTGGTGTTGTAGATGTCATTCACTTCGGCGGCTCCGGTGGTGAAGGCAGAGTCATCCAATGTGTAAGTAAACTGACCGAATTGCATGATCGCTACCTCGTCTTTGGAACTCTCACCATGCGTCTCGATGATCGTTTTACGAAGGTCATTGAGTTCGTCAACTGATATCACCGCCACCACCGGCCCGGAGGATTGGGCGCGAGTGTTCCAGGCGCGTATAGCTGCTTCCTTGCCCGGAATTTCCTCGTCATCGGCGTCTTGGACGGCAAGCGGGCCGCGAGCCAGACATGCGCACCCGGGTTCCACTTCGCCATCACATACAACGTAGGATGACGAGTAATCGTAACGCTCTACGTAAGCATCCTGCTTTCCGCAGAAAGGGCACGGCAGCAAGCGCTCTGATTCGTTGATCATGGCCCTAGCACCTTCGGATGGATGTTCTGGTCCATAGCTTGATATCTGGCAATGGCCGCCCAAGCCTCGTTCTCACTGGAGCATGTTTCGAGTGGAGAAATTGATCCGAATCGCATTCCTTGATCCATATGTGACTTACTTATGGTTTCTTGGACGCTTCGCACTACCTCAAAAAGTCCGCCTGGTAGCCTGCGAATTGCATAACTAACCTCTCGACTAATCACTTCCCCTCCTCCCGCCCGGACAGCGCGGCGGTGAGTGCGGCGCGCATCCAATTATTTGGTGCGTAATCCTCTGTATCGATGTTTTCTCGGCCAGCATATGCCCTTCGGGCTTTAAGTATCATCTCCATGTCAACATTCAAAATGGCGGCATACTCGCGGAGCATGGCGGCGGTGTCTGCGTGAAGCTTCGAAATGCCCGACGCGTGAAAACGGGCGATATGCGCCTCATGGTCGTGAGCATCCGCCATCCGCAACGCATCGGCTTGTGTGGTCATTGCTAGAAATCCTCCGAGCATTTCATCTTCACCGCCTCGCCTGCTTGGGTGGGGTTCATGGCTTTTCCTTAAATTCGAGCCGAAGGTTTCGGGCAAGACGTTTCGCACGCTTCCTTTCGGCTTTATTCTGACGGTATGGATTAGGCTCTGTTCCTTTGCGAGGCTTCGGCTCGACTGACAATCCCATCGATAAAGCGAGTGCGATCATCGCTGCTGCGTTTTGCTTCACTTCCCTTCTCCCTTCACGCCTTGGGTGGCGTTGAGCATGGTTGCCACGGCCTCGGTAAGCTCATGCTTTCGAAACTTGCGAGGACGACCCTTACGGGGATCGGTGTAGTATTCAAACCCGTACTGAGCCTCCGAGTTCTTCCGCTGCAAGTGCCAGCATTTGGATCCAAGGTTGATCGCCTGCGCCCTCGTTACATGCCATTCGCTAATCATGGCGGACGCCCCTATCGCACTGATGACCAAGCCACTCTTCATAGCTTCCATCATCAGCCTGTTCTTTCTCGCTGACTTTTGGATGATGGTTATCTTTTTGGGCATTGATAACGGCGCTTCGACAAGCGTTCCATCCGGAGGCATAGGCTATGGCTGGGGTAATGTCTGGCCGCGTGTATGGTCCAACGTCCGTAATTTCATCCGGCACCACCATGTGGCCGGGCTTGTTGAGTTCGCGAATGGTTTCAGCATGCTGCCGTTCCTGCTTATCGCATGCCCACTGAACGTGCCAATCGATGATTTCTCGGAGGACTTGCTTGGGTTCTTGATATTCTATTGCTACACCCGCCAGCTTTGCTTCTTCAACAACCGCCTGTTCCCATTGGCCGGGCTTGGTGGGGGTGGTGTAGAGAAGCGCGCCGACTGGTGGGTAGGCATCAAACCACGATACTTCCGGCGTTTGCTTGGGGAGGCGGCTGATTACCTTCGCCACCGGCACCCCCTCACCCACAGCCGCGCTAGGGGTGACGTGCAACGCCTGCTTGCAGGTCGGGCAGACGCTTCCCGGGATGCAGACCAGTTCGGTAATGTCCTGTTCCGCGCTAGGGGTGGCGGATGAATTGCTAGTGGCATCTCTTGCGATTAGGTCAGTTGGAAGCGGCGGATTGAGCGCGCGTGATATCATTTCCCGATAAATATCCGCAGCCCAGTTCTCTCCAACGCATGTACTACCTATGACTGGAAGTTCTCGCGGCACGTTTGTTGCGGCGATTTTCATATCGTTGGTAGGCTCGCGCGGAACCATCACCCACCCTTTCGGAACACCCATAGCAGGGGTGGCGGATGCTAGGGCGTCGATTACTTTGATAAGTTTAGACACAGTATTTCGGTTGGCGCACATGTCGTGACCGTCGCCTTGTGCAGACAGGAAACGCCACCTTTCGACCAAATCACGGTCGTACTCCACCTCCCCAGCCGGGCGATCTTCGATGCGGGGGGATTGGGTGCGAACATCTTCTAGCATTTGCCGGAGGCTTGGCTCTCTGTTGGTGGTCATGCTGATGGCTCCTGAAATCGTAGATAGGTTCCTGCGATGCCGCTGCGATTGAGCGCATCCTCGTTTGTTTTGCCATAGGCGATGAGGACGATGGGTCCGCCACTATTGCCCTTTGCCTTGGTGCCGTCCGGGTAATGGAAGCTCGGCCTACCAGCGACAAACAGGGCGCCGTGGGCACGGGGGAAAACCGACTCGTGAAACATGGCAGTATCCGTGCGAGCGAACGCCAGAGCGATGCCGTTTTGATGTTCGGCCATGCGCCGTAGCCATGCCTTGGTGTGATATCCAAACGGCGGGTTACACCACACTCGACCCGACCAATCAGCCGCCAACCCATCCTCCGGCAACTCTATGTGCCGCGATGCTGTAGGCCATGGACGCGGCGATGGGGCAGCGCACGGATCAAGGTCGAAAGGTCCAAGCGCATCGATGATCCCAGGCGGCGTAAGCCAGGTATGCGTTTCGGCCTTAGGGCGATCCTTATATGGGTGACCCTTGGCCATGAAGGCGGCCACATCGACGGCTACTGCCCCGGTCCGTGAAAACGTCGCATAAGTGGATCGCGCCAATTCTTCCGTCGTCATCTGTTTCACACCACGCCCTCCTGTCCGTTTCCTTCGGCTAGGGCGGCTCGGGCTGCGTTCCGTGAAATGGCAAACGTGTTCTCGGGAAGAGTGCTGCCAACGCCGCAAGCCCAATCAACGTCACGCAACAAGGTGATGAGTGCTTCCCTTGTTTTATCTAGTTCATCGATAATTTCAGGAAGCATGGAAATAGCTTTTGCGTCAGCGATCTCCCTTTCAGAACTCATACCATGGACAGAAAATCCACCTTCAGCGCCGCGTTGTACGGCTGGCTTCCAGGAGCCTTCCGGCTCAACGTATCGCCATGGGCCTGGCGTCATCCCGGAAATCAACGTCTTCGTATCAATCATCCCCTTTCTCCCCATCGGCGTTGAGGGCGGCGTCTATGGCGTCATCCAGGGTCCGTCCGCGAAGGGCGTGCATTGGCGGACGATGCTCAAACGTGCCATCCATATGTGGTGACGATGATCGATACATTTTCCGCAGCCACCGATATCGCTCCGCATCCTTCCTGGCGGCATCGAGTTCGTCTAGAAGTGAAAGGACGGTTTCTGGCGTACACTCCTTTATGAGGTCCGAGCATTCAAAATCGAATGGACGAAGAATCGACCAGTTGTCATCGAACCAATCAGTTCCCATCCAGGCCTTGGCGACTTCCGCCTTCTCCCTCAGTCGTTGGTGGGTCATGGCCGAGCCTCCAAAGTCAGGATTCCGTCATTGGGACCACGTTCGACACACGGCATGCAATCGTTGCCCGAGCATTCGAACTGAAGTCGCTTAGCGTACAAATCCGGCTCCACGAAGTACCACCAGTACTTGCCGTCGCCATCCTTTCCTAGAAAGACGGCTTCGTCAGGTGCGCTCTCCCATTTCGGCTTCATTCCTTCATCCTCGACAGTGCGGCGCGGGCTTTGGCTGACCAGGCGATCATGTCCATGTGGAGAGTGGCACCATTGCCGTAGTTCTCCTTCTGGATCTTCACGGCCTCATCTACCAAGGCGCGCAGGAGGTAAATCTCGGACTGCAACTCGTCAGCCACGACCGTAAACATGCTCATGACCTGCCCCTGGCGGCGAGAAGGGCGTCGGCGATGCGGTAGGCGTAGACGGCTGTTGCTATCGGATCATCGCCACTTGGGACCGACATCATTCCGGCCAGAGCTTGGCCGGCGAAATAGTCACGCAGTGTCATGCCCATATGCTGCGCATGAATGTGTCCTGTCACCTGATCCAGTTCAAGAACCGGAAACGCCGGACCGCCATCACCCACCCCACCCTCACCCATAGCCATTAGTGTGTGTCCTTAAAAGGGCAAATCGTCGTCAGGATCGGAATCGTTGGAAGGCGCCTGGCGCTGACGAGGTGCGCGACCTTCGGGCTTCTTCTGGCCGTCCCGATCTTCGGGGAACAGCATCAGCTTGCCGTCGAACCAGTTGCCTACAGGTACGGCGTGCAGTTCGATGGAGATATTCCCGTCGTCCCACTGGGTAGCGCGGCCTACGTTGATCCACTGCTTTTTCTCTTCGCCATCTCGCGTGGTGTATGGACGTGGTGCGGAGACATTGAAACGGGCTTTGACGGAGCTCATGCGGATTCCTTCATCTGACGGAGTTCGGTGACGATCGCTTCAACTTCTTGGTGAGCGGCCTTGCATTCGCGCTCAAGCTCAGCAATGGCCTTGTCGTCGCGATGGACGCGCTTCACGGCGAGGTGTAGGCCGGCAGGAAACCGTGGGTCGTAGCTGGTGGCGTCGCACCACTCTCGTTCGGCAACCCAAAGCTGCCCTTGGATCTGCCAGCGGTACTCAGCTGCGTGCGCGCCATGACGCAGATAGGCAAGATGCTTGGCCTGACTGGCGGGGCACTTGAGCTCGACCATGCCGTCATCGCCAACGAATCCATCAGGCGACACGCCCACGTAGCTCATGGTCGGATGCTGGATGAATGCAACGGTCTGCACGAGGTCGCCAGTCGCCGCCTCATAGGCTCCCCTGGCAAGCGGCTCAAGCTCAGTACCGCGGCGCATGGCGTCGTTCTGGAATGTCTGTTCCGGCTCGCCAGTAAGGCGCTCAAGAGCAATCGCGGTGATCAGGTTGGCGCGGCTGGCGGACGGACCGGACTTGGTGACCGCCATCAGGTCCGCAAATCGCGATCCGGTGAACTTGCCAGCGCGCAAGGCCAGCCATTCGGGTGATCCCTGGATCATCATTCTTCCTCTCCGTTCAGATCGGCGCGCATTTCATCCGCCGATGCCGCCGTGGCCTGGAACTCGGCGACCTTGTCCATGACCAGCGCCCGGCTGGCCTTCGGGAAAACCTCCTTCCACCAGGTGCGGAAGTGGTCGGTTCCCTTCGCGGCGGCGGCGCGGCATTCCTTGGTGGCCTCGTCGCGCTCCGGGCTGTCGGCTGGCGTTGCCTGCTGGACGGCCTGTGCTGCGGGCTTGGAAGCCTGGCGACCGACGATCTCGGCAACGACTTCCTCGGGCAGGTCTTCAATGTCCTGCGTAAAGATGTCCGACGCCGCCGTGGCCGTGATGACCGCATCGACCTGCGCGCGCTTCTTCGCCATCTTCAGGATGGTGTTGGCGACGTCTGCAGGGTTAGTGCGAACCTGCTTCTTCTGTTCGACCTTGCCCTGATACTTGGAAAACTTGATGCGGCGGCGGTTCTCCGGAGTGGCGTCGAACTCTTCCGGGCAGACCGCCGCACGCCACGCGTACTTGTCCTCCTGGCTGCTGCACTCGCCGATACCGGCGCCTACAAATACTTCGCCGGGGGCCAGTAGATTGACCGTCACGCGGTACGACACTTCCCCGTTCTGCGAGAGGTCTTCCACCTCGGGGCGCGCAGCGAGACGGAACGTCGCCATCAGCTTTTCAGCGCCGGCCTTGTAGAGGCTCTTGGACTTCGTTCCCGGAATGGTTCCGTAGTGGGTGCCATCGCGCATCACCTCGATCATCACGTCCTGCATGAGGTTGACGGTCGCGCGGATATCGGCAGCGGTGAGGGAGCGGGCACCGTAGGCTTCCACGGCGGGTTGGAAGGGAACAACTTGTCCAGAGGTCACTTGGATTCCTTGCCAGAGGCGGCTGGCACCGTATTGGAATGAGGTAGAACGTGATCGAGATACACAGCCGTCCCAAGCATCGAGATAGCCACGCTGTAAACGACCACGATGCAGACGAGCAGGCGCTTCACGCGTTTCTCGTAAAACGCCAGACAAAGAGGACGAAGAAGACCATCAGAGGTACGCTCCGGCAGCGTGGAGAAGGAAGGAAATCGCGAGCGTCCACAGAAACCCCGTCGTAAACGGGTGGTGCAGCACGGTTCCGGCGAGTTCGTTGGGGCGGTAGAGGGGAGTCATGCGGCTGAGTCCAGCAGCAAGCCATCCCGCGAGTTCAGGATGTAGGCGTCCACGAGGGAGTAGTTGCTGCTACCCGCGTAGTGGCCGCGAGCGCGGTGAACGTAGGACGTGAAGTCCTTGACGAGCATGCCGCGCACATCCTCGTACTGATCGCGCAGCCGATCGTCGCGCTCGGACTTGTCCATCCTTGGGAGGTCGCGGGAAAGGAACAGCCAGATGAGCCGGTCAAGCTGATCAGCGCTCTCACCGTCGGTGATGAAGTCGCTCACGATCCGCGGCTTCGCCATCATGTCCTCGATGGCGGACTCGTATTCGGCGTCGGTGAAGCGGCTCATGACCGATCACCGCCGATGCGGGCGAGGGCGGACCGCAAGTTCCGAATAGCCAGAAGCTCGTAGTAGTTAAAGCCACCGGCGGATTCAGGCTTACTCTCGCGAGCGCTCAATTCATTTAGAAGAATCTTGCAACTCGTCAGAAGTTCGGACACGCCTGTTTTGACGTCCAGCAATTCGTTAGCCGCTTGCTGATTACCTTGCGCGGTGCAGTCACGCGCGGCGAGCAGGATGCCAGCCAGCACATCCACCTTCTGCGCGGCGCTCATGCTGCGAACTGCTGCGGTTCGTCGTAGAACCGGACGGCGGCGATGTCAGACGTCAGGCGACTGAAGAGGGCGCGCTGCTCGACCACGGACATGGAGTCCCGGACGATTTCGGCGGTTGCCAGAAGGCGCTGGATCGAGGCCTCGCGGCGGATGGTGAGTAGCTGGTTGTGGTCGAGGGCGCTCATGCCGCATCCCCGTTCTCAAGGAACCAGGTGGAGATGTCGCTCTCGATCGCGGCCGTTGGACTTGCCGCGAGGATCGTCAGGTGGTCCCGCTTGGCCTTCATGACGGCGATGCCGACGCGTGCCTTGGCGGTCAGGGAAGGGTCCGGCTGGAACTCAATGGCGTCGGCCGGGTTCGGGCTGCGCGGGTAGAGGTTCATGACTGACTCCAAGGCCGGCCTGGGTGGCTGGCAGTGGGGTCATTATGGCATACCATAAGTCCGTGTCAATGGGATTCCATAAAAAACTTTCCTAGGAAGGATCGACGGGCCCTGTTGCTAGTGGTGACGAGCTAGGACAAAGAGGAAAACCCCTAGGATCGCCGCAAGGGCTAACACGATTGGGCCGAATAGAACGCCTAACGATCCGGCCAAGATTGCCGGGATCCAGCCAAGAAGAATCCCCAATAGGCCAAATTGCATGGAAAGTGCGGCCCAGCAGCCAATAAAGCTGATGGCGCCGCATGTGATGGCGAGTCCGGTATAGGCTTTTTCCGCCAGGGCGTCGCTCATAACTACGGCTTCAGGGATGGCTCAAGGCTTTTGGCCGACCTTGCTCTGGATCGCCAGCAGTCAGGCACATGAACTGGACCTCCGATCGAGGGAAATTACCCAGAACATAAGGCGGCTGGGATTCCTCGCTGTGTGTGATCTGCGCAGTCTTTCCCTGCTTATCGCAGTAGGCATTTGCATCCGTCATGGCTTTCGCCTTAAGGGTCGCTAAGCCCGCAAAGCCGGTAGCAGCCTGTCGAGACACCATGTATGTATCCGGCCCAATGCGGACGACCCCAGAGTTTTGCGCGCACCCTACTATCGCGAGCGCGCCGGCGAGCAATACTGTCCTACGCATGATTTTCCCCTTATTTGTGACTACTTCACCCAGCCGCCCACCCAGCGAACGCGGCCGTACACTTCAAATCCCTTCGTTGAATCCACGGACTTTGGCCTAGCCCACTTTGGATCCGTTGCATTGTCCGAACTGATGAACCAGCGACCATCCAGGTCGATGAGCCGCTTGGCCATCAAATTCCCGTCGTACTGGATGACATAAATGCCGCCATCTTTGATGGTCGTGTCTGACGTGTCGAAGAGAATGGCATCCCCGTCCTTGATCGTCGGCTCCATGGAATCCCCGCGACCGTAGAGAACAGCAAGCTGGTCGGGGCGAAGGTGCTGCCGACGCAAACTATCGGACCGGAATTTAAGCTTATGGGTCTCAGCGAACTCATCTACGACGGCGCCGTCGCCCAGGGCTGCAGCCTGGCGTACACCCTTGATATCAGCCCAGTCTGGATCCCCTTGGGCTTCAGTGGCCTCGCGAGCGCCCTTGCCAGTCTCTAACCATTCGATTCGCACCCGGAGCGCCTTGGCGAGGGCATGGAGGCGCGTAGATGATCCCTGGTCGCTGTTCTCGATGCCGGCCAATGTGGGATAGGGCACACCAGAAGCCTTCACCAGGTCGTTTCTGGTCATTCCGGCCGCCTCGCGGGCCTGCTTAATTCGGTCGCCAATCGTCATGCGCGGATGTTTATGGAAATCCGTTATGGGATGCCGTTGACAAACGGCTATGGGATGCCATAATCGAGCCATGGACACATGGGCAGACAAGATCTCGGCGCTCGAAGCGCGTGGCTGGTCCCTTACTGGGATCGGCAAAGCTATCGAGCTTTCCCCGCAGGCTCTAAGCGACATAAAGCAGGGCCGAAGCACCGAGCCACGAGGAATGGCTGCGGTTCGACTTCACAACCTTTTTTCGACTGGCGCGCTTCCAGAGCCGAAGGCAGCTTGATGCTAGGCGCGCCTGCCAAAGATGTTGGTGTTGCGACTTGCGGCGTTGTCGAACGCAATGCGCTCCGGCGTTTTCTCGCCCAATCGCTTCCGAGCGCTCTTCAAACTGTCCGCAAGCTGCACCGACCAATTTGGCTCCGCGATTTGCTTGCTGAGCAGGGCGTACACGAGGACGCGAAGGTATTCGACCTCGCCCCTGAGGTTGGTCATTTCGATCTGCTCGGCCGTCAGATTTTCCATCGCCTTTTCCCCTTCGTGAATAAGCCATCTCGTAGCCGGAAGGTATCCCGGCCGGTGCCTGCGCGTCGACTGCCAAGTCTCGATTCCCTGATTTCGGTGTGCAAAAAATTTTGCCGCAGTGCAGCACCCCTAATCACCCCTAGCCACGATTTTTGTTTAGGAGCCTCCGAGTGAGTGCCCAAGAACACCTCTGGTACGACACCGACGCGGACGCCATCAACGCGGCGATCCATGCCTCGGGGAAGACCTTCAAGCAGGTAGCCAGCGCCCTGTGGCCATCCATGAAGATGGACAGCGCCTACGCTCGGCTGAAGAACTGCCTCAACCCGGACAAGGACGAGAAGCTCTCGTTTGCCGAGGTCATCTACATCTGCAAGGAAACCGGGCGCTACGACCCGATCTTTCATGCCTGCGACGAACTGAGCTTGCACCGGCCGGCGATCAAGGCCCCGGCCGACGAGAAAGCGGAACTTCTCAGCACCATCCAGCGGCAGCAGGCGGTTCTTATCGCGACCATGGCTCGCCTTGAGCGAGCCAATAGCCTCCAGGCGGTCGCGGCATGAACGCCGATCTCTTCACCAATGTTGTGCCCATGCGCTGGGTCGAGACGCCAGCGTCTCGCGCCACTGACCCGGTGACCTCACACCTCGCCGCGGAGCAGCACACCGCCAGCGGAGCCCGGGCGCATCAGCAGCGTCAGGCATTGGCGGCAGTTCGCCAATTCCCCGGTCGAACCAGCTTCGAGCTTGCCATGGTCACCGACATGGATCGCTACATGCTCGCCCGACGCCTCCCTGAGGTCGAGACGGCAGGGGAGGTGGTCAAGGGCCATCCCAAGCGGTGCAGCGTCACGGGGCGACAGGCCGTCACCTGGTGGCCGGTGGATCACTTCGGGAGCGCGGCATGAGCCTCCTGACCGATTGGCTCCTGGAGCGTCGCATCCGCCGCGCCACGAACGCCTGTAAGCGTGCGCAGGCCCGCAATGACCGCGGTTCCGTACTCGTCCACTGGGACGACATGTGCCGTCTGATCCACCAGCGCAGCCCGGCCGCGATCAGGCGGATGGAAAGGCGGCGGGGGCTGATCTAGATGCCCACACGAATTCTCCGCGATGGGATCCTCACCAGCGAACGGGTCAACGACCTCGGTCCGCTGGAGGAGGTGTTCTATCGCCGGTTGATGTCCGTGGTCGATGACCATGGGCGGTATTACGGGAACCCCGCACTCATCCGTGCGGCGTGCTTCCCGCTCAAGCTGGACAAGGTATCGGACTCGGACATTGGCAAGTGGCTTCTGGTGACGGAAAAAGCGGGCCTTGTAAGACAGTATCTGGCGACAGACGGTAAACGATACCTGCAGCTGGTGGACTTCGGACAACGCATTCAAGCCAAGTCGAAGTTCCCCGAGCCCGACAATTCACCGAATTCCACCGTGACTCACCGTGAAGCACCGGGGGTCACTGGAAATAACGGTCTAGTCGGAGGCGTAGTCGAAGTCGAAGTCGGAGGTGGGAAAGCTACCCGCGGACGACGAAAGACCGAGACGCCAATCCCGGATGACTTCACGGTCTCTGACCGCGTAAAGCGCTGGGCAGCGGAAAAGGGCTATGCCCGCCTGCCTGAGCATTTGGAGGCCTTTCGCCTCAAGGCCGAGGCCAAGGGATATCGCTACGCGGACTGGGATGCGGCGCTGATGAACGCGATCCGAGACGACTGGGCGGGCATCGGGAAATCACAGAAATCCACCGTGAGTAACGGTGTTGCCGCATCGAGGCCCCTGCAATGACGAGAGCCAAAGACCAATCCATCCTGGAAATAGAGCGGACGCTGCTCACCACGCTCATGAACCGCCCGGGCGATTGCTACCGGGTGAACCTGACGGCGGACCATTTCCTGAGCGAGCAGCACGCGGACCTGTTCTCGGCGATTCGGGAGCGCACTGGGGAGAACAAGCCCATCGACGGCGTGTCGATGAACGACCACTTCGAGCAGCAGAACCGCCCGATGATGGTCGAGATCGTCTCGGCGTGCTGTTCCCTGTTTCCCACCGCCGTGCCAGAGGCTTATGCCCACCGAATCAGCACGGCCTGGCGGCAGCGGAAGGCCCGCGAGATCGGGATGGCACTGGTGGAATCAACGGACGAGAAGGCCGTGGATTCGGCCATCGCCTCGCTGATGAACCTCCACTCCATCGAGCAGAACCACGAGTGGGACTCGAAGCAGGCGACGAACGCCGCGTTCCGGGAACTGACCGTGATCCACGAGTCCAACGGCGCGCTGCCGGGTGTATCCACCGGCCTGGATGTCCTGGACGATAAGCTGGGCGGCCTGCACCGCGGTGACTTGATCGTGGTTGGGGGCAGGGCGGCCATGGGCAAGACGGCCTTCCTGGGTGGCTTGGCGCGGTCAGCGGCCATGACGGGCGTACCGGTGGGAATCATCTCCGGTGAACAGCCGGTGGAGCAGATCACCCTGCGCAACTTCGCCGCCATGGCTGACATCGATGCGGTGAAGTTCCGCAACGCGGGATTCGACGAGGCCGAGTGGGGTCGGGTGTTCGGCGCCGTGGCAAGCGCATCGGAACTGCCGATGTGGTTCCTGGATCGCTCGGCGCCGACGATGGCCGAGGTGGTGCGCGTGGCGCGGAGATGGAAGCACAAGCACGGCATCAAGGCCCTGTACGTGGACTACCTGCAGCGCGTGGTGGGCGAAGGGGAGCGAAAGCACGAGCAGGTCGGGTTCGTTGCCCGAGCCTTGAAGAACCTAGCCCGTGACTTGGACATCCCGGTCGTGGTGCTGGCCCAGGTGTCGCGCGCCGTCGAAGGCCGATCTAGCCAAGTCCCTCGCATGGGCGACCTCTCGGACTCCAGCGAAATCGAGAAGGAGGCCGATCAGGTCTTGATGCTCTTCCGTCCG
>Ga0070665_100005899_pt1 | contig 12550 bp, 10 predicted proteins | sample KBSS13metaG_FD_65862 | JGI IMG/M metagenome (GOLD analysis project Ga0070665, IMG submission 65862) | Switchgrass rhizosphere microbial communities from Kellogg Biological Station, Michigan, USA - KBS S1-3 metaG | ecosystem: Host-associated > Plants > Roots > Rhizosphere > Soil ... | reverse complement strand
GGGTGGCATCGCCACCTGCCTTGAAAACCTCCCGATAAGAACCAATTGGGCGTAGGCCCCGTCTATTTTGTAGAATAGGCGGCTTTCCAACCGCCCCGTACCGCTTCTCCAGGACGATAAGTTGCTGAATTTACTCACGCGCGTTTTCGGCAGCCGGAACGATCGGCTGGTTCGTGGCTATGGCCGCAATGTCCGTGCGGCTGCGGATCTCGAGCCCAAGATTAAAGCTCTGAGCGACGCGGACCTGCGCGCCAAGACTGACGAATTCCGTAAACGCCTCAAAGACGGCGCCAAGCTCGAAGACTTGGTCCCCGAGGCGTTCGCTGTGGTGCGTGAAGCGGGCATGCGCACGCTCAATATGCGGCACTTCGATGTGCAGCTCATCGGCGGCATGGTCCTCAATGAGGGGAAGATCGCCGAGATGCGCACCGGCGAAGGTAAGACGCTGATGGCGACATTGGGTGCTTACCTGAATGCACTTCCCGGCGAAGGCGTTCACATCGTCACGGTCAACGAGTACCTGGCTCAGCGTGACGCGGACTGGATGAGCCCGCTGTACAACTTCCTCGGCCTGACCGTTGGCGTCATCAAGAACGCCCAGTCGCCGATGGAGAAGCGCGCGGCCTATGCCTGCGACATCACCTTCGGCACCAACAACGAATTCGGTTTCGACTATCTCCGCGACAACCTGGCGTTCCGTCTCGAGGATAAGGTGCAGCGTGGCCTGGCCTTCGCGGTCGTGGACGAAGTCGACTCGATCCTGATCGACGAAGCGCGTACCCCGCTGATCATTTCCGGGCCTGCCGAAGAGAACACTGATCTGTACCTACGGATCAACCAGTTGGTCCCCCGACTGACCCGTCAGACTCAGGAAGATGGACCGGGTGACTTCAGCGTCGAAGAGAAGCAGAAGCAGGTCCATATCACCGAGGCGGGCCACGAGCACGTCGAACAGTTGATGATTGAGTCGGGTCTGCTGCGCGAAGGCGAGAGTCTTTACGATCCGGCCAACATCCGACTGATGCATCACCTGAACGCTGCGCTCCGTGCGCATGCGATCTACAAGCGTGATGTTGAATACATCGTCCGTGGCGGTGAGGTCATCATCGTCGACGAGTTTACGGGCCGTACGATGCAGGGTCGTCGTTGGTCCGACGGCCTACACCAGGCGGTAGAGGCCAAGGAAGGTGTGAAGGTACGCGAGGAGAATCAGACGGTTGCCTCCATCACGTTCCAGAACTACTTCCGCCTGTACAAAAAACTGTCGGGCATGACCGGTACCGCCGACACAGAAGCTCCTGAGTTTCTGCAGATCTACGGGCTCGAAGTCGTCGTTATTCCGACGCATCGGCCGATGATCCGCAAGGACCATTCCGACTTCGTGTACCTCACGCAGGACGACAAGTTCAAAGCCATCATCGAGGACATTCGGGACTGCGTGCAGCGCGAGCAGCCGGTGCTGGTAGGTACGACGTCGATTGAGACGTCCGAATTCCTGGCGGACCTCCTGCAGAAGGAGAAGGTTCCTCACCAAGTGCTGAATGCAAAGCAGCACGAGCGTGAGGCGCACATCGTCGCCGAGGCCGGTCGCCCCGGCGCGGTGACAATCGCCACCAACATGGCGGGCCGCGGTACTGACATCGTCCTCGGCGGAAACTTCCAGGCCGAGCTGAATACGCTCGGAGAGGTCGATGAACCGACCCGCGAACGTCTGAAAGCAGAGTGGCAAGCGCGGCACGATAAGGTCCTTGCGGCAGGCGGATTGCATATCGTCGGTACTGAGCGGCACGAGTCGCGTCGTATCGATAACCAGTTGCGCGGCCGTTCGGGTCGCCAGGGTGACCCGGGATCGAGTCGCTTCTATCTGTCGATGGAAGACAACCTCATGCGCATCTTCGGCGATCCGCAGCGCACCAAGCGGTTGCTGCAGATGGCCGGTATGAAGCAAGGCGAGGTCATCGAAAGCGGCATGCTGACGCGCCAGATCGAGAAGGCGCAGCGCAAAGTCGAGTCGCACAACTTCGATATCCGCAAACAACTGCTGTTGTTTGACGACGTTGCCAACGACCAGCGTAAGGTCGTGTACCAGCAGCGTACCGAGATCATGGGTACGGACGATCTGTCCGCGGCTATTCACGGCATCATGGAAGAGGCTGTCGGCACGCTGCTCGATCAGTACCTGCCGAAGAACGCGTCCGCCGATAGTTGGGACCTGCAGGGTCTGTCCGAGGCGCTCGCTAAAGACTTCAACGCCGTTATCGACGTGAAGGCGCTCGTGACCCAGGATCCGAACGTCGAAGAGGCGCAGATCCGTGCGAGCCTGCTCGCGGCCGTGAAGCAGGCGTACGACGCGAAGGTCGCTCGCGTGGGTAACGCAGAGGGCGGCGAGCCGATCATGCGGCACGTCGAGAAGGACGTGATGCTGCGCATGTTGGACCAACATTGGCGCGAGCATCTGGGTGCGATGGATTATTTGCGGCAGGGTATTCACCTGCGCGGGTACGCCCAGAAGGACTACCGGTTTGAGTACAAGCGCGAGGCTTTCGAGCTGTTCGCTGCGATGCTCGATCGGGTGAAGTTCGAGACGGTTTCCGTGCTCGCGAAGATCGAGGTCCGGACACAGGATGAGGTGGACCGCGAGGAAGAGGAGCGGCGCCTGCGATTGATGCGAGCCTTGCAGGCTCAGCACATGGAGGCGCAGTCGGTGTTGTCGGCTGACGCCGCAGTTGCAGACGCACCGCCTCCAGCAGCTCAGTTCCCTTTTCAGGGCGGAGCAGATCCTCGGCAACTGCCGCAACAACCGGACCCCGACGCAGTTGGGACGTTCGTGCGCAGCGAGCGGAAGGTCGGACGCAACGAGCCTTGCCCTTGCGGGTCAGGCAAGAAGTTCAAGAACTGCCACGGGGCGCTGTCTGGCATCGGCTAAGCCGGTCATCTGCGTTGTTGCCGGCGCGCTGTTTGGTGGGGGCGCCTCAGCCGGGGGCGCGCCAGCCGCGGGCGCTTCAGCCTGCTGTCAGCGAGTTCTCATCGCTCAGCGACCGCCGGGCAAGCACATGGCCGGGCGCTGGGAATTCCCGGGCGGCAAAGTTGCCCCCGGTGAACCGGAGCGGGATGCCTTGATTCGCGAATTACGCGAAGAACTCGGTGTCACTGTGACGGCCTGCCGTCCATTCATGCGGTTATCTCACGAGTACGACGACCGTATCGTCGAGCTGTCCATGTGGCTCGTGGATTCCTTTACAGGGGAACCCGCGGGGCTGGATGGGCAGGGACTGAAGTGGGTAGCTCCGGAGGCGTTGGGGGACGAGGATATCCTCGAGGCCGACGCACCCTTCGTCGAGGCGTTGGGACGCCGCGTCCCTTGATTTCCGAGCGGGCGTGTACAATCTACGTACGCAAGCTAGAACCCTAGAGACCGAAATGGCAGCTCAAAACGATTTACCAGACGTCAAAATAGACGCCACCAGCCTGTACCGCGAAGAGGTCTACACGGACCGCCGAGCAGGCACCATCCGCAAGCTTCAGCCGGTCACCATCTCCGGTGCTGATGACAACTCGCGCCACGTCCTGTTCTCCGGACAGACTCAGCTTCTGACCCCGGCAGGTGTGCTGCCGTTGGCGTTTGAGCTCGAGGTAGACACCCTCGAAGCCGCCATCGAGAAATTCCCCGAAGGCGTGAAGAATGCCCTCGAGCAGGCGATTGATGAGGCTCGCGAGATGCGTCGTGAGCAGGCATCACGGATCGTTGTGCCGGAAGTTGGCGGCGGCCCGTCCGGCGGCGGTGGAAAAATCAAGTTCCCCTAATCGCTCGCCGCGTCCTGACCGATCGTCCGATCAAAAAAGCGTTTGATGGTCATGTAGCCGTGCCGACCCATGTCGGCATGGCGCAGTAAGCCATGCTTTCCGCCCGGATAGGTCATCACCTCGAAGGGCTCGTTCAGGTCCTGCAGCTTCTTGAAGAGCGTCGTGCTGTGAGTGAACAGCACGTTGTCATCCGCCATTCCGTGCATGATCAACAGCGACCCTTTCAGGTCGTCCGCGTAGTGCAGAACACTGCTTTTCGCATACCCGTCCGGGTTGGATTGCGGCGTACCCATGAACCGCTCGGTGTAGTGAGTGTCGTAGAGCTTCCAGTCGGTAACCGGCGCTCCTGACACGCCCACTGCGAACACGTCCGGCGCCTGCATCATGCACATGAGCGCCATGTATCCCCCGTAGCTCCAACCAAACACGCCGATCCGTGCCGGATCGACATAGGGCAGGGTGCGGAGGAAGTCGACGCCGGTGACCTGGTCTTCGATCTCAACAGAGCCCAGGCGGTGATACAGAGCCGTTTCAAACTCGACGCCGCGCCACCCGCTGCCGCGGTTGTCGAGCGTGAATACGATGTAGCCGCTCTGGGCCAGGATCTGGCGGAAGAACCCTTCGTTGCCGCGCGGATAACCGCCCCAAGCCTTGCGAACACGCTGGTTGCCGGGGCCACCGTAGACATCCACGATGACGGGATAGCGCCGCCCTGGTTCCAGATTGCGCGGCTTGATCACCTGATAGTGCAGCGTCTGACCGTCCTTCGCCGACAGCGTGCCGAATTCAGTTGGCAGGTGATCGGACAGATAGGGCGCATAAGGATGATCGGGTCCGACTTTATTCGGCACGAGATCTGCGAGCACTGCGCCCGTCGTTGAGCGCAACGTCAGCGACGGAGGACTCTCCGGCGTCGAGAAGGTATCGAGGAACATGTGCGCATCGCCCGACATGGCGATTCCATGCCAACCGGAATCCGTTGTGATCTTCTGCATGGGAACAGAAGCGTCGGTCAGCGACACGCTGTAGAGGTGACGCTCGAGAGGCGATTCGGCGTTGGCAACGAAGTAGACCAGGCCTTTTTCCTCGTCGACACCGCGCATGCCGTGCGAGTCATTGTCGCCGGTGACCATCCATTCGCCCTGCGTGAGTGGACGGATGAGCTGGCCGTTCCAGTCATACAGGTACAGATGTTGATAGCCGCTGCGGCTCGAGGCCCAGATGAGTTGATGGCTGCGCGCGAGGAAGGTCAGGTTGTCATTCAGAGTTACCCACCTGTCGCTGTGCTCATTCAACAGCTCTTGTGTCGCTCCGGATGCCGGGTCGGCGCGCAACAGGCTCAAGGTCTTCTGGTCGCGCGACTCGCGCTGCACAGCCAGTGCGCTGCCGTCCGGAAACCAGTTCACGCGGGCCAGATAAAAATCAGTGTTGGAACCGAGATCGACACGGGTCGAGGCGGGTAGCGTCGGCGTCGGGGATGCTGCCTTGGCTGCTGCCGGTGCGCTCGTTGAGCCAACCTCGGCCACATACAATTGGACTATCGCATTCGGCGCGCCCGCGCCGGGGTAGCGCTGTTTGACGACCAGGCTGCGGTCCGCGTAGATCTCGAAACGCTCGACCTCAGGCACCGGTGACTCATCGACCCGCGTGTAGGCAATCCGCTTCTCATCCGGCGACCACCAGTACCCGGTGGTGCGGCTCATCTCCTCCTGCGCGATAAACTCCGCAGTGCCGAAGCTGATAACCCCACCACCGTCGCGGGTAACCGGAATTTCCCTGCCGGCGGTGAGATCGTAAACAACCAGGTTCTGGTCGCGTATGAAACTCACATAACGACCCGAAGGCGAGAACTTCGCATCCGTCTCATAGCTCGCCGTGTGCGTCAGCCGCCGCACCGCCTCGTTCGGCTTGGCGCGCAAGTCATAGAGGTACAGATCACCCCCCAGCGGGACCAGCAGCAAGCGCGAATCGGGGGAGAATTGATATTCAACGATCCCCGACAGCGAGGAGGTCCGTTGGCGCTCGCGTCTTTGCTCTTCTTCAGATGAGAGCGCGTGTTCCTGTGGCACGAGCTTTGAGGAGTCGACGAGCAGCCGGTGATGGCGCTTCGCGATGTCGTACGCCCAGAGGTCCATGCGGTCCTTGTTGCGCTCGGCGCCTTTCAGGTACGCAACGAGCCGACCGTCGGGTGAGATCTGGGGCGCGCGCAGGCTCGCCCCGGACAGGTCCGGGGCGCTGAACAGGCGCTCAATCGTCAATTTGTCTGCGCGCGCGGCGCTCATGGCGAAGGTCATCAGTACCAGCAGGATCCAGCGTGAACCCAATCGTGTGTGCATGCCGATTTGTTAGACTTTGAGTCTCAAGTGGCCGGTCTCGAGTTTAGGCATGAAGAACCTGAAGCGCCATGGTTGGCTGATCGTCGCGTGCGCCGCGGGCGTGCTGGCGGCTGCGTGTCACGGTATCACCCTCCAAGGAGCGCGCCCTATGCCCGGTAATGGTCCGAACGGCAGCGACGTACGGTCGAGCAGCCAGATTGCAGTGGGCATGTCGCCAACGCCGGCCAACCCCGTGGTCTATCCGATCACCGCGCGCGTGAACGTCAAAGACAACTACCACGAAACGGTCGTCGACGATCCGTACCGCTGGCTGGAGGATCTCGATTCCGATGCGACGCGACACTGGGTGGAGTCCGAGAACCAGCTCGCCAAACCGCGCCTCGAGTCGATTCCGCACCGCGCGTGGGTGAAGGCGCGACTGACGGCCCTGTGGGACTACGAGCGCTTCGGCGTGCCGGTCCAGCATGGCGGGCGTTATTTCTTCCTCCACAACGACGGCAAGCAGAACCAGAACGTGCTGTTCGTGTCGGACCACGTGGATTCGCCGGGCCGCGTGTTGTTTGATCCGAACACCGTGCGCGAGGATGCAACAGTCTCCCTGTCGGAATACACCCCCAACCGCCAGGGAACGGTGCTCGGGTATGCGTTGTCCGATGGCGGCACGGATTGGCAGACCTGGAAATTCCGGCGAGTGTCGGATGCTCAGGATCTGACGGACACTCTGCGCTTCACGAAATTCTTCGGCATCTCCTGGGCCCACGACGGCTCCGGTGTCTACTACGATCGGTACCCTGTGTTGCCTAACGGCAAGGGTAACGATGCGGGCCGTCCGGCCGTCTACTTCCATCGCATCGGTGAGTCCCAGGATCAGGACAAGCTCGTCTACGAAGTGACCGATCATCCCACGCGGGTCCCGGTCGGCCGAGTCACCAGTGATGGCCGTTACCTGGTCATTACGATGTTTGACGGCTACGAGAAGAATGCAGTGAGCATTCTCGATCTGCGCAAGGCCGGTGCCAGAGCGAAGCCGTTGTTCTATGCGTGGGACGCACTCTACGATTTCATAGGTTCAAAGAGTGACAAGCTGTATTTCACGACTACGAAGAATGCGCCTCAGCGCAGGATCATCGTCGTCGATGCCCAGCAGCCCGCGTCAACTGTGTGGCCCACCGTGGTTCCAGAGGGAAATACGGCGCTCGACTCAGCAGAGTATGTGGGCGACAGGCTCATCGCGAAGTATGTGCAGGACGCGCACGGCGTCGTCCGCATCTATGACACCGAGGGTAAGCCGCTCGGCGAAGTAGCGCTCCCCGGTCTGGGTGATGTGAGTGGATTCTCCGGCGAAGCGGGTGATACGGAGACCTTCTACTCGTACACCGACTACCTGACTCCGCTACAGGTTTATCACTACGACGTGAAGTCGAACACTTCGACGTTGTGGCGCAAACCCGTTATTGACGCCCATACGGATCAGTACGTCACTGAACAGGTTTTTTATTCCAGCAAGGACGGAACGCGCATCCCGATGTTCATTACACATCGGCGTGACATGGAGAAGAACGGAGACAACCCGGTGCTGTTGTACGGCTACGGCGGATTCAGCGTCTCACTCACTCCGCTTTTCCGCGCTTCCGTGTTGGCGTGGCTCGAAATGGGTGGGGTGTATGCAGAGGCCAATCTACGCGGCGGTGGCGAGTACGGCGAGAACTGGCACAAGGCGGGTACGCTCGCCAACAAACAGAACGTCTTCAACGATTTCATCGCCGGTGCAGAGTATCTGATCAAGGAGCGCTACACACGCAGCTCCCGTCTCGGGATCTACGGTCGCAGCAACGGCGGTCTGTTGATTGGGGCGGCCCTGACGCAACGTCCCGATCTGTTCGGAGTGGCTCTGCCTGCGGTCGGTGTGTTGGACATGCTGCGGTACCATACCGCCAGCGCGAACGCGCGGCAGTGGTCATCGGACTATGGGTTGAGTGAAGATGCTCAACAGTTCAAATCCCTGTACGCCTATTCGCCTTATCACAATGTGAAGACGGCAACTTGTTATCCACCGACGCTGATAACCACGGCCGATCACGATGATCGTGTCGTACCCTGGCACAGCTTCAAGTTTGCAGCGGCTCTGCAGGCCGCGCAGGTCTGCCCGAATCCCATCCTGATCCGGGTAGAGACGCGAGCGGGCCACGGCGCCGGCAAACCGGTGTGGATGCAGATCGAGGACTTCGCGGACCAGTGGGCGTTTGCTGCGCAGGCATTGAAAATGCCGGTGCCGGAAATGTGATGGCGGGCACGAAAGCGCGCGGCGGTGTTGGGAAAAATAGGGGCCGGTAGTCTTTGCGCAGGACCCCATGAAGTTCCGATTCAAGGCGTTTGGGCTGCATGTGACGGCCAGCACGTGTTTGTTCCTCGTAGCGCTCGGCGCCCTGTACTTCGGCTGGTATCGCTGGCCGGGCTGGTATCTGACCGGCGCGATGAACATTGTGTTGATGATGGCCGGCATCGATGTCGTGCTGGGCCCGTTGCTGACCTTCATCATTGCCAATCCGAACAAGCCGCGCCGCGTGCTGGCCCGCGACGTCGCCATCATTGCCACAGTGCAGTTGGTGGCCATGGGCTACGGCCTCACGATTCTGTGGCAGGGGCGCCCGCTGTATTACACGTTTTCGACCCGGTTTCTGGAGATGGTGCAGGCGAGTGATCTGAGTCCCGAGCAGGTGGCTCTCGGCCGGAAGTTGAATCCGGACTTCGCGCCGCACTGGTATAGCCTGCCGCGTTGGGTGTATGCCCCTTTACCCAACGACCCCAAGCTGGTTGAGAAGATCATTCAGGGCACGATCGGTGGCGGCGATGACGTCATTCAGATGCCGCGTTACTTCCGCCCGTGGAGTGAGGGAGTCGCGGAGCTGCACAAGGAACTGCGACCCGTGGCGAAGATGACCGAGCTCGGTGTGCGCGATAAACAGATCGTTGCTGCTCGGATGCTCGAGTTGGGTGTTACACCGGATGAGCCGGTCACGCTGCCCATGATGGGGCGAGCCAAACCCCTCGTGGGTGTGGTCGATCCGCCGACGGGTCAGGTCCGCGCGATACTGCGCGTCGATTAGCGCGGTGAGTGGTCAGATTCGTCGGGGCCCGATTCTTCGCTCAGCTCGGGTGCATCGCCGGGGATGGCGTGCTTCTCCGAGAGCCACGCGCCCAGGTCGATCAACCGGCAGCGCTCACTGCAGAACGGCCGATACTCCGAGGCCGACCAGTCGAGGGTGCGCTTGCAGGTTGGACACTTGACGAGCGTCGGGCTCATCACCCGCAGCAACTCAGGATGAACGGGACGTCCTGCGTCGTCTGTGTCGGCCGCGCTGTCAGCCCTTTCCACTCGAGGAAGCGGACGCTGCAGCGATAGTGGCTGCCGCTGATTTCCGGATACATCCCGATGCTCATCGGCAGGGAGATCCGCAGCAGCTGATACGGCGTGTCGCGATCGAAGGTGATGTGGAACAGGCCGGCCGTCGCCTTCTCTTCCTTGGTGCGGCCGTTCTGACGCGTGAGCCACAGCAACTCCGCGATCGCATCACACAACGGACGCAACATCCCGAGCCACTGGTTGAACGTTCGGATCCGCGGCTCATCCGACTGGGCGAGCCAGTAGTAATAGTCGGGCAGATCGAACTCGCAGGTGCCGCCGGGAATGGCGCTGCGGTGCTTGATGGCGCTCAGGAATTCCGAATCGCGCAGCGGTTGCAGGAACGCGGAGCCGGCGTTCATGAGCTCTCCGCGCAGGCGTTGGAGATTGCCGACCAGCGTGCGCAGGCGCTCCGGATCCACACCGGGCTTGGATTGGAACTCGCTCAGCGTACCGAGATGGCGTTCCAGTTCCTTGAGCACATCGGAGCGGACGTCACCGCGTGTCGTGATCGCCAGGATGTCGATGAGACTCGCCATGGCCGCGCGGCTGCCCCACTGGCTGGCGATCTCGTTGTGGTACAGCGCCTGGTTATAAAGGAAATCGATGCGCAGGAAGGTCCGCATCCGCTCATTGAGCGGCTGCTCGAATACGAGCGATCCGGTTTCTTCTTCGGTCTCGGGAGGCGCGCTCGCCTCCGGTGCTTCGGATTCTGTCATATGACGTATTGTGCGTTACGTCTGCGCCGCGCGTAAATGCGGAAATCTGCTCGAGGCTACGCTTGTTGGGCCAGCTCGAGATAACGGGTGTGCAACTGCTCCACCTGCTCGCGCACGGCGCTCATGTCACCTTCGTTTTTGATGACATCGTGCGCGGCTTTCAGGCGTGAGGCGCGCGAGGCCTGTGCGTTGAGAATGGCGCGCGCCTGTTCCAACGTCGAGCCGTCGCGGGTTTGCAGCCTGCGGATCTGCAGCTCTTCATCACAATCCACGACGAGCACCCGGTTCAGTTGCGAGCCGAGGTTCTTCTCTACGAGCAGCGGTAGAACCAGGATCTGGTAGATGCCACCGAGCTCAGTGGACTTCGCTTCGACCGCAGCGCCGATGGCAGGGTGCGTCAGCGCTTCCAGATCGGCACGCGCCTTCGGGTCGGAGAACACGATATTGCGCAGTGCCGGACGATCGAGGTGACCGTCCTCCGTGAGGATGCCGGCACCGAATCGTTCTACCAGCCGCTCGAGCGGCGGTTGGCCGGGCTCGACCACATCGCGTGCGAGCTGGTCGGTGTCGATGATGGGAACACCGAGCGCTCCGAAGAATTTCGCCGCTGTGGATTTTCCACTGGCAATGCCACCAGTGAGGCCCACGCGGTAGGGTCTGCTACTCATGACGCACGCTCACGGACGCGGGGCAAACATACCGAGGTATCCGGTCACGACCTCGTGACCGAACATCAGTACGAGCCAGCCAGCGGCCGCCAAAAAGGGTCCAAACGCAATGGGCGTTGCCCGGCTGCGGCCCTGAATGGCCAGCATGGCAATGCCCACTACGGCTCCGACCGTCGCGGCGAAGAGAATGATGGGCAACAGCATCTGCCAACCCAGCCAGGCGCCGAGCGCGGCAAAGAGTTTGAAGTCGCCGTAGCCCATTCCTTCCTTGCCCGTGATCAGCCGGAACAGATGATAGACGCTCCAGAGGCTCAGGTAACCGGCGATTGCACCAATGATGCTGGAGCGCGCATCGACCGGAACGGGGGCCGGGGAGTCCGGGGAGGCCCATAAGCTCAACAGGAGGCCCAGCCACACCAAAGGCAGCGTCAGGCTGTCGGGGAGAAACTGGGTGTCAACGTCGATGAAGGTGAGGGCGATCAGGAACCAGGTCAGGACGATCCCGGCGGCCGTTTGCCAGCCATAGCCGTATTTCCACGCCACGGCCGCCGATAAGAGGCCGGTGAGGGCTTCAATCAGCGGGTAGCGAGGGCTGATCCGGATGCCGCACGAAGCGCAGCGACCGCGCAGCACGAGATAGCTGAGAATCGGGATGTTCTGCAGGGCGGTAATCGGTGCCTCGCAGCCGGGACAGGCCGAACGCGGGACCACGAGATTGAACGGTTCCGCCGGCAGCGACACTTCTGTGTTGTGCAGCTCGGCGCACTCCCGCCGCCACTGGCGATCCAGGATGACGGGCACGCGGTAGATGACGACGTTGAGAAAGCTGCCGACGAGCAGCCCGAACACCAGGCAGGTGCAGACAAACAGCCCGGGTGAGGCCGCCAGCAGGTCGAGTACAGACATTCCCGTGAGTCGTTAGACGACCGCACCGAGCTTGAAGATCGGCAGGTACATCGCGATGACCATGCTACCGACCAGCACGCCGAGCACCGCCATGATCAGCGGCTCCAGGAGGCTGGACATGGCATCGACGGCGTTGTCGACTTCCGCTTCGTAGAAAGTAGCCACTTTGCCCGACATCGTATCGAGCGAGCCGGACTCCTCACCCACGGCGATCATCTGGATGACCATGTTGGGAAACAGGCCCGTGCTTTCCATCGCGCGCTGCAGCCGCTGACCGGTGGCGACTTCATCGCGCATCTTCATGACCGCATCTTCGTACACGATGTTGCCGGTAGCGCCGGCAACCGACTCGAGAGCTTCCACCAACGGCACACCGGCCGCGAACATTGTCGAGAGCGTGCGCGCGTAACGCGCGACGGCCGACTTGTTGAGAATCGGTCCGATGACTGGAAATTTCAGTGACAGCTTGTCGATGGTCTGGCGCATCTTGCGCGAGCGCTTGTAGAAGTATGAGAACGAGTAGACGCTGACGCCCGCGACCAGGGCCAGGAAAATGCCCTCATGTTGTATGAACTTCGATATGTTGATGATCATCTGCGTGAAGGCCGGCAGGTCGGCGCCGAAGCCCTTGAAGAGCTCCTCGAACTGCGGAATCACGAAGATCATGAGGATGATGGTGACGACGACTGCCACGACGAGCACCGCTGCGGGATA
>Ga0070665_100005897_pt1 | contig 12552 bp, 10 predicted proteins | sample KBSS13metaG_FD_65862 | JGI IMG/M metagenome (GOLD analysis project Ga0070665, IMG submission 65862) | Switchgrass rhizosphere microbial communities from Kellogg Biological Station, Michigan, USA - KBS S1-3 metaG | ecosystem: Host-associated > Plants > Roots > Rhizosphere > Soil ... | reverse complement strand
TGCTGGCGAGCTTGGTCGAGTCGACGCGCCACATCACGCCCTCGCGGACGATCACGTCGCTCTCGAGGAGCAGCCGCACGAGCTCGTGGATCGCGCGCGGCGTGCCGCCCATCGTGCGGACGTGGATGACGAGCCGCTGCGGCACGTTGTCGAGCTGCTTGCACAGCTCGCGGAGCAGCTCCTCGGCCTCGGCCGGCGCGAGCGCGGTCAGCTCGATCTTCGTCGGCGCGACCTCGCCGTCGCCGAACGACGCGTGGCGCTCCCACAGCTGATCGGTCGCGGTGGCGACGATCGCGCAGCGCGTGTCGCGCATGCCGGCCGCGAGATACTGCAAGAAGTTGATCGTGTCGGTCTCGCACTGCTCGAGGTTCTCGACGCAGATGAGCAGCGGGTACTGCTCGGCGTCGGCGGTGAACAGCCGCTTGAGCGCGAGCCAGAGCCGGACTTCGAGCCGCTGCGGCGAATCGAGCAGCGGCGTGACGACCGGCGAGCCGTCGAACGGCACGCGCAGCAGGTGCGCGATCAAGTGCGCGACCTCGGTGACGCGGGCCCCGGGCAGCACCTTGCCCACGCCCTCGATGATCTTGTCGCGGCTCTTCGCCGGCTCTTCGCCGAGCACGAGGTTGAACCGCGCGGACAGCGCGCGAGAGATCGGGCCGTACGCGTGCGCGTGCTCGTCCGCCACGCCCTGGAGCACCATCAGATTCGGATTCGCCGCGCGCTCGCGCGAGACGAGCTCGGCGACCATGCGGCTCTTGCCCATGCCCGGGTCCGCGAGCACGACCGCGAAGCCCAACGACCCCACCGCGAACGCCCGGTCGACCAGCTGCTGAAGCTGCTGCATCGGCGCGCTGCGGCCCGTGAACTTCGGCCGCAGGTCGTAGGTCGCCGTCGTGATCAGCGTCTCGGCGCCCTCGCCGAAGTCGACGGGCTCGAACTCGTCGGTGTTCGCCTCGAACGCGCCTGGTGGCGGCGGCGGCGTCGGCCTGTCCCAGATCAACGGCGACATGCTGCCCACCCGGCCGACGCCTCTAACACTTGGAATTTGCATGAATAGTTCACAGGTCCCGGTCGCGTCTTAACAATGCGAAACGCGCGGAACCTAATGTGGTCGGATGTAGTTGTCAACCACGATCCGAGCTGCACTCAGTGTAAGGAAGATCTTGTTAGCGCGGTTGGTCCGCGCTCGCGGTCTTCGTGCGTTTCGCGCACCGGCCGGGCAGGGCTGCCTTGTACGCGGCGGTCCGTTTTTGGACCGCGTCCGGGATCGGGCGGGGCGTCGTCTTGTCGTTCTTGAGGAAGTAGTGGAGCGACACCGGCCAGATCGGCTCCTGCTTGGCATCGAGCCGCCGGCAGTTCTCGGCTTCGAGGTCGTCGAGCACGTCGGCGATGATCTTCGCGGTGATCGGCTTGATGTCGTGCATCAGCACGATGCCGCCGTTCTGCTTGAGGATCATGCGCAGCACTTTCTTGCGGAGCTTGTCGGCGTCGTGGGCTTTCCAGTCGAGCGTGTCGATCGACCAGATGACCTCGGTGACGCCGAGTTGCTTGAGCCGTGCGCGGCCGGCGCCCGACAGCGCGCCGTACGGCGGCCGGAACAGCCCGATCGGCCGATTCGCGACGGTCGCGAGCCGGCGGAACGACGCGTCCATCTCCTTCGCGATCGTCTCGCCGGTCGCGTTCTTGAGGTTCTTGTGCGTGACCGAGTGGCTGCCGACCATGAAGCCGTCCGACAGCTCCCGGGCGAGCACGGTGCGGCCCTTTTCGCCGGACAGCCGCTGCGTGACGATGAAGAACGTCGCCGGGATGTCGTACTTCTCGAGCGCGTCGATCACGCTCGGCGTGGTTTCGGGATTGGGCCCGTCGTCGAACGTGAACGCGACCACGCCGTGCGTCTCGTCGCCGTCGACGCGCAGCGGGTCCTTGCCGACGACCGAATCGTCGGTGAGCGATGTGAGCGGCGGATCGTCGGCGACGGCCGTCGTGCTCGCGCACAAGATCAACAACGCGAGCCACCGCACGCGTTCAAGCTAGCACGCGCGGTAAGCTGACGCCGGTGCGCGTCGTTTCGACCTCGAGCCTTCCGATCGAGCTGACGATCCCCGGCGCGCGCGTCGAGGTGCCGGAAGAATACGTCGGCGTCGCGCGTTCAGATCTGAGCGACGCCGACGCACTGGTTTGCCTCTTGCTCGATCGGATCGATGCGTCCGTGCTCGCGCGCGCGCCGAAGCTGCGGATCGTCGCCAACTGCGCCGTCGGGTTCGACAACGTCGACGTCGCCGCGTGCACCGCCGCCGGCGTCGCGGTCACCAACACGCCCGACGTGCTCACCGAGGCCACGGCCGAATTCGCGTTCGCGCTGATCCTGGCGGCCGCGCGGCGGCTGCCCGAGGGCGCGGCGCTCGTGCGCAGCGGCGCGTGGCCGGGCTGGCGGCTCGATCAGCTGCTCGGCGTGGAGCTGTCGGGGAAAACGCTCGGCGTGGTCGGGTTGGGGCGAATCGGGCGTGCCGTCGTGCGCCGCGCCGAAGCGTTCGGCATGCGCGCGATCTGGGCGGATCCGGTGGCGGCGGGCGGCGTGTCGATCGACGAGCTCTTCGCGACCGCCGACGTCGTGAGCCTGCACTGTCCGCTGACGCCGGAGACGCGGAACGTCGTGAACGCCGAGCGGCTCGCGCGCATGAAGCCAAGCGCGATCCTGGTCAACACCGCGCGCGGCGGCTGCGTCGACGAGGCGGCGCTGGTCGCCGCGCTACGCGCCGGGCGGATCTTCGCAGCCGCGCTCGACGTGTTCAGCCGCGAGCCGGCGATCGATCCCGCGCTCGTCGACTGTCCGCGGCTCGTCTTGGCGCCGCACCTCGGATCGGCTACCACCGAGACAAGGACCAAGATGGCCGAGCTGTGCAGAGACGCGGTGCTGGATGTCCTCGCGGGGCGGCGGCCGAAGCACCTCGTCAACCCGGAGGTCGTGCTCCGTGGCTGAGCTGCACGTGCTCGTCGTGACCAGCGCCGGCGCGCCGGCGGGCGTCGTCGTGCCGGTGCTCGCCGCGGTCGAGGCCGCCGGCATGCGCGTGCGCGCGATCGACGTCGGTGGCGCGGGCGGCGGTGGCGGCGGCGTCACCGATCGCGTGCGGCGCGCGCTGCTCGGCGAGGGCGCCGAGCGCAAGCTGCGCCGCGAGCTCGAGGTCAGCCCGCCCGATGCCGCGATCGTGTTCGATCCGCACGCCGCGCTCGCGCTCACGGTCGCGCGCGATCAAGCGCCGAACCCGGCACCGGTGATCGCCGTCGTCGGCGAGCTCGAGCCCGCCGAGGCGTGGGCCCAGACCGATGCCGATCGGTTCGTCGCGATCGACGAGCTCGCCGCGGTCGCGCTCGCGGATGCCGGCGTCGAAGGCGATCGGATCCTCGTGGCCGGCGCGATCGGCGAGCGCGCGTTCGCCGAGGCCGGCGCGCAGGATCGCGCGAGCATTCGCACGCGGTTCAAGCTCGCCGGCAAGGTCGCGCTCGTCGAGGTCGCCGGCATGGGCGCCGAGCTCACGGGCCAGCTCGCGCTCCAGCTGTCGCTGCTCGACGGCGGCGATGCAGTCACGTTCCTGTTCGACGCGGGCGCCGACGTCGAGGCGGCGGCGGTGTTGCGCCGGCAAGTTCCGACGCTCGGGCTCCGCGCGAAGCTGTTCGGCGCGACCGCCGACGCCGCGCAGTTCTGGCGCGCCGCCGACGTGATCGTCGCGCGGCCGCGGTCCGAGGTCGTGTCGCGCGTGTTGCTCGTCGGCGGCAAGCTGGTCGCGCTGATCGACGATCTCGTGCCCGACGGCGCCAAGCTCGCGGCCGCGCTCGAGACCCGCAAGCGCGCGATCGCGGCGCGCGGGCTGCTCTTGCTCGCGTCCGCGATGGATTCGGCGTTTCACGGCGCGCCGCTCGCCGCGCACGACGACGGCGCCGATCAAGTTGCCGACGTCGTCGCGGCCGTCGCCGGCGACAAGCGCGCCGTGATCGACGAGCGGCGCAGCGTCGCCCAGGCGCAGACCCGCGATCGCGTGCGCGCGGCGAGCGCGGCGGCGCAAGCGGTCGCACAGACCACGGCGATGCCCGGCGACCTCGAGGATCTCGGCGGCGGCAGCGAGCCGGTCGACACGTCGAGCATTCCCGACAAGGCGGAGCTCGAGCGGCTGCGCGGCGAGGTCGCACGGCGCGTGGCCGAGATGACCAAGTCGATGGCGGCGGCGCGCGATGCCGCGACCGACCTCGCCGACAAGGCCAAGGGCGCCGCCGCGCGAGGCGCTGCCGACGAAGCCGCGCAGCTCGAGCGCAAGGCCGACGCCGAGCGCGCGCGCATGCACGCGATGCTCGCCGAGCTCGCGACGCTCGAAGCCGAGGTCAAGGAGCTCGAGCGCACGATCGACAAGATCGGCGACATCCCGCCGCCGAAAGCCGCGAAGCCGCAACCACCGCCGAGAAGCTCGATCGACGATCAGCTCGAGCAGATGAAGCGCGGGGCAGGGCCGGTGCCGCCGCGCGCGGCACCGTCGCCGAAACCGAAGTCGTCGGCGCTCGACGACGAGCTCGCCGCGCTGAAAAAGAAGATGTCCCAGAGCGCGGGAGCCCCGAAAAAGAAATGAGCGACAAGCCCGATCACACCGCCGAGCGCGTCGCGCTGTGGCGCGCGCTGCACGTCATGGTCGACGCGCCACCGCACGTGCTCGCCGACGAGCTCGGCCTGCGTCTCGCGGCGCCCGACGACGGCTGGCGCGCGCGGCCCGACATGAACGCCGCGACCACGCGCACGATGCGCGCCGCGATCGTCGCCCGCGCGCGGTACGTCGAGGAGCTCGTCGCGGAGCGCGGCGTCGCGCAATACGCGCTGCTCGGCGCGGGCCTCGACACGTACGCGCAGCGTCACGCGGGCAACGGCGTCCGCGTGTTCGAGATCGATCGGCCGGGCACCCAGGCGTGGAAGCGGCGGCGGCTCGTCGAGCTCGGCTTGCCGGCGCCGACGTTCGTGCCGGTCGACTTCGAGGCCGGGCAGGCGTGGTGGCCGCAGCTCCTCGCGGCCGGCTTCGACGCGACGCGACCGTCGGTCGTCGCGTCGACCGGCGTCAGCATGTACCTCACGCACGAGGCCAACGTCGCGACGCTCCGCGCGGTCGCGGCGGCCGTCGCGCCCGGCTCGACGTTCGCGATGACGTTCATGATCCCGCGCGACCTGGTGCCCGATCCCGAAGAGCGCCAGATCCGCGAGTTCTCCGAGCGCGGCGCGCGCGCATCCGGCTCGCCGTTCATCAGCTTCTACGCGCCCGACGAGATGATCGCGGCGGCGCGCGCGGCGGGCTTTCGCGAGGCGTCGGCCGTCACCGCCGACGATTACGTCGCGCGCTACTTCGCCGGGCGCAGCGACGGCCTCCGGCCCGCGTACTCCGAGCAGCTGCTCGTCGCGACGGTCTAACGACCGTAGCGATCTTCGAGCCGCACGACGTCGTCGAGCTCGGGCGTCGAGACCTCGAGCACCTGCGTGTCCTCGAGCGCGACCATGCGGTGGCGCAGCCCCGGCGTGATGTGAAACGGCTCGCCCGGCGCGAGCTCGCGGGTGGTCGGCTTCTCGCCGTCGGCGAAGAACTCGAACGACAGCCGGCCGGCGAGCACCATGATCGTCTCGTCCTTGACGCGGTGATACTGGAGCGACAGCGCCTCGCCCGCACGCACGTGCAAGACCTTGCCGACGTAGCGCTCGGTCTTGGCCCAGATCAGCTCGTGACCCCACGGCTTGGGCACGATGTTGCTCGCGCCGCTCACTTGGTCGGAGCCGGAGCTGCCGCCGGCGGAGGAGCAGCGATCTCGGCGGGCGCCGCGCTGCCCGACGCAGGATCCTGCGTGGTGGGCATCTGCACCTTGGGATGCGCGCCCGGAATCTCTTCCTTGCGGTCGACCTTGCCGTCGAAGTTGTCGTCGTAAAGGATCTCGATCAGCTGGCCGTCGCGGTATTGCTCCCAGACGTCGGGCTTGCCGTCGCCGTTGCGATCGCGGCGCACGCTCGTGAGCTGGCCGGCGCTGTCATAGATCTCCTGGACGTCGAACTTGCCGTCGAAGTCGGTGTCGCGCTCTTTCTCGGCGATGAGCCCGGTCTTCGGATCGAACACGGCGGACATGTCCCATTTGCCGTCGTAGTCGAAGTCGGCCTTCTCGTAGAGCGGCATGCCCTTGCGGTTGTAGGCGACGACCCAGTCCTTGCGGCCGTCGTGATCGAAATCGACCTGCTTGCAGGTCATGAACTCGACCTTGGTGCCGCCCTCGTCCTCGGTCTTGTAGAGGCGCCACACGTCGGGCCGGTTGTCGTGATTGAGGTCGTAGGTGACGACGTTCTTGCCCGCGGTGTCGCAGAGCGTCGGATCGACCTTGGGGATGCTGGCGTCGCTCAGCTCTTTGGGCGTGGTGTCCTTGTTCGAGCCGTGGCAGGCCGCCAGCGTCGCGCACAACACCGCGAGTTTCGAGAGCTTCGCCATCGGGAACAGCCTAATAGGGCTCCTCGGGCGATGCAACGTTGACCCCTGGCATATGGTCACGTAGGGTCACACTGCCTTGGCGCGCAAGAAGATCTCGACGACGGTGTACATCACCCCGGAGCAGGACGCGCAGCTCAAGGCGTTGCACGAGCGGACCCGCGTCCCCGTGGCCGAGTACATCCGGCAAGGCATCGATCTCGTGCTCGACAAGTATCGCGATCAGCTCCCGGGGCAGGTGGACCTGCGGCTTGGGTCACGCTAACAACCGCACGCCCCTGTGTCGTTCCCGCCCGATCGCATCCGCAACTTCTCGATCATCGCGCACATCGATCACGGCAAGACCACGCTCGCCGATCGGATCCTCGAAGCGTGCGGCGCGGTCACCGCGCGCGAGGCGCAGGATCAAATGCTCGACTCGATGGACCTCGAGCGCGAGCGCGGCATCACGATCAAGGCGCAGTCCGTCCAGCTCCATTACAAAGCCGACGACGGCCAGACGTATCAGTTCCACCTGATCGACACGCCGGGCCACGTCGACTTCCACTACGAGGTCTCGCGCTCGCTCGCCGCGTGCGAGGGCGCGCTGCTCGTCGTCGACGCCGCGCAAGGCGTCGAGGCGCAGACGCTCGCGAACGTCTACGTCGCGCTCGACAACAACCTCGAGATCGTCCCGGTCTTGAACAAGATCGATCTGCCGGTGGCGCGGCCCGATTGGGTCAAGCAGCAGATCGAGGACACGATCGGCCTCGACGCCAAAGACGCGCTGCTGGTCTCGGCGAAGACCGGCGTGGGCATCCACGAGATGCTCGAGGCGGTCGTCGATCGCATTTCGCCGCCGGAGGCCGATCGCGAGGCGCCGCTGTCCGCGCTGATCTTCGACAGCTGGTACGACACGTATCGCGGCGTCGTCGTGCTCGTGCGCGTGATGTCGGGCCGGATCGCGAAGGGCACGAAGCTCCGGTTCATGGCGACGCAGGTCACGTACGACTGCACGATGACGGCGGTGCGCAGGCCCGCGCTCGTCGAGGTCGACGCGCTCGAAGCCGGCCAGGTCGGCATCGTCGCGGGCGCGATCAAGGACATCGCGCACGCGCGCGTCGGCGACACGATCACCGACGCCGAGCGGCCCGTGACCGAACCGCTCCCCGGCTTCAAGACGGTCAAGCCGATGGTGTTCGCGGGTCTGTTTCCCGTCGATGCCGCGGATTACCAGGACCTGAAAGATGCGCTCGGCAAGCTCGTGCTGAACGACGCGAGCGTGACCTACGAGCCGGAGACGTCGTCGGCGCTCGGCTTCGGCTTCCGCACCGGGTTTCTCGGGCTGCTGCACATGGAGATCATCCAGGAGCGGCTCGAGCGCGAGTTCAACCTGAACCTCATCACGACCGCTCCGAGCGTGCGCTATCGCGTGAAGTTCAACGGGGGCGAGATCGTCGAGCTCGACAACCCGGCCAAGGTTCCGGATCAGGGCAAGTACGAGGCGATCGAAGAGCCGGTGATCACCGCGACGGTTCACCTGCCGCAGGAGTACGTCGGGCCGATCATGCAGCTGTGCCAGGAGCGGCGCGGCGTGCAGCAGGGCCTGCATTACGACCCGGGCGGTCGCGTGCGCGTCGTCTACGAGATGCCGCTGGCCGAAGTGGTGTTCGGGTTCTACGATCGACTCAAGACGATGTCGCGCGGCTATGCGTCGTTGGATTACGAGCCCGCCGGATATCGCGAAGCCGACCTGATCCGCCTCGACGTGCTGGTCAATGGCGAGCGCGTCGACGCACTGTCGATCGTCTCGCACCGCGACAGCGCGTATCACCGCGGCGTCGAGCTGTGCACGAAGATGAAGGACGTGGTTCCGCGTCAGATGTTCGACGTCGCGATCCAGGCCGCGATCGGGAGTCGCGTGATCTCGCGTACGACCGTCAAGGCCGTCCGCAAGGACGTCACCGCGAAGTGCTACGGTGGCGACATCACGCGGAAGAAGAAGCTGCTCGAAAAACAGAAAGAGGGTAAGCGCCGGATGAAGGCGGTCGGCTCGGTCGAGCTGCCGCAAGAGGCGTTCTTGACCATCTTGAAGGTGGACTAGCGGTGCGCGCGGCCCTGCTCGACTTCCGCATGCGCAAGGAAGCGAAGCACCTCGTGCGCGAGGCCCGGGCCGCGCTCCTGCTCAAGCGTGGGTTGCGCGGCAAGGCCGGCGATCTCGAGACCGTGACATCGGGCGTGGAGGCGGCGCTCAAGGCCGACGAGCGCCTGCGCATCAAGCGCCAGCTGCCCGCGCTCGACGCGCTGGTCGACGAGCTGATCCGCCGACCCGCGAAGTCGACGCTGCGCGACTACGTCGAATCGATCGGCGCGGCGATCCTGATCGCGCTCGCGCTGCGCGCGTTCGTTGTCGAGGCGTTCAAGATCCCGTCGTCGTCGATGTATCCGACGCTCGAGATCGGCGACCACATCTTCGTCAACAAGTTCATCTACGGCGTGCGTATCCCGTGGACGACCACGAAGCTGTTCGAGCTGCGCGGGCCGCATCGCGGCGAGGTGATCGTCTTCATCTATCCGTGCGATCCGGATCGCGACTACATCAAGCGCGTGATCGCGACCGCCGGCGACACCGTCGAGACCCGCTGCGGCGTGCTCTACGTCAACGGCATGATCGTCGCCGACACGTTCGTCGATCACGAGAAGTATCGCGACTACGACGAAGATCACGAGCTGTGGAACGATCACCTCACGGCCGTGAACCGCTATCGCGAGGTCATTCCCGACCACACGCACGACGTGTTCGGCAGCCCCGATCGCGAGGAGCAGACCACGGTCCGCAACTTCCCGAGCAGCCTGGACATGATGCCGGCGTGCGGCAAGACGACGTCACCGCCGCAGGTATTCGGCCACGTCGAGCCCGACGCCCAGAAGTCCGATACGTGTGACAAGCCGGCCGTGCACTACGTCGTGCCGCCGGGCCACATCTTCGCGATGGGCGACAACCGCGACAACTCCAACGACTCGCGCGTGTGGGGCTCGGTCCCGCTCGACAACGTCAAAGGCAAGGCGTTGTTCATCTGGCTGTCGTACGGCCAGTTCGGCGTCGACGGCGGCACGGGCCTGCGGCACGAACGCTTGAGCGACTACGTCACGTGGCTGCGGTTCGGGCGAATCGGCAACTTCGTGCAGTAGCGACTACTGCTTGACCTTCGGCATCGCGAGCTTCGCGAAGCAGGTCTTGAGCGCGTCGTTGACCGCGGTCTCGGCGGCGCCGTCCCACGCGTAGTTGCGATCGGCGTCGCGCACCTTCATGCCGATCTCCTGCTTCACGGTCGCCTGGCCGTCGCCGGTGAAGCCCCACGTGCGGCCCGGGATCGCCTCGCCGAGCACGTGAATGCCGACGTGCACGACCATGCGCTGCGAGTTCGACTTGCCCTCCATCGGCTCGATCGCCTCGGATGCCTCGGTGATCTCGACGCTGACCGTGTAGCTGCCGCTGATGTGCTTCTGCGTGAGGTAGCGGCGATACGCGTCGGGCTTCGTCAGCGGATCGGGTGCGCCGTCGAGCGTGGCGACCAGCTGCGGATTCGACTCGATCGCCTTCTTGAACTGGGCCTCGACGCGGTCCTTGGCGACTGTCGCGACGTCGGCTTTGACCTCGGGCTTCGGCGTCACCGCCAGGAGGTCGAAGTGATACTTCTTCGCCGGCGCGGCGATGGCCGACGCGGCGAGCAGACAGACGACGAGCAGGCTCTTCATGGCCGCGATCATGCCGTCATTCTTGCCCTTATGGCACGTGCTACGTTCGGTTCATGCGCAGGCCGCGGTGGCACGACGTGGTGATCGTGTCGGCGTTGATCGCGCTGGTGGCGACGGGCGTGTGGGCGTTGTGGTGGGATGATGTGCGGGGTTTTCTGCACCTCGCACCGACGAGCGGATCGGCAGCGCCGCCGACCTCGGCTCCGTCCCCCCTGCCTAGCAATGAGCTACCCCGAACTTGACCGTGATTGCCGAAGGTTAGTACCGTTCGGATCGGCCCCGGGGAAAAATGTTCACCATCCTCATTCAGGAAAAGGGCGGCGAGCAGCGCCGCATGGGTTTCAACAAGCCCGAGGTCACCATCGGCCGCGTGCAAGGCAACGACATCGTCCTGCCAAAGGGCAATGTCTCGAAGCGCCACGCTCGCATCGTGCTCAAAGACGGCAAGTTCATCATCGTCGATCTGAAGAGCACGAACGGCACGTATGTGAACGGCCGCAAGATCACGAGCCCGCTCGTCGTCAAAGATTCGGACAAGATCTACATCGGCGATTTCATCGTCGGCGTCGACGAGTCCGCGAGCGGCGAGCCCGACGCGGCGGAAACCACGGCGCCGCCTCCGGGAGCGGACCGCATGGGTGGCGATGCGCGTCCACCGCGTCCCACCGAGCTCGCGCCGCAGCCGATGCCGGTGCCGATGGGTGGCTCGCTGAGCGATCCGGTGTCGCCACCGGTGCCGCCGGCGCCACGCCCCGGTCCGCCGCGTCCCGCGCCTGGACCGAGTCGCGATCTGTCAGCGCCGCGCGAGCCGATGCCGCCGCGCGATGGGGCTGGCCCGGGAACGATGCCGCCGATCGCAGCGCCGCCGGCTCGTCCGGGCGGGCGTCCAGGCGGCACGATGCCGCCGCCGATGGCGCCGATCCCGCCGATGGCGCCGTCGCCGGCGTCGACGATGGCCGATCCGCACTTCCCGCCACCGCCACAACCGCGTCAGCCGCCGACGGCCACCGCGCCCGAGCCGATCCCGCCGATGGCGATGGCGGCGCCGTCCGCCGCGCCGTCGTACACGCCGCCGCTGCCGTCGGGCTCGTCGGTGCCGTCGGGCCCGCCGAGCGCGCAGGCGCCTGCACCCGTCGTCCCGCTCCAGCAGGGTCAGCCCAAGCGCTCGCTGGTCGGGCAGGGCGCGAAGAAGGTCAGCGGGCGGCCGCTGTCGGCGATCGCGAAGCGCGGCGTCCAGCTCGAGCCGCTCGATCCGAAGGTCGTCAAGATGCTCGACCTCCAGTCGAATATCCTCGAGCGGCTGCGCGCGAAGCTCGATCTCGACAAGGTGCCGATGGATCGGCTCCATGAAGAGGAGCTGTGGCAGAAGGCCGAGCGCGCGACGATCGATCTCGTCGAGACGCTCGAGACCTCGGGCGAGCTGCCCAAGTACATCGACCAGGACGCGCTGATCAAAGAGACGCTCAACGAGGCGCTCGCGCTCGGCCCGCTCGAAGATCTGTTCGCCGACGAAGGCATCGACGAGATCCTGATCGACCGCCGCGACCGCGTCGTGGTCGGCAAGAACGGCGTGATGCGCGGCTCGGGCAAGGCGTTCTCGACCGACGACGTGTTCGAGCGCGTGGTCAAGCGACTGGTCCACGAGGCCGGCGCGACGATCGACGATGCGCGGCCCGTCGTGGATCTGCGCATGCGCGACGGCACGCGGCTCACCGCGGCGGTCTCGCCGGTCGCGGCGCGCGGCGCCGTGCTCGCACTCAAGAAGCCGGCGGCGGCGATGCCGCAGCTGAGCGAGCTCGTCACGCAAGGCACGATGAGCTCGGGCATGGCCGACTTGCTCACGACCTGCATCGCGGCGCGCCGGAACATCCTGGTGTGCGGCGGTAACGGCTCGGGCAAGACGTCGGTGGTGGCCGCGCTCGCGGCCGCGTCGCCGGCGGGCGAGCGCGTGGTGTCGATCGAAGAGGTCGCCGAGCTCGCGATCGGGCGCGACGAGTGGATCCAGCTCGAAGCGCGGCCCGCGACCAGCGACGATGCGGTCGACGTCGCCGCGTTGCTCGAGATGGCGCTGCGGCTGTCGCCCGATCGGCTCGTGGTCGGCGAGGTCCGCGGCCGCGAGGCGCTATCGCTGATTCACGCGCTCAACGCGCAGGCCGACGGCGCGATCGTCGCGGCGACCGGCGAGGGCGCCAACGCGGTGCTCAACCGCATCGCGACGCTGGCGCGCTCGGTCGGCGGCGACCACGCCGCGATCCGCGAGCTGGTCGCGACCGCGTTCGAGATCGTGATCCACGTCGTGCGCCACTCCGACGGTAGCGTGAAG
>Ga0070665_100005896_pt1 | contig 12556 bp, 7 predicted proteins | sample KBSS13metaG_FD_65862 | JGI IMG/M metagenome (GOLD analysis project Ga0070665, IMG submission 65862) | Switchgrass rhizosphere microbial communities from Kellogg Biological Station, Michigan, USA - KBS S1-3 metaG | ecosystem: Host-associated > Plants > Roots > Rhizosphere > Soil ... | reverse complement strand
GGTCTTGATGCTTACCGGTCTTGACAGTGTGGCCAATAAGATGACCGGCCTGGACGGCGGCGCCGACGACTATCTCACCAAGCCCTGCGACCTGCGTGAGCTGAGCGCCAGGCTGAGAGCGCTTCTCCGCAGACCGAGCCATTTTCAGGGCACGACTCTGACCGCCGCGCATTTAACCCTCAACCCTGATTCTTTTGCAGTCACGGTAGACGGTAAGGCTGTTGAGCTGATGCCTAAAGAGTTTGCTCTACTGGAATTTTTTATGCGCAATCCCAATCGCGTCTTCAATCAGGAAGCAATCCTGGCCAATGTCTGGAAAGCCGAGAGTGAAGTGGGGCCTGAGACGGTACGCGTTTGGGTAAAGCGTCTGCGCAAAAAGATCGATATCGATCCTGAAAATTCGGTGATTCAATCTATCTATGGCCTGGGCTATAAGCTCGTTGACGAATAGTCCGCTCGAAGCGTCGGCGGTTATAAACTCACCGTAAAGGTCGTGCCGGTGCGGCCGTCCGATTGCACTGTCAGTGTGCCGTCGTGACTTTCGACCAGTATTTTGGCAATGGCCAGACCCAGGCCTATGCCACCTCTGGCGGTGGCGTCGGCGGCGCTCACCTGCTCAAATTTATTAAATATGCGTTTTTGATCATCGGCCTTAATGCCGGGCCCCTGGTCGGTTACGCTGATAGTCGCTCTGTTGTTCAGACTCTGCGAATTGATAATGACGGTGCTGCGTTCGGGCGCGAATTTTACGGCGTTGCCCAGGAGATTGACCAGCACCTGCACCATGCGGCCAGTGTCGACTTTGAGCGGCAGGTCGGCGCCGGTCAAGCGCAGCTCGATCTGTTTTTGGTCGGCCAGAGTTTTGATGATATCGGTGGCCTTGCTGATTACCACCGCCGTGCTTGTATCTTCCAGGTCGAGTCGCAATTGGCCGCTTTCGGCTTTTTCCAGATCCAGCATGTCTTTGATCAGACGTATAACAAGTTCGACGCTTTGTTCGGTGGCCTGCAATTTGACCTTGCCTTTTTGGTTTAGTTCACCGTAGACCGACGAATCGAGCAGGTTGAGAAAGGCTTGCACCGAGCTGAGCGGCGTGCGTATGTCGTGGGTAATCATGTTGAGGAAGTCCTGTCTCAAGCGCTCAAGATGACGACGTTCGGTAATGTCGTGCACGACACAGATGAAGTTTTCCTCGTCCTGCGACCAGGTCACTGTCCACTGCAAATCGACGACCTGACCGCTGCCGGTGCGCACTCGGTTCTCTACGGTTTTAGTGGCCCCCGATTTTGACTGTCGTATCTCTTCCAGTGTGCGCCAGGTTTTTTCAAAATCTTCTTCCAGCACGATGTCGGCCAGACGTCTGCCCGGAATGTCGCTTTCGTCGCAGTGCCAGATGGTTTGCACCGCCGAGCTGGCGGTGACGAATGTCCCTTTTTCGTCAATCGAACAAATAATGTCGGCGGCGTTATCGAGGACGGCTCGCTCTTTTGTGCGGGCCTGGGCCAGTGAAGACGACATCGTCAGCAGGGCGCGCTGCAATTCGGTCAGCTCATCGTTGCCGCTCAGTCTTTCTAGAATCGGCCTGTCGACAGCCATTGCTTCGGCGTTGGCGATCAGTGTGCGCAGTCGTTTATTTGTCCGGGCATTGAAATAGAGACAGAGAAAGACGGCGACAATAATATTGACCACGAGAAAAACAACGATCAAAAGTTTGGTGCGGGCCTGATCGATTATTTGAGTACTGGGCACGAGGGAGTCGGTGGCCTGGGCATAATTGGCCGCCTCTTCGGCGCTCAAATAAATGCCGCTGATGATTGACTTGAGACGGCTGTAGGCGACCAGTATGGCGGCCGGATTGTCCTCGGCTAAAACCTTGACATCGCGCATCTGCTCCTGGCCTTCCAGCCAGCGCTTATTGACCGTATTTACATAGGCCAGAAGGGTGGGATTGTCCTTGGTCAGCTCACGCAGACGGTCAAATTCCGGCGGGATATTGAGACTGGCGTGGCGCAGGCCGTGTTGTCCCTTGCCCGGTTTGCCCGTACCCGTGGACATCATAATGCCGGCCGACTCGGCCATCATGTAGCGCGAGATGCGGTTGAAGGACATGGCCACCTGGCGGGCCTTCTCCTCTCGGGCCAGCTCATGCTGGCTTTGCTGCATCACCGCCAAAAGCACCAGCGTGAAGACTATCTCCAGTGCCAGAGGCACTAAGACCAGGATGAAGCCTTGTTGGGATAGTTTGATCCGCATACTAAATGTGGGGACCCCAGTAGAGTCCCCTTATTGTCTCAGAAGCCCCAAATTTAGGGGAAAAATCCTTCGACGTTTTTGTTCAGTTGCGATACGGCTGTAACCAGCGCGCCTTTGCCGGCCGCCGGTGAGCTTTGCGCCAGGGTGAAGTTTTCCACCGCCACGCTCTTGAGGGGCGAAGATCCGGTCAGTGCCGCGATATTGGCCTCATCTGCAAACTGCGGGTCGACCATGGTCGGCGCCAGCAGTTGGGTGTTGAGCCTGGTTTTGTACTGGAAATTGCCGCTCACCTTGACCGGGATATCGGGCCCGACATTGACCGAACCACCCCAGAAGACTGAGTTGTCAATTTTAAGTGCGCCGTTTCCATTAAACGAAAGGCAGTTATGCGCCAGCCCCTGAAAATTACTGTCGGTCATAAAGGAGGTGATTTTATTGACCAGGAATCTGGCGCTAGAGCCCGCGGCGCCGTTGACCACGATGTTGGCTGCCGAGGCGTTGAGAAATAAACAGCCGCGCACATGGGTCTGGCCGGCTGAAGCGCTGCTTGTAAGCGCGCTGCCCAGGCCGGGGCCAAAAACCGAATTGTTGATATACATAGTTGAGGCGCTGTTATTGTCCGAAATTAGCAACCCCGAATTGCCGCGCGAATAGTTGTCGAAAAACCAGCAACCGTCAAAAACTGTGGTCTGGCTGTGGTTGAGCGAGGCGTATTCCTGGGCACAAATTGTCGCGTTGTAGATGTCCATATTTTGATAGCGGTTGCCGTCGCCGGCAAATTGCAGAGCCACGCCGGGAATATGACCGGGATTGACCGGCGGCCCGTTGACGTTCTGCACGGCGACATTGTTTAAAGTGTTGCCGTTGCCCGAGACCGACAGCCCCTGAAACTGACAATCCGAAATTTTAATGCCACCGCGACTGGTGCCGGCGATTTTGATGTTGGAGCCGCTTAAATAGATGCCCACCGGTTGATATTGGCCACCGGGGCCATTTCGACCCGACAATGTGACAGTGCCGTTGTGCCCTTTGTCATTGCTGGATGTGATGACAATGGGATTGCCGGCGACGCCGCTGACTGAAATCGTCAGACCGCTGCCGTAGGTCAGTCCTGCTGTGCCACCATCGACGATGACATGGTCACCGGGCAGAAGTGGGCTTACGCCAAATTGCATACTGGGCAGCTGCGTGTAGGCCGTCTGCCAGCTCAAGCCGTCCGAATTGTCGCCGCTGGGCGACACGTAATAGTTACGCGCTTCGGCCGGATCATATAGAGCGGCGGCGGCGGAAAAAATGGACAGACCTGCGGCCACGCCCAGGGCTTTCAATGCAAGGGGGATTGTAGACATGTCGGTTCCTCTTTTTTTTATTTGTCCTCATGCCCGACAATCAAATACTTGATCTGTTCAAAACCCGTTCCGCAAAATGACTATAAGAGGCGCGCGTGAAATCATTGTGCGCTCACCGTGAACTGATCGTGATTGTCGCGTGAGATCTGCGTGAAATATGGTCGCAATGCCGTTTTTTGAGTTATGCTGTGGCCATGAAAAAACGTTATAGCGTTAGTTCAATAGAGAGACGGAGCAATTTACGCAGGCAAAACGGTGCTGCGGTGATTTTGCTTTTTGTTATTGTCATAATTGCTTTTGCCGCTACCTTAATAGGCGGCTCCGAAATATTGCGTTACTGTCTATATCGCCAGAAGGCCATTTCCGCTGTCGAAGGCGCGGGTTTGGCGGCGGCCAATGATCTTTCGGCTGTGGTTGTTGAAGATCCCAATTTTGGTTATATCGCCCTCAGTGATTATGCGCCCGAGGGCCAGGCGCTTCTGGCCGCCGATGGAGAGCCTCTGCCGGTGCACTCTATAAATACGATCATGGGCACGGCCCGAGTCGATCTGCTTATTGCCAGACAACTCAACAATCAGGAATTTATTCGTCTGGCACAAATAGACGCCGCCAACGCCCGTTCCGCTTCCCGGCGCCTCTCGGACGCTCTGAAAGTGGCACTGCAAGACAAAAGCAGCGGTGACGCGGCCAAAATACCCGACACATTGCCGCCCGGCTTTGTGCCCCGCGATCGTCTGGGTAAAAAAATAGAGCCTGCCCAGCGCGCCCGCAAAATGATAAGCGCTTATTTGCACAATTGCGGCCTGGCGGACAAACTGCAAATCGAGTCGCTAAAGCTTTCCCTGGGCACGCTCAATAGCGGTGGAGGCACGGTCACCGCACTGCCGGCGCCGCTGGCCCTGGCTGAGATGCAGGGGCGCAAGCAGGCGGGCGGCTGTTATGTCGCCTTCCAAAATATGCCGGTTGGCGATCAGGATTTTGTCTTTAGCGCCGTCGGCAAACAGTCTTCTCTGGTGCCTGTGCAGGATTTTACTGCAGACCAGGGCAAGGGCGCGGCAAGCATAGTAAAAGTGGAAGTCACTTTCAAAATTGCACAGCCTGATGCGGCGGCTGCGTCAAAGGCAGCATCTACATTTGGGGCTATGAAGATTGCCTCCTGCAGCCAGCCTTTTTCGCTGGCCGATAAAAGCAATGCCGGCACCATGGTAGTGGCCATGCCCGACGGAGCGCCGCAGAGCTTGCGTTCTCTGCAAGATTTCCTCAGCGACAGACATTTGAATAATGAACGCACTAATTTGTATCGCTCGGTGCGCGGCGATTATCCCCTCGACGGCAACGCCCAGATTGTGCCTGTTTGCGACGCCTGCGGCGCGGCGGAAAGGCCGACCGTGGCCGATATTTTTGCCCGCGGCATTTATGATTGGATACGCACGGCCGCTTGCCGCCCGCGCATCGACTCTCTGGCCGCGGCTGTCGGCAATAGACTTGTGCCGACGGGCAATGCCGCATCGCTCTATTACCTGCGCATCAACGGCAGGGGCGAAGTGGAGATCACAAACGGCCGGGCGATGGAATTTACCAATCAAGTTGTGCAGGATTGTCAGGATTATGCCCTGGCCACCGCCGCCATACCCAGCCAAAATTTTGTCTGGTCCCTGGCCTACCGCGATCAGGTGCGCAATATTTCACCGGCCACAGGCGGCAAGCACGCCGGGCAGATGATGGCTCTGACAAAAGTGGATACAGTTTCCGGTCTGGACACCAATGGCATGAAGGGCTCAAACGCAGACTCAGTTGGTAAAGTAACCAGACGCAGTTATGAACAGGGCGGCCTGGCCGTCGAATTCGTGATTTCGTCACCGCAGCTGGCTGGAGCTATTTGACAAAGGTCACCCGATAAGGTGCTGTTGATCAACCTCAGGGAGGATGTAACTGCCACCTCAATTGGGGCAAACTGGAAAAGTTCAAATCTTCTCCGGTTTAAAACAGTGACCAATACTCCAGTAGTTAATTTGTTTGACGATGAGGTCTGTGTTTGCGGCAGCTGTCTGGATGGACAAGATTCCGGCAATAGCACCGATTCCAGCAGTAACCCCGGTGGTAATACGGGCGCCGATTCCGGCTCAATTGCCCATTCACTATCAAAAAATGATCGTTTGAGTCAGATGAAAGATTCGATTCTGGCCATGCAGTGGGTGCTCGTCGGCTTGCAAAATGAAGAAGTGCCGCATGCTTTTCTCAATGAAGAAAGACTGGATGGCTACAGTCCCGCCCAAATGGCCAAACTCGAGGAAGAATGGTTGCGTAGCGAAGGTCAATCCTAAATAGGGCCTGGGCTTGTGTTAAGCTTGCCCCGAGTATGACTTTTTTCGCTAGTGTAATTACCATCTGGTTGCTGATTTTTTCGGCCGCCCTTTTTGTGCCCGGCGAAAAAATGCGTCGGGCGCTGGCCTGGATTTTACCGGCGCTTACTCTGGCTTTGATTTTTTATTTTGCGCCGCTGCTTGCTCCCTGGCAGCGTCTTTTTGCCACGTCGCTGGGTTTGCTGTATGTGATTAAAGGCAGCATTTTGTTGCGCCGGGCGGAAAAAGACGTCCATGCCCTGACGCCTCTCGGACTGGTGCTCTATATGTCGATTTGGCCCGGTATGAACTGTGCCGCCTTCAAATCCTCCACCGTTAAATCTTCAAACAGTGCCGACAAACAAATAAATGAAAGTGGTGCGCGATTTGCCCGTGGTTTCATTTTTTTGGCCTGCGGTTTTTTATTGGGCCTGGCCGGCGTTCTCATTTTGCCCTCACTCAGTCCCACCACCGCCGGTCTCTATGGCATTGCCGCCCTGCTGATGATGGTGCATTTTGGCTATGCCGACATGCTTACCTCGCTCATGCGTCTTTGCGGCTGGAGGGTGGGACCGCTCTTTGAAGAACCGTTTAAAAGCGGCTCGCTGTCCGATTTCTGGAGCCGCCGCTGGAATCTGGCCTTTGTTGAAATGGACCGCATTCTTTTTCTCAAGCCGCTGACAAGGCGGCTGGGTGCCGGCAACGCCATCTTGTGTGTTTTTGTCATTTCCGGTTTATTGCATGACCTCTGTATCAGTTATTCGGCCGGCAGCGGCTGGGGCCTGCCGACTGTGTATTTTATTTTGCAAGGAGCCCTGGTCGCCTTTGAACGCCGCGCTAAAATCGAGACGGCTTGGCCTCTCTTCTGGCGCCGTCTCTGGACCTGGTGCTGGCTGCTTTTGCCCCTGCCTCTTCTTTTTACCGAGCCCTTTCGCCTGACTTTTATATTGCCCCTGATGCAATTTGTGCGCACCCAGCTCTGTGCTCACTCGCTGGCCTGGTATTTTGATCTGGCCCTCTGGTGCGCCGCCGCCGGTAATTTTTGCACTATGGGCGCCGGTCTGCAGGTGCCGCACCGTCTGCACTGGCGTGAAGAACTGGCCAAGCTGACCAATTTCAATCGCAAAATTTTTCTCAATTACGCCGCCTATGTTTTGCTGATGATTATTTCTTTCGGCGTCCTCACAATCGTGCTGCACCGCGATTTGATGGAAGGAGGCCGGGCGGCGGTGGCCCTTTCCATTTTGATGGGTTGTTTCTGGGGCCTGAGAGTGCTTGTCGATATGTTCTGGTTTAAAAACGAAGACTGGCCAAAGGGGCCGGAATTTGTCATCGGCCACACCTGTTTGACGGCGCTTTTTGTAGCATTGACCGCTACATATTTGGGACTGGCCGTCTGGCATTTATGGCATTAGATATTTTGTCGGCAGGCGCCGCGTCCCCTTACCAGGTGTCGGGGCGAGTCTGCTCGACAAACGGCAGCGTTTCGCCGCCGTTTTCATTGATTTTGATCAGCAGCGTACCGCCTTCATTTGAGGCCACCAGGAGTGTGGTGGGATTGAGGGCCAGCATGCTTGTCGGCATCCAGTCGTTGGTCAGTGTATTTTTGTCCTGACGCAACAAGGTCATGATCGCGTCTACCTGGCCGGATTTTAGATGATAGAGGGCGCTGCCCTCGCTAAAAAAGAGATCCTGCCGGTCGCCCGAGGCCAGACACAGCGGTCCGCTGTTCTGGGGGGCGTGATTGGTCCAGGCTTCGATATAGTTGCGGTTGCGGTAGCGAGCGATGTGGTATTTGTTGTTAAGGTCGATAGTTATCAGAGCCGGTGCTTGTTTGGCTGAGCCCAGGCCGACCCAGAGCTGGCCGTCGCAGACGCGCATATCGTAGATCTCTTGCCAGTTGAAGCAGTCGCGTTCTGCGGGAAGCAGGTGATCGGCCAGATGATGTACCGTCTCCGGAGCGTTCAGATCAATCCAGCAGAGTTCGGAACGTTCTTTCACTTCGACAAAGTAGAGGCGGCCATGAAACAGGACGGGAGGAAGTTTTGCGCTGGCGCTCATATCTTTGTTTGTCCGGCATAAGAGTTGCCACTGACCGTTTTCCAGCTCGTATATCGATTGGCCGCGTATAGCGATAATGGTACCATTGCCGGTGCCAAGCGTGATCGCTCCTTCACCCGGCGGCGCGGGCAAAGGTTTGATTCCTGTTGTGGTCAGCTCAGCCACGACCTGCTTGTCGTCTTGCGTGCCCGCTATGTAGGCACTGTCTGCGGTGGCGACCAGATCGGTGATTTTTTCCATGCCTTTAACTGTGATCGGTACAAGCTTCATAGCCGAGAGGTCGGCCTGTATCAGTTTTATTGTTCTGTCTGCGGCGCTCTGCCCCCTCGGTCGGCTGGCCATCAAAATACCGCCGTTGAAGCGGCAGCAGGAAATAATTTTTGGTCCGCCGATTATGTTTTGCGGTACTTTGCCGATATTTTTTGCCGTCATGGCGCGTTTAGCTACGGCTGGGCGAGAACGCAGCCCAAGCATCATCTTTTGCAAAGTGAGAGCCTGTTCGTCCGACAACTTTTTGCCGACTTTTACCGACACCAGGCCGCCGCGAGACATTTGTTGCATTACCACGGGCAGGATTTTTTCGATCGCCTCCTTTTGCTTGGCGGTCAGTCCCGGCCCGAGAAGTGATTTTAGTGCCTCGGCGTTGAATGCCCTGGGGCCGGCGAAATCACTGGGACGAATGATGTGTCCCCGTCCGCCCACTGCTCTGACGGCTAGAGACGCAGATGCCGCGCTGCCGGGCAGTAAAAAGTCGTCGGGCACATCCTTGAAGCTCACATCCCATGGTTGTTTGCGATATGGACTGCTTTTAAAATGAGTGAGCTCGGCCAGGGCCACGTCAAAATCGAGACCGGTCTTTTTTGTCTCGGCCTCACCCCAGAATTTTCTGCCGATGATGTAATTCTCGCCCACTTCCTCAAAGCTATTGAAATGTTTCTGCAGTTCTTTGCAGGTCGGGTACATCAGAGACCAGGCTTCGTCGTCGTTTATAAGACCGGCTAAATAAGCGAAGCGGCAGATATTGAGGGCCCGTTCCAGATCCCAGCCGATGATGCCTTTTTCGCCCAGTTTGTCGTAGTATTGTCTGGCTATTTTGGCCTTGTTGCAAAATTCGCTGTCTTCTTTGATGCTCGCCAGAAATCTGTCGTACTCTTCCTGATTGAGACTGCTCACCAGTTTACCCAGTGCGGCAAACTGTTTGTGCTCGCTGCCTTCTTTCAGATCATGAATGGCGGTCACGAGACTGGCTTTGTTTGTCACGCCCCAGCCGCTGGCCAGTGTTTTGATTTTGTCGGCGCGGGCCGCCGGGGTGATATTTTCTCCGGCCAGGATGGCATTGCTGTCGTGGTTGCGCGTGAAGAGAACAGCCGAACAGGCCAGAGCAAAGGACTGTTGTGGCGTCAGAGGCACGGGCAGTGTTTTGACTTCACTTTTTTCTTTGAGTACGATCTGATCCGCTTTTATTTCATCGGCCTCGGCCTCTTCGTAGCGGTGCAAAAGGACGAGGACGGTGGCCCTTTGCTGGTAGTAGTAGCTGACTGGACTTTCTCTGTCGTCGAGTTTTATGGCCTTGTTGTAGTCTGCCAGGGAGCGTTCTAATTTGCCCAGTTTGAAATAGCAAGTTGCTCTCTGACTGTAGGCATGATCACTTGTTGGATCAATCTTCAAAGTCTTATTGCAATTTTCGATCGCCTCGTCATATTTTTCGGCGCGCAGCAAAACTTTGGTCAGCAGGTTTAGAGCTTGAATGTCTTTAGGTGCCAGTCTCACTGCTTCCTTAGCGTCGGCCAGGCTTTCTTCGGCTTTGTCGAGATAAATATATGCACGGCAGCGCACGCGGTAGGCTTCGGCATAGTCTTTTTTCAGGCCCATCGCTATGGTCGCTTCATCCGCCGATTCTTGCTCCTTGCTGAGGTCGTCGGCGATTCTAGCTTTGAGCAAATGAAATTCGGCGTTTTTAGGCTCCATTTGCAGAGCTTCGCTTACCAGTTTATAAGCTTTTGTATTTTGTTCGATATTGGTAAGAGCCTGGGCATAATCAGCGCGATATGTCGCTACCTGGGGCGAGCGATCGATGGCAATTTCAAATTGCTCACTCATTTTGTCGTAGTCTTTGGCATCGCGGTATGAGTAGGCCTTGCAATAGTGTATGAAGGGCAGATCCGGCGCCAGAGCAATCGCTTTGTCGCATTCTTGGATGGCATCGTTGACCCGGTGAATCTGGCGGTAACAATAAGCCAGCTCGGTATGAGGCAGCCAGGCCGAAGGTTCCAGGGCCATGGCCCGCATTTCTCTGGCGATCGATGCTTTGTACTGGTTGTGATCGCGCAAATCAATACCCTGACCCGAGAGTGCGCGGCTGCAATTTTTGTCCAGAGCGAGAGCTTTGATAAAGTCTTTGCGCGCTTCTTCATAGCGGTCCGGGCCCATCAAGGCGATGCCTCGGTCGGCCAGGTAGAGACTGTTGCCGGGATCTAGTTTTATGGCCCGGCTATATTGTTCGATGGCATCGTCGTAGGCAAAAAGTCTTTCGTAAACGTCACCGCGCAGATGATAGGCCGGGGCAAAATCCGGCTCGGCGTTGACCACATCATCCAGGGCGCGCAGGGCCTGATTGTATTTACAATCTTTGTAAAATTTGAGAGCCGCTTCGTAGCGCAAAGTGATCGCGGGCGCCAGTCGGGCGGCGCTGGAGAAGCCCTGAAGCGGCTTGGTCGGGGTCGTCTGGCCAGTGCCGGGAGGAGACATCGTCACCAGGGCCAGCAGCGCCGCTAGAGCCGATAACGCTGATTGTCTTGATGCCACACTTCGACTCCAGAGCTATTGTTCTATTAATACCCAGTTTAAGCCTGCTCGTCCATGGCCTTGTGATCGCTTAAAACATCGCGACCGTCGGCGGCTACTTTCAAATGGCCGACGATTCTGTTTCGGTAGGCCACGGGCACGGCCCAACAAGATTCCGGCTCACGAAATTCGGCGCCGTCCAGGACTTCCAGCTCTTTTTGCACGTCATTCAGTTGTGACAGCACCAGGTCGGGCACTTCCGGTCTGGCTTCGGTCAGGCCATGCAGTCCTTTGGGCAGGACGCTGCCGTCTTCCGGGCTGAAATGCAGGGCCAGTACGGCTGAATCTTCCAGTAATAGCGAGCCTTTAATTTCGAATTCACCGCGCGGAGAAGTCCTGGTCCAGACTCGACCCGGTTTGAGGAAGCGTATGCACTCTCGGGCGCTGGCCAGAGCTTTGATGGCGTTGTCGGGGGTGTTGAGCGCACGTCTGGCCGCCCGCTCCTCTTCACTGAGGCGGGGTTTTTCCGGTTTGGGATTATCTTGTCCGTGCATAAATTTACCTCCATCAACCTGTGTATTAGTCGCTCATGAGGGCATGAGTTTTCAATTTGGCATAGAGCAACTGTCTATTGATTCCCAGAAGACGCGCAGCTTCGGCCCTGTTTCCGTGCGCTTCGGCCAGCGCTCTTTCCAGCAGACTTTTTTCTAAAGCGTTCATCTCGGTGTAATAGTCGAGACTCTGCTCCGTCTTTTTTTCAGCGATGTGCTGTTCTTTACCTTCGTTTTTTAAGTCGACCCGCATGTGCGCGGGCAGGTCGGTCGCTTCTACAACCGGCGAGCGCACGGTAGCGCTCAAATGATAAACAAGATTTTGCAGCTCGCGCACATTGCCGGGCCAGGCATAGTCCAGCATGGCCTTGGCGGCGGCGCTGCTCAGGCGTGCTTTACCTCTGGGATTGGCCTCTTCTAAAAAAGTTTCAGCCAGCACCAGTAAGTCGGCACCCCTCTCACGCAGGGGTGGAATCTGGATCGGCAGTACATTCAAGCGAAAAAACAAATCTTCGCGAAAGGCTCTTTCTTTGACCATATTGATCAAATCATATTGAGTCGTGGCGATGATGCGCGGCTTTTCATCCCCGTCTTCTTTTAAAGCGCGCATCAAGAGAGCCTGTTGTTTGGTGTTGAGATCGCCTATTTCATCGAGAATGACCGTGCCTCTGGCGCCTGGGCTGAGCGATTCGAATGATTCATAGTCTTCGGGTACGGCGGTGCAATCTATAACTGTCAGGGGCGCGTTGCCGTGGCGACTGTGCTTGTGAATGGCTCTGGCCACAGTGTCTTTGCCGCTGCCGGTTTCGCCCTGGATCAATACCGAAGCATCGCAGGCGGCGGCCAGTCCGATCAGTTTAGTCAGCTGGCGCATGGCCCGACTGACACTGCCGGTGCTGGGCAGGCTCGTCTGTGTATTGCCGCCGCTGCCGCCATCGAGATTTTTAGGGCGCGCCAGAGCTCTTTCCAGAACCGGTCGCAGGTCGTCTGTGGCCACCGGCTTGTGCAGGTGATCGACGGCTCCAAGCCGCATCGTTTCTATGATGTGGTCGCTGCCGGCGCTGCCGCTTGCCACCACCACCGGTGTGGCCTCGGCCTCCGAATTTTTGATCAGAGTGAGGGCGGCCACCGCCTGAGCGCAGTCGTCGGCGTCAATAAATATCAGGTCCACCTGATTTTGCTTCAGTGAATTCAATACCTCGGCGTGGCAGTCGAC
>Ga0070665_100005895_pt1 | contig 12556 bp, 12 predicted proteins | sample KBSS13metaG_FD_65862 | JGI IMG/M metagenome (GOLD analysis project Ga0070665, IMG submission 65862) | Switchgrass rhizosphere microbial communities from Kellogg Biological Station, Michigan, USA - KBS S1-3 metaG | ecosystem: Host-associated > Plants > Roots > Rhizosphere > Soil ... | reverse complement strand
CGCCGTGATGATCACCTGCAACGGGATCATCGGACTGTCGCTGCTGGTTGCGACGCTTCGCCATCGCACGGCATCGTTCAACGCCGAGGGCACCGCTAGCGCACTGGCGACCGTGGCGACGTTGGCGACGCTGAGCCTCGTCGTGCCCTCGTTCACGACCAGCCGTTCGACCGCAGAGTTCTCCCCGCTGCAGCTGACGTTCGCCGCCCTCGCGTCGCTCGTGCTCTATGCGCTGTTCGTCCTCATGCAGACCGTGCGCCACCGCGACTACTTCCTGCCCGCCCCGACGGCGCGTCACGATCCTGAGCACCACGCCGAGCCGCCGACGCGGCGGGCGGCGGTGACGAGCCTCTGGCTGCTGCTCGTGTCCCTCGTCGCCGTCGTCGGGCTCGCGAAGCTGGAATCGCCGGCCATCGAGGACGTCGTGGCCGACGTCGGCGCGCCGCAGTCGGCCGTGGGCGTCATCATCGCCCTCGTCGTGCTGCTGCCCGAGACGCTCGCGGCATACCGCAACGCCCGCAGCGATCGGATGCAGTCGAGCTTCAATCTCGGTTTCGGATCCGCGATGGCGAGCATCGGACTGACGATCCCGGTGATCGCGCTGGCCTCGATCTGGATCGACACACCGCTCGTGCTCGGCCTCGGACCGCTGCAGACGGTGCTGCTCGCGCTGTCGGTCGTCGTCGCCGCGCTGACCGTGCTCCCGGGCCGGGCGACCCTGCAGGAGGCGGGCGTCCACCTCGTGCTGTTCGCGTCGTTCGTGTTCCTGGCGTTCGTGCCCTGAACGCGCGGGTGGCCGGATGTACGGCGTCGCGCATGCACGCAGGTGGGTAGCCGCGTGCGCATGTCCCGATGGCTGCCCGCCCTCCTGGCCCTGCTCGCAGGCGTGTCGCTGACGATCACGGAGACGGCGCGTGCCGCGGGCGTCGCCGAGCCCCGGCTCGTGCGCCACATCGCGACCGGGGAGACGGGCTGGTTCTCGTCGCCATCGCTCGTCGACCTGAACGGCGACCGCAAGCTCGAGATCGTCGCCCCCGCCTACTCGACGTTCGTCTTCGACGCGCAGGGGCGGATGCTCGGCAAGGGCACGGCGAGCAAGGGACGGGTGTACGCGCCGAGCGTCGTCGCCGACCTGGACGGCGACGGTACTCCGGAGATCGTCGTGGGCGGCGACGACGGGACGGTGGCCGCCTACGACCTGCGCGGCGGCGCCCTGCAGGTCCGGTCCGGTTGGCCCGCGTCGACGTGCAGCGGCGGCCAGTGCCCCGAGACGCGCGGCCTCGCCGCCGCCGACATCGACGGGGACGGGCGCACCGAGGTGGTCGCCACGACGACGAACACGTCGGAGACCGGCTCGCAGGTGTTCGTCTTCGACGGCTCGGGAGCCTCGAAGCCGGGGTGGCCGAGGTACGACGCAAGCGATGCGACCTTCAACGGCGCCGGCAACCACGGCTACGGGACGTTCGGCGAGAACGTCGGGATCGGCCAACTCGACGACGACCCGCAGCTCGAGATCGTCGTCACCTACGACAACCACCTCGTCAACGTGTTCAACCACGACGGCGCGTCGGTGCTCGCGTCGCCGTGGTACACGAACCCGGACAGCGCTCACGCCGGTGCGCGCCTCGGCTGGGGCCAGTTCATCCGGTGGCTGAGCCCGCGCGTCGAGGACGACCACATGCACCTCCACACGGGACCGTGGCCCGACATCAACCGCAACGCGTGGCTGCAGTGGACAGCGTCACCGCCGTCGATCGCGGACCTCGACCGCGACGGTCGCAACGAGGTCATCGGCCTGCCGAACGTCGAGCGCCACGAGCCCTACGAGACGCAGGCCTACGCGTTCGCCGTGCTGGACAGCGCGCAGGGTGGCGGCGCCCGCTCGGCCCGCCGCCACCGCGGCTTCGAGCGCATGCCGCTCACCGGCAGGCCGGCCGCGCGCGGCGACGACCTGTACCCGCCGGGCGGCATCCCCGCGCCGACGATCGTGAACATCCGCGGCGACCGGCGACCGGAGATCGTCGCCGCCGTGCCCGACGGGCGCGTGTGGGCGGTCGGCCCGGGCGGCAGGAAGCTGTGGAGCTACGACTACACGCACGGCGCGAGCGAGACGTTCGCCTCGGAGGTCGTGGCCGCCGACCTCAACCGCGACGGCCGGCCCGAGCTCGTCTTCGGGACCTACGGCCCGTCGCCCGGCGCCGGTCGTCTCCTCGTGCTGTCCGCGACGGGCCGCAAGCTGCGCGAGGTCCGCCTCCGGCACCAGGCCGCGAACGGCAACGGCGTCGGGATCGCGGCGGCGCCCTCGATCGCCGACATCGACGGGGACGGGCGCCTGGAGATCGTGGTGACGACGATCGACCACGGCATCGACGTGTACCGCGTGCCGCGCTCGGATGCCCGGCACCTGCCCTGGCCCACGGGACGCGGCAGCGTGACCCGCGCCGGCACCGCCGGCTAGGCCGCGAACATCGCCGGGATGTCGAGGTCGGACCTCACGAGCCCCTGCTCGCGAGCCAGTCCGAGCGCGAACGCGATCCGCGTCTCGATGATGCCGCGGTCGAGCGTGATCGCAGGGCCGGGCGGCGTGGGCGCGGCGTCGTAGGCGCGGCGGAATGCCGAGGTCAGGGCAGCCGATTCCGCGATCGCGGGCCCGACGCACACCATGTGGTTGATCGGGATGAGCCCGTGGCGCCTCCCCCATGCCTCGCCCGCTGCTGCGGCGTCCGGGATGAGCGGCACGCACCACGGCGTGGGCTCGCGACCGGGACCGAGGATCGCGGCGTCGATCTCACCGCGCTCGAGGAGGCCGAGAAGGCTCCCATCGGTGCGTTCGACGTTCGCCGGGTCGTCGTACTCGGCGACGTGCGAGCCCTCCGTCGTCACCCACGTGACGTCGGCGGCGGCGACGCCGTACTCCTCGGCCAGCACCCCGCGGACGTACAGCCCGGTCGTCTGGCTGTAGGCCCGGACCCCGACGCGCCTGCCGGCGAGGTCGCCCGGCGCCGAGACGCCGGTCGCCGGGTTGCAGTAGATGCTGCCGTGGTGGAACCCGCCGACGGCGACGACGGGCAGCAGCGACACCGGCTTGCCGACCTCGACCGCCTGCAGGAAGACGGTGATGGCCATCTCCGAGATGTCGTAGCGGCCCTCCCTGAGCATCGGGGCGAAGGCCCGGTTGGTCGGCTCGACGTCGACGAACTCGAGCTCCAGCCCCTCGGGCGCGACCTCGCCCGACCGCAGCGGCGCGAAGTGGGGATGGTCGCCGAGGACGATCGAGGCCCGAGGCATCTACGCGGTCCGCTGCGCGGACACGTCCGGCGCGCGGCCGACCTGGTGGGGCGGGATGTCGTCGGGCACCGAGCCGGCGTCCACGAAGCGCGAGAACTCGAGCTCCTCGCGGTCGAGCACCCGCGCGACCGCAGGACGCTGCTCGTTGCGCAGGGCGTGGTCGGCGCAGCGCGGGAACGGCGTCCCGTCCATGCCCGATCCCGTCGCGCGGAACCACAGCCACAGCATGTAGCCGTCCACGATCGACCAGTCGCCGAACAGCCACTCGCGATCGGCGAGCCGGCGCTCGAGGATCTCGAAGCCCTTCTCCAGCTCGCCGCGCGACGCCGCCCGGATCCCCTCGTACGCCTCCGGTCCACCGGCCGTCGCGTTCGCCGGGAAGCGCAGGCGCCCGACGTGGGGATGCATGCCGCTGGCGAACCACGCCATCGTCGACAGCGCCTCCAACCGCGTCCGCTCATCTCCGGTGGGCAGGAGCCCGGCCGCCGGGTACGCGCCGGCGATGTACGTCTGGATCGCCGGGTTCTCCGTGAGGATCCAGCCGTCGACGACAAGGGTCGGGACCTTGCCCTTCGGGTTGACCGCCAGGTACTCCGGGGACTTGGCCTCCCCCGCGAACCGGTTGATCACGTTCAGCGTGAAGTCCGCACCCGCCTCCTCCAGCGCGATGAACGGCACCCGCGCACAGGAGCCGGGCCCCCAGTACAGCTCGACCTTCGGCATGGACGCCTCACCTTCGTTCATAGCTCGGGAAGACCCAGGCTCGGCATCACCGCGGGCGGGAACTCACCCGCGAAGCTCCGCCGGTGGATCTCGCCCGGATCGGTGCCCGCCCGCCTCGCCTCGGCGATGAGCTCGGGGTCGATGAACTTGCCGATCGGGTCGGCGACGAACTCCGGCGCCGTGCGCATCCACTCCGCCGAGGCCGCCCAGTCGCCGAAGTTGTCGACCTGCATCTCGACGTTGTTGCCGTCGGGATCGGCGTAGTAGAACGACGTCGTCAGCCCGTGATCCAGGCAGGAGTGCGGCACGATCCCGTGGGCCTTCAGCGTCTCGTAGCGCGTGAGCAGCTCGTCCAGCGACCCGAACTCGAACGCCGTGTGATGGATCCCGGTGTGCGCGATCTTGTCCGGGTCGTCGCTCAGCGCCGGATGGGCCAGCAGCGCGAGGCGATGGTTGGCGTGGTCGTTCGTGAGGAACGCGATGTTCGGATCGCGGAAGTTCGGGCGCAGACCCGCCGCCAACCCGTACCACGCGATCATCTCGTCGAGCCTCCTCGTCGTGAGGTTCACGTGATGGAACACCGGGTTGGGGACGCCGTCCCCGGCGACCTCGGGTGACCCAGTCCTCATTCGCTCTCACTCCTCCCCACGGCGATGGTGATGGACGGGAGTGTGAACGAACCGCTGGTGGGACGCTGTTCAGCTCCCCGAACCGACCTCGGCCAGCGCCTGCAGGATCACGTCGGTCACAGCCTCGGGCTGGGAGATCATGATCACGTGCGAGCCTTCGAGCTGGGTGATCGTCGCGCCGGCCCGTTCGGCCATCGACAGGATCACGTCCGTGCCCGCCGCCGTGTCAGCGGACGCGACGGCGGCCCAGGACGGCAGGCGCTTCCACGCGGGCGGCCCCGACGGCTCGGAGAACGCCGCCTCGGCGACGGGCCGCTGGGTTGCGGCCAGCACCGCGCTCTGCCCGGCGGGCAGGTCGGCGGCGAAGGCGTCGTGGAACTTGGCGGGGTCGATCGCCAACTCCACCGCCGACCCACCACCGTCGCCCGACGGGTAGTTCAGGGGTACCAGCGCCGTGTCCAGGACGCTGTCCTTCGAACCTCCCGTGACCTCGCCAAGCACCTCGCCCTCGTCGGGGGCGAAGGCGGCGACGTAGACCAAACCCAGGACGTTCTTGGCGTCCGTGGCCGCATTGGTGAGCACCGCGCCGCCATACGAGTGGCCGACGGCGAGGACCGGGCCCGGGATCTGATCGAGCACACCCGCGATGTAGGCAGAGTCGATCGCGATCCCCCGCAATGGATTCGGAGGGGCCGTGACCTTCACGCCCTTCGCCTGCAGCGACTCGACGACGCCGTTCCAGCTCGAGGCGTCGGCGAAGGCGCCATGCACCAGCACGACAGTCGGAGTCTCGTCAGCCATGCGCGCTCCCTTGATGCCTGCGGGTTGGGGGACCGTGTCGGTTCCTGCAGGCGCGATGATGGTCCCGCCGGACGATCCCCACACTACCGACGGAGGCCGAGATGACCACAGCCGCGAACGTGCCCGGTCTCACGCGCACCGATCTCCAGCGCCACGACCTGAGCCTTCCCGGGCGCGAGGTGATCCAGAACCGGGTCGACATCGCTCCGGACGCGCCACCGGTCAGGCACAAGCATCCGGGCGAGGAGATCATCTACGTCCTGGAGGGAACGTTGGAGTACTCCATCGATGGCCGGGCGCCGGCGACCTTCACCGCCGGCGAGGTCCTGCTCGTACCGCCCGACACGGTCCACTCGGTGAAGAACGTCGGCAGCGGCAACGCCGCCGAACTCGCCACCTACATCGTCGAGAAGGGCAAGCCGTTCCTCGTGCTCGTCGACTGAACCGAATGCGGCGCTGACGGCGCCGGACCCCGCGGCGATGCCGGCCAGCGGGTTGCGCCCGACGCTGAGGAGCGCCCCGGCGGGCGCCGGGATCTCGCCCGTGACCACCGGCGCCGTGTCGGGCAGATCGAGGCGACCCACCGTCACCCCTGTGTCCTCGAACAGCCGCGACGTGAGCTCGAAGGCGTCGAGCAACGACTGATCGATGCGTCCCGGAACCGAGACCGAAGGGATGCACGTGCCACTCTTGCCTCCCCAGAAACCAGCGATGAAGTCGACAGCAACCGGCTGTCGACGGCGCTCTTTTGCAGCGCTCACCGATCCCGGGCACGACGCCTACCAAGCGTTGATCGCCCCGATGTGACGCAAGGTATAGCGCTGCCGCGTCCGTCTCACCACCGCGCGATCGCAGCCGGCGAGCACCGCCTCGCTTCGGCCCGCCCGCGCAGGAAATTGGTTGTCCGAGTCGAGCGGGGGACCCAGGAATCGAACCTGGCGTTGCGGTTTTGGAGACCGCCGTGTTACCGATACACCAGTCCCCCAGCGCCCCGGCAGTCTAGGACGCGAGGCTCGAGGTCGCCGCCACGGCCTTGCCCTGCGCCGCCAGCAGGAGATCGGCTGCCTTCTCGCCGATCATGAACGTCGGCGCGTTCGTGTTGCCGGTCGTGATGAACGGCATGATCGACGCGTCCGCGACGCGCAGGCCCTCCACGCCGTACACGCGCAACTCCGGATCGACGACGGCGTCCGGGTCCTGGCCCATCTTGCAGGTGCCGACCTGGTGGTGGTAGGAGCCGACCGTCTTGCGCACGTAGTCGCGGACCTCCTCGCGCGTGCGCACGTCGGGTCCGGGATAGACCTCGCCGGTCGTCCACTCGCGCAGCGCCGGCTGGTGGCCCACCTCGCGCATGAGCTCGACCGAGGCGGCGAGCGCGTCGAGGTCGGCGTCGACGGTCATCGCGCGCGGGTCCATCGACAGCGGCGCGGTCGGGTCGGCCGACGTCAGCCGCAGCCGCCCGCGGCTCTGGGTCCGCACGAGCCCGGGCGTGAAGGTCCACCCGTGCGCGGGCATCTCGAACCAGTCCGCCCCGAACGGCAGGTGGAACATGACCGGCTGGGTGTCCGGCACCCGCAGGCCAGGACGACTGCGCCAGAAGAGGTGGACGTGGTGGTGCTGCAGCCCGGGCCGGACGGCCGGGACCTCGACCGGCGAGGAGTGCAGCACCGGCGCGATGTAGTGGTCGTGCAGGTTGCCGCCGACGCCGGGGAGGTCCACCCGCGACGCGATGCCGTGCCGCGCGAGCTCCTCGGCGGGCCCGATGCCGGCGAGCATGAGCAGCCGCGGCGATTCCAGCGATCCCGCGCTGAGCACGACCTCGGCGCTCGCCTCCAGGACGGAGGTCCCCCCGTCGCGCGCGACCTCGACGCCCGTGCACCGCGCGCCGTCGAACCGCAGCCCGAGCACCCGCGCGTCCGTCAGCAGGGTGAGGTTCGGGTGGTCGAGGATCGGATGGACGAAGGCCACGGCCGCGGTGTGCCTGCGGCCGTTGCGGATCGTGAGCTGCGCGGGGCCGACGCCGTCGAGCTCGCCGCCGTCGTTGTGGTCGGCGTTGTACGGGATGCCCGCCTCCAGGCAGGCCTCCTGCATCGCGGCGAGCAGGGGGTGCGGCTCGTAGCGCGTGGTGACGTGGAGTGGCCCGCCGACGCCGTGGGCCGCGCTCTCGCCGCGGTCGAAGTCCTCGGAGCGCCTGAACAGCGGCAGCACGTCCTCGTAGGACCAGCCAGGGCACCCGTGGTACGCCCAGCCGTCGTAGTCGAGCCGGTCGCCGCGGATGTAGACCATCCCGTTCATCGTGCTCGTGCCGCCGAGCACCTTCCCGCGGGGCCAGAAGATCCTGCGGCCGTGGCACGCCTCCTGCGGCTCGGTGTACCAGGCCCAGTCGTCCTGCGAGAACGGCATCTCCGGCCAGCGGCCGGGGTCGTGGATCGCCGGGTTCGCGTCCCGGCGCCCTGCCTCGACGAGCGCGACGGACGCGCCCGCGTCCACCAGCCTCCGCGCGACGACCGAGCCTCCAGAGCCCGAGCCGACGACGACGTAGTCGAACGTCATGCGTCGCGCCCGTGTGGCGCGGTCCAGTCCTGGAACGGTCCCCGTGGGATGATGTGCTTCGGGTTCAGCTCGTCGTGCGTCGTGTAGTAGTGCTCCTTCGCCTCGGCCAGGTCGAACGTCTCGGCCACCCCGGGCTGCGCGTACAGCTCGCGCGCGTACCCCCACAGGTTGGGGTGATCGGCGATCAGCCGGCCGTTGCAGCGGAAGTGCACGTAGTAGATGGCGTCGAAGCGGGCGAGCGTCGTGAACAGCCGCCAGTCGGCCTCTGTGATGCGGTCGCCGGCGAGGTAGCGGCGCTCGCCGAGCAGCTCCTCGAGCCAGGCGAGGGCCGCGAACAGCGTGTCGAAGGCCTCGTCGTAGGCCTCCTGGCTGCGCGCGAACCCGGCGCGGTACACGCCGTTGTTGACCTCCTCGTAGACCCGGTGATTGATCCGGTCGATCTCCGGTCGCAGGTCCTCGGGGTACAGGTCGACCTCCGGGTGCTCGGCGAACGCGTCGAACTCGCTGTTGAGCATCCGGATGATCTCGGAGGACTCGTTGTTCACGATCCGCCCGGCCACCCCGTCCCACAACACGGGGACCGAGACACGGCCGTCGAAGGCCGGGTTGCTGCGGTCGTAGGCCTCGGAGAGGAGATCGAAGCCGTTGAGCTGGTCGACGTGGTCGCCGCCGGGGAACGCCCAGCCCCGCTCGTCGCGGAACGGGTGCGCGTAGGAGACGTCGATCGCCCCCTCCAGGCCCTTCAGCGTGCGGACGATGAGCGTGCGATGCGCCCACGGGCAGGCACGCGCGACGTAGAGGTGGTAGCGACCGGCAGCGGCGGGGAACTCCGTGGAACCGTCCGTGCTCACGGCGTCGCGGAAGCTCGAGTCCTGGCGGACGAACTCGCCGGATTCGGCGGCCTCGCCGCCGCGGTCGAAGCGTTCGAGGGTCACACCGTGACGGTAGCCGTCGGCACCCCTGGGTAGATTCGGCGCGATGTCGCCCAGGCCGCGCGAGCGCCTCTCGGCCGCGCAGGCGCGGCGCATGGCGCTCTGGGCGCAGGGGTTCGCGGACGGCCTGCGCGAGAAGCCCTCCGACGGGTGGGCGCTGCGCAAGGTCCTCTCGCGTGTCGGGCTGCTGCAGATCGATTCCGTGAACGTCCTGCAGCGCGCGCACTACCTGCCGCTCTTCGCGCGCCTCGGCCCGTACGACACCGACATGCTCGACCGCGCGGCATGGAACGCGCCGCGGCGGCTGTTCGAGTACTGGGGCCACGAGGCGTCGCTGCTGCCGGTCGCGGCGCAGCCGCTGCTGCGCTGGCGGATGGAGGCCGCGTCCCTGGACGCGTGGGGCGGGATGCGGCGGGTCGCCGAGGAGCACCCGGACCTCGTCGCGCGGGTGCTGGAGACGGTCGGCGAGCGCGGGCCGGTCGCCGCGAGCGAGCTGGCGGCGCTGGAGGGCGACCGGCGCCGGAAGTCGGGGCCCTGGTGGGACTGGTCGCACACGAAACGCGCGCTGGAGTTCCTGTTCTGGAGCGGGCAGGTGACGTCGGCGCGACGCCGAGGGTTCGAGCGCCTGTACGACCTGCCCGAGCGGGTCCTGCCTCGGGCCGTCATCGAGACGCCCACGCCCGACGTGGCCGACGCCCAGCGCGAGCTCGTGCGCATCGCGGCGCGCGCGCTCGGGGTCGCGACCGAGCGCGACCTGCGCGACTACTTCCGCCTCCCGGTGGCAGACGCGCGGGCCCGGGTCGCCGAGCTCGTCGAGAGCGGCGAGCTCGCGGCCGTCGAGGTCGAGGGCTGGGGCCAGCCCGCCTTCATCGATCCGGCCGCGAAGCTGCCGCGCTCCGTCGACGCGCGGGCGCTCGTGGGGCCGTTCGACTCGCTCGTGTGGGAGCGCCCGCGCGCTGAGCGGCTGTTCGGCTTCCGCTACCGGATCGAGATCTACGTGCCGGCGCCCAAGCGGGTGCACGGCTACTACGTGCTGCCGTTCCTGCTCGGCGACACGCTCGTCGCACGGGTCGACCTCAAGGCCGACCGCAAGGCGGGCCTGCTGCTCGTGCAGGCCGCGCACGCCGAGCCCGACGCCCCGCCGCACACGGCCGAGGCACTCGCGGACGAGCTCGAGCTCATGGCCGGCTGGCTGGGGCTCGACGGCGTCTCGGTCGTCGACCGCGGCGACCTCGCGCCTGCGCTGCGTCCCGCGCTAGCGTCAGTCGCGTGAAGGCGCTCTACACCGCGGTCGCCACGGCGACCGACCAAGGACGCAACGGCCACGTCAGGACGGACGACGGCAAGCTCGACCTCGAGATGAGCATGCCGGAGCGGATGGGCGGTCCCGGCGGCGACGGGACGAACCCCGAGCAGCTCTTCGCCTCGGGCTACGCGGCGTGCTTCGCCAACGCGATGCGCAGCACCGCACGGCGCGAGGAGCGCGAGTCGGTCGTCGACGGTGCGACGGTCACCGCGGAGGTGGACATCGGCCGCAGCGGCCCGGGCGGCAAGTTCGGGCTGGCGGTGCGCCTGAAGGCAGACGTGCCCGGGCTCCCCCAGGCCGATGCCGAGGAGCTCGTCGCCGCGGCGCACGACCGCTGCCCGTACTCCACTGCGACCCGGGGCAACATCGACGTGGACATCGAGGTCACCGGAGGGCCCGTCCGTGCGTCGTGACGATGCCATCATCGCAGCCGCGGTGACCGCGACCGCGGGCCTCGGTGCCGCCGCGACCGGCTCGGAGCCGTCGGGGCGCTGGTACCGCGAGCTCGAGAAGCCGACGTGGCAACCGCCCGGCGCGGTCTTCGGCCCGGTGTGGACCGTGCTCTACGCGCTGATCGCGACGTCCATGATCGTCGTCGGTCGTCGCGAGCGTCCGCCGTGGGTGCTGCTCGGCAGCAACCTCGCGCTGAACCTCGCCTGGACGGTCATCTTCTTCCGCGGTCACAGCCCGTTGGCAGCCGGCGTCGAGATCGTGGCCCTGGAGGCGACGACCGTCGCGCTCGTCGTCCGCGCGCGGCCGGTCTCGCGCCTGGCGGCTCTGTGCCTCGTGCCCTACGCGCTCTGGGTCGCGTTCGCCGCCGCGCTGACGTGGGCGATCTGGGCCGCCAACCGCTGAGTGCGGCAGGCGCGGTTAGGGTTGGTCGCTCCATGAGCATCTACGCCGACGAGCGCGCACGCGCAACCAGCCAGACCGCCGCGATCTTCGGTCAGGTGATGCTGCTCGTCGGCGTCGCCATCGCCTTTCTCGCCGCCGGGTCGCTCATCGGGCGCGACCTCGCGCCCGGGACGGCCACGATCCTCGGGTTCGTCGCGATCGGGATGATCTTCGCGCAGTCGTTCGTGCGCCCGCTGCGCGCGGGGCCGATCGGGATGCTGTGGCTGTTCGCGGCCGCGCTCATCCTCGGGATCAGCCTCGGCCCGGTGCTCAACGAGTACGTGCAGAGCGACCCCGAGGCCATCACGCAGGCCGCCGCCGGGACGGCGCTGGCGGTCCTCCTCATGGGCGCGATCGGCCTGGCGACGTCGAAGGACCTCGCGCGCTGGATCCGCCCGCTGTCCTTCGCGATGCTCGGCCTGTTCGGCATCAGCCTGATCCTGCTGCTCGTCGGCGGCGCGGGGAATCCGCTGTTCAGCATCGCCGTGATCCTCGTCTCCTGCGCGCTGCTGGTCGTAGACTTCAACTACGTCCGCAAGCACGCGACCGAGGACGACATCGTGTGGCTCGCCACCGGCATCTTCGTCTCGATCGTGAACATCTTCCTGTCGCTGCTCAGTCTGTTCGGGGGCGGCCGCCGCTAGAGATCGTCGGAGGCGAGGAGGCGGGCGACACCGCCGCATCGACGAGCGAATCGGGTGAGTCGTCAGCCGACGGGACGGTTGGCGCCTGCGTAGCTCGTCCGCTCGCGCTCCGGGCCGCCGTGCCAGTCCAGGCACAGCGCGGTCGCGTCGTCGCGGAGATCGCCGTCGGCGGCATCGATCACGCACGTCATCATGGCCTGCACGGCGTCGCGGGGATGGAGGTCGGCGTTGGCGATCAGGAGCGCGTCGACGTCGAGACTGGCGGCGTTGCGTTCGAGCATGCCGTCCGTGAGGAACATCAGGCGGTCACCGGGCTCCAGCGGCAGGCGCTGCACGTGGTAGGCCTGGTCGGCGAACGTCCCGAACGGCGGGTCCGCTGACAGGCCGACGGTCTCGACACGGCCGGCGCGGACGCGGCGCGGCAGCGGATGACCGGCGTTGACGACGGTCGCCGTCTCGCTGCTCAGGTCCACGCGGACGAGCTGGCCGGTCACGAAGCCGACGGGCATGTCGCGACCGGCGAGCACCGAGTTCGCGCGCCGGGCCTGCTCGGCCAGGTCGACACCGGCGCGGCGGGCGTTGCGCAGCGCACCGACGAGCAGGGTCGCGAGCATCGCCGCGTCGGTGTCATGGCCCATCGCGTCGGTCAACGAGAGGTGCAGCGTCTCGCGCTCGAGCGAGAAGTCGAAGGTGTCCCCGGCGTTGTCGCCTGCGGGTTCGAGCCAGCCTGCGATCGTGAACTGCCCGGCCTCGCACGTGTAGGCGGCCGGGAGCAGCCGGTGCTGG
>Ga0070665_100005894_pt1 | contig 12556 bp, 7 predicted proteins | sample KBSS13metaG_FD_65862 | JGI IMG/M metagenome (GOLD analysis project Ga0070665, IMG submission 65862) | Switchgrass rhizosphere microbial communities from Kellogg Biological Station, Michigan, USA - KBS S1-3 metaG | ecosystem: Host-associated > Plants > Roots > Rhizosphere > Soil ... | reverse complement strand
GACGATGATCGCGTCGCCGCGGCAGTCGGCGGACCTCATCGCTTCGCGCCAGCCGTCGATCGTCATCGCGTCCAGCGGGATGGCGACCGGCGGCCGCGTCCTGAGCCATCTCGCGGCGACGATCTCGAATCCGAAGAACACCGTCATGTTCGTCGGCTACCAGGCCGCCGGCACGCGCGGACGACTGCTCGTCGACGGCGCCACGGAGATCAAGCTGCTGGGACGCGTCTACCCGGTCGCCGCGCACGTCGAACGGATCGATTCGATGTCGGCGCACGCGGACTACAGCGAGACCCTGCGCTGGCTTTCCGGCTTCACCCGCGCACCGGCCATGACCTACCTGGTCCACGGCGACCCGGTCGCCCTCGCCGCGCTCGCCGGCCGCATTACCGCGGAAAAGCAGTGGCCCGTCCACGTCGCGGCACATCTCGAGCGCGTCGCGATTCCCGCGTAGTAGGCTGGGGACTAGGGACTTGGGGCTGGGGACTGGGACTGGGGACTGGGAAGTATGAGAGAGCCGACGCCGGCGCCGGTGACGACCGCTCCGGCCACCGACCGACAGTATCTGCTCGAGCGTATCGGCGAGGCGGCCGTGGTCCAGGTCTATGCGGATGGCTTCCGCGATCTGCCGCTTCGCGAGCGGATCCTGGTCTGGCACCTGGGCCAGGCGGCCATCGCCGGCCGCGACATCTTCTACGACCAACGCTACGCGCATAACCTCGAGATGCGCGACGTCGTGGAAGCGATCGTCACCCACCCCTCCGGCGTCGATCGGTCCACGCTCGACGAGATCGTCCGCTACACGAAGCTGTTCTGGATCAACACCGGCCCCTACAACAACCTGACGTCGCGCAAGTTCGTGCTCGCGTGTACGCCCGCGGCCTTCGCCGCTGCGGCGCATGCCGCCGCGCGCGACGGCGCCCGCTTTCCGCTGCAGGACGGCGAAACCCTCGACGCGCTGCTGGCGCGGCTGCAGCCGATGTTCTTCGACCTCGACGTCGACCCCATCGTCACCAGCAAGACGCCGCGCGCCGGCAAGGACATCGTCACCGCCAGCGCGAACAACCTCTACGTCGGCCTGACGATGAAGGATCTCGAAGGGTTCGAGGAGAAACACCCGCTGAACTCGCGGCTCGTGAAGCGCGACGGCCGGCTGGTCGAAGAGGTCTATCGCATCGGCGGCCGGTACAGCGCGCAGATCACCGCGATCGTGCAGCACCTCGAGGCGGCGATTCCGTACGCGACCGAGCCGATGGCGCGGGCCCTGCGCGCCCTCGCCACGTTCTATCGCACCGGGGAGGACGCCGACCGCGAGGCGTACGACATCGCCTGGGTGCAGGACAAGGCGTCGCCGGTGGACACCATCAACGGCTTCGTCGAGGTCTACCTGGACGCCCGGAGCATCAAGGGCGCGTGGGAGGCGCTCGTCTTCTACGTGAACCAGGAGAAGACGTCGCAGATCCAGACAATCGCGTCACAGGCGCAGTGGTTCGAAGACCACATGCCGTGGGATCCGAAGTACCGCAAGGAAGGGGTCCGCGGCGTCACCGCGAACGCCATCGACGTCGTCATCGAGGCCGGCGACTCGGGTCCCATTACGCCGGTGGGCATCAATCTGCCCAACGACCAGACGATCCGCGAGCGCTACGGCAGCAAGTCGGTGTCGCTGTCGAACGTGAACGAGGCGTACGACCGCTCGACGCTGCCCGAGTTCCGCAGCGAGTTCTCGTGGACGGCCGAAGAAGCCGAGCGGTCGAAGCGGTGGAACGCGTTCGCCGGCGAGCTGACCACGAACATGCACGAGGTGATCGGCCACGGATCGGGCAAGGTGGCCGAACGGCTGAACGGCAACCCGCAGTCCGCGCTCAAGGAGCAGTTCTCCGCGATCGAGGAATCGCGGGCGGATCTCGTCGCACTGTATTTCCTGCCCGATCGTAAGTTGGTCGAGTTCGGCCTGGTGCAGGAAGTCGACCACGAAGAGATCGTACGCACGGAGTACGAAAGCTACACCCGCAACGCGCTCGTCCAGCTGCGGCGGGTCCGCGAAGGGACCGACATCGAAGAAGATCACATGCGCAACCGCCAGATGATCGTGCGCTGGCTGATGGCCCACACCACGGCCATCGAGGTGCGGCGCCGCGACGGCAAGACGTTCTACGTGATGACCGACCCATCGGCCTTTCGCGAGGGCGTCGGCCGGCTGCTCGCCGAGGTGCAGCGCATCAAGGGCGAAGGCGACTACGACGCCGCGCTCGCGCTGTTCCATACCTACGGCGTCCATTTCGATGCCGCGCTGCGCGATGAGGTGGTGGCGCGCGTCGATCACCTGCAGCTGCCGTCCTACACCGGCTTCGTGATGCCGAAGCTCGAGGCGCTGACCGACGAAGCCGGCGAGATCGTCGACGTCACGATCGCCTATCCGCTCGATCTGACCACGCAGATGCTCGAATACTCGGCGGCGACCCGCCACTTGCGCGCATGAGACGATCAGAAGGAACCGCGGAGCGCGCAAAGATCGCAGAGAAACTCGCGGAGAAAATATTACTTTGCGCACTCTGCGTACTCGGCGGTTTCTTCTTCTCGTGGTCAGCCTCGGCTCAGGACGAGCCGCCCGCCGCGCCGCGCACCACGCGGCTGGCGGTGCTGCAGGCCGAGGATCGCCGCGCGCCGAATCCGCGCGACCTCGGGATCATCCGCTCCGGTCTTCACGGCGGCGACGCGCAGACGGTCCGCGTTGCGGCGCGCGCGCTCGGCCGCCTCGAGCGCCCGGCGCTGATTCCCGATCTCATCCCCTCGCTGCGCCATTCGCTCCCGGAGATTCGATCCGAAGCGGCGAACGCGATCGCCCAGGCCGCACAGGGGTGGAAAGGCGACAAGGCGCCGGCCGCTTCCGCCCTCGACGCCGCGTTCGCGCCGCTCGCCGCGCGGCTGAAAATAGAGGCCGAGCCGGACGTGCGCGAAGCCCTCTGCGATGCGATCGGCCGGCTGCCGTACGGTACCGCGGCGCAGGCGGATTCGGCGGAGCGGACCCTGATCGAGATGGCGGGCCGCGGCGAGACGCTGACCGACCGGCTCGGCGTCGCGCAGGGTCTCGAAGCCCTCGTGCGCATCCAGCGCAAGCTCCGCTCGCCCTCAGACGAAGCCTTGGCGCTGCTGCGCCGGCTGGCGATTCCGCTGAAGGGTGAAGCCGCCACCGGCGCGCGGGTGCGCCGGCTCGCGCTCGAGGCGCTGACGACGGCCGCGGCGGTCGATGTGGAGACGCTGGGAGCCGCCGCACACGACCCCGACGCGCAGGTCCGGCGGCTGGCGCTGCGCGCGGCGGCGGCCGCGGCGCCCCAGGTGGCGCCCGCCGAGCTCCACAGCGTCCTGACGGTGGGACGGGCGGACGACTCGCCGATCGCGCGGCTGGAGGCGCTGCGGAGCCTGCGCACGCGAAACGACGCCGAGTCGTGCGCCGCGGCGATGGCGGCGACCGGCGATCGCGACATGCACGTGACGCTCTTCGCGCTCGATCAGCTCGGCGGCTGCGGGTCGGCCCCCGATGCGGTCGCGGCGCTCGAGCGCACGGCTCACGATCTGTCGGAGGCCGGTCAGGCGCGCGGCTGGCATCGCCCGGCGCATGCCCTGGTCGCCCTGGCGACCGCCGCGCCCGCGCAGGCGACCGCCGCGCTGCCGCAGTTCACCGGTTCGCGCATCTGGCAGTTGCGGATGTACGCGGCACGGGCGGCAGCCGAGCTGAAGGATCGCGAGGTGCTGGCGAGCCTGGCGCGCGATCCGGACGACAACGTGGCCGAGACCGCGGTGGAGGCGCTCCGCAAGCTGACGGCGCACGAGGCCGACGCCGTCTACGTCTCCGCCCTTTCGCGCAACGGCTACCAGATCCTGCGCGCGGCGGCGCTGGCGCTCGAAGCGACGCCGCATCCGGATCAGGCGGTGCCCGCGCTCAAGGCGGCGTGGCAGCGGCTGATCGCGGAGGGACGCGACAACTCGCACGACGCGCGCGACGCGATCGCCAGGACCCTGACCGGCCTTGGCGACCCGCCGAAACCGTTCGCCCCGAGGCCGCCGCAGAACGATCTCAACGCCGAGGATCTGCGCCGCCTCGCGGCGCCGCGCGCGCGGGTGACGATCCGCGGCGTCGGCGCCTTCGAGCTCGCGCTGTTCACCTCCCAGGCGCCCGCCGCGGTCCTCCGCTTCGCGCACCTCGCCGAGGCGGGCTACTACAACGGCCTCACCTTCCACCGGGTCGTCGCGAACTTCGTGATCCAGGGCGGCAGTCCCGGCGCGACCGAGTTCATCGGCGACGCCAGCTTCATGCGCGACGAGGTCGGGCTGTGGCCGCACGTGCGCGGCGCGGTCGGCGTCTCGACCCGCGGCCGCGACACCGGCGACGCCCAGATCTTCGTCGACCTGGTCGACAACCCGCGCCTCGACCACGAGTACACGGTCTTCGCGCAGGTGCTGAACGGCATCGAGATCGTCGATCAGGTTCTCGAGGGCGACGTCATCGACCGCATCGAGATCCTCGCCGGTCCGTGAACTGCCGTGTTCTCTTCCCGTATTCCGGCAGACCTGAGTCCCAATCCGCTGACGGCGGCCGTCCGTGCCGCCCGCGCGTGCGGGCGGGCGTTGGTCGATCTCACCGAATCCAATCCGACCCGTGCCGGCTTCGACTATCCGCCGGATCTGCTGGCGCCGCTGGGCGATGCGCGCGGGCTCTGCTATGCGCCGTCGCCGCTCGGCATGGCCGAGGCCCGGCGCGCGGTGTCTGCCGACTACGCCCGCCAGGGGATTCGCGCGCCGGCGGAGCATATCGCCCTCACCGCGAGCACCAGCGATGGCTACTCGCTGCTGTTCAAGCTGCTCGCCGACGCCGGCGACGAAGTGCTGGTGCCTCGGCCGAGCTATCCGCTGTTCGATCACCTGACGCGGCTCGATCTCGTCGTCACGCGCGAGTACGATCTCGACCTCGACGGATCGTGGGCGATCGACTTCGCCAGCGTCGAGCGCGCGTTGACGCCTCGTACTCGCGCCGTCCTGGTCGTCAGCCCCAACAACCCGACCGGCTCGTTCGTTGCTCCGCACGAGCTCGAGCGGCTCGCGGCGCTCTGCGCGCCGCGCGGCATCGCGATCATCGCGGACGAAGTCTTCGCCGACTACGAGCTGGAACCGGGTGCGGCCGGCCGCGCCGGCCGCGTCACCACGCGCACCGACGTGCTGTCGTTCGCGCTCGGCGGCTTGTCGAAATCGGTTGGGCTGCCCCAGGTGAAGCTCGGATGGATGGCGGTCGGCGGTCCCGATCGGCTCGTGGCCGAGGCGCTCGAGCGGCTGGAGCTCGTGTGCGACACCTACCTCGCGGTGTCGACGCCGGCACAGGGCGCGGTCGCCGGACTCCTCGAGCGTGGCGCGTCCGTCCGCGCGCAAATCGCGGCGCGGGTCGGCGCGAACTACCGTACGCTGCAGGCCATGACTGCCGGCGAGTCGAGCTGCCGCCCGCTGCAAAGCGCGGGCGGCTGGTACGCCGTCCTGCGGGTGCCGTCGCTCGAACCGGAAGAGGATCTCGCGCTGCGACTCCTGACCGACGGGGTGCTCGCCCATCCCGGATATTTCTTCGACTTTCCGCGAGAGTCCTACCTGGTCGTCAGCTTGCTTCCGCCTGAGGCGCTGTTCGCCGATGGCGTGTCGCGCGTGCTGCGGCATTTCGATGGCACGGTGGGCGTGACATGAGCTCCCCGACGGGCCGCCGCCGCGCGGGTCTGCTCCTGCCGTTGTTCTCCTGTCCCTCCAGCGCAAGCTGGGGGATCGGCGACATCGGCGACATCGAACCGTTCACCGCCTGGCTCGCCGGCGCCGGCCAGCGCATCCTGCAGCTGCTGCCGCTCAACGAGATGGCCCCGGGCCAGCAGTCGCCCTACTCGGCGATCAGCGCCATGGCGATCGATCCGATCTTCATCAGCGTGCCGCGGGTGGCGGAGTTCGCCGCGCTCGGTGGAGAAGACTCGCTGTCGCCTGACGATCGCGAGGCGCTGGCGGCCGTCCGGCGGTCGCCGCGCATCGAGCACCGCGACGTCCGCCCGCTCAAGCAGCGCGCGCTGCGCTCGGCATTCGAACGCTTTCTCGAGCGCGAGTGGCGCGGCGGCAGCGAACGCGGCCGCGCGTTTCAGTCCTACGTCAGCGAGCAGGCGTGGTGGCTCGAGGACTACAGCCTGTTTCGGGCTCTGCATCTGCGCGAAAACGAGCGGCCGTGGATGGAATGGTCCGAGGCGCTCCAGCGCCGCGATCCGCCGGCCATCGATCGCGCGCGCCGCGACCTCGCCGACCAGGTGCTGTTCCAGCAGTACCTCCAGTGGCTCGCCGGGTCGCAGTGGCAGCAGGCGCGGCAGCACACCCACGGCGTCGCCTTGTTCGGCGATCTGCCGTTCATGGTCGACAGCGACAGCGCCGACGTATGGGTGCGGCAGCATCAATTCCGTCTCGACATGTCGGTCGGCGCGCCCCCCGATGCCTTCAGCGCGAAAGGACAGGACTGGGGGATGCCCGTCTACCAGTGGAAGGCCCTCGCCGCCGAAGACTACCGCTGGCTGCGCGAGCGGGCGCGCCGCAGCGCGGACCTCTTCGACGGCTACCGCGTCGATCATCTCGTCGGCTTCTACCGGACCTACGGCCGCGTGAAGGGCGGCGGCGAAGGGTTCTTTACGCCGGCCGAGGTCGCGGCGCAGCGCGCGCTCGGCGAAACGGTGCTCGATCTGTTTCGCGGCGCCGGCGCGGAGATCATCGCGGAGGATCTCGGAACGGTGCCCGATTTCGTGCGCGCGTCGCTCGCGCGTCTGGGCATCCCGGGCTACCGCGTCTTTCGGTGGGAACGGTACTGGCATGACGAGGGACAGCCGTATCGCGATCCGACGGATTACCCCGCAGTGTCGGTTGCCGCCTCAGGGACGCACGATACCGAACCGGTCGCCACCTGGTGGGATGCGGCAACGGAAGCGGAGCGGCGGCAGGTGAGCGAACTACCGTCGATCCAGCGGCTGACGAAGGGAGCTGATCTCGCGCACCGATCGTTCGATCCGACGGTCCGCGACGTCCTGCTCGAAGTCCTGTACGCGTCGGTGTCCGAGACCCTCCTGCTGCCGCTGCAGGACGCGTTCGGCTGGCGCGACCGGATCAACGAGCCAGCCACGGTCAACGACCGGAACTGGACCTATCGGCTGCCGTGGCCGGTCGATCAGATGGATGAGATCCCCGAAGCGCGCGAGCGGAAAGAACAGCTGCGCGCTTGGTCTCTCAAATACGGCCGTCAGGGCTGAGGGTCTGACTACGGCTGGCTCGTTCCTCGCCCAGCCGGGGGCTGCGGCTTCGGCAGCGGCTTGCGCGGCAGCTTCTCATCGCGGTTCGCCGTATTCATCACGAACGTCGCGACGATGACCGCGTTGCGCATCATGTCGTTGGCCTGGATGCGCTCGTAGACATCCATGTTCGAGTGATGCGTGCGCGAGTTGTATTCGACTTCGTCCTGGATGAACTGGAAGCCCGGCAGGCCGACCGCGTCGTACGACAGATGATCCGTGCCGCCGGTGTTGCGGATCGTCAGCGTGGTCATGCCGAGATTCTTGAACGGCTCCATCCACTGCTGGAAGATCGGCGCGACCGCCTCGTTGCCCTGCAGGTAGACGCCGCGGATCAGGCCGGTGCCGTTGTCGACGTTGAAGTAGCCCGCCAGCTTCGCATGGTCCGGCTTGAGCACCATCGTCGCCGGGTCGCCGTAATGCGCCTTGATGTATTCCTTCGACCCGAGGAGCCCTTCTTCCTCGCCACCCCAGAGGCCGATGCGCACGGTGCGGCGCAGCTTGACGCCGCTGGTCCTGAGCAGGCGCATCGCTTCCATCATCACCGCCGACCCGGCGGCGTTGTCGGTCGCGCCGGTGCCGGTGTGCCATGAATCGAAATGGGCGCCGAGCATCACGACCTCGTCGGCCTTGTCGGTGCCCGGCAGGTCGGCGACGATGTTGAAGGAGTTGAGGTCGGCGTCAAAGAACTTGTTGTCCGCGTCGATCTGCAAGGTGACCGGGACTTTCTTCTCCAGCGTGCGCCAGATGCGTCCGTACTGCTCGACGGCGAGCACGATCTGCGCGGGCGACGGGGGATCCTTCGCGTCGCGCGAGCCGCCGCTCTGGACGAACAAGGTGCCGCCGTCGCCGCGGCTGATGTCGAGCACCGCCGCGACGCCTTCGTCGATCCAGAACTGGGTCTTCTTGCGGGTGAAGGTCTGATCGAATTGCCCGCGTCCGCCGCGGCCGCCACCGGCCGGCGGCTGCTTCGAGAGATCCGCAAGCTCGCTGTCGCTATAGCGGCTGCCCGGCGCCTCGAAATGGGCCGGCACCTCGCGCATCGCCGTGCCGAGGACGAACTTGCCGCGCAGCTTGCCGCGGAACGCGTCGAAATCCTTGTCCGTATTGATGACGGCGATGACCGCTTCGCCCGTCACCGGCCCGTTGGTGCCGGGCGTCCAGGCTTTCGGGTAGGCGATGAGCGGGTACGCGCGGGGGGTCAGGGCGTTGGCGGTGAAGCGCTGGTTTTGCCAGCCGCGGCCGAAAGGCCACGCTTCCGCATGTACGTTGGTCAGCCCCCAGTCCCTCATCGTCTTCATCGCCCAGTCGCCGGCTTCCTTCATGTTGGGCGAGCCGGTCAGTCGCGGGCCGTAGACGTCGGTGAGGTAGCTCTCGATCTCCATCACCTTGGAGCGCTGGAGCCCTTCGTCCTTGATGCGGTAGAGCGCATCCAGATCGAGCTTCTCCGTGACCGGCAATTGGGCGGAGAGCGGCAGGGCGATGAGCACGGCGATACCCGCGCCTAACGCGAACGTACGTCGAAATTGCATTGGAAAAGAAGCCTCCGTTCGCACTTTATCGAGTGTCCCATTTCCGGTCAACGGTCTCAGAGACGCCGTCTCAGAGGTTTGGACCGATAAGCGCATCCGCGTGCTACGATGCCGGCCTTTGCACGGTATCCAACGTCCAAGTCTCGCGGACCGGTCGGATCGGCCGATATAGCCAGTAGCTCAACAGTGCGCGTCATTCTTCCTTTCGTCATCGGGGCCAGCCTCGCGGCCTCGGCCTGCGACACCCGGACCAACGCGAGCGTGGCCCGGACGGACACGCTCGCCCCAGCCAAGGGCGACATCCTGCTCGCGCTCGAGACGACCGTCGTGAGCTCCCGCGTCCACGCCGGCGCGACCCTCGCGTCGGTGCTGCGCGCGCACGACGTCGCCGTCGCCGACGCCGCGGCCATCGTCGCGCAGGCGGCGGCGGTGTTCGACCTGAGGAAGGTGCGCGCCAACCAGCCGTACCGCCTCGAGACCACGAACACCGGCACCATCCGCGCCTTCGAGTACGAAATCGACGGCGACCGCTTCCTGCGGGTCGGCCGATCGCCGGACGAGGCGCTGGTCGCCAGGGTCCTGCCGATTCCCAAGACGCGCAGCCTCGAGGTGGTGACCGGAGCGATCGACCGCGACCACACCTCGCTGGTGGCGGCGCTGGACGCGGCCGGCGAGACGATCGACCTCACGCTCGCCCTCGCCGACATCTTCGGCGGCGACATCGACTTCACCACCGAACTGCAGCCGGGCGATCATTTCGAGCTCAGCGTCGAGAAACAGTTCCGCGACGACCATCAGTTCGCCGGCTACGGTCCCATCCTTGCCGCCGAGTTCATCAACGCGGGCCGCCACGTGCGCGCGACCCGCTTCACGCCGGACGGCGGGTCGCCGGGCTACTACGACGAGCACGGCCGATCGATGCGGCGATTCTTTCTCGCCTCGCCGCTCAAATTTCAGCCCGTGGTGACGTCCGGCTTCTCCCAGGCGCGGATGCATCCGGTCTTGCGCGAGGTGCGTGCGCACCTCGGCGTCGATTACCGGGCGCCCGCCGGCGCGCCGGTCGTGGCGGTCGCCGACGGCGTGGTCGTGTCCGCGGGCGCGAGCGGCGGCGCGGGACGTATGGTTCACCTGCGCCACGCCAACGGATTCGAGACCGAATACCTGCACCTGTCGGTCATCTCGGTGCGGACGGGCGCACGCGTGCGTCAGGGTGAACTGGTCGGCCGCGTCGGCTCCACCGGCCTGGCGACGGGAGCGCACCTCGACTATCGCTTGAAGAAGAACGGCGCGTTCGTCAACCCGATCACCGCGCATCGTGCGATGCCGCCAGCCGAGCCGATCCTTCCGGCTCAGATGGCCGCCTTCGAAACGGCTCGCGATCGCGCGATGGCGCCTCTGTCCCAGCCGGTCGCCGCTCGGGCGACCCCGACCCCAGCCGTACAATAGACGGTAACTCCTCGACTGATCCGCACCGCGCGCCTGACCCAACTCCACCGTCTGCACCTCGGCTGCACCAGCGGGCCCACGTCCACGACATGCTCTGACGCAAAATCGAACGCTATTGCGCAATAACTCCTGCGTCTTTAAAGACACAGCCATCTGCGATGGGACGCCTTCGTGGGCGGTCGACGGGTGCCGGCTGGCGCGCGTTTGGCAGTACGAACGTGACATGGCAATTTCGATAGCCGAGCTGACCGCGGCAGGAATCCAGTTTGAAGCGGATGAGGCGGTCGCCATCGCGCAGCAGTTGATTGAACGGCTCCGCGATCCTCACGCTGGCCACGACGTCGAGCCGCCGTACGGTCCGCCGTCAGCTGAGACGGTCTGCCTGAAAAGCGATGGCACCGTCGTGTGCCGCGGGTGCGGCACGACGCCGGCCGTTTCGGAAATCGGAATCTTTCTCCAGTCGCTTCTGCGCGGCGGTACGATGCGGGTGCCCGGCGGCTTGCGCTACACGATCGCTCGGGCCCTGCTCGATGTCGACGTTCCACCGTTCGACTCGCTCGCCGACTTCTCGCGCGATCTGGCGCGTCACGAGCACGGCGACCGCGCCGGGATCGTGCGGCGTCTGTTGGCGCGAGCCAGCTGTCCGCCGTTGGCGCTGGTGGTATCGGCGGCCGATCGACGCACCCGGCACGCGCCGGCCACCGATCTCCGGCGTGCGCTTCGCGAGGCCGACGCCCGCCTGTACGAGTATCAGCGTCTACGAAACCAGCAGGTGATGGAGATAAAGGCTCCACCCCGTGCACGGACCATGACGGCGACCGCGGCGTGTCTGGCCGCGGGGCTCGCCCTGATCGGGACCGGCGAGCTCATGCACCGTCGCACCGGGCCCGTCGCCGTGCCGACGCCCGCTCCGATCGCGGCGCAGTCCAGCGCACCGGATATCGCGGCGCGGACAACCGTACCGGATATCGCCGTGCAGTCCAGCGCGCCGGATCGACTGCCGCCGGCCGCACCGGAGGCCGGGGTCATAGCGGTCACTGACGCGCCGTCGATGTCGGCATCGGCCTCGCGCCCGGAGGTGCGTCGCATCGCCGTGAAACGGACCAAGCGCCCGACGCCGACGGCCAGCCGCCCGTCGTCGTCTCGTCCTGCGTCTCGCGGGGTGCTCGATCGTCTTCGCCTCGGGTGGCTGCGCAACGCATTCAGCCCGCGGTCATCGAGCCCGCGCTCATCGCTGTAGCCGCCTTCGCGCCTTCAGCGCTTCGGCGTGCCAGGGCCGCCTTCGTGCCTTCGGCGCTTCGGCGCCCAGTGCCCTTGTCGCGCATCGCGCTTGGGCGCGGCCTCGAAGCGGCGCGAAAGGCGGGTGCCATATAATTTGAGCGTCATGGCGACGCTTCATCCGTTCCGTGCGCTGCGTCCGGACGCAGCCAATGCTCCCCGCATCGCAGCCGTTCCCTACGACGTCGTCAGCACCGACGAGGCCCGCACGCTTGCCGACGGCAACCCATTGAGCTTTCTCCACGTGTCGCGCGCGGAGATCGACCTGCCGGCCGGCACCGATCCGTACGCGGACGCCGTGTATCAGAAGGCGGCCGACACCTTCGCCGCGCTGCGAACGAAGGCGCTGGTGGTCGAGGAGGACGCGAGCGTCTACTTCTACCGCCTTCAGATGGGCAGCCACGTGCAGACCGGTCTCGCGGCCTGCTTTTCGCTGGACGAGTACGACCGCGACATCATCAAGAAGCACGAGCGCACCCGGCGCGACAAGGAAGACGATCGCACCAGGCATATGCTGGCGCTCGGGGCGCAGACCGGTCCGGTGTTCCTCACGTATCGCGCCGCCGACGAGATCGACCGCGTCGCTGCGAAGGTGACGCAGGGCGAGCCGATCATCGACTTCACCGCCCCGGACGCCGTGCGCCATACGCTGTGGCGGGTCGGCGGCGCCGATCGGGACGCCCTGGTCGCCGCGATCGGCCGGGTTCCGGCGTTGTATATCGCGGACGGCCACCACCGGGCGGCCAGCGCCGCCCGGGCGCGCGCGGAGATGCGCGCGCGTGGACTGGCCGGCGTGTCGCTCGGCGACGCCGCCGACGCGTCGACGATGCTGGCGGTGGCGTTTCCGCACGACCAGGTGCAGATTCTGTCGTACAACCGCACGGTGAAGGATCTCGGCGGCCTGTCTCCTGACGCTTTCCTCGCGGCCGTGGGCGAGCGCTTCGACGTCGCGGC
>Ga0070665_100005892_pt1 | contig 12557 bp, 8 predicted proteins | sample KBSS13metaG_FD_65862 | JGI IMG/M metagenome (GOLD analysis project Ga0070665, IMG submission 65862) | Switchgrass rhizosphere microbial communities from Kellogg Biological Station, Michigan, USA - KBS S1-3 metaG | ecosystem: Host-associated > Plants > Roots > Rhizosphere > Soil ... | reverse complement strand
GTCCTCCCGGGCGGGATAGTCCGTCGAACATGATCGACACAGCCGACTCAGCGGTCTCCGCGCCGCTGCGTGTCGTGCTCGCAGAGGACTCCTACCTCGTACGGGAGGCGCTGGCACACCTCCTGGCAGACACGCCGGAGGTGGAGATCGTGGCGGTCTGCGAGGACGCCGACCAGCTCACGGCCGCCATCGAGTCCGAGGTCCCGGACGTCGTGCTGACCGACATCAGGATGCCGCCGTCGCTGGAGGACGAGGGCATCGTCGTCGCCAACCGCCTCCGCGAGACGCACCCCGGCATGGGCGTCGTGGTCGTCAGCCAGTACGCGACGCCGCAGTACGCGCTCGCGCTGCTCGAGCACGGCTCCGACGGGCGGGCCTACCTCCTCAAGGAGCGCCTCTCCGACCGCGCCCAGCTCGTCGCGGCGTTGCGCGCGGTGGCGGACGGCGGCTCCGTGGTCGACGCCAAGGTGGTCGAGAGCCTCATCGCCGCACGCGCCCGGCACGACGCCTCACCCGTCGCCGACCTGACCCCGCGCGAGCGGGAGATCCTCAGCGAGATCGCCCAGGGGAAGACGAACCAGGCGATCGCCGAGCAGCTCTTCCTCACCAAGCGGGCCGTCGAGAAGCACATCAACGCGATCTTCGTGAAGCTCGGGCTCACGAACGCCGAGGACTTCAGCCGGCGGGTGAAGGCCGCCCTGATCTACCTTGCGCAGGAGTCCGACGAGGACGTCACGGTGAGCTGACGCACCCGGCGGGCCTTCGTGCACGCCACCGGGGATGGGCAGGCCCACCCCCTTGCGACGGGGGTCGCCGAAGGCAGAGGGTCGGTACATCGCACCGACCGCCCTCCTCACACGCACAACCGCCGGCGTCGACGACCTGGGCGACCTCGTCGCCAGGCCCGGGCTCGTCGCCGCGCTCGACGCGGCGGGCGACGGCTGCGCCGTCGTCCTGTCCGCGCCTGCGGGCTACGGCAAGACCACGCTGCTGCGCGAGTGGGAGGCCGCCACGCGGCGCCCGTTCGCCTGGGTCGGGCTCGACGACCGCGACGACGACCCCGACCGGCTGCTCGCCCGCGTGGCGCGGGCGCTGCGCGCCGTCCGATCCGCCGAGCACGCCGTCCTCGTGCTCGACGACGTGCACGTGCTGCACAGCGCGGAGGCGCGCGTCGCCCTGGAACGGATCGCAGCGGATCTGCCGCGCACGACCGCGCTCGCGCTGGCCACGCGCGGCAGGTCGCCGTTGCCGCTGGCGCGGCTCCGGGCCCAGCACCGCCTCGTCGAGCTCGGCACGAGCCGGCTGGCGATGACCCGCAGTGAGACCGCCACCCTCGTCGACGGCCGACTGACCCAGGGCGGGATGGACGCCCTGCTGGCGCAGACCGAGGGCTGGCCCGCCGTGCTGTCCCTGGCGCTGCTCGCCCCGTCGCTCGACGATGCCGACCCGCTGCTGACCGAGTACGTCGAGGACCAGGTGCTGGCCGCGCTGTCCGACGAGGACCGCACCTTCCTGCGCCGCTCGTCGGTGCTCGACGTCCTGTCCGGCCCGGGGTGCGACGCGGTGCTGGGGCGGACGGGGTCCGGCGCCGTGCTGGCACGCCTCGCCCGCGCGGACGCTCCGCTCGTGCCGCTCGACCCCCGCGGCGAGCAGCTGCGAGCGCACCGCCTCCTCGCCGCGGTGCTGGGCCGCGAGCTCGAGCGCGTCGAGCCCGACCTGGCCGGCGAGCTGCACGGGCGCGCGAGCGCGTGGCTGCGCCGCGCCGGCGACGTCGACGGCGCCGTCCGTCACGCGGTGGCCGGCGGCGCGGTCGTGCACGCCGCGGCGCTCGTCTGGGCAACGGCGGCAACGGACGTGACACGCGGCGACGCGGCGACCGTCGAGCGCAACCTCGAGCGCTTCACCGAGCGCCAGATCCGCACCATCCCCGACCTCGCGCTCGCCGCCGCCAGCACGGAGCTGCTCGCCGGGCGCGGCGACCTCGCCGCCCACTGGCGCTCGGCCGCCGTGCGGGCCACGCCGTCCGACGCGACGCCCGCGGTCCTCGCCGGGCTCGCAGCCCTGCGCGCCGCACTGGGCTTCGAGGGCCTCGAGCGCGTGGTCGAGGACGCCGAGCTCGCGGCGGGGCTGCTCCCGCTCGACGGTCCGTGCGCCGCGCTGTGCAGCCTGGCCGAGGGCGCCGCACATCACCTCTTGGGCGACCGCGACCGGGCGCTGGCCGTGCTGACGAGCGGCGCGCGGCGCGCCGCCGTCACCGCCCCGGCGCTGCACGCGCTGTGTCTCGCGCAGCTCGGCGTACTCGCCCTCGAGCGCGGCGACCGCGACGAGGCGTCCGAGCTGGTGACCCGTGCGCGCGCGCAGCTCGAGCGCCATCGTCTCGATGACGCTCCGGCATGCGCGCTCGTGTTCGCCGCCTCCGCGGTCGTCCGGGCGCAGTCCGGGCGCGTCGACGACGCGCGCCGCGACCTCGCGCAGGCGACGCGCCTGCAGGCCGCGCTCGTCGACTTCGTGCCCTGGTACGAGGCCGAGGTCCGCATCCTCGGCGTCCAGGCCGCGTGGCGGCTGTGCGACGTCACCGACGCGCTCGCGCGGCTGCGCGGCGCGGAGCGCTTCGCCCGCCGGGCGCCCGAGGCCACGGTGCTGACGGCGTGGCTGTCGGAGGTGCGCGACCAGCTCGCCGCTGCGACGGCCCCGTCGGGCCTCCCGCCCGCGTCGCTGACGCCCGCGGAGCTGCGCATCCTGCGCTTCCTGCCGACGCACCTCTCGTTCCGCGAGATCGCGGAGCGCACCTACGTCTCGGCGAACACCGTCAAGTCGCAGGCCAACGCGGTCTACCGCAAGTTCGACGTCGGGTCGCGCTCGGAGGCCGTCACGCGGGCACGCGAGCTCGGCGTGCTCGACCCGACCTGAGCGGGGTCCTGCAGCGCCGAGCGCCAGCCGGTGAGCACGCCGTGCACGGCCTCGGCCCCGATGAGCGGCTCGGCGGGCGCCTGGAGCGCCGGGGGCACGAGGATGAAGGGCCGCGTCTGCGTCCCGCCCAGGCCGCCGTGGAAGCAGATGAGCTCCTCGAACGCGCAGCCCTCGTCCAGGGAGGGGTCGTAGAAGGAGCCGATCATGATGTCGGCGACGTGCGGGAAGCCGTCCGTGCGCCGCAGGTGCGACGCCGCCGTCGGCGAGAAGCGCGCGAGCGGGTCCTCGCCCTCGACGCGGTCGTCGCTCAGGTAGCGGGTGCCCTCCGGGCCGAGCACGACGGCGCCGTGCTCCTCCGAGCGCAGCAGCAGCCAGCCGATGTGGTCGTGCGTGCGCAGCGCCTCCAGCAGCCGGGGGTGACGCGCACCGATCTCCTCCATGGTCATCCGGTGGTCGGACTCCATGAGGTAGACGAGGCCCAGGTTGCCCGATCCCAGGACCACGACCGCGCGGTCGCCGACCTCGTTCTTCGCCGGCTTCTCCGCCGTGCGCCCCGTCGCCTCGCCCACCGCCTGGCCGACGCGCGCGGCCTGCTCGTCACCGCCGCCGACGGAGGCGACCCGACCGTCGCTGAGGGACCGCTCCACGAGCTCGTCCAGGCCGTAGCCGTGGCGCTGCTTGAACGTCGCGCCCTGCGTCTGCCCGTGGTCGGAGAGGACCACGATCTCGTAGGGGCGGGCCGCGTAGGGGCGGGCACGCTCGATGCGCCCGAACTGCTGGTCGAGCTTGCGCAGCGCCTCCATCGTGTCCGCCCGCTCCAGCCCGGAGTGGTGGGCGACCTCGTCGTAGCTGGAGAAGGTCGCGTACACGGCGGGGCGCCCGTGCATCATGTCGCCGAGCACGCCGAAGACGATGAGGTCGCGGACGAACACGCAGAGCGCCGCGCGTAGGAAGGGGTACCTGCCGCCGCGGTGCCCGCGCGGGCGCACGTCGCGTCGCGCGGCCCGGGTCGAGGCCGCGATCTCCAGGACGACCTCCCAGAAGAACAGCACGAGCGTGCGCGTGACGTTGAAGCCGTTGGCCAGGAACGCGCGGTAGCCCGGGTTCGCGCGCTTCTCGGCGTCGGTCCGGCTGACCGTGAGGATCGTCTCGTCCGCCTCGCCCGAGAGCAGGTTCCCGCGACTGGCCCCGCCGTCGCGCAGGAGGCCGATCCCGGTCGCACGGCGCGCCTCGATCTCCGCGCAGTCCGACGGCGACGAGCAGGTGACGATCCGCCCCGTCTCCTTCTCGACCCATCGGAACGCGGGGATGTCCTCGTTGGACCCGAGCAGGATCCCGGCCTGGCTGGCGCCGGTCTGCGAGGACAGGTCCGTCTCCCACTCGACGAGGCTGTAGCCGCCCTCGGCGACCCAGCGGGCCATGTTCGGGGCGCTGCCGTCGCGCATGGCGTCGCGGAGCACCGGGAGGCCGAGGCCGTCGATCTCCAGGTAGATGATGCCGGGGACGTCCGTGGCCGTCGCACCGCCGCCGCGCCTGGCGATCCGGCGGGTCACGCGCAGCGCGTACTCGTCGTCGTCGTTCGTGCCGACGATCATCTGCAGGACCATCCCGACCGCGGCGATGAGGATCGAGCCGAGCAGCGCCCAGCCGAACGAGTCGACCTGGATGTCGTCCGGCAGCACCTCGTGGGCGAGCACGAGCATGACCGCGTCGACGAGCAGCACGAGGATGAACCCGATCGCCAGCATGTAGGGCAGCCGCAGCGCGGCGATGATCGGCGGCAGGACGGCGTTGAGCAGCGCGATGACCAGGGCGACGAGGAACGCCGCGCCGGTCCCGGCCAGGCCCATTCCCGGGAGGATCCAGGCCACGAACCACACGGCCGCGGCGGACAGGATCCAGCCCACGATGACGCGACCTGGGCGCAGGCGCGGCTTGGCCGGCTGCCACCCGGATGTCGGTTCAGCGGTGCTCACCATGGCGCGCCACGCTACGTGTGGGCCCGGTCGCGTGCATCACTCTGTTCGGACGATCCGTCTCAGGCGATGCGCAGCTCGAGGGCGTCGTGGCGGATCTCGTGCTCGACGAGGTCGAACCCGCGATCCGCGACAAGCGCCTGCAGCGCGGCGGTGATGGGGCCCTTGGCGTCCTCGAAGCTCCCGACCGCCTCGATCTGCGTCGTCTCGACGAGGACGTGCCCGGCGAGGCTCCCGTCGCCCGCCATGACCTCGATCCACGTGAGCCGCGGGTCGTTGCGCTTCGCGTCCAGCGAGATGTCGCCCACGGTGAGCTGATCGGACATGTCGCGCACCCTACGCCCCGGCGGATCGCGTGGTTCGACGGGACTGGACCGGTCGAAGCCATCTCATCCCAAGCGAACGATGCACCGGGCGCAGGAGGGGGCGATACTCGGGTCCTCGCACGAACCAGAGGAGCAACCCGTGACCACGCCCCCGACCGCGGCGGCTTCACCCGGGATCACCGTCGGTCCCACCAGCGAGTTCAGCCTCTTCTTCCACGTGCGGCCCGGTCACGAGCCCCGGATCCGCGAGGCCGTCACCGGCCTGCAGAACAGCCCCGGGTACCGGCCCGGCGACTACGCGCTGCCGATCGCCACGATCCACGAGGCGAGGTTCGTGCTGTTCGACGACGACACCAGGCTGCTGTTCGCCACGAGCTTCGACGGGGCGTGGGACGCGTACATGGAGGACTTCGCGGCCAAGCCGCTGAAGCTGTTCGACGCGATCTTCCGGCACGTCGAGGGCTACGAGGGCCTGCCGGACCTCGCCGCCGTCAAGCGCTTCATCCTCAGCGCGCAGCAGTCCGCGTCCGGCTACTCCCGCAACTACGGCGGCACCGTCAAGGAGATCCGCAAGGCCCAGCGCGTCAACGACGCGTTCCAGCAGGTCCTCGATGCCCCGGCCGCCGAGGAAGCACTTCAGCACCCCGCGCTTGCGCCCCTGCTCGACGAAGCCGCGGACGCCTAGACCGGCGTGTCGCACCACATCTCCGGCCCGCGGGCGGTCGCCGAGCCGATCGCGGACATCACCGACCTCTACGCGTTCCCGAGCCCTGACCGGCCAGGACACCTCGTCCTCGTCCTCAACACGCTGCCGTTCGCGTCCCCGACGGCACGCTTCTCCGACGCTCTGCTCTACCGCTTCCGGATTCGTGCGCTGACCCGCAACGGCACGGGCGACGGGAGCCCGTTCAGCCCCACCGAGGACGACATCGTCATCGACTGCGTCTTCTCGACGCCCGAGCCGGAGGACGGTGGCGAGCAGCACTGCACGTGCACCCTGCCCAGCGGTGACACGGTGACCGTCCAGGTCGGCGCCGATCGCGCGACGGTGGGCAACGGGACGCGCCTCTTCGCGGGTCCGCGCTGGGATCCGTTCATCCTCGACGCGCCGGCCATGCTCAAGACGATCGCGACGGGAGAGCTGGCGTTCACCGACCCGGGCGCGATCTACCTCGACGGCAAGAACGTCCTCGGGCTCGTCGTCGAGCTCGACTGCCCGGGCGTGCTCGGAGACGCCGACCTCGTCGGCGTCGCCGCCGAGACGCTGACCCGCGGCAAGCTCAACGTCCGCCTCGAGAGCGCGGGACGACCAGAGGTCCCGAACATGATGCTCGGCCCGATGCAGTTCGACCGCGTCAACCGCGACCTCGAGATCCGCGACCTCTACAACATGGACGACGCCTTTCACCCGGCGCATCACTACGAGGGCGCCTACCGGGCGCGGCTGAACGCCAACCTCGCCTTCTGGGACGGGCTCGACGGCACGATCGACTGGCCGCTCGATTCGGGCGGCGCGCACCCACTGACCGAGCTCGTGCTCGCCGACTACCTCGTCGTCGACGTCACCAAGCCGTACGCCGAGAACGGGTCCTTCCTGGAGATCGAGCTCGCCGCCCGCACGGGCTGCGCGCACGAGACCTGCGGCGGCCGGGCGCTCAACGACGACGTCATGGACAAGCTGTTCACCCTCCTGATCAACGCCGGCCGGGGACCGGTCATCCGCGACGGCGTCGATCAGGCGACGCGGCCGGCGTCGCAGACGTTCCCGTACCTCGCGGCACCGAATCCCGACCCGCCGGAGTTGCCCACCTCATGACCGCCGCGACTCCGGACGCGCTCGAGCTGGACGACATCCAGAGCGGGGTGCTGCATCCGCGTCCGTCGCCCTACGCCGGCCGTCATCTGCTCCTGCGCATCGTCGACCGTGCCGACGGACGGGAACTGGTGCGGCGCCTTCACGGGATCGTGGACGCGGGCCGGCCGTCAGCCCGTCCGGCCGGGGGCGCCTGGCTGACCGTCGCGTTCACGTATCAGGGACTCAAGGCCCTGGGCGTGCCCGAGGCCTCCCTGGAGAGCTTCGCGCCCGAGTTCAAGCAGGGCATGGCGGCGCGGGCAGCGCTGCTCGGCGACGTCGGCGACAACAGCCCCACGAACTGGGAGCCGCCGCTCGGCGGCCCGGACGTTCACGTGGCACTGGCCGTCCTGTCGCCCGATGCCGCCGGGCTGGAGACGGTGGCCGAGCGGGCCCGCCGTGGCTACGCCGACCTGCGCGGTGTCGAGGTGATCTGGCGCCAGGACTGCTACCAACTGCCGAACGAGCGCACGTCGTTCGGGTTCAAGGACGGGATCGGCCAGCCCGCGGTCGAGGGCAGCGGCATCCCGGGCAGCAACCCGCACGAGCCGCCGATCAAGGCCGGTGAGTTCATCCTCGGCTATCCCGACGAGACCGGCAGCCTCCCGCCCATGCCGACGCCCGAGGTGCTGGGGCGCAACGGGACCTACGTGGTCTTCCGCAAGCTCCACACCCGCGTGGCCGCCTACCGGCAGTACCTGCGGGCCAAGGCGGCGACCCGCGCGGACGAGGCCCTGCTGGGTGCCAAGATGGTCGGCCGCTGGCCGAGCGGCGCGCCACTTGCGATCGCGCCCGAACGCGACGATCCCGCGCTCGGCGCGGACCCGGAGCGAAACAACGCGTTCTCCTACGGCGACGACCTGCGTGGCTTCAAGTGCCCGGCGGGCGCGCATGCGCGCAGGGCGAACCCACGCGACGCACTGGACGCCGAGCACCTCACGGACGTCCGCCTGCATCGCATGATCCGTCGCGGGACGAGCTACGGGCCGATGCTCCCGGACGGTGTGCTCGAGGACGACGGTGTCGACCGCGGGATCGTGTTCGTCTTCGTCGGCACGCACTTGGACCGCCAGTTCGAGTTCGTCAAGACGCAGTGGCTCAACGACGGCATCTTCATCGGTGCGCCCGCCGAGAAGGACCCGCTCGTCGGAGCGAACGACGGGACGGGAACCCTGACCATCCCGCGCCGGCCGATCAGACGCCGTCTGCAGGAGCTGCCGCCGTTCGTCGTGACGCGTGGCGGCGAGTACTGCTTCGCCCCCGGCCTGCGCGCGCTCCGCTGGCTCGCGGACCTCGACACGTGACCGAAGGAGACGCCCCCGTGGCCGCCAGCACGCCGCCGACCGACCGTTGGAAGAGCCTGGACTTCGGCCCCCCGGCCGGCGCGGGCGACGAGCCCGCCTCGCCGGTGCTCCTCGACTACTCCGCGGGCGAGCAGATCGCCGTGATCACGCTCAACCGGCCACACGCCGACAACGCGATCACGACCGAGACGGGCGCGCGCCTGACCGAGATCCTCGAGACCATCGCGGTCCGGCCGGCGGTCCGCGTCGTGATCATCACCGGCGCCGGCGACCGCGCGTTCTCGGTCGGCAGCGATCTGCGCCAGCGCAAGAACATGACCAAGGAAGGCTGGCTGGGCCAGCGGCAGGACTTCGACCGCACCCTCTACACGTTGCGCCAGCTGCGCAAGCCGATCTTCGCGGCGGTGAACGGCATCGCCTACGGGGGCGGCTGCGAGATCGCCCAGAGCACCGACTTCATCATCGCCTCCGACAACGCGACGTTCGGACAGCCCGAGGCGATGATCGGCCTGGCTGCGGGCGGCGGCTCGCCCGCCCTGCTGCCGCGCGTGCTGCCGCCGGGCAAGGCGCTGCAGATGCTCATGACGGGGGATCCGATCACCGCGGAGGAGGCCCACCGGCTCGGGATGGTCAACGAGCTCCACCGCCCGGGGGAGCTGATGAGCGCCGCGCACCGGATCGCCGAGAAGATCGCGAGCAACTCCCCCACAGCGGTGCAGGCGGTCAAGCGCGCCGTCCGGATGGGAGAGGGCCAGCCGATCGAGCAGTCGATCGCGATCATGATGGAGGCGCACTGGCGCTCCGCCGTCCATCCGGATCGCGTCGAAGGCATCGGCGCATTCAACGAGGATCGCGACCCGGTCTTCCGGGATCCCGATTACTGATCCCCCGGACGAGGAGGCGACGAGGCGACATGCCGATCCCAGGCGACCTGCAGCACGCGCGGGCGGCGCTCACGATGATCCAGCCCGAGCCGTTCAACGCCGAGGCGCCGCCCGAGGCGCTGCACGGCGAGGTCACGCCCACCGGCATGCACTACGTGCGCAGCAACTTCGCGCTGCCCGAGCACGACGGGCGGCTCATCGTCGGCGGATCGGTCGATCGCCCGCTCACCTTGACCCTCGACGACCTTCGTGCGATGCCGTCGGTCACCCGGCTCGTGACGCTCGAGTGCGCCGGCAACGGGCGGCTCGCCCAGACGCCGCTGCCGACCGGCGAGCCATGGGGCGACTACGCCGTCTCGACGGCCGAGTGGAAGGGCGCGCTGCTGCACGAGGTGCTCGAGCAGGCCGGCCCGAAGCCCGATGCCGTCGACGTGCGCTTCGAGGGGGCCGACCACGGCCCGTACTACGACTACGACGACCTGCGCTTCGTCCGCTCGCTCGACCTCCCGCAAGCGGCCGACCCGGCCGCGGAGATCCTGATCGCCTACGAGATGAACGGAGCGCCGCTCAGCGCCGATCACGGCGCACCGTTCCGGATCATCGCCCCCCACTGGTACGGGGTCGCGTCCGTGAAGTGGCTCACCCGGATCGACGTCATCGACCAGGACTTCGAGGGCGAGTTCCAGGTCGGCCACTACATGTACGAGTGGTCCGATCGCCCGCACGAGCCCGTCACGGTGATGCGGGTGCGCGCCCGGATCACCGACCCGGCGCCCGGTGCCGTCATCCCGGCCGGCACCTACACGGTGCGCGGGAAGGCCTGGTCGGGCACCGGACCCATCGCACGTGTGGACATCGCGCTGACCGGAGAGGGTGAGTGGCTGCCCGCCGACCTCCAGCCGCCGACCGGTCCGCACCACTGGCAGGATTGGTCATTCCGGTGGACGGCGGCCGCGCCGGGACGACACACGCTCCGCGCTCGAGCGACGGACGCCTCCGGCAATGTCCAGCCCGACACCCCGCCGTGGAACCGGCTGGGCTATGGCAACAACGCGATCGAGGTGCTCTACGTCGACGTGGTCGGGGGCGCGGCCACGCCGTGATCACGGTCGGAGCGAGACGGGCGGCCTCGCGGACCGGGGGATCGCACGGCCCGTGTCCTCAACGTCGCGCGCTGCGACCGACGCTGACCACGAAAGTGCCGGCGACACCGGCGAGCAGTCCCGGTGGAAGGAGCTCGGGGCGATCGCGGAGACGCGTGCAGTCCGAGCGTGATCGCCTCGCGCCATAGACTGTGACGCCCAGCCTCGGCGCCCGCGACCACGTACGTGCCCCCGGTCGGCGGCGGTCAGCCGACCTGGACGCCGAGGCTGCTCAGAGAGCCGAAGGAGTCCATCGTGGCCGGCCAGACAGCGGCAATCGACCTGCGGATCGAGCTCTTGGGCCGGTTCTCGGTCTCCGCCGCTGGACGCCCCGTCGACGAGGCTGCGTGGCGGCTGCGCAAGGCGCGCAGCCTCGTGAAGTTGCTGGCGCTGGCGGCCGATCATCGCTTGCACCGCGAACACGTCATGGAGGCCCTCTGGCCGGACCGCGAGGCGGCGGCTGCAGCCAACAACCTTCGCCAGGCCGTGTTCGTCGCACGCCGCGCGCTCGACTCGTGCGGAGTCGACGGCGGGGTCCGGCTCGTGCTGCAGCGGGAGGTGCTCAGGCTCACGGTCGAGGAGGTGGACGTCGAGGCGTTCGAGATCGCCGCGGCTGCGGCGCACGGAAGCGGCGACGTCGAGCGCCACCGGACAGCGATCGCCCTGTATCGGGGCGAGCTCCTGCCGGAGGATCGTTTCGACGAGTGGGCCGGCGGCCGCCGTCAGGCGTTGCGCGAGCGTCACCTCGGGCTGCTCGTCGACATCGCCGGTCTGCTCGAGCGCGACGGCGACCCAGCGGGCGCGGTCGCCGCGCTGCAGCAGGCACTGCTCGAGGAGCCCCTCCACGAAGAGGCACACCGTCGGCTGATGCGCCTCTATGTCACGACGGGGCGTCGCCAGCGTGCGCTCGCGCAGTACCACGTGCTGCGCACCTCGCTGCAGCGGGAGTTCGAGGACGAGCCCGACGACGAGACGCGACGCCTGTATCGCGACGTCCTGGCGGGCCGGCTGACCGAACGGGCGCAGCGCGACACCGCGGCCCCCGGCCGGCGGCTCGCAGCCGGCCGCCCACCGGGGAACCTGCCGCTGCAGCTCACGAGCTTCGTGGGCCGCGAGCGCGAGCTCGGGGAGCTCGTCGGGCTTCTGGAACGGACGCGACTGCTCACCCTCACGGGCCCCGGGGGCTGCGGCAAGACGCGGCTGGCGCTCGAGGCGAGCGCGCGGCTGCGGCGCCGGTTCCCGGACGGGGTGTGGCTGGTCGAACTGGCGGGTCTCGTCCACGCCGACCCCGAGCAGGTCGCACAGGCTGTCGCCTCCGTCCTCGGCGTGGAGAGCTACTCGGGGCGCCCGTTCGAGGACGCGCTCACGACGCACGTCGGCGATGGACGGCTGCTCGTCGTGCTCGATACGTGCGAGCACCTGATCGACGCCTGCGCGCACCTGACCGCGCCGCTGCTCGGCGCCTGCCCGGGGCTCGTGGTGCTCGCGACGAGCCGCGAGCCGCTGCACGTGCGGGGCGAAGTGGCGTGGCGGGTGCCGTCGCTCTCGCTGCCTGAGCGCACGGACGGCGCCGCAGTCGCCGAGCTCGAGCGCTCGGAGGCCGTGCGGCTGTTCTGCGATCGCGCCGCGAACGCCGCCTCCCCGTTCGCGCTCTCGGCTTCCAACGGCGCTGCGGTGGGCGAGCTGTGCCGTCGGTTGGACGGGATCCCCCTCGCGATCGAGCTGGCGGCGGCGCGGACCAGCGTGCTCACGCCTGGCCAGATCGCCGCGCGGCTCCACGACTCGCTGGCGGTGCTCGCGACGGCCGACCCGTCCGGGTTGACGCGCCAGGGGACGCTCACCGCGGCGATCGACTGGAGCCACAGTCTTCTCCAGCCCGACGAACGCATCCTCTTCCGGCGCCTCGGCGTGTTCGCGGGAGGCTGCTGGATCGAGTCGGTGGAGGAGATCTGCGCGGGGGACGACCTGGCGTCCGCCGACGTGCTCGACGTTCTGGGGCGGCTGGTCGACAAGTCGCTCGTGATCGTCGACGAGGAGGCGGGGCTGGCTCGGTACCGCCTGCTCGACACGGTGCGCAGCTACGCCCGCGACCGATTGGCGCGGGCGGGCGAGAGAGCGGCTATGGAGGCCAGGCACGGCCGCCACTTCGCGGCGCTCGCGGAG
>Ga0070665_100005891_pt1 | contig 12558 bp, 8 predicted proteins | sample KBSS13metaG_FD_65862 | JGI IMG/M metagenome (GOLD analysis project Ga0070665, IMG submission 65862) | Switchgrass rhizosphere microbial communities from Kellogg Biological Station, Michigan, USA - KBS S1-3 metaG | ecosystem: Host-associated > Plants > Roots > Rhizosphere > Soil ... | reverse complement strand
AGCAAGTACGCGGCGATCATGGACAAGATCGCGCAGACCAACGACCTGAGCGCCGACGACGAAAAAGCGCTCGCCGCGGCGATCGAGGATTTCAAGAAAACCGGATCGTTCTAAGCGACGGCCGAAAGTAAACCCTACTTTCAGCCGGGCAGCATCCCGAAAATCGCTGGTGTAGCCAGTCGATTTTCGGCGACAACGGCAGGGAAAGACAGCGATGGCGGGATCCAAGGAAATCCGGAACAAGATCAAGAGCGTGCAAAACACGCGCAAGATCACCAAGGCCATGGAGATGGTCGCCGCCTCGAAGATGAAGCGCGCGCAGGACCGGATGCGCGCCACGCGGCCCTACCTCGAGAAGGCCTTCAACATCGCGATGCACATCGCCAAGGCCAACACCGAGTACAAGCACCCGTTCCTCACGGCGCGCGCGGAAGTGAAGCGCGTCGGCGTCATCGTCGTCACCACCGACAAGGGCCTGTGCGGCGGCCTCAACACCAATGCGCTTCGTCTCGTCACCCAGCATTTCAAGGAATGGCGCGCGAAAGGCATCGAGGTCGACTACGTCGCCATCGGCAACAAGGGCATCGGCTTCCTGAACCGCCTCGGCGCGAACGTCGTCTCGAGCGCGGTGCAGCTGGGCGACCGGCCGCATCTCGACAAGCTCGTCGGCCCGATCAAGGTGCTAATCGACGAATATCTCGCCGGAAATATCGACGAGATCTACGTCGTGTTTACCAACTTCATCAACACGATGAAGCAGGAGCCGCGGCACGGTCGTATCGTGCCTATCCCGGATCGCTTCCGCACGGCGACCGGCGAAGTGCGCAAGGTCGACATCTCAGACGGTGCGTGGGACTACATCTACGAGCCCGACGCGCGCGAGCTTCTCGACGGGATGATGCGCCGCTACCTCGAGGCGATCGTCCTGCAGATGGTCAACGAGAATGCGGCGTCCGAGCAGTCGGCGCGCATGGTCGCGATGAAGGCGGCGTCCGACAACGCCGGCAAGATCATCCAGGAGCTGCAGCTCATCTATAACAAGACGCGGCAGGCGGCGATCACCAAGGAACTCTCCGAGATCGTCGGCGGCGCGGCCGCCGTCTAGCAACGAATCGAAACGCTGATCAGGAAATCACCATGAGCCACGGAACCATCGTTCAATGCATCGGCGCGGTCGTCGACGTCGAGTTTCCGCGCGAGTCGATGCCCAAGATCTATGACGCGCTGACGCTCGAGAACACCGGCGACGAGGGCGGCCTCGCGGAAAAGGGACTGACGCTCGAAGTCGAGCAGCAGTTGGGCGACGGCGTCGTCCGCTGCATCGCGCTCGGCAGCTCCGACGGCCTGCGCCGCGGCATGAAAGTCGCGGGCACGGGCAAGGGCATCGCCGTTCCGGTCGGACCCGCGACGCTCGGCCGCATCATGGACGTGCTGGGTCGGCCGATCGACGAGCAGGGCCCGATCAAGACTGACGAGCGTCGCGCGATTCACCAGCTCGCGCCGAAGTTCGACGAGCTGGCACCTTCCGTCGAGCTCCTGCCGACCGGCATCAAGGTGATCGACCTGATGTGCCCGTTCGCCAAGGGCGGCAAGATCGGCCTGTTTGGCGGCGCCGGCGTCGGCAAGACGGTGACCATGCTGGAGCTGATCAACAACATCGCCAAGTCCTACGGTGGCGTGTCGGTGTTCGCCGGCGTGGGGGAGCGTACACGCGAAGGTAACGATTTCTATCACGAGATGGCGGAAGCCGGCGTGATCAAAATGGACAACCTCGCCGAATCCAAGGTGGCGATGGTGTTCGGGCAGATGAACGAGCCGCCGGGCAACCGCCTGCGTGTCGCGCTGACCGGCCTCACGATGGCCGAGCGCTTCCGCGACGAAGGCAAGGACATCCTGTTCTTCGTCGACAACATCTATCGCTACACGCTTGCCGGCACGGAAGTGTCCGCGCTGCTCGGCCGGATGCCGTCGGCGGTGGGCTACCAGCCGACGCTGGCCGAGGAAATGGGCCGCCTGCAGGAGCGCATCACGTCGACGAAAACCGGCTCGATCACATCGATCCAGGCCGTGTATGTGCCGGCCGATGACCTGACTGACCCGTCGCCGGCCACCACTTTCGGTCACCTCGACGCGACCGTCGTGCTGTCGCGCGACATCGCAGCGCTTGGCATCTATCCGGCCGTGGATCCGCTCGATTCGACCAGCCGCCAGCTGGACCCGCAAGTCGTCGGCGAAGAGCATTACAAGGTCGCGCGCGGCGTGCAATCGACATTGCAGCGCTATAAGGAACTCCGCGACATCATCGCGATCCTCGGCATGGACGAGCTGTCGCCGGAAGACAAGCTCGCGGTCGCGCGGGCGCGCAAGATCCAGCGCTTCCTGTCGCAACCATTCAGCGTCGCCGAGGTGTTCACCGGAACACCGGGCAAGTTGCTGCCGCTCAAGGACACGATCAAGGGCTTCTCGATGATCGTCAACGGCGAGTGCGACGCGCTGCCGGAGCAGGCGTTCTACATGGTGGGTACGATCGAGGAAGCGTACGAGAAGGCAAAGACGCTGCAATAATGGCCAATACCATTCACGTCGACGTCGTCAGCGCCGAAGAGCAGATCTACTCCGGCGAGGCCGAGTTCGTAGTGCTTCCCGGCATCATGGGGGAGCTTGGCATCTATCCGCGCCACACGCCGCTCTTCACGCAGATCAAGCCGGGGGCCGTGCGCATCAAGCTGCCCGACGTGGCGCAGGAGGAGTTGGTCTTCGTCCAGGGTGGGTTCCTCGAAGTGCAGCCGCATCTCGTGACCGTGCTCGCCGACACCGCGATTCGCGCGAAGGACCTGGACGAAAAGTCCGCGCTCGAAGCCAAGTCCGCCGCGGAGGAAGCGATGCGCAACAAATCCTCCAAGGAGGAGATCGCCACGGCGGAAGCCGAGCTCTCCATCGCGATCGCACAGCTCGAGGCGATCCGCAAGCTCAGGAATCGCTACTAAGCGTTTCCGTACTGCATGCCCCGATTTCCGGGGCACTGTTGCGTGGGCGCCCGTCCACGCGCATGGGCAGGTTCCGAAGTTGCGCGCCGCGTCCGCCGCCCAGGCGGGGGCTGGTACGATGTTGCATTGCAACAATTCGGCCGAACCCATCATGCCTGACATCAACAAGACGATCGATCGTTCGATGAACATTTCGCGGTCGATTGCGAGCGTGCTCGACCGCCGCCTCAAGGACGCCGGCAGGGCGTACGCAGGGCGCGTCCGCAAAGCGCAGAACGACCTGTTCAGCTCCACGCCGCGGGACACCGATCCGCGCCGCGTCGGGCAGGATTTGTTCGCTTACCAGATCGACTTCGCGCAGCGGGCCATCCTGTTCTGGGACACGCTTCGCCAGCGCGGCAACAACTGGATCGCCCACGAGCAGGCCGGCAAGCCGCCGCTCCTCGCGTACAAATACGAAGTACTGGCCGATGCGCGCAATTTCGAGCGGCCGGTCGGCTATGCGCTCGTCCGCATCGTGCCGCCCAGGGACGTCGCGATCGACGATACGCTGCGGCCGTTCATCATCATCGACCCTCGCGCGGGGCACGGTCCGGGGATCGGCGGCTTCAAGGAGGACTCGGAAGTCGGCGTTGCACTGAAAGCCGGCCACCCGGTGTACTTCGTCATCTTCTATCCGGACCCGGCGCCCACGCAGACGCTCGCCGACGTGACCGACGCCGAGGCCGAATTCGTGCGGATCGTCGCCGAGCGGCATCCGCAAAGCGCGAAGCCGGTGCTGGTCGGCAACTGCCAGGGTGGATGGGCGGTGATGATGCTGGCGGCAGCGCGCCCCGACATGACCGGACCGCTGGTGATCAACGGCGCGCCGATGTCCTACTGGGCCGGCAACGACGGCGACAATCCGATGCGCTATGCCGGGGGCCTGCTGGGCGGCACGTGGCTGTCGCTGTTCGCGAGCGACCTGGGAGGCGGCAAGTTCGACGGTGCGCATCTCGTCCAGAATTTCGAGAACCTGAATCCCGCGAACACGTTTTTCGACAAGTACTATCAATTGTTCGACAACGTCGACACCGAGCCTGAGCGCTTCCTGGAGTTCGAGCGGTGGTGGGGCGGCTTCTACCTGATGAACGAGGAGGAGATCCGCTGGATCGTCAACAACCTCTTCGTCGGCAACAAGCTGTCGCAGGGAGAGGCGCGCCTCGGACCGGGGCGCTACTTCGACCTCAAGTCCATCAAACAGCCGATCATCATGTTCGCCTCGATGGGCGACAACATCACGCCGCCGCAACAGGCGTTCAACTGGATCGCCGATCTCTATTCGAGCACCGAGGAGATCAAGGCGAACGGACAGACGATCGTGGGCCTGATCCACGAGGACATCGGCCACCTCGGGATCTTCGTCTCCGGCAAGGTCGCGAAAAAGGAGCACACCCAGATCATCGAGGTGCTGAAGTACATCCAGCAGCTGCCTCCCGGCCTCTACGGGATGGAGATTCACGAGATCCAGAAGGCCGACGGCGGGATCGAGTACGACGTGACGCTGCACGAGCGGCGGCTGGAGGATCTGAAGAAGCTGCAGAAATTCGATCGGGTCGACGAGAAGCCCTTCGAAGCCGTCGCCGCGCTGTCGGAGCTCACCGAGCGCGCGTACGAATTGCTGGTGCGGCCGGCCGTGCGCGAAGCGACGCCCGAATGGGCGGCGAAGCTGCTGCGCGAATGGCATCCGCTGCGTGTTCAGCGATGGATGTTCTCGGACCGCAATCCGTGGCTCGCCGCACTGCCGTTCGCGGCGGATTACGCGCGAGCGTATCGTCGTCCGCGCGCGGACTCGAACACGTATCGCAAGTTCGAGCAGCTCGGCGCGCAATATGCGAGCGCGGCGCTCGACCTCTATCGCGACTTCCGCGACGCCGGCTACGAGGCGGCGTTCTATCAGGTGTACGGCAACCTGTGGTCGCTGCAGATGGCCGATCAGCGCGCCGACATCCGCAGGCAAATCCGCTTCGACCCGCGCTCGGTGCCGGCGGTGCGCCAGGTGCTCGACGAGATCGACCACGGCGGGTTGCCTGAAGCCGTGGTCCGCGCCGGCATGCTGATCGTGAAGGCGGGCGGCGGCAAGCGTCGCCTCGCGCAGATGGAGCATGCACGCGACCTGGTGGCGCCCACCGGCATCCTGCGCGGCGTGAGCGAGGACGACCTGCGTCGACTGCTGCACGAAGAGACGATCGTGGTCGAGTTCGAGCCCGCGGAGGCGAAGCGCTCGCTGCCGCGGCTGGTCCACACCCTCGCGGACCGCCGCAAGATGCACACGCTGTTCGACACGCTGGAGGATGGCGCGCTGGTCGACGAGCGCCAGCGGGCGCTGATCGCGGAGTTGCGCCGGCTGCTGCCGTTGACGACGACGCCGCCGCCGCGTCTTCGGCCCCCGAGCGGTGCGCCGGTGCGACGCCAGGGTCGCGGCAAGCGAACCGCGGCACGCGTTTGACGAGCTGCATCACTGCACGTTCGACGAAAACGACCGGCGAGAACGCGGCGCCGACCCGTGTGTCTGTCTATGGGATACCGACGGACGAGGAACTGATGCTTGCACGCCACGCGCGCGACGCGATCGCGGCTCTGGCGTAGCATATTCGGGTGAACGACGCTTATCGCATCGAGAAGGACGCCCTGGGCGAAGTCCGCGTTCCCGCGGATCACCTGTGGGGCGCCCAAACGCAGCGCTCGATCGACAATTTCCCGATCGGCGTCGATAGGTTCAAATGGGGCCGCCCCGTCATCCGCGCATTCGGTGTGCTGAAGAAATGCGCCGCGCGCGCCAACGCGGAGCTGGGCGAGCTGTCGCCGGAGATCGCGGAGCTGATCGCGCGTGCCGCCCAGGAAGTGATCGACGGCGGACTCGACAGCGAATTTCCGCTCGTCGTGTTCCAGACGGGATCGGGCACGCAGTCCAACATGAACGCGAACGAAGTGATTGCCAACCGTGCGATCCAGCTCGCGGGTGGGACGGTCGGTTCGAAAAAGCCCGTTCATCCGAACGACCACGTCAACCGCGGCCAATCGTCGAACGACACGTTTCCGGCGGTCATGCACATGGCGACGCTCGACATGCTCGACGCGCGGTTGCTCCCGGCGCTCGGCGGGCTTCGCGAGACTCTCGACCGCAAGGCGCACGAATTCGCCGCCGTCGTGATGATCGGCCGCACGCACCTGATGGACGCGACGCCCGTGACGCTGGGGCAGGTGATGTCGGGCTGGGTGGCGCAACTGGACGACGCCCGCGCGGCGATCGAGTACGCTCGGCTGGGGCTGATGCCGCTGGCGTTGGGCGGCACTGCGGTCGGCACTGGCCTGAACGCGCACGAGCGCTTCGGCGAGGTGGTGGCGGCCGCGATCGCGCGGGAGACTGGAAAGCCGTTCGTCTCCGCGCCGAACAAGTTCGCCGCGCTGTCGGCGCACGACGCCATCGTGAATGCAAGCGCGGCGGTGCGCACGCTCGCCGTCGCCGCGATGAAGATCGCCAACGATGTCCGCTGGCACGCGAGCGGTCCGCGCGCGGGCCTGGGCGAGATCGCGATCCCCGACAACGAGCCCGGTTCCTCGATCATGCCGGGGAAGGTGAATCCGACCCAGTCCGAGGCGCTGACGATGGTCGTCACGCGCGTGTTCGGCAACGATGCGACGGTCGCTTTTGCGGGATCGCAAGGCAACTTCCAGCTCAACGTCTACAAGCCGGTGATGCTGCACGGCACGCTCGAATCCATCGAACTCCTGGCCGATGCACTCGCGTCGTTCGACCTTCGGTGCGCCCGCGGCATCGAACCCATTGCGACCAACCTGCGGCAGAACGTCGAGCGCTCGCTGATGCTCGTCACCGCGCTCAACCCGCACATCGGCTACGAGAGCGCGGCCAAGATCGCGCTCGCCGCGCATCGGGATCATCTCTCCCTGCGCGAAGCTGCGCTCAAGCTCGGCCTCGTCAGCGCCGAGGATTTCGATCGGTGGGTGGACGCTGCGGCGATGACGCGTCCGGGCTGAGGCTTCTCCGGGCGCAGACCTCCAAAAGAACGGGCCTTCGAAAAGGCCCGTTTTGATGTCGATAGTGCTTCTCCGGCGAATCGGTCACGCCGTCATCAGAAGAATTGCCACGTGCCGGCAAGCGGCTGCTGCTCGATGCCGGGTTTCGTCCAGTCGCAGACGCCGGCCGGGAACGCATTCTGCAGTCGCGACACCTGCGTCGGCGTCAGCGTGCCGGGGTACTCGGCCAGGTTGATGGCCCTGAGCTGGCACTTGATGATGTCGCTCGCGACGTTCGCCCCCGCCACCTCCCGCGGCGCCGGCGCGGAAGGATAGAGCTGCTCGCACTGGAGCGACGGATCGCGCGTCTGCTTTTCGGCGATGAACGTCGGCGTGGCCGAGCGCGTGTTGCAGCCTTCGAGCAGGTCGGCCGGCTTGTTGCGAACCACCTTCGCGTGGGTGCTGATGTTCGCGTCGTCCGCCTGGATGTTCGCGATCCAGCGGTCCATTTTGCGAATCGCCGATTGCAGGAGCGGACTAGCCGAGCTGTAGAGCCCGTAGAACTCCATGTCCTCGACCAGCATCACCTGGTTGTCCGCGTCGCCGTTCGCTTTCCTGAGCCGCTCGCGCATCGAGAACGAGTGATAGCGCAAGTGGATGTTGCCGATTGGATCGTTGTCCGCGTAGCCGCGATAGTCGATGATCGGCACGTCGCGCAAGCCGCCGCCGCCGCTGGTAAGGCGTCCACTGCGATAGGCGGCGCGCATCGCGGGAACGTCGCCCACCGAGCGCGCCACGCGGAAATTGCCGTCGAAATCGTAGCCGCCGACCTTCTCGTTCAGGTCGAGAAACTGGTCAGCCGAGATCTTGCCCGCCTGCAGCGCCGTCAGCCCGTACTGGATACCGACGTTGTCGAGCGGACGGAGCGCGAAGTGCGTCGCGGGATCGCGACCGAAGACATTGACCGCGTGATCGTAGACGTCGCAGCGCGCGCCTCCAGGATTGGTGGCCGGGTTGTAGCGAAGCGCGACCGGAAGCACGCTGGGGCAGAAGGCCGTCGGCGAGATGCGCAGCGCGCCGTCGTACACCGTCGACGTCGTCATGGTCACGAGACCCAGGAATCCCACCACCGACCGCTTCTGTTCGTCGGTCCAGAGCATCGAAGCCTTGGTGTTGAAATAGTTCGCGACGAGACGTGCGTCGGTGATCGAGTGCACGGTCGCGAAATTCACTTCCGGGAAACTGCAGCCGGGAATGATGCCGTCCAGCAGTCCCGGGTAATTGTCGGCCGCCTGATGCTGCTGATAGGACCCGCCGGAGCAGCCGAAGCCGATCGTGTAGGTCGGGACGCCGTAGGTCTCGATGAAGCGCTCCTTGGTCATCATGAGCGTCTCGGACGTCAGGAGATCGCTGCAGTTATTGCCGAAGACGTTTAGCGTCGACGATGCCATCGCGTAGCCCATGCCCAGGATGACGGTGTCGGTCACGCCGCCGGTGGACGAGCCCTGTCGATACCACCCGCCGGTGCAGCCGCCGCCGAACTGATAGACCAGCCGGCCGTTCCAGCTGCCCGACTGCAGGAAGAGACCGGGCGTGGGCTCCTTCTTCGGGTCGACCAGCATCGCGGTCTGGTAGATGCCGCGGTTGATGGTCCCGGTTTCCATCCGGATGATGAACGGGACCGTTTTGCCCTGGTTGGTGGTCGTCGTCGCGAGGTCGGCCGGATAGTTGCTGGTGTCGGTGAGCCGCCGCCAGCTGTTGGCGGTGCTGCGATAGAAGTAGTCGACCCGCGTCGCAATCGAGCAGTCCGCGTCGAGCGGGGCGCCCAGTGTCCGCGTGCCATCGGGGAACGCAAACGCCGTGGTCTCGCAGATGAACGGTGCTTCGTGCGGCCCCGAGAACACCGGGCCGGTGATGGGGTAGTTCGTGATCGCGAGCGACGCCGTCGGCCGTCCGTTGCCATTGCCGTTCGAGTCGACCGAGATCTCGTTCGCGCCCAGCCGCAGCCCGGTGACCAGACCGGTGTAGGTGCGGGAATCATCGTCCCAATGCAGGGTCGAGGTGACGTCCGCGCCATTGGCAAGGATCTTCGCCTTCTTGGGCGGCACGTTTTGCGGAACGTAGACCTCGATCAGCACGTCGCCGCCGGTGACGGTGTCCGGACGTGTGGACAGGGTGCGGATCTCGAAATCGTGCGTGGCTTTCGCCATCGCGGCGGAGGCCGCGACTAGGGCAGCGGTGGCGGCAATCCCAAGGATCGTGCGACACCACGGACACGCCGAAGCGCGTCGGGCAGCGTTGGTCATGGCAACTTCCTCCGTAGGCAGCGGTGCGAGACGCTTTTTTGGGAATGCGGGCGATGGACAGGACGCCCCATGCTCGCACGGGGAGTCTACGCGCGTGCTGCGGCTGAAGCCGTCAGCGTGTGTCCTACAAATGCCTCCCCCACGACGCGCCTCGATTGCTAGGCCGCGGGGCGCGCGTGGCGATCCGCAGGCAGTTGCTGCTCCGCGAGCGTCACCCAGTAGCTCGCGCCGATAGCGAGCACATCGTCGTTGAAGTCGTAGCGCGGATTGTGGATGTTTGCGGTGTCGGGACCGTTGCCGGCGCCCAGCCAGACATAACAGCCAGGGCGCGCCTGCAGCATGAACGCGAAATCCTCGCTGCCCATCTCAGGGGTGGGATCGGTGTCGACGTTCGGCACGCCGACGACGGCCGATGCTGCGGCGATCGCATGTCGCGTCTCGGTGCCGCTGTTGACGGTCGCGGGATAGCGACGCTCGTAGCGCACCGTCGCCGTCATCTCGAACATGGCCGCGATGCCCTCGACGATGGTATGCATCCGCTGCTCGATCAGGTCCTGCACGGCGCGGTCGAACGTCCGCACCGTGCCGCGCAGCACGACCTGCTCGGGGATGACGTTCCAGGTGTCGCCGCCGTGGACCTGCGTCACGCTCACCACCCCGGCCGCGAGCGGATGCAGGTTGCGCGAGACGATCGTCTGCAGTGCATGGATCGCGTGGGCGGCGAAGAGCATCGGGTCCTTGCCCTGGTACGGCATGGCGGCATGCGCACCCTTGCCGGTCGCGACGATCTCGAAGATATCGTAGGCGCCCATGAGCGCCCCTTCACGCATCGCGAACGTGCCTGCCGGCAGCCGCGGCCAGTTGTGCATGCCGTAGACGGCTCGCAGCGGAAAGCGCTCGAAGAGGCCTTCCTCGACCATGACGCGGCCGCCGCCTTCGTTCTCTTCCGCCGGCTGGAAAATGAAGTACGCCGTGCCGTCGAATCTCCGCCGCGCACTCATGGCCTTCGCCGCGCCCAGCAGCATCGTGGTGTGGCCGTCGTGTCCGCAGGCGTGCATGCGCCCCGGATGCCTCGACGCGTGGGCTGCGTCCGACTGCTCGTGGATCGGCAATGCGTCCAGGTCGGCACGCATGCCGATCGCATCGTTCGAGCCGCCGCATCGCAGCACGCCCACCACGCCGGTCTTGGCAAGGCCGGTGTGGACTTCGAGGCCGAACGCGCGGAGCTTGTCGGCCACGAATGCGCTGGTCGCCGTTTCCTCGAAGGCCGTTTCGGGATGCGCGTGCAGGTGGTGGCGCCAGCCGCGCATTTCGGTGTCGAGCGCGGCGATTTCGGGGACGATGTTCATGAGCCTCTTCTCGGGCAGGCCGGGGGATTCGATCCTAACCCATCCGGTAGAATCCGGCCCTTCGCCATGAACGACGGTACCTACGATCTGCTGGTGATCGGCGGCGGCATCAACGGCGCCGGCATCGCGCGTGACGCCGCGGGCCGCGGGCTGTCGGTGCTCCTCGTCGAGCGCGACGACCTGGCCTCGCACACGTCTTCGTGGAGCACCAAGCTGATCCATGGCGGCCTGCGCTATCTCGAGCATTACGAGTTCAGGCTGGTCGGCGAAGCCCTGGCGGAGCGCGAGGTGTTGTTGCGCGCCGCGCCGCACATCATCGAGCCGCTTTCGTTCGTGCTGCCGCACGAGCCGCATCTGCGTCCGGCGTGGATGATCCGCGCCGGGCTCTTTCTCTACGACCGTCTCGGCGGTCGGATGACGCTGCCGAAATCGTTCGGCGTGACGCTCGACGACAGTCGCTGGGGCGCCGGACTGAAGCCGCGTTTTCACCGCGGCTTCGTGTACGCCGACGCCCGCGTGGACGATGCACGGCTGGTGGTTGCCAATGCGCGCGATGCCAAGGCGCGCGGTGCGCGCATCCTCGTGCGCACGCGACTCGAGCGCGCGACTCGTGTCGAGGGTCTTTGGCGCGCGACGTTGCGAACACACGGCGGAGCGACGGAGGAGGTGGCGGCACGCGCGCTCGTCAACGCGGGCGGACCGTGGGTCAAGGACGTGCTCGACAGCGTCATCGCCGAACCGTCGCGCGCGAACGTGCGGCACGTCAAGGGCAGCCATATCGTGGTGCCGCGCGTGCACGAAGAGGACCACGCCTACATTCTGCAGAACGCGGACAACCGGATCGTCTTCGTCATCCCGTACCAGGAACGCTACTCGCTCATCGGCACGACCGACGTTTCGGTGGACGCATACGAGCAACCGGCGATCACCGACCAGGAGCGCGACTACCTGCTCGACCTCGTGAACGGCTATCTCGCGCGGCCGCTTGCGCCGTCCGATATCGTGTGGACCTACAGCGGGGTGCGGCCGCTCTACGACGACGGATCGTCCAATCCGTCGGAAGTGACGCGCGATTACGTGCTCAGGGTCGATGCACTGCCCGGCACGGCCGATACGGCCCGTGCGCCCGTGCTGTCAATATTCGGCGGCAAGATCACCACCTACCGCAAGCTGGCCGAACATGCGCTCGCCGATCTGGCGCCGTTCTTTCCCGGAATGAAACCGAAGTGGACGCACGATGCGACGCTCCCCGGCGGCGACCTCCCGGGCGGGGACCGTGCGGCGTGGATCATGGAGCTCGGCGTTCGCTATCCGGAGCTCCGTCCTGCACTGTTGCGCGCGCTGGCGCATCGCCATGGCACCGAGGCACTCGCCGTCCTGGGCAACGCCCGGACCATGAGCGATCTGGGCGAGGATTTTGGCGCAGAGCTCACCGGGCGCGAGGTCGACTACCTGGTCGCAAACGAATGGGCATGCACCGGAGACGACGTGTTGTGGCGACGGACCAAATCCGGGCTCTCGATGACGAGCGAAGAGCGCGAGCGGGTATCGGCCTATCTCGCTCGCGCGTCGTTGCTCGTGCCCGATCTCCGGCCGTGACGGTGTCCCGTCCGGCACCGCTCGCCTCGATGCCGGACACGATCCGGCGCGCGATTCGATTCGTGCTGACCGACATCGACGACACGCTCACCACGGACGGAAAGCTGACCGGCAATGCCTACGCCGCACTCGAGCGCCTGCGCGCGGCGGGTCGAATCGTCGTGCCCGTGACAGGACGCCCCGCGGGGTGGTGCGATCACATCGCGCGCATGTGGCCGGTCGATGCGGTCGTCGGCGAGAACGGCGCGTTCTACATGCGGCACGACGACACGCGGCGCACGCTCGTGCGGCGCTTCGTTG
>Ga0070665_100005890_pt1 | contig 12559 bp, 7 predicted proteins | sample KBSS13metaG_FD_65862 | JGI IMG/M metagenome (GOLD analysis project Ga0070665, IMG submission 65862) | Switchgrass rhizosphere microbial communities from Kellogg Biological Station, Michigan, USA - KBS S1-3 metaG | ecosystem: Host-associated > Plants > Roots > Rhizosphere > Soil ... | reverse complement strand
CCGATCATGATGACCACGATGGCGGCGCTGCTCGGCGCGCTGCCGATCGCACTGGGACTGGGGGCCGGCGGTGAGGCTCGCCGTCCGCTGGGCCTCGCGGTAGTCGGCGGCCTGCTCGTATCGCAGCTCATCACCCTCTATCTGACGCCCGTGGTCTACACCTACATGGCGAAGCTCGCGCCCGCACGACGGTTCCCGGCCAGCGTCGCCGCACCTCAAGCCCTACCGCAGATGTAGCGCGGCCGACTGCAGTTCGCAGCGACGGTCGAGCTGCGCTGATCGATTTCGCGAATCGACGGCGGCTCTTACAACAAGTGTAAAAGGGTTTGCGCGACGTCTTCGAATCGGGCGGATTCGGCAGTGCCATGCGCGGCAGACGTCTTGCGGAACCAGCGGCATTCAACTCTGGAGGACTTCAATGCCAGACTGCGCCGCCGCACTCGATCATCGAACGTCGCTGACCCGACGCGAGTTCACGCTCGAGGCTGCCCTTGCAATACTGTCGGGCTGCGTCATCACGATTAGCGACATGGCCTGCGGCAGCACCGCCGCGCCCACCAGCGTCGCGCCGCCGGCCGACGTGAACGGGAACATCGCTGCCAATCACGGACACAACGCCGTGATCACTGGCGTACAGATCACCGCCGGTACGGCCATCGTCGCGCTGGATATCCGTGGCACGGCCAGCCACACACACACGTTGTCGATCTCGCAAGCCGATCTGACATCACTCAAGAACAAGCAGCCGATCACTACCGTCTCGACGACCGACAGCGGCCACTCGCACGGCGTCACCTTCACGCCGGTCTAGCGTGCTGACACGCCAATGTGGTGCAGACCGTAGGTCCGCCGCTTCCGGGCAGGCCTGAAGGCCTGCACTACTCGGGGTCAGCGCTCGGCCGCGGCCCGGCGCACCGCGCGCAGGCCCACCGTGCCGGTGCCGAGCGGCAGCCCGCTTTTCTGATGAGCGGCCGGTTACCGGGTAGGCTAGGCTTCCCACCGTGAATCCCAACGCCGTCCACCCCATCATCTACGTTCGTGGCTACGCAATGACGCAGGGCGAGATCGACGACACCGTCGCCGATCCGTACATGGGCTTCAACATCGGCTCGTGCAAGGTCCGGCAGATGTGGGACGGCAAGGTCCGCAAATACTTCTTCGAATCGCCGATGGTGCGGTTGCTGAAGCAGTTCGGGTACCGCGACGTCTACGAAGAAGGCGCTGATCGCGTCGTCGGCGGGCCTGAGGTCGACGCTCAGCGCGCGAGGGTGCCATACAAGAGCGTCGTCATCTATCGGTACTACGAGCCGTCCTCGGAGGATCTGGGCACCGGGGAGACGCCGAACATGGAACGGTTTGCGGCGGGGCTCGGGGCGCTGATTCTCAGCCTGCGCCGCCGCATGTATCCGGACGGCGCCGCCACCGTGCTCAGCGAGGACGAGAAGGCGTTGGGCAAGCCTCCGTACGAGCGGTTCCGGGTCTACCTGGTGGCGCATTCGATGGGAGGCCTGGTGGTTCGCGCCTTCCTGCAGAATGCGAAGTTCGGAGATCCGGGGGCACGCGCCCTCGTCGACAAGGTGTTCACGTATGCGACGCCGCACAACGGCATCGACTTCAACGTGCTCGGGAACGTCCCGACCTGGCTTTCGCTCTACGGACTCAATTCCTTCAGCCGCGAGGTGATTGCCGGCCTGCTGGGATTCCCGGAGGATCACGATGCCAGGGACGGCGTCGATCCGGTCACCGATTTCGACGTCAGCCGCGTCTTCAATCTGGTCGGCACCGATCCCGGAGATTACAAGGTGGCGGCCGGCCTATCGAGCGTGGCCGCAGGCGAGGCCAGCGACGGCCTCGTCCGGATCGCCAACGCCACCACGCGCGCGCGGACCGAGACCGGCTTCATCTCCTCGCCGAACGCGTTCGTGCACCGGAGTCATTCGGGTTACTTCGGTATCGTCAACAGCGAAGAGGGATACCAGAACCTGATCCGGTTTCTGTTCGGCGACGTGCGCGCCGACGGCCGCCTCGAGGTCGACGCCATCACGCTGCCCAAGGCCGTCCAGGACGAAAAGGACGCCGGCAAGAACGTGCGGGCGTCGTATCTCTTCGAGGTGACGGTTAGCGTCCGCGGCAAACCGTGGCAGCTGCACCGCCGGATCGCGAGCGAGAACAGCGCAATCGTCCGCAAGTACGACGACCTGTTTACCAGGGACGCGGTGACCAGGGAGTGGAAGCCGAACCCCGAGCAGAGCCCGGTGCTGTTCAACGTCTTCCTCGACCTGAGCCAGAGCCAGACGAGGGAGACGGCGCAGCCGACGCTGGCGTTTGCCGCGGATATCTGCGTGCGGGCGACCGAGTACGAGGTCGACGGTCTCCTCTTCTTCAAGAACCATTTCGAAGGGCGATACCTGTACCGCGACATGGTGATGCTCGAAGCGGGACCGCCGACCGCCGCGAATCCCAACTGGACGTACACCTATCGATTCGCCAGCCAGGGGGGCGAGGAACCGTTGCCGGTCGAGCACATGCGGGAAGACGATCAGGGAATCAGCTTCGACATTCCGATCACGCAGCCGAAGCCGCCGGGCATCATGGGCCGGCTACGGGTGGAGACGCGATTCTGGAACCAGTGGCAAGGCTAGTCCGGCGTCACGACGAGCGCTCGGCCGCGACCTGGCGCACAGCGCGCAGGTCCACCTTGCCGGTGCCGAGCGTGGGAATCGCGTCGACGATGTGCAGGTCCTCCCGCTTGGGGATCCAGAGCTTGGGCAGGCCGCAGCGTGACAGCCGCTCCCAGACGTCTTGCGCGGGCGTGTCCCGATCGGTGTAGAGCGCGACCAGGCGCTCGCCCTTGACCGCGTCCGGGACGGCGGTCACCACGCAGCTGTGCGGGTCCGCCAGCAGCGCCTGCAGCTGTTCCTCGATCTTCATGTGTGGGACCATCTCGCCGGCGATCTTGCTGAAGCGAGAGAGGCGATCCGTGATCCGGATGAAACCGTCCTCGTCGATCGTGGCGATGTCGCCGGTCACATACCAGCCGTCCCGCAGCGCCTCGCGGGTCAGATCGGGTTCTCCCAGGTAGCCGCGCATCTGGTTCGGTCCGGTGACGAGCAACAACCCTTCCTTGCCGATGAGCGGGCCGTCGCCGGTGTCGGGATTGACGACCTTGGCGGAGATGCCGGGGAGCGGGCGGCCCACGGTACCGGCGCGCGAGCCGGCGCCGCCGGCGTCGGGGACGTTGACCGCGACGACCGGCGCCATTTCGGTGCAGCCATAGCCCTCGATCAGATCGACCCCGAACTTCTCCTTGAACGCGCACGCGATCGGCTCGCGGAGCCGCTCCGCGCCCACGATGGCCAGCCGCAGGGTGGCGAACTGTTCGGGTTGGCACTTCCGTGCGTACGCGGCGCAGAAGGTCGGCGTGCTGACCAGCAGCGTCGCGCGGAATCTGCCCCCCATCTCGCCGATGGTTTTCGCGTCCGTCGGGTTGGGGTGATACGCCGCGCCGAACCCGACCACCAGCGGCAGCCAGAGCGTGACGGTGTAGCCGAAGGAGTGAAAGAAGGGCAGCACGCCGAGCACCACGTCGTCGGGGCCGAGGCGGAAGAGCGCGTTCGCGGCGTCGATGTTGGCGAGCACGTTGCGATGCGTCAGCATCACCCCCTTGGGCGTGCCGGTGCTCCCGCTCGAAAAGATTACGGTGGCGAGCGAGTCGGCGTCCGCCGGCGAGAGGAAGAGGCGCGCAATCAGCGAAGCCGGCAGCAGGCGCGCCGCGATCAGCGTCGTGATCCTGGACGGCGCCGACGTCTGCTGCATGACATCCTCGAGAAACACCATGCCGGCCATCTGGGGGATGCCCGCTTTCGAGAGGAACGTGCGCGACGTGAGCACCACGGCGATGTCGCAGCGGTCGATCGCCGCGGCCATGGCATCACGGCCGGCGGTGAAGTTCAGGTTGACCGGTACTCGTCCCGCGATCGACGCCGCGATGTTGGCGAGCGCGCCGCCCACCGAGGCCGGGAGGAGCAGACCGATGGAACCGCCGGCCGGCACGTCACGGCGGATCGCCTTGGCGAGGAGGAGGCTGCCGACCAGCGCGCGCCCGAACGTCAGCTCGCGGCCGGTCGAGTCGGCCATGCAGAAGGCCGACCAGCGGCGCTTGGCCGACTGGAGGAAACGAGTTGCCAGCGTATCCAAGTGAGAAGTTATAACTTCTAACTTCCAAGTTCACCAGTGTGTATTCCACCCCGCCCGCTGCAGCTCGCGGAGCTGGCGCTCGGCGTCGGTCATCGCCTCCTCCCGGGACGGCCAGCGCCGGGAGGAGATCAGCGTGTTATCGCGGAAGAACTGCAGCTCGACGCCCGCGTCCCCGGCGCTCTCCCTTAACCGCGCGTCGAGCCATGTGGAATTCTTGCGAAGCCGCCACACCCGGACCTGATCGCTCATTGCCGGCCGGTGTTGCCCGCCGCTGCCGCGTTCGACAGCACGCCGGTGCCGGATGCGAGCGCCGACGCTGCGGTGGTGGCCGACGGGCCGGCCTCCTGCAGGGCCTCGAAGTCGACGAGCGACAGGTCGTAAGCGAGCACCGCGCCGAGCTCGTTGGTCTTCGCCTGGGCGAGATCGCGCTGCGCCTGGATCGTCAGGAAGCTGGTCGACATCCCGACCTCGAACCGCTTGCGTTCCGCGTCCAGCCGCTGCTCGGCCAGCTCGCGAGCCGACCGTGTGGTCTCGATCCGCTTGGCGTTCATCTCGATTTTCCAGGCGGCATCGCGCACCTGCGAAATGGCGCGCGCTTCCGCCGCCTTCATGCGCTGCTCGGACTGCGACTGCTCGAGCTGCGCCCTCGCGTAGTTGGCCTGCTCGACGCTGCCGCCGATCGGGTACGAAACGTTGACGCCCACGGCCCACGTCGGATAGTCGTGCGCGAACAGCTGGCCGAGGACGTCGCCGACCGGGGTGATCGTTCCCGGTCCGAGGATGGTGCCGGGGAACCCGCCGCTGCGGAGAATCTGCGTGCCGCCGAGCCCGCTCGCCTGGTAGCTGCCGTTCAGGCGCACGTCGGGCAGCCGCTGGTTGTTGGTGAACTTGACGTTCGTCTTCGTGTTCTCGATGTCCTTGCGCGCACGCTGCAGGTCGGCGCGCTGCGCCAGCGCGCGGGTGACCGCCGCCTCGAGATCGATGGACGCGGTCGTGATCGGCGGCGAGTCGACGGTCTCGATCGCCACGTTCCAGCTCTCCCGGTTCGCGGTGTCGAAGATCAGCAGGCGGAGCCGATCCTCGGCTTCCTTCACCGTGGTCTCCGCGATGATCAGCTGCTCCTGGTCCGCGGCGACTTCCGCCTGCGCCGACACCAGGTCGAGCGGCGGCGAGGTGCCGACGTCCACCTTGGCCTTGTTGACGCGCACCAGCTCCTGGGCGAGGTCGAGCGTGGACCGCCGCGCGTTCACGGTGTCCCGCGCCGACACCAGGTTCCAGTACGCCGACTTCACATTCGCGGTCGTGTGGACCAGGCTTTCACGCAGCCGCGTGTCCGAGATGTCCCGATTGGTCTTGCTGGTCGCCAGCTGCTGGCGATTGCTGTCGAAGGACAGGTTCCGGATGAGCGGCTGCGACACGGCGACCGAGAGTCCCGATTGCACCAGCGGGTTGTAGCTGTTCAAGATGTTGTTGCTGTTGGTGTGGGTCAGGGTCCAGCCGAGGCTGTAGTTGGTGCCATACCACGGCAGGCTCTGACTGAGACCGGCGTTGGTGGTGCCGATCTTGGTGTCCTGCGGGACCGGCGTCAGGAAGTTCGACGGCGGCAGCACCTGGTTGTTCGAGTTGGCGCTGGTGTTGAAGATCGGCCGGAACACGCCGGAGGCGGCGGCGATGCGCGCGTCGCCGATCTGCGGGTCGATGCGGTCGGCCGCCAGATCGGGGTTGTTGTCGAGCGCCATCTTGACCGCCTCGTCCACGGTCAGACGGAGGGTCGCCGGCGTTTGCGCGGCGACGCCAGCTTCGCGCGGTGCGGCGGGGGGTGTGCTCGGCTGCGCCGACGCCGTCGCCGCGAGGCCGACCGCGATCAGCGCGATGAGCGTCGTGCGTCCCAGCGCCGCGCCGGAAGATGCCGCGGCGTTGGGCACCGCGTGCCCGAACGCGCCGGGCGCCTGGACCTCGTCGGCCGGGTCGGCCTTCCGCCGGCCGAAGATCCGGATCTTCGACGCGTCGTCGAACAGCGAGTAGGCGACCGGCGTGACCAGGAGCGTCAGGAGCAGGGCCAGCGACTGGCCGCCGAAGATGACGTAGCCGATGGCGTGGTTGGTGCCGGATCCGATCCCGCGCGAGACGATGAGCGGAATCATGCCGGCGACGAAGGCGAAGGTGGTCATCAGAATCGGCCGCAGCCGATCGCGGCTCGCCTGGACGATGGCGGCGTGGGTGGACATCCCGGTTTCCTTCAGCTGGTTCGCGTGGTCGATCTGCAGAATCGAGTTCTTCTTCACGACCCCGAAGAGCACCAGCAGCCCGAGCGCCGAGAAGATGTTCAGCGACTGCCCGAACACGATGATCGACAGCAGCGCGAACGGCAGGGTGAGCGGCAGCGACAGCAGAATCGTGATCGGGTGCAGCCACGACTCGAACTGCGCCGCCAGGATGAGATACATGAACACCAGCGACAGCACGAACGCCGTCACGAAGTTCTGCGCCGCGCGCCCGAGTTCGCGCGACCGGCCGGCCAGCACGCCGCGGTATTCACCGCTGGTGTTCAGCTTGTTGAACTCCTCGAGCATCGCGGTCTGGATCGCGGCCTGTGACGCGGTGGGCAACAGGTTGCAGAACACCGTCACCTGGCGCTGGCGCGCCTGGCGGTTGATGTCGGTCGGCGACGTGCCCGGCTCGAAGTCGGCAACGTTCTCCAGCGTCACGCTGCCCAGCTTCGACGAAGGCACGGCGAGCGAGGCGATTGCCGCCTGGGTCGAGCGGTTCTCGGCCTTCGCCCGCAGGTGCACCTCGTACTGCTCGCCCGAGTCGTTGTAGGTGGTGACCTGGTCGCCGCCGACCAGCAGCCGCAGCGCCTCCGCGGCGTCGCTGATCTGGACGCCGAGATCGGCGGCCTTGGGACGGTCGACGCGCACCGACAGCTCCGGCTTGCCGGTGTTCAGCGAGGTGTCGATGTCGACGACGCCCGGAATGGCCTTCACCTTGTCGACCAGCTGCTTGCCGAGGACCTCGAGCTTCTTGAGGTCCGGCCCGTTGATCACGAACTGGATCGCGGCGTTCTGTGCGCCACCGCCGCCGATGACCGCCACTTCCTGCACCGACGTCCGGATGTTGGCGGAGAAGGTCGGCAGGATCTGCTTGCGGATGACGTCCATCACCACGAACTGATCGCGGGTGCGTGCCTCGATCGGCTTCAGGCGCACGTAAACCGTGCCCAGGTTGCGCGTCTTCGCCGGGTCGCCGGCAATCGTGACGAGGGTGTAGTCCACCTCGGGCAGCCGTTCGCGCATCGCGCTGGCCACCCGGTTGGTCAGCACTTCGGTCGCCTCGAGGCTGGTGCCTTCCGGCGCGCGCAGGTTCACCTCGAACTCCGAGGCATCGTCCTGCGGCATGAAGTTCTTGTTGGCGATCATGAAGAGCGGGACGCTCGAGAGCAGGACCAGGACCGCAACCCCCGAGACGATGACGCGGTGCGCCATCGCCCATTCCAGCATCCGTGTGTAGATCACGTCGACAGCGTGGAAGATCTTCGAGTCCTTCGACGAGTGCTCGTCGGTGCCGTGCTTCTTCACCTTCAGCCAGCGCGCCGACAACATCGGCGTCAGCGTGAAGCTGACGAGCAGCGAGACCATGATTGCGAACGCCATGGTGAGGCCGAAGCTCTTCATGAAGCGGCCGACGATGCCGCCCATGAAGCCGACCGGCACGAAGATCGCCACCAGCGACAGCGTGGTCGCGAGCACCGCGAGGCCGATTTCCTCGGTTGCGTCGACCGCGGCCTGCAGCTGGTTCTCGTGCTTCTCCTCGATGAAGCGGTAGATGTTCTCCAGCACCACGATCGCATCGTCGATGACGATGCCGACCGAGAGCGTGAGCGCCAGCATCGTCATCAGGTTGAGGGTGAAGCCCATGTACCAGAGCAGCCCGAAGGTCGCGATGATCGAGGTCGGAATCGCGATTGCGGCGATGATCGTCGACCGGACGTTGGTCAGGAACAGGAGCACGACGATCGCCGCCAGGATCGAGCCGACGACGAGGTGCTCCTCGACGTTGTGGATCGATGCCTCGATGAAGTCGGAGGCGTCGCGCACCAGGCGGACCGAGTAGCCCGGCGGCAGCGCCGCCTTGAGCTCGGTGACCTTGGCTCTCACTTCTTTCACGACCTCGACGGTGTTGGTCCCCGACTGCCGGCGGACCTGCAGCAGCACGGTGCTGGCGCCGTTGACGTTGGCGATGGTGTCGGGATCGGCTTCGCCGTCCTCCACCCGGGCGACGTCGACGATGCGGATCGGGTGGCCGTTCCTTTCACGGACCACGATGTCGTTGAATTCGGCGACGGTCTGAACGCGGCCGCGCGTCCGCAGCGTCACCGATTGCGGCCCCTGATCGACGCGGCCGCCGGGGATCTCGATGTTCTGCGACTGCAGGGCGCGCGAGACGTCGGTGACCGTCAGGTTGTAGCCGCGCAGGCGGTCGGCGTCCAGCCACACGTTGATCTGCCGCTGGCGCCCGCCGAGGATCACCACCTGGCCGACCCCGTTGACGCTCTCGATCTTCCGGCGCAGGACCTTGTCGGCGTACTCGGTGATGTCCTTCACCGGCTGGTTCTTCGCGCTCAAGGCGATGCTGAGCACCGGCGCGGCATCGGGGTCCATCTTCTCGACGCGCGGCTGCTGGATCGTCTTGGGCAGCTGCGGCAGCACGCTGTTCACCTTGTCGCGCACTTCCTGCGCCGCGGTGTCGGTGTCCTTGTCGAGCAGGAACGAGATGATGACCTGCGAGATGCCTTCAGACGAGATCGAGCGGAGGTCGTCGATCCCGCTGATCGTGTTGACCCCTTCCTCGATCTTGTCCGTGATCTCGGTCTCGATCTGCTCCGGCGCGGCGCCGGGCTGGAGCGTGGTCACCGTGATCGTCGGGAAGTCGATCTTCGGAAACCGATCGACGCCCAGGCGCGAGAACGAAAACGCGCCGATGACGGTCAGCGAGAGGATGAGGACGGTGGCGAAGACCGGACGTTTGACGCACAGCGCAGCTAGCCATTGCATGATCAGCTCACCTTGATTCCATCGGCGAGCTGCGCGACGTTCTTCGTCGCGACGCGTTCGCCGGCCTTCAAGCCCTTGGTAATTTCGACGAGATCGCCGACCGTGTCACCGGTCGTGACGATGCGTTCTTCCACGTGGTCGCCGGCGACCACATACACGCGGCTGGTGCCGGAGAGGACGGTGACGCTGCCGCTGGGGATCAGCACGCCCGGGGTCCGCCCCGGCTGCTCGATCCGCGCCGTCGCGAACAGGCCCGGCTTGAGCACGCCTTCCGCGTTCGGCACGATCGCCTCGACCGTCAGCGCGCGTTGATCCGCCTGCAGCGCGGGCGAAACGTATTTCACCTTGCCCTCGAAATGGCGCCCCGGATACGCGTCCACGTCGAAGGTGACCGGCTGGCCGGGCGCCATCGACGAGACCGCCTGCTCGGGGACGGTCAGCTGGACCCGGAGCGGGTTGACGCGGACGATAGTGGCCACTTTCATGCCCTTGGTCACGTAGTCACCGGTGGTGACCAGCCGCTGCGCGACGACGCCGTTGAACGGCGCGCGGACCGATGTGTCGGCGAAGGCCTTGTGGGCGAGCGAGACACGGGCGCGGGCGGCCTGGAGCATCTGATACTGCTGCGCCGCACCGTTCTTCGCCGCCTCGTACTGCTGGCGCGCCGCTTCGGCCTGGGTCCGTCGCTGGTCGTACTCCGACTGCGACACGACCCGCTGATCGAGGAGCGATTTGATGCGGGCGAATTCCGCCTGCGCGAGGTCTGCGCCCGCCTTCGCGTTCTGGACTTCGGGAACGGCGTTGACGTCCATGGCGGCCCCGCCGGTGATCCCGAGCCGTGCCTCGATCTGGGCGGCGTTGGCTTCCGCCTCCTTGAGTTGCGCGTCGGTCTCGGTGGACGAAATCCGGATCAGCTCGGCACCTTGCGAAACCGGCGCACCTCGCTCGATGTTCGCGGCCACGACGCGGCCGGCCGTCTCGGCCGCGACGTCAGCCTGCTCCTCGGCCATCAGCGAACCGGTCGCCCGGATGAAGCGCGCGATCGGCTGCTCGGTGGCGGCGACGGCCGCCACCTGCACGACGGGCGGCGAGCTGGTCTGTTCTTTGGCCTTGGCGTCGCCGGCGCTGCAGGCGCCGGCAGTCAGCGCCGCGGCGGACAGCAGGGCAAGGGCGAGTGAATGGGTGGTTCCGCGATTCATGAAAAACTCCTCGGAGTTATGAAGCTTGAGCATCGGCGACGGGTTCGATCTCGATGGGGCAGTCGATCAGGCCGGAGGATTGGAGCGCGACGTCGGAGCGCAGGCCCGCCAGCGTCAGGTTGAGCACGTCGGTCGCGAGCAGGTCGGCGTCCTCGCCGGGGCCGAGGCGATCCGACAGCCGAAGGACCGCGACCCCGACGATGCCGACCATCAGCGCACGCATCGCAACGGAGGTGTTCAGGCCCTTTGGCAGGTCGCCGGCGTCCACGCACGCCTGCAAGGCCTCGATGATGTGCTGCTTCCGATTTCGGGCGAAGGCGAAGCGCTCGTACTCGCGGCTGATACGCGGCATCGAGCGGTCGACGAAGATCAACGCGAAGTACTGCGGCTGCTCGCGGCTGAACTCGTAGAGTTTCCAGAAGACGGCGCGCACGCGCTCGAGCGGCGGCGCATCCTTGAAGCGCGGATCGTTGTGCACTTCGCCCGGATCGCCCAGCAGCCGAAGTCCCTCTTCGGCGAGCGCGAAGAAGATGTCGTCCTTGCTGGGGAAGTAGCCGTAAATGGCGGCGGGGCTGTACTCGATGCGTTCGGCGATTTTCCGGATCGACACGTTCTGGAAGCCTTCGGCAACGAACAGTTCGCGCGCCGCATCGAGGATGGATCGCCGCACCGCCTCGCGGTCGCGTTCCTGTCGTTCTTTAATGCCCATGGATGAATGCCTCTGGTGATTTACTGAACGCCGTTCACCAGTTTAACATCGTTAGACGCAGGAACATCGTTCGGTGTTTCAACGCGTGTAAGGTGTTGACCCTATAGACGTTACTCGGCAGGGATGGTTTCAGAGTGGGAGCGGCTAGCCTCAGAGGTCCGTCTCAAAGGTCGGACCTTGGGTTGCGCTCTTGAAGCCCGACCTAGAGTCTGACCTCGAGGTCTGACCCGGAGGCGCGGGTCGCGGCGAGCAGTGCAAGAAGCCCGATGAGGTAAGTGCCCGAGGCGGTCATCAACGTGACCCGGAAGCCCCAGTTCATGGCAATGAAGATCGCGAGCGTGGCTCCCAGGACCGAGAGCGCGCCGTTGATGCCCCAGGCCCAGGCGAGCATCTGGGGCGACCGGGCGCTCAGGATGCGCATCCCGGTCGGCATCGGGATGCCCAGGGCGACCCCGACGGGGACCAGCATGGCGACGGCAATCACCATCCGGGCGCCACGAGAGAACGGAATGGCCCAGTCGACGATCGGCGTGGCGACGACCACGAACGCCAGGGCGACGCCCGCCACGGTCAGGATCCCGATCGCGCCGCTGCGGCGAAGCCGCGCCTGGTCGAACCGCCGGCTCCACGCCGCTCCCAGCCCGGTGCCCAGCAGCAGCGAAAACAACGTGACGGTCAGCGAGTAGACCGGGTGACCCAGCAGCAGCACGAAATTCTGCAGCACCGACACCTCGATCAGCATGAAGCCGGCGCCGAGCGCCCCGAAGTACACCAGCCACGCCAGCCAGCCGCGCGGCCGCTCCTGTCCCCGGCCGGCGAAGATCAGCGGTCCGATGACGAACAGCACGACAAGGCCGGTGGAGATGCCGAGCAGCGTCATCAACGCACTCAACCCGTTCCCGAACAGCATCGTCCGCCCAAACGCCACGTCGAACTGGTTCTCGAGCTTCGTGGTGTGAAAGAAGAACGGGCGGTCGTCGGTGGTCGGCCTGATGTCCCAGGGATAAGCGGCGTAGAACTGCTGACGGTCGGGCGCGAGCACCAGCCGGGCGTAGTCCGCGGTTGACGAGCCGTCCACGTCGACGTTTTGCGCAAGATGAACGCTCTGCGCGCGGCCGTCCTTCTGCGCGCCTCGCAGCGCATCGCCATCACCCGGTGCGTACAGCACGTCGAATCCCAGCCGGTCGGCGACACTGCGCAGCTGAGCGATCTCCGACGGGGTGAACGGCGTCTTCTTCAGCATGAAGGTCGCGACGTTGTCCTGGCGCACGATCGCCAGCCGATCGGCCGCCGACCATCCGCGTTGTTCGCACGCGGCTTGAGCGAGTGACACCAGCCGCAGGCCGTCGGCCACCCAGCGCGTGATCGTCAGGACGCCGCCATCGGTCAGGTGGTCGAGATAA
>Ga0070665_100005889_pt1 | contig 12561 bp, 10 predicted proteins | sample KBSS13metaG_FD_65862 | JGI IMG/M metagenome (GOLD analysis project Ga0070665, IMG submission 65862) | Switchgrass rhizosphere microbial communities from Kellogg Biological Station, Michigan, USA - KBS S1-3 metaG | ecosystem: Host-associated > Plants > Roots > Rhizosphere > Soil ... | reverse complement strand
GCAGTTCGCCGTTCACCCACAGACGGACGCCGGTGTTGCCTCCGTCGACCTCGTCCGCGCTCACGATCCACGGCCCCATCGGGCCGAAGGTGTCGAGCGACTTGCCGATCAGGAATTGCTTGTGACGCTTTTGCAGGTCGCGCGCGGTTACGTCGTTGAAGCACGTGTACCCGAACACGTGGTCGAGCGCGCGCGAGGCGGGAATGCCACGCCCGCCGCGGCCGATGACGACCATGAGCTCGGCTTCGTAGTCGACGGCCTGCGACAGCCCGACGGGCATCCTGATCGGTGCGCCGGGCGCGATGACGCAGTCCGGAACCTTGGAGAAGACGACGGGATCGTCGGGCGCCGCCGTGAGCGACGCGTCGATGCCGCTGCGACCGAACTCGGCGGCGTGCGTGCGGTAGTTGATACCAACGCAGAAGATGTTGCGGCGAGGCAGCGGAAGAGGTGCCTCGAGCTCGACCGCCGACAGCGGGAGGGACGAACCGGCCGCCCGCGGCATCGCGCCGCCCAGGGCGAGCGCCTCTATCAGCACGAGCGCGCCGCGCGTCTTGGCCCGCTCGTCTACCGCGAGAGGCGTGACGTGGCGTGCGTCGGCGGACACGAGCCCGACGCAGCGGCGGCCACCCCACCGGTACGTGGCGATTCTCACCCGCTGGTCCTCCTTCTACTGCGGGCGGCGCTATTGTCCGAACGCGCGTTTGTTGCGCCGCAATGAGACGTGAGACTTGTTTTGAGACGCCTGTCTCACGCATCATCATGCTACGGACGCGGCACGCGGCTTGTCAACATGGCGCTACGAAAAAAACCGACCTACGGGGAGACGTCGAAGCCCGGATCGGGCCCGCGCGCGCGGACCTACCGCCTGCTGCTGGCCGAGGCGATGGCGCTCGTGAAGAACGGACGCGTGCCGTCGGTCGCGGAGGTCGCTGTGCGTGCCGGCGTGTCGCGCGCCACCGCATACCGATACTTCGAGAGCCGGAGCAAACTCATCAGCGCCGTCATCGGCGAGGGGCTCGCGCCGGTGCGCGGTACTCAGACCGCGGGCGGCAACGGTCCGACGCGCTTGCGCGAGTTGTTCGAAAAGACCTTCCCGCTCTTTCACGAGAACGAGCGTCACATGCGTGCGGCCCTGCAACTCGCGCTCGAGCACGAGGCGCTCGAGCGCGCCGGCCTGCTCGAGGAAGAGATGTTCCGCCGCGGCCATCGGCGCGACATCCTCCGCCGCGCGGCGGCTCCCCTGGAGAGTACTCTCGGGCGAGCGAAGTTCGAGCGTCTGTTGAAGGCGCTTTCGGTGATCTATGGCATCGAGATCTACGTGGTCCTTAAGGACATCTGGGGCGCGAGCGACCGCGAGGTCGAGATGCTCGCGCGCTGGATCCTCGACGCCATCGTGGTCGCCGCGCTCAAGGACGTGAAAGCCGTGCGGCCGCGACGACGAGGGGGTAGTCGCATTGAACGAGAACAACGCTGACAGAAGCTTGATGTTCTCCGATCGCCTCCCGCCACCCGCCGCCTTACGGTGCGGCCCATCCCCATGTCTTGCGGTTGGGCGCCTTTTTCTGTGCCACTCTCATTGAAGTTGCGCTAGCCGGCATCGTGTCGTTGGTTGCAAGCAGTGCAAGTCGTTGATTTACACTGCGACCTCGCGAAACCAACGTCATGCCATGAAGCGCGTCGACAAACCGGCGGATTCCACGCTACTGTCGCGGTAGGCTATCGAATCCGTGCCGCCACCCTTGCCAGAGCACTTGCGTCGTACGCTGAGAGCGATGCAAACACCTTCCCGCACGCTCAAGGCCGGGTTGCTTCTCGCGGTTTTCGTCGTCCTCGCCGTTCTCGTCGCAACGTTCGGCCGCACGCCTGACCTGTCCCACGTCAAAGTCGCCGTTCTTTCAGGCAGCAAGGACGGGAACTATCACGCCATCGTGACCAGGGTGGGCGCCGCAGCGCAACGCCAGCGCGGCCGCATCGACAATTTACCCAGCGCCGGTTCCGTCGAGAACATCGAGCGGCTCGCTGCGGCAAAGGGGTCGTGCGACATTCAGTTCGCACTGGTCCAGGATGGCCTTCCATGGCCCGAATCGCACCCGTTCCAATTGATCGGGCGCCTGCCGATATCCGAGACCTTCGTCGTGCTGGGGCGCGACGCGGACCGCCTGCACTCGGTTACCGACCTTCGAGGCATGCGCGTGGGCATCGGTCCCGTGGGAAGCGGCACCGAGCAGGTCGCAAGACAGGTGATGGCACAGCTCGCGGAACTGGACATCAAAGTCAGCACGCAGCCTCTGGGCGAGCAGCTCGCGATGCTCGAGCGCGGCGATCTCGACCTCGGCGCCATGGTCATCGCTCCCGAGGCCCGATTGATGCTGCAGGCCGTTCGCGATCGCAAGCTGCAGATCCTCGACATCCCGGCCGCGGATGCGATCGCGCGCCGACTTCCATCCGCACGCGGTGGATCGATCAAGGCCGGTTATTACGATCCTGTCCGCCAGCTGCCTCCGATCGACAAGCGAGTCATCGAGATCGACACGCTCGTGATCGGCAATGGCTGCGCCCGCGAATCCGTAACACAAGGCGTGATCACGGCGTTTCAGCGCGTGTTTCCCAACTTCGTCACCGTGAATCGCGAGCGCCCCAATCTGACGGGATTGGACTACGCCTCGGCGGCGCGCAGCTATCTCGATAACCAGGGTCCCGACGCGGTGGGCGAGTACGTCCCGTGGTTCATCGACATCATGCCCACCGCGCGCTGGGTGCAATTGTTCTTCGCATTCTCGCTCCTGTTCGCCGGACAGGCAGTGTGGCACCGCTTCCGCCTCTGGCGCCTGGACGCGGGGCGCGTGCGGATCGAAGGCGATGTCTCGCGACTCTTCGCGCCGGGCACAACGGTCCCCGAGATGGCGGCAGCGCTGCCGGAGCCCGCGCAAAGAACGCCGGAAGTTCGCGCGAAGGTGGATGCCGCGGTGAAGCAGCTCGATGCGCTGGCGCAACGATGTCGCCGCCAGTCGATTTCTATGCTGGTTCCGATGGGTCAGGAAATGAACTATCGCTATCAGGAGCAGCTCATCGCGGAACTTCTGCACGCCCTCCGACAGTTCCGCGCGCGGCTCGATCGCTGAGTGGGCGCCCCGATCTGGCGCGGCGCGGAATTGATCCAGGGCAAGTCCGGCGGTTCGCGTTGCAAGTAAGCTTCTACGCAGGTCCAACCTGCAGAGGACAAGCGACATGTTGAAATTGCTTCTCGCGGTCGACGGCTCGGATCCGGCGATCCGGGCAACGCGCAAGCTCATCGAAACCGCGGACCTGTTCAAGGATCCGGTGCAAGTCGAGCTGGTGGGCGTGCATTTGCCGATACCGAAGATCGGCGGCCTTTTCAATACCGTAGTCAACCAGCAAATGGTCGAGCGGTACTACAGGGATGAGGGCGCGCAAATGCTGGCCGCCAGCGAGAAGCTGCTGAGCGAGGCAGGCGTCGCGCACACGTCGCACATCCTGGTCGGACAGATCGCGGAAACGCTCGTCGAGCATGGCGACGCAAACGGTTGCCGGATGATCTTCATGGGTACGCGAGGCATGAGCGCGTTGTCCAACATGGTGATGGGATCCATTGCGACCAAGGTGGTTCACTTGGCGCAGGTTCCTGTCGTGCTGGTCCGATGACGCCCCCGCGATAGGATTGGGAGTCGGCGCGCCGGCTGTGGCGCGCGGCGCCGCGTCGTTTCCGCGGGAGGGAGTATTTGCCGGATGCGGGATGATCCCCTCGATCCTTCCACTGTCGATGCCGGCGAAGTGGCGCTCCGCCTCGGCGCCGATCTGGCTCACGGACTGACCTCGAGGGACGCCGCGCAACGGCTCGCTCGCGACGGTCGCAACGAGCTCGCGCCGGCTCCGCCGGTGCCGCGCTGGCGCCGGGTGCTCGCGCAATTGCGCGACCCCCTGGTCTACCTGCTCCTGGTCGCCGTGGTCATTTCGCTCGTCGCGTGGGCGAGCGAGGGCGCGCACGCGTGGCCAATAGACGCGATAGTCATCGTCGCGATCATCGTGGTAAACGCGGTACTCGGCTATACGCAGGAAGCGCGCGCGGAGAGTGCCGTTGCGGCGCTGGCGAAGATGACGGCCGTGACCTCGACGGTCCTGCGCGACGGCGTTCTTTCGCGCGTGCCGAGCGCGACGCTGGTGCGCGGCGATGTGCTGGTCTTGGCGGAAGGCGATGCGATCGGCGCCGATGCACGCCTGGTTCAGGCATCGTCCCTGCGTGCTCTCGAAGCATCGCTCACGGGCGAAAGCGAAGCCGTAAACAAGGAGGTCGAGGCGCTGGCTGGTACCCGCGCGATCGCGGATCGCCGCAACATGGTGTGGAAGGGCACCGCGATCGTGCAGGGCAACGGGCGGGCCGTAATCACGGCGACCGGCGCCGAGACCGAAGTCGGCGCGATTGCGCAAATGCTGGAAGCGACGGCGGAAGAGCCGACCCCGCTTTCGAAGGAAGTGGCCCGTCTCGGCCGCACGCTCGGTATCGCGGTGGTAATTATCGCTGTCGTGGTCGTGGCGACCGCGCTTGCGACCGCCGACATCCGCAGCATCTCCGACGTCACGACGATCCTGCTCCTCGGGGTCTCGCTCGCGGTGGCCGCCGTGCCGGAGGGCCTGCCCGCGATACTTTCGGTCGTGCTGGCCTTGGGCGTGCAGCGGATGGCGATGCGCAACGCGATCGTGAAGAAGCTTTCCTCGGTCGAGACGCTGGGCTCGGCCACGGTCATCTGCTCGGACAAGACGGGTACGCTCACCCGCTCGGAGATGACCATCGAGCGGGTGATGACGGCCTCCGGTGCCGTTCGTGTCACCGGCATTGGTTACGAGCCGGAAGGTCGGCTCGAGCACGACGCTCATGCGCTGCACGAAGGCCCCGTGCTCGCCGAAAGCCGGGTCGTCCTGAGCGGCGGTTCGCTTGCCGGCAACGCCCAGTTGCGCAGGACCGACGACGGGCTGTGGGAGATCCAGGGCGATCCCACCGAAGCCGCGTTCCTCGTGGCCGAGCGCAAGCTGGGATCGATCGAACGCCGCGAGCGCCGCTTCACGCGCGTGCGCGAGTTCCCGTTCACTTCTCTGCGCAAGATGATGTCGACGGTCGAGATCGACCGCGAACACGGGGACGAGCCGGTACTGATCGCCAAGGGCGCTCCCGACGTCCTGCTCGCTCGCTGCACGCGAGTGCGGGAAGGGATGGACGTCGTGCCGCTCGACGACCGTAGGCGGGCCCGAATTCTCACGGACGTCGATACGTTGTCCGATGCTGCGCTGCGCACGATAGCGGTCGCCTACCGCCCGCTGTCGCTCCCCGAGGCGGACGCTGGCGACGAACGCCTCGAGCATGATCTCATCTTCGTGGGCACGGTCGGCATCATAGATCCGCCGCGCGAGGAAGCCGCGGCGGCGATCCGCGACGCGCACCGCGCGGGCATTCGCATCCTCATGATCACCGGTGATCACCCGCGGACCGCAATTCGCATCGCTGCCGACCTCGGCATCGTGGCTACTGGCGGAAAGGCGCTCACCGGAATCGAGCTCGATGCCATGGACGATGCGACGTTCGCCGCCGCTGTGCGCTCGACGTCGGTGTACGCGCGCGTGGCGCCGAACCACAAGCTGCGCATCGTGCAAGCGCTGCAGGAGGACGGCAACGTCGTCGCCATGACCGGCGACGGCGTCAACGACGCACCAGCGCTGAAGAAAGCCGACATCGGCATCGCGATGGGGATCACCGGCACCGAAGTCGCGAAGCAGGCGGCGCGCATGATCCTCGCCGACGACAATTTCGCCACCATCGTCGCAGCGGTGCGCGACGGCCGTGCCATCTTTGCCAACATCCGCAAGTTCTTGCGCTACCTCTTGTCGTCCAACATGGGCGAGGTGCTGACCGTGTTCCTGGGCATCGTGTTCGCGAGCGCTATCGGCCTTGCCGCGCCGGGTAGCGCGGTTGCACTGCCGCTGCTCGCCACTCAGATCCTGTGGATCAATCTCATCACCGATTCCGCGCCAGCGTTGGCGATGGGCATCGACAGCGAGGTCGACGACACGATGGCGAGACCGCCGCGCGGGTCGACCGACCGCGTGATCGACACGCGGATGTGGTCCGGCGTGATCCTGACCGGCATCGTGATGGCGATCGCGACCCTCTTTACGCTCGACTCATACCTGCCAGGCGGGTTCGTCGAAGGTGACCGCGACCTGGCCAACGCGCGGACTGCCGGGTTCACGACGCTCGTCCTCGCGCAGCTGTTCAACTGCTTCAACGCTCGATCGGAGGATCGAAGCGCCTTCGTTGACCTTTTCGGCAATACCTGGCTTTGGGGCGCGATCGCGCTGTCCGTCGTGATGCAAGTCGCGGTGGTCCACATCGACGTGTTGAACCGCGCGTTCGGCACGGCGCCGCTTACGCTCGATCAGTGGCTCACGTGTACCGCTGTCGCGAGCGCCGTCGTGTGGGTGAGCGAGATGCGCAAGCTCGTGGCGCGGCATTGAGTAACCGGAAGTTCCCAACGGCGTGTAGGCGCGCCGTTCGCGATGACTAGGTCTTCGATCTCGGGCTCACCAAATCGGACCGGCCTGAGTTCGAGCGTCGCTCCTAGCTTGGATTCACTCCTCCGCGGCCCACCACGATGCGGCGCGCTTCGACTTCGCCGCCAGCCTTGACGACCCCGGTGATACTGACGCTCGCACCCGGCTTCAGCTCGCTCTTGTCGGTGGCGACATAGGTCAGGATGGCGGCGTCGGGTCGAATGACGATCTTCTTTTCGCCCCCCTTGTATTTGACCGTCAGGACTTGCCCCTCGACGCCCGTTACGGCGGTGTCGACCGTGGCGTTGGTCATTGTCGTGCCGGGGCGGTCCCACGGCCGATGACCTTCTCCCAGGCCGCGCAGGGACTCGGGGAAGATCACCACGCGGATCGCGTGCTGGCTGTCGTCCGGTTGGGGCGTCGCACCGACACCGATGAAAGTGCCGGGCTTCACGTCCGCAAGCGTAGCCTTCACCAGCGCGAACACCTTTGCATCAGGTGAGACGCTCACCGTTTTGTCCGATTGGGCTGTCTTGACGACCAGATTCGCGCCATCAATTCGCTCGACCGTTCCGACGACGCGCGTGGCCTGCTCGACCTGCGCCCAGGTCGGCGCAGCTCCACTGGTGGCGGCGAGTCCGGAAATCGTCAGCAACCTAATGATCGTCTTGAGCATGTGAGCCTCCTCATGCCGGCAATTGTATAGCCGCGTAGCCCATGAAGAGTGGACACTCGATGGAACGCGATCTGCGCGCCTCTGAAACTGAAGGTCTGACGCCATCGCAGGCCTAGATCGACAGCAGATATTGTGCGAGGTCCGCTTTCTCCTGCGCAGTCAGGGTCAGACCCTTGGCGCTGTTGTAGTGCTCGATGACCTCGGCGAGAGTTGCGAATCGCCCGTCGTGATAGAAGCCGCCCTTCTGATGCGTCCACAAGCCTTTGAGCGGTGCGGTTCGGTAACGCTCGTCGGGTGAGCGCTTCGCCTGGAAGTCGTCGATACCGATCTCGGCCGCGGTGTGCATGTTCCAGCCCGGCTCGGTGAAGAGCGGCGGAACATGGCAGGTCGAGCATTGCGCTTTCCCGTTGAAGACCGTTTCTCCGCGTGCAGCCGCAACGTTGTCGAAGGTTCCGCCATGCGGGGCCGGCGCCGGGATCGCGAGCTGATAGAAGTGCAATGCGGGGAGCTTCGACGTGATCAGATCCGGAGTGTTGCGGATGTGACCGAACTTGTTCGCCGCAGCGATGGGAAATTTGGCAGCGTCGTCGAGGCGTGGATCGTAGAACGTTCCCTTGCCGTGCATCTCGAGATTCGCGACGAACGCGTTCCAATGCGTCACCGATCCCCACCCGGTCCACGTGTGGAGATTCACGCCGGCGAGACCGAATGCGGGCGGAATAAGCGTTGCAGACGATCTTCCAGTCGCCGGATTCATCGTCTTGCCGTCCAGAACCAGCTCCGCGTCGAACTTGCCGGGGCCCCATCCGCGCAGAACCTTGCGAACATCGTCCTGGTTTGCGCCGAGCAGCGTCGAGAATGCAGACAGATCCGGTGCCAACGCAATGATCGAGCCGACGTCGAGATCGCGTGCCGCCCATCCGTCGAGTCGATTGCCGATGCCAGGCGCGAATGCGTTGTCGACCGTCGAATGGCAGATCGCGCACGTGATGCCAACCGAGCGCAAGCGATCGCCGGCGAAAAGTCCCTTTACGCCCACAACCGAATCGAGCTTGAGCAATGCAAGCGTTACCGCCGGATCGTCGAGGTCCACGCGCCCGTTCTTGAGATCGCTTCGCAGTGAGCCGGGAAGCGCCTCCACGTCGATCTTGAGGCCAAGCGTCAGCGCCGCTTTGGGCGTGAGTCCTCCGCCCACGCCACCAAAGCGCTCGCCCTGGATCGCCTGGTGCAACTTGAGCGTGTCGCCCCAGAAAGATTCGTCGCCGAATGTATCGTGCCGGAACGTGAGACGTCCCTGCAGGAAGTTGCGGTCCAGATTGGCGAGTATCTCGCGATCAAAACCGGTGAAGTGCTTGTTCCCCTTCGCCGCGTCGGCGGCGGCAGCGGTCGTGATGCTCAGCGCTGGAACGAACGGCTGAGCGAAAAGCGTCGCTGCCGCCAGCACGACTGCAGCGAGCAGCTTGCCTCGCCTGGCCGGGCGGCCTGACATCCACTGGAACGCGTGTGGGCCCACCCACAGAAATGTATCGCGCGAGTTTCGCATTGATTTCTCCGCATGACTCCACTGGCAACGAACTTGTAGCTTTGGCAAGCTTCTCGCCATCGGTCATATGCGGCACTCTAGCGCTGGCCCGCTACGCAGTCTGTTACCGCGGTAACACCCGTAAAAATTTCCGGCAGAAAAGATTCAGGCTCGAAGTCGTTCGAGCGCCTGGATGTTCAGCAGGAGATGCCCTCGTGTCGAATATTGCGCAACGCCGCTGCGGCGCAAGGAATTGAGTGCGGTCGAGACACGCTCTCGCCGCGCGACGACCATTTGCGCCAGCTCCTCCTGCGTTAGATAGACTGGGATTTCGACAAGCTCACCCGCGGGTTCGCCAAACTTTTGAGCCAGCTTGCTCAACACCTCAATCAGGCCATCCTCGACATTTCCTGCCGCCAATCGGTTCACCTGGTCGTACGCTTCGGACAACGCTCTGGAAAACATGTCTACGAATTCGCGAAGCACGGCAGGGTGCTGCCCCAAGGCGTCCATCGCTTCCTCGAAAGAAACGACAATGGCTTCGGTGCGTTCGATCGCGACCGCGCGATCCCATCGGGGAGTGCCCAGACAGCAAAGCTCGCCCAGCACATCGCCGCTCTTCCGTAGGTCATAGATGATTTCCCGTCCGTCATCGGTGACTGTTCCGACCTTCGCGACTCCGCTCTGAACAAAATAGAGCAGCCGCTCTTTGTCTCCCAGCTCATAGATCACCTGCTTCTCGTCAAACATCCTTGCGCTACGAGCAGCCAGGAGGACGTCGCAGAACTTCGCGCGAAACACGGGCACCAGCGCGGAGGACAGCGAGGCCGCGCGGCTCGTCATATCGTCGTCGTTTGCCATGGCCTAATGAAGGAGTTATGGGGTGAAACGAGCTGGAAGCAGCCCAGCGCTCGTCCAACCGGGCAGGGCCTCCGGCATTTGTCCGCAATGAGTCTACGCCCGGTGACTGCTGCGGGGCGCGGAGGTGTCTCTTAGGAGGCTGGTGGCGTATACGAAAAGCGCTGACAGGAGATTGAGACATTTTCCGATCGCCTCGTCGCCCCGGGCGGCTTACGGTGCGCTCCATCCCCGCGTGTTGGAGGCATCCATGGCCGAGCACTTGCGATGTGACGAGCGACAGCCCCCTAAGTTCGCTGCAACGGGCAGGCGAACGCGACCTGGCAAGGCACGCAGGTCGTTGGCCACGATTCTTCGGCGCTCGGCCCAGTGCCTCCGCATAGCGCCACCGGACAAAACAGAAGGCGGCGCGCCGACGCATCGAATCATCTTCACTTATCCGGAGGGAGACGATGTGCCGGAAGCGGCGAAGAGAATGACACGCGCCTTCGGACTCGGCCTTGCGCTCGTGTTGTCGATGCGGCCTTCCCGCAACCTGTGCCGCGTGTTCGCGATCAGTGGGACGCATGCCGGGGGCGCGGCGTCGTTGCACTTTACGGTGTCACTGCGTGAGTTCGACAGGGACAGTGTGCGGTGGCGCAGTCGGCCGCCCCTTGCGCGCAGAAGTCGAACTGAAGCGCAGCCGATCGGGGCCACGTTGCCGCTTCCGCTCGCGTTTTCCGGCGACGACTAACCTTATTTTGGAACGCGCTTTCGGCGCGACGGCGGCGCGCGCGGCGGCTCGCCAGCCGCCTTCGCATACTGAGGCGGCCACGGTGCGTCGCCCTCGCCGTCCTTCTCGTGGCGCGCGGAAAGCTCGAGCAAACTCTCGAGCGAATACGCTTGCACGTCGATGTCCGCATGACGGTCGCCTATCCGTTCGAACCGTGCGGGCATCGTCGCCAGGGTGAAATCCGCAGGATCGGCGTCGGCCACCTCGTCCCACGCAAGCGGCGCCGATACGCGTGCATCGCTCGTGGGACGCACGGAGTACGCGCCTGCCACCGTGCGGTCCTTGGCATTCTGGTTGTAATCGACGAAGACGCCGTGCCGCTCTTCCTTCCACCACTTGGTCGTGGCAAGGCCAGGCGCGCGCCGCTCGACGTCACGGCCGAGCGCAAGCGCGGCACGGCGCACCTGGTCGTTGGTCCAGCGTGTGTCGATGCGCACGAGCACGTGCAGGCCGCGCTTGCCGGACGTCTTCGGCCAGCCACGCAGTCCATGATCGGCGAGCGCCGCCTCGACGACGGCGGCCACTTCCCGCACCTGGCTCCACGGCACGTCGGGCACGGGGTCGAGATCGATGCGCAGTTCGTCCGGATGATCGAGGTCGCCGGCGCGCACGGGGTGAGGATGCAGCTCGAGGCACGCGAGGTTCGCCATCCATACCAAGTCGGCCGGGTGCCGCGGCACGATCTCATCCGCGCTGCGGCCTGAGGGAAAGCGGATGGTGACCACGTCGACCCAAGGCGGCCGGTCGCGCGGCGCGCGCTTCTGATAGAAGAAGTCGGCCTCGATGCCGTCCGGATAGCGCACGAGGATGTTCGGCCTGCCGCCGGAGCCGCGCAGCGCGCCGGGCGCGACGCGAAGAAAGTAGGCAGCGACGTCGAGCTTGGTGTGTCCCGCTTGCGGAAACAGAACCTTGTTCGGGTTGGTGACGATGACTTCGTGACCGTCAACCAAAAGCGACTCGGAGGCAGCGGTAGGCATCGTCGCGATTGCAGCGGTCGTCACGCCGCCAGCTTGACCCACGCCGGCGTGTGGTCGCTCGGCTTCTCGCGTCCGCGGTACTCGCGATCGACACCAGCATTGAGAACGCGTGCGCCCAAGGTTTCATTCACCAGAAGAAAGTCGAGCCTGAATCCCTTGTCCTGCCGGAATGCGGTCTCGGTGGTCCAATACGTGTACATCCGTTGCTTGGGGTGCAACGTGCGCGCCGTGTCGACCCAGCCCTTCGCCAACAAGCGCCGATACGCATCGCGCGCCTCCGGCTGCATCACGGCGTCGAATCGCCACCACCACGGATTGTAGATGTCGAAGTCGGTCGGCACCACGTTGAGGTCGCCGGTGAGCACCGCAGGTTCCTTTGCCGCCGCGAGCGTGCCCGCGTATTCGATCAATCGGTCGAACCAGCGCAGCTTGTAATCGAAGTTGGGCGATGGCACGGGATTTCCGTTCGGGAGATAAATCGAGGCGACGACCAGGCCCTTGACCTCGGCCTCGAGATACCGTGTCTGGCGGTCTTCGGCCTCGCCAGGCAGGCCGCGCCGCCGCTCGCGTGGCGTTTCTCCCTTGGCGAGGATTGCGACGCCGTGGTGCGATCGTTGCCCGTGCCATACCGCGCCGTAACCGATGCTCTCCAAGGCCTTCGCCGGGAACTTCGTGTCGTCGGTCTTCAATTCCTGCAGGCAAGCGATGTCCGGCGACGTTTCGCCCAGCCATTCGAGCAGGCGCGGCAGCCGGCCGTTGACTCCGTTGACGTTGTAGGTAGCAACCGTAAGAATGGCGATGAGCATCGCGCAAGCGCTGCCGGCGTGGTACTCCCGCGAACCGCGATGCGCTGTCGGCGGATGTCGGACGCGGCGTCCTACAGGCGGCCGCGCTTCGCGGCGCGCGCCTCGTGCAGCCTGTGCAGCGTGATCCTGCGGACCTCCGCCTTGCTCGAAGCGATATGCGCCGTCAGCAGGAGCTTTGCTTCGCGGTAGCTCCGGGCAAGCAGCGCGCGCACGATGGCAGCGTGCTCCTCGTACGTGTGCCGAACGCGCTCGGGCTCGGTGAAGTCGAGGCGGCGCACGATGCGGATGCGCTCGGTGATGTCGCGATGCACGGCTGACATCTGCCGATTGTGCGCGGCCTTGACGATCGTCTCGTGAAACCGCTCGTCGAGCTGCGCGACTTTCCA
>Ga0070665_100005885_pt1 | contig 12563 bp, 5 predicted proteins | sample KBSS13metaG_FD_65862 | JGI IMG/M metagenome (GOLD analysis project Ga0070665, IMG submission 65862) | Switchgrass rhizosphere microbial communities from Kellogg Biological Station, Michigan, USA - KBS S1-3 metaG | ecosystem: Host-associated > Plants > Roots > Rhizosphere > Soil ... | reverse complement strand
GCGTACTCGAAGGTGCTGGTCTGCAGGTTCGGTGTTTCCTGCGACGACTCCTCGCCGAAGTAACCGCCGGTCGAACGGATCTTCACCGGGTGTTCCTGCTTCTGCAGGCCCCAGCGCGCGATGTCGAACTGGTGCGGCCCCTGGTTGCCGCTGTCGCCGTTGCCGTAGTCCCAGTGCCAATGCCAGTTGTAGTGGAAGCGATTGCGGTTGAACGGACGCTTCGGCGCCGGCCCGAGCCACAAGTCGTAGTCGACCTTCGAGAGGTACTGCTGGTCGTAGGCCGGCTCGTACGACGTCGAGGTCAGGGTCAGCGCGTACTTCTCGCCCGGCGCGAGCGGACCGTCCGGATACTTGCCGATCGCGGGCCGCGGCTTGAAGCACAGGCCGCGCGCCATGTACACCTTGCCGAGACCGCCCTCGTGAATGAACTTGATCGCGTCGCGCACGGCAGGCCGGCTGCGATTCATCGTGCCGACCTGCACGATCTTGCCGTAACGCGCCGCCGCCTCGACCATCTTGCGCCCTTCCCACACGGTATGCGACGAGGGCTTCTCGACGTAGACGTGTTTGCCGGCCTGGAGGGCCCAGATGGTGGCGAGCGCGTGCCAGTGGTTGGGCGTCGCGATGACGACGGCGTCGATGTCCTTGTCGTCGAGGACGCGCCGGAGGTCCTGCGCGAAGGCCGGCTTGAAGGTGGCGACATCCGCCAGGCGCTCGTCGTGAATCCTCTCGGGCGCGAGGTTCGCGTCGATGTCGCAGAGCGTCTTGATCTCCACGTTGTCGAGCCTGGCGAAGCCGCGTTTCAACGCGTTGCCCTGGCCCCTGATCCCGATGCTGGCGGTCACGACGCGATCGTTCGCGCCGAGGATGCGGTTGCCGACATGGGGGGCCGCCTGCAGGCGCGCGCCGAACAGGTCGGCGCCGACGGCGACGCCGGCCGCGGCCGCACCGACACGAGTCGCGAATTCACGCCGGGTGATGCCATCGGGGTGCTTGGGCTGGTCAGACACAATCCCTCCTCTTACCCGGAAAGAATACGGCAGGCCAGCCTGATTTCGGGCACGCTTTCTCGGGGCAGGGGAACTGGTCTGACCACTGCCGTGGGGAATTCTTCCCGGGCCGGCGGATAAATCCTCCACGATTCGACCAGGGAACTGGAGGCGACCGCATGAGTTGAGCCCTCATCGACCCGGATCCCGCCGGAATTCGAACGATTCGGTCATGTGATGGCCGCTGGCCTCGGCCTTGCCTCTGACCGGCCCAGAGGGGGCGAGCATGGCGAACCTACACGATCGATCGGAACACGCGGTCACACAGGAAGACCAGTTCGCCTCCACGCCGTTGTCTCCCGACGCCACAGCGCGAGCCGGGGACGTCCGCGGCGTGGACGTCCGCACACTGCCACCGGGGACCGAGGTCGTGGTGGACACCTCGAACTCACACTATCGCTTCGTGATGCTGGAGGGAGCGGGTTCGCGGGCGGTGGTGCAAGGCGGACTTCGCTTCGACGATTGCGCGGAAGTCCGGATCGCGGGTTCCACTTTTGGTGGAACCTTCCTGCGGGTCGGCTGGATTGAGCCGGGCATGTACCTGGAATTGGCGGTCGGCGGGAAGCGGCTGGGCACGTCTCGCGTTCGATCGGTCAGCATCCTGAGACAACGGCGTTAGGCTGCGGCGCCAAGCAGCTTGCCCGCCAGCGTCTCGGAGCGCCGCTTGATGCCGAGGAGCATCTTGCGCGTCATGATGAAGGCCGCCGGCTCGATCGCGAGCAGCAAGAGCGCGGAGCCAAGTGACGCTCGGCTGCTGACGCGATTGCGAGAGACCAGTCGGGTGCGGCGATCGTCCAGCGGGTAGAGCGCCAACTCCCACGTCCATTGAACGCCGTCGGTCTCACCTCCGAGAACGAGCGTCCGCAGCGGCTCGATTGCGGCGACCGGAAAGCCCGGCCCGCTGCCGACCGGGATGACGTCGCCGACCTTCAGCTGCTGCCACTCAGGCAGGATCCGCTCCGCGCTCGGGCCGTCGAGGAAGCCGAACAGGCGATCGAGCCAGTCATAGCTGTACAGCCCTCCGCGGCCACAACCGATCTGCACGAGCCACGGCCAGATGTGTTCGGGCCGCGCGTGAATAGTCACGCCCAGCGTGGCGCTGTAGCGGGGACTGGCGATCGCTGCGTCGCCCCGCATCGGACGCGTCAGCTCGAGCGCACTCGCTCCCCACGTTCGAAACCATCGCATGAAGCACCTCACCCGGCGATGCGGCCGCGCCGGAATTGGTGAACTCCACTGGCGCGCCCACGTCACCGGGTTGCAACTTCATTGCCCGGCCGATTGACGACTTTCCGGCACTCGGCTCGGACTCCGACGCACCCGCGTCAGCGAGGCAAAGGCGGCGTCGGCGTCGGCTGAAAGGGTGCGCGCCTCAGCGTGACATCGTCGAACAGACCCGACGACGAACCGGCGACGTTGTGGCTCGTCACCGCGAGGCCGACAAAAGCGGTCGGCGGCAGGTTCACCACCGCCTGCCCGATCGTCTGCCAGGCCGCCGTGTCCACCGACAAATAGGTGGTGAACACGTTCCCTTCACGCACAATCTGCAGCCAGACGCCTGGACCGAACGGGCCCGGCGAGTTCATCGGGTAAGTGCCGCCGCTGGCGCTCGGTCCATTCGCCATGGCCCGGTATTGCACGGCCGTCCCTTTTTCCGGCGCTGACAGCACGAACGCATGTGCCGCACCGGGTGCGAGCGATTCACGGAACATCAGGCCGCCCTTGGTCCACTGATCGGCCTGGTCCAACCGGTTCAGGCGCGCGGTCAACGCGCCGTCGCCGCTCCACTGCGTGTAGATGTAGGTGAACGCGTCCGATGTTCCCCAGATGTCCTTCCCTTGGTTCGTCGCCCTGAAGAACGTGCCGTCGACAAAACTGTCGGACGCGCCCGGTCCGATCTGCGCGGTCGTCCACGTCAGGACCGGCTCGATGGCGATCTGCGAGAAGCGCGCGGTCGCGAGCGTGCGGTCCACGTGACTGGTCACTGCGAGACCGACTTCCACCGTCGACGGCAGATTCGGCAGCTCGATCAGCCCGAGAGTTATCCATGCATCCGTCTTGGCGTGACGGAAATAGGCCCTGATGCTCGTGCCGATGCGCGTGAGCCTGAGCCACAACGGCGGCGCGAATGGAATGAACCCGCTTCCCATCTGGATGCTCGCGCCATCGGCCGTCTGACGGCCCTGAAAGACGACGCCCTTCTCGGGCGTCGGCGTCGCGATGAGAAACGCGTGCTGCGATCCCGGGCTGCTGCTGGCGCGGATCATCAAGCCGGCCTTGGTCCAGCGGTTGACGTTCTCGACGCTGTCCACCAGCGCCTCGATGGAGAAGTCGCCGGTGGCAGGGCGGAACGCCCAGTGAAACGCGTCGGCCGTCCCCCAGACGTCGGCGCCGGAGCCGGTCACCCTCGCCGTGTTGCCGGCCGCATCGGCGCTGCCCGGCGCGCCGACGGACCCAATGTCTTCTTCCGCCCATCCGGGCGGCAGATGAGTATCCGGCGGAATGAGTTGCACGTGGTCGAACGTCGCCGTCGCCAGCGTGGCGTGGACGTGACTCGAGACGGCGAGTCCCACCCGCAGATCATCGCCGAGCGTCGCGAACGTCTCTGTGCCGACGCGTGTCCACTCGCCGCTGTCGGACGTGCGATAGAACGCGGTCACGGCGGATCCGACGCGCGAGAGCCGCAGCCAGATCGGCGCGGTGAGCGCGGGCCCAGCCGTGCTGACGCTCCCGCCGCCCGCGGTCGTGCGCCTCTGGAACGCGACGCCCTTCACCGTCGTCGGCGTGACGAAGAGCGAGGCGTGCCGGGCTCCGGGCGTGAGATCTTCGCGGATCATCAGGCCGGCCTTCGTCCATTGGCTGACGCGCTGGACCGTGCCGACGCGCGTCACCAGATCGAAGTCGCCTCTGAACGAGGTGAACGCATAGTGCAATTCGTCGGCGTTGTCCCAGATGTCGGTGCCGGCGCCTTTCACCGTGAAGGTGCTGCCGTCGAAGGTGGCCGAGCCGAACGCCCCGACGCTGCCGATGTCGACATGGCTCCAGAACGGGGGCAGTGTCGTGGTGGGGCCGCTGACGATCTGAAACGATTCCGACACGTCGAAGTCGATGCGTGTGCCGGCGGCATTGAACGCCTCGACCTGGACGCGCCCGTTGTTGGTCACGGGCCCGGGTTGATGCCACAGGCAGTCCGTCGCGGCGGCCGCAAGGCTGCTGCACCCCGGAATCGCCGCCCATGTTTTGCCGTTGTCGGCGGATGCACTCACGCGGAACGACACCAACCCGGACAGATTGGAATCGAACCAGTGGATGGGGTACGGCGTCCCGGTCCCCAGGATTTCGTTGATGGCGGGCCGGTCGATGCCCAACGAGGCGTCAGCGGCCCGCAGCGGAAACACCGTCATCGAATCGGTCGCCGTTCCTCCGCGACGATCGCTGACCGTGACCGTATAGGTGCCCGGGTCCAGATCCGTACAGAAGTAGGGGAGTCCGGCCACCGTTCTGGTGGTGTCCCGCCATTCGAAGTCGAGCCAGTCGTTATCGGCGTCCGACGCGATGGCGTCGACCCGAATGAATTCTCCCGACTCGAGCGTCTGGTCCGGTCCGGCGCTGAGGACAGGCGGCCGATTCGCCACCGCCGGCCGGCTCAGCAGGATGGCACCCGGCGACGTGACCAGATCCGTCCAGCCGTCGCCATTGAGATCAGCGGCGATCATCCCGTTGTGGGAGTTCTGGTACGTCTCATCGCGAAGGTTGTGCGTTCCGAGGCGGAACGTCGCCGGCTCACCGAACGTCCCATCGCCGGCCCCCGGCGTAATCGTGACGCTGTCCCAATAGATGAACCCCGTGCATATCGTGTCGATATTCAAGGTGGAGCGGTTGCCGGTGGCGATATCCGGATTGCCATCGTGGTTGAAATCGCCCACTGCTACGCTCATCGAGCCGTTGGCGTTCGTGGCATGGCTGACGGACGCCTGGAACGTCCCGTCGCCGTTGCCGCGCAGGACCTGGAATGCGCCGGGACTCCAGCCGCCACCCGTCTCGTGGGTGACGGTGACGACCAGGTCCTGCTTGCCGTCCTTGTCGAGATCGACGGCGGCGATGTCCCACATGTCGAACTCGACCGACATCGACGAACCCGTGAACGTCAGCGCGCCGTGATTCACGAACACGTCGACGATCCCGGTGATCGTCGAGGCGGCAATGTCGAGCCGGCCGTCGCCATTGACGTCGGCCGCGACCAGGGCGTTCGGACCGTCGGCCGTCGCCAGCTGCACGCGAGCGTCGAAGGTGAAGTCGCCGCGGCCCGGGTAAATCCAGACGGCGTCGCCGTCGATGAGGGCGATGTCGAGCTTGCCGTCGCCGTTGAAGTCTCGCGCGACAGCGCGCGGACGCAGGAGCTCGTCGAAAAGATGGACCGTCGAGTCCACGAGCCGCGGTGCCCCGAACGTGCCGTCGCCGCGGCCTGAAATTATTGACACCCCGGTGATGACGACGTCGACGTGGCCGTCGCCGTTGAAGTCGCCGACGGCGAGGGGGCGCGCCTGAAGTCCGAGCGAGCGCGGCGTTCCGAATGTTCCGTCGCCTGCACCGAAGGCCACCTGCAGCATGCTGCCGGCGCCGATCAAGTCGGGCCGCCCGTCCTCGTTGAAATCGGCGGCCAGTGTCGAGGCGACAAACGACGGTAGTTGCGTGAGCACGACGGCGGGTCGAGGCGGAGCCGTCTGGGCGCGCACGCGCGCGAGTCCGCCCACCACAGCCATTAGCGACACGGCTGTACTCAGAACGCACAGGACGGCGGCTCTCTTGGGGTGCATGCGCACGCGGCATGCGGAGTCGATGCCATGTCACCGCGAGGGCGGTCGCCATTCCCATACGCGCGGGAGAGCAGTAGAATCGGCGACGTCGATGAACCCCAAGGGCATCTTTGCCTGCGCGCTGCTCCTGACGCTCGCCACCCTCGGCGTTCCGGCTTCCTCCCGTCAGGCCGCGCCGCGTTCCGCGCCGCCGGCGTCGTCCGACGCCTTCGAGACGAGCGTCAAGCCGTTCCTGCAGACCTATTGCTATACCTGCCACGGCGGCCGCCAGCCGGCGGCCGGCTTCGATCTGACGGCGTATGTCACGCCGGATTCCGTGATCAAGGATCAGCGCCGCTGGAATCTCGTGATCGCCCGGCTCAAGGCCGATGAGATGCCGCCGAGCCAGTCACGGCAGCACCCGACGCCGGCGCAGCGTCAGTCGGTCATCGACTGGATTGAGACGATCAGCGCGGAAGACGCGAAGCGCCATCCCAACGATCCCGGCATCGTGCTCGCGCGCCGGTTGAGCAACGCCGAATACGACTACACCATCCACGACTTGACCGGCGTCGACATCCGGCCGACGAAAGAGTTTCCCGTGGATCCCGCCAACCAGGCGGGCTTCGACAACTCGGGCGAGTCGCTGGCGATGTCGCCCGCGCTGGTGGCGAAGTACCTCGATGCGGCCCGGCTCGTCGGCCAGCACGTCCTGTTTCTGCCTGGCGGCTTCACGTTCGCGCCCTATCCGGTCGTGACCGACCAGGACCGGGACAAGTACGCCGTCAACCGGATCGTCGATTTCTACAAGCGCCAGCCGCTGGACTACGCCGACTACTTTCATGCCGCGTGGCGGTATCGCCACCGCGCGGCGCTGCGCCGGCCGGAGATGACGCTGGCGGACGCGGCCCGAACCGCGAAGGTCAGCGCGACGTATCTGAACAGAGTCTGGGCGATGTTGAGCGCGCCCGGCGAAGAGGTCGGGCCGCTGGCGGCCCTCCAGGCACGGTGGCGGAACCTGCCGCCGCCGGCCGATCATCAGGAGCCGAGCGGGCTCCGCGTCGGCGTCGAGCGGATGCGCGACCTCATCGTCGGCCTGCGGCCGCGCGTCGCGATGTCGTTCGACAACCTGCCGGCGCGCGGGATCGCCTCCGGTTCGCAGTCGCTGGTCCTCTGGAAGGATCGGCAGTACGCCGAGCATCGCACGAGCTATCCAGGCACCGCGCTTCAAGTGGACCTGACGGCCTACGCGCCGACCGATCCGCTGCTGCAGGCGCCTTCCACGGAGGAGGCGCGGGCGCGGTACGAGGATGCCTTCACCCGCTTCTGCGCCCTGTTTCCGGATCGCTTCTACGTCTCGGAACGCGGCCGCATGTTTCTCACCAACGCGCGGGAAATCGCGTCCGATGCCGAGGGCCATCGGCTCTTGAGCGCCGGATTCCACAGCCAGATGGGCTACTTCCGCGATGACCGCCCGCTCTACGAGCTGGTCCTCGATCCGGCGGAGCAGCGTCAGCTCGATGTGCTGTGGAACGAGCTCGATTTCATCACGCTCGCGCCGGTCCGGCAGTTCAAGCAGTTCATCTGGTTCGAGCGCGCCGAGCCGCCCAGCTTCATGGCCAGCCCGCAGTTCAACACCTTCCGCTCCGAGGACGAGGACGTCACCTCCGAAGCGAAGATCGCCCAGCTGGCCGATGTCTACCTGGCCAAGGCGCGCGAGATCACTAATGACGTCGCCGCCGGCGTGGTCCGCGACTATTTCGAGACGATGAACGGGAACGTGCGCGCCCTGGAGAAGGCAAGGGCCGCTGCCGAACCGAAGCACCTCGAGGCGCTCGTGGCGTTCGCGGCGCGGGCGTATCGCCGGCCCCTGACGAAGGCGGAGGGCGACGACCTTCTCGCGTTCTACCGTTCGCTGCGCGATCAACATCTCAGCCACGAAGACGCGATTCGCGACGCCGTGGCGAGCGTGCTGATGTCGCCGTATTTCTGCTACCGGGTCGACACGCCTTCGCTCGGCGAGAACACGGGGCGAGCTTCGGCGTTGCAGGCGCCTGACGTTGCGCCGCTCTCCGACTATGCGCTCGCCAGCCGTCTGAGCTACTTCCTGTGGTCGAGCATGCCGGACGACGAGCTGATGAAACACGCCGCGGCCGGCGATCTGCATAAGGCCGACGTGCTTGCCGCGCAGGCCCGCCGGATGCTGCAGGACGGGCGCGCTCGACACCTAGCGACCGAATTCGCCGGCAACTGGCTCGACATTCGACGCTTCGAGGAACACAACGCCGTAGACCGCGAGCGCTTCCCAGGCTTCACGAGCGAGCTGCGTGAAGCGATGTTCGAGGAGCCGATTCGCTTCGTGCTGGACGTCATCCAGCGGAACGGATCCGTCCTCGATTTCCTGTACGGCAACTACACGTTCGTCAACGCCGTTCTGGCCCGGCACTATGGGATGCCGGAGCCGGCGGAGGGGAACTGGGTGCGCGTCGATGATGCGCAGAAGTACGCGCGCGGCGGACTGCTGCCGATGTCGGCCTTTCTGACCAAGAACGCGCCGGGGCTGCGCACCAGCCCGGTCAAGCGCGGCTACTGGGTCGTGCACCGGCTGCTCGGCGAGTACATCCCGGCGCCGCCGCCGAACGTGCCGGTGCTGCCGGCCGACGAGACCAAGCTCGGCGATCTGACGCTGCGCGAGACCCTGGCGCAGCACCGCGCGAATCCCGCGTGCGCCAGCTGCCACGCGAAGTTCGACTCGTTCGGCCTCGCCTTCGAAGGCTACGGCCCGGTGGGCGAGACGCGGGATCGGGACCTGGCGGGTCGCCGGGTCGAGACGGGCGCCACCTTTCCAGACGGCAGCGCCGGCGCCGGGCTCGAGGGGCTGCGCGCCTTCATGCGCGCGCGAGGGCAGGCCGAATTCGTCGACACCCTGTGCCGCGAGCTCCTCGTCTACGCGTTGGGCCGCAGCCTTCTGCGATCCGATGAGCCGCTCCTCGCCGACATGCGCAAGCACCTCGCGGCGAACGACTACAAGTTCGGCCCGCTCGTGCAGGACATCGTCACCAGCCGACAGTTCCTGACGAAACGCGCGACGCCGGGCTCCGGAAGGGACACTTCACCATGAGCATGTTGACCAGTCCGCTGCAGCGAAACCCGCATCAAGTGAGCCGCCGCCGCTTTCTGCGCGGCACCGGCGTCGTGATGGCGCTTCCGTGGCTGGAGTCGGTGTCCGTCTGGGGCGCCCAGCCGACGGCCGCGGCGGCCTCGCCCAAGCGGCTCGCCTTTCTGTTCATGGGCAACGGCGTCAACCCGACGGAGTGGTGGGCCAAGGGATCGGGCGCCGACATCGAACTGGGCCGCAGCCTGGCGCCGATGGAGCCGCTCAAGGGCAAGTTCAACTACATCAAAGGTCTCTTCAACCACGCGGCCACCGGCGTCGGCATCCATCCGGGAATGACGGGCAACCTGCTCTCCGGCGCGCCGTTGACCAAGGGCGCCGAGCTGCACGGCGGGGTGAGCCTCGACCAGGTGCTGGCCAGCCACATCGGCGACCAGACGGTGCAGCCCAGCATGGTCCTCGGCTGCGAGCAGCCGGTCACCGGCTACCACGAGACCAACTTCTCGATGGCCTACAGCTCGCACATCTCGTGGTCGAGCCCGACGTCGCCCGTGCCGATGGAGGTCTACCCGTCGCTGGCGTTCGACAGCCTGTTCGAGAACCGCGGCAGCCAGCGAAATCTGAGCGTGCTCGATCGCGTGAGGGAACAGGTCGCGTCGCTCGGCCGCCAGGTCAGCTCGGCGGACAAGGGGAAGCTGGACGAATATCTCACCAGCGTGCGAGACGTGGAGAAGCGCGCGCAGGACATGCGTGCCGCGAAAGAGAAGGCCGACGCGAACGCGATGGGCCGCGGCCGGATGGCGGTGACGATGGCGCGGCCCGACAACGGCCTGCCCGAGGACATCCGCGATCACATGCGGCTGATGTGCGACATCCTGGCGCTCGCCTTCCAGACCGACAAGACGCGGATCGCCACGCTGCTCCTCTGTCGGGATATTTCCGGCCTGTTCTATCCGTTCCTGGACGTCAGGCTGGCCCACCATCTGGCGAGCCATGAGGACACCGGTGAAGCCTTCATGCGCATCAACCAGTTCTACCTGACGCAGTACGCCTACCTGATCGACAAGCTCGCGGCGATGCCCGAGGGCGAGAGCACGGTGCTCGACAACTCCTGCCTCGTGTTCATGTCGAACATGTGGTCCGGCAGCCAGCATGACAGCACGAAAGTGCCGGTCCTGACCGCGGGCACCCTTGGCGGGACGCTCGAGACCGGCCGCGTGCTCGACTACACGACCGCAGGCGACGAGAACCGCCGGCTGTGCAGCTTCTACCTCTCGCTGATGGATCGCATGGGCGTCAAGCTCGATCGATTCGGCGACGCCTCCGGACGGCTGGCCGGCATCTGAAGCGGGACTCGCGCGTCGCGATCGCGACGCGCACCGGCTGACCTGCGAGCGTCGGATACAATGAGCGCCTTCGCAGAGCACACAGATGGCCTTGCCTGCCGGAACCAAGCTGGGGTCCTACGAGATCCTGTCGCTGCTGGGGAGCGGCGGCATGGGCGAAGTCTATCGCGCCCGGGATCCGCGGCTGGGTCGCGACGTCGCGGTCAAGGTCCTGCCCGCCGCCTTTGCCGCTGACCCGGATCGTCTCCGGCGCCTCGAGCGGGAAGCGCGCGCCGCCGCGGCGCTGAACCACCCGAACATCATTACGGTCTACTCGGTCGAGAAGGCCGACGCGCTCCTGTTCCTGACGATGGAGCTGGTTGAGGGGCAGTCACTGGCGCTGGCGATTCCGAAAAGCGGTCTGCCTCTCGACGAGCTGCTGACGATTGCCATCCCGCTCACGGATGCGATCGCGGCGGCCCACGCCAAAGGCATCACGCATCGCGATCTGAAGCCCGCCAACATCATGATTGGCGCGGATGCACGCGCGGGCCGCGTGAAGGTCCTCGACTTCGGGCTCGCCAAACTGGATGAGGCGTCGCCCCTCTCCGAGAATGCGGCGACGATCACCACTGAGGGCCGCGTGATCGGCACGGTTGCCTACATGTCGCCGGAGCAGGCCGCGGGCACGCCGGCCGACGCACGGTCCGATCTGTTCTCGCTGGGTGTGATCCTCTACGAGATGGCGACCGGCCAGCGGCCCTTCAGCGGCGACACCAACGTCACGGTGCTGTCGTCGATTCTCAAGGACACGCCACCTTCAGTCACCGACCTCAATCGCACGCTGCCATCGGAATTGGGACGAATCATCAAGCACTGCCTGGTCAAGGACCCCGCGCGTCGCTATCAGACCGCCGCGGACTTGCGTAATGAGCTGGCGGAATTGAAGCAGGACCTGGATGCAGGCTCGCTGGTCGCGAGTGGCAGCGTGAAGCCGCGTAACGCTGGTCCGGCCCCATGGCTGCTGCGCGCACTGGTCGCCGCCGGCATCGTGCTCGGCGTTGCGGCGGCTGCCGCCTATCGATGGTGGCCGACACATGCGGCTGCCGATCGAGCGGCTGGCAGTGGCGAACGGGCGTTCCTGCAGCTCACCACACAACCCGGACTCGAAGAATTTCCGAGCGTGTCCCCCGACGGGAAGTGGATCGTGTACGACGGCAACCAGGCCGGCAACGCCGACATCTATCTGCAGAGCGTCGGCGGACACAATGCGATCAACCTCACCAAAGATTCACCAGAGGACGACACCCAGCCGGCCTTCTCGCCAGACGGCGAAAGCATCGCCTTCCGGTCGGAGCGCCAGGGCGGTGGAATTTTCGTCATGGGGCGTACCGGTGAATCGGTACGGCGAATCACCGATAGCGGGTTCACCCCGGCGTGGTCACCCGACGGAACCCGACTCGTGTTTGCGATGGCATTGCCCGATCCGTTCAACCGATCGCCCAGCGAACTCTGGACCGTGACGCTGGCGACCGGCGAGAAACGCCGGCTGTCCGATGCCGTTGATGGCGTTCAGCCGAGTTGGTCGCCGCATGGCCAACGCATCGCCTATTGGGCCGCGAACGTGGAAGGCCGCCGTCAAAGTCAGCGGGATATCTGGACCGTCCCTGCGAACGGCGGTCCAGCGACACCGGTGACGTCTGACGCGGCCCTCGACTGGAGTCCCGCTTGGTCACCGGACGGACGCTTCCTGTATTTCTCCAGCGATCGCGGCGGCAGCATGAACCTGTGGCGGATGCCGCTGGACGAAGGCACGGGTCGGATCCTGGGACCGCCTGAGGCGTTGACCACGCCGTCGCCGGACAGCCGTCACATCAGCGTCTCGGCCGATGGACGCCTGGTGGCCTACGCGTCGTTCGGAGAGACTTCGAGCATTCAGAAGATCGCCTTCGATCCCGTGGCAGCTACGGTCACCGGGACGCCCAGCATGGTGGTTGGAGGATCCCGATACCTTTCTCACGTGACCGTTTCGCCGGATGGCCAGTGGTTGACCTACTACTCTCGTGGCCGCCAGTTCGATATCTTGATCAATCGCGCCGATGGGAACGGCGAACGCCAGCTGACCAACGATCCGCCGCTAGATCGAAACCCGACCTTCTCCCCCGACGGACAGTGGATCGCGTTCATGTCCAATCGCAGCGGCAGGAACCAGATCTGGTTGATCAGACCCGACGGCAGCGGGCTGCGGCAAGCGACCGACGCTTCGCCCGGCGCATGG
>Ga0070665_100005880_pt1 | contig 12574 bp, 12 predicted proteins | sample KBSS13metaG_FD_65862 | JGI IMG/M metagenome (GOLD analysis project Ga0070665, IMG submission 65862) | Switchgrass rhizosphere microbial communities from Kellogg Biological Station, Michigan, USA - KBS S1-3 metaG | ecosystem: Host-associated > Plants > Roots > Rhizosphere > Soil ... | reverse complement strand
CGAGATGGTCGATGATGACGGCATGCGTACGCCGTTTCGCTTGCGCTCCCTCGCCTGGGTTATTGACGACGAACGGATAGAAAAGCGGCATGTCACCGAGCAGCACGTCAGGGGCGCAGTCAGCGGAGGTCGCAAGGCTTTTTCCGGGCAGCCACTCGAGCGTACCGTGCGTGCCGAAGTGAATTACCGCATCCGCGCGCCATCCCTGATCCAACCACCGATAAAATGCAGCGTAGTGATGACAGGGTGGCAGATCGGGCGAGTGATACATCGTCTCCTGATCGAACCCGAAGCCTCGCGGCGGCTGAACTGCAACGAGCACATTGCCAAATGCCACACCACTGAAGAGGTAATCTGAATCGTCAGTGTGCGGCTCGTACAACGCCAGCAACGGCGCCCGGTCGGATTTCCTCCCAGCGCGCCAGAATGGAGGCGCAAGCGTCGCCCCTGACAGGGTTGGCTCTCCCCAAGCCTCCCGAAGAGCTTTCTTAAACTCAGTCGATTGCGCACGAAACCAATGAGTGTACGCAGCGCGAGGCATGCGCCACACGTTTCCGACCTCAAGGGGACACTTCTCGTCGTAACACCCGCGCGCAAGCAGCAGCGACATCAACTTGTCTGGCGAATCCGGCAACGAACCGACGTCGTATCCAACGTCACGCATGGCTGTAAGAAAGCGAAGCAGCGACGTTGGAGTGTCCAGCCCCACTGCGCTACCAATCTTCTGCGCCTTTCCGCCAGAATTGCTCAGCACAACGGCAACACGCTTCTCGAGATTGGGCGTCTCGCGAAGCGAGGCGACCCGGCGTGCAATGTCTGCAACCCGCCCGATTCGCTCGTCATCCGGCACGTAACGATGATTCTCTTTGAATGAAATCGGCACCGTAATGACGCGCCCGTCACACTCGGGTAACGCAATATTCATCGCAGCTTCCGCGGGACCGAGCCCTCGTCCCGACTCAACCCATGCTGCGCGAGTGCTTCCGCTACAGATCGCTTGAATGATCGGCACACCCATCGCCTCGAACGATGTGTGGTCTGCTTCCGCCGGCGGAAGCTCCAGAGATGTCAGTGTCAACACCGGGAAACTGACGGTACTGACAATCACCGACGGTGGATCAATCAGGCGCAGTGCCGCCGGCATCCCAGACTCATCCCGATCGCGCAGCGAGCTCGTGAACGCCGCGACGGCTGAAAATCCGCGGAACTCGAGGGCGCGGATCAGCTGATCAACGAACTGGAGGTTGCCGCTCAGAACATGGGCTCTGTAGAACAACACCAAAGCAACCGGATTGTGCGGCGCGCGGTGGCTCTGCCATTCATCCACCGACGTAACGAGCAGGTCGGGGTGATATAACCCGTGCGCTGGCATCTGCGTTGGTGGATCGAACCGCGCTGGTACTCCGAGCAGGTCGTGAGCAAGGCGGCGAATGGCATGGGCGACATTTCCCACTCCACCCGCCATGAAATACGCCGTCAACGCCGCAGCCAGCTCGTGAGTGATAGTTGACGTTCGGGGTAGCGTGCCAGCATCCGCGCCGATGCCGCTGATCACGACAACTGGCCTACCGTTGTTCTCTGCCTCAGCTACGAGCTCGACCAGTCCGGGAACGGATGCGGCGGTGCCATGAACCCGCACAACGACTACAAGCGTCGAGTCGCGCGGGGGGCCAACGAGGGCGGAGAGATCATCGGCGCTTGCGACACTGTTCAAGGAGTGGCCGATTACCGGCGGGAAGTCGAGAGGTAAGTCGTCAATTGCCCGATTGAGGGCAAGAAGGTCAGTTTCGGCGTGGGAAAGCAGGACGATGCCGGCGCGGGCGGAAGGAACGGCGGGCGCCGACGCGGGATCGAACGCCAGCGCGTGGATTTCAGCCCCAGGCACCACAAACGCCCCCGCTGCAAGCACCTGTTCCGCGTACTCAATTATCGAGATGCGCGTCGCGGCGTCAGCCACAGGTCCGAACCAGCGAAGTACCTCGCCATAGCCCACTCCCACCGCAGGAGTGGGGCCACTTTTGCCGGACACGCTTTGCAGTACCAGCCGAGCGGATTGTGGACTTGCGTCCTTGGCCGCCTGCCACGCCGCCCACGCGGGATCCTCAGCAGTCAGGGCTGCAAGAAGAAGGCGTATGCGGGTGGGAACCGAGCTCACCGTAAATCCTCGAGCATCCGGCCATAGTAGCCTGCACCCCGCGGCGCGACCATTGACAAGCCGAGGTCGCAACTGTGTACTGCGCGGTCTGATTGACGGTCTCTCGCAAGAGAGCGAAGAGGGAATGTGGTACGGAGCTGCGATCGCAAGATCCGGTGACAAAACCACGCTGCCCCCGCAACTGTAAGCGGCGAGCGCTTGCCAAACGCCACTGGGCGTCGTCCTCATCGACGGCTCGGGAAGGCGGCAACGCGCGCGGACCCGCGAGCCAGGAAACCTGCCGTCGATCTGTACGCGTGCCGGGCGGGGTGCCTCGGCAATAGGAGCAACGCGGTTGACAACAAAATCGGCTGAAGCTCGCACTACGGTGTTGGTTTGCATTACCTGCCGTACACCGGCGGACCCGGACGACGCCCCGCGCAAAGGCCTGGCCCTTGCCCGTGCCACGAAACTGGCGCTGGGTGACGAGCTCGATGTGGATGTAAAGCGCGTTCGCTGCCTCGGAAATTGCAATCGTGGCTTGAGTGCGGCCATCCGTCGCGAGCAGGCGTGGACTTATGTCTTCGGTCACCTGGATGCGGAACGTGACGGGCCCACGCTGATTGCGGGCGCGCGGCTGTTCGCGGGGGCGACAGATGGATTGATGCCCTGGCGAGGCCGCCCGGACCCTCTCAAGAAAGGGTTGATAGCGCGGGTGCCGCCCATCGACTTCGACGGCGAACTGGTGGAGCCCGCATGAATTTCCCTGGTTCCAACGTACGAGGTGTGTGTCCTACGGTTACAACGCCCATGCAGACGGGCGACGGGCTGTTGGCGCGAATTATTTCCAACACACCGATTTCAGTCACGGAATTCTGCTCGCTGTGTGACGCCGCGGAGGAACACGGCAATGGAATCGTTGAAATAACTCAACGCGGCAGCTTGCAGGTTCGAGGTCTCAGCCCTGCTTCCGTGCCGCGTTTCGCCGTCGTCATGGACAGGCTCGGTATCGGTGCAGATCAGAGTCCACCGCTGCTCACTTCCCCGTTATTCGGCCTGGACGCAGGTGAAACGTTCGATTCAACACCCCTGCTGGCGCAATTGCGAGCCTCACTGCAACGTGACCGGCCGGGCTTCGAAGGTCTCGGCCCGAAGGTCTCAGTGTTGGTGGACGGAGGCGGCAGCCTGCATCTCGACGCCGTGTCGGCGGACATCCGCATAGAAGCCACATTTAATCACCTTTTCAAACTGTCACTCGCCGGTGACGCACATGCCGCATCGTTTGTGGGTTACGTCAGCATGAACCGCGTCGTGGCAAGCGTGGAAGATCTGTTGCGGCTCGTTGCGAGCTGGGGTCCCACCGCCCGGGCCAGAGACCTGGTTGCGGGACTCAGGTTGAGTGCGCCCCCGGCAGTCACTCGCCCGCCCTGCGATCCCATCGGCGCGTATCCGCTCAAGGATGGCACGTTTGCGAGCGGATTCGGTCTACCGTTCGGCCACACGAGGGCTGCGGCGCTGAAGCGGTTTGCGCAATCGGCGGCGAACCTTGGAGTGCGTGGCATGCGTGCCGCGCCCGGCCGCGCGCTTCTGGCCATCGGCTCGTCCCTTGCCGCGGCAGAAGATTTGCGCGACTCGGCTGCCAAGGAAGGGTTCATTGTGAATGCAACCGACGCGCGGCGCCATGTAGTTGCCTGTGCAGGTACTCCCGCATGTGCCTCGGCGCGCCTGCCGACTCGGGAGCTGGCACCTGAAGTTGCACGGGCCGCTCATTCGTTTGCAGGGACTTCACATGAAGTGCATCTGTCCGGGTGTAGCAAAGGCTGCGCACATCCGGGACCGGCCGCCGTAACCATAGTGGGTCCTGACCACGTTGTTATAAACGGATGCGCCGGCGACACGCCTCGCGCCACGGTTTCCTCTGCCGGGCTGATTGCCGACATTGAGCGGCTTTGCAACAAGATACGACATGGTTGACTACGTTCGAAACGGGACCGAGATCTATCGTCGGTCGTTTGCCATCATCCGTGCCGAGGCGGACCTTTCCAACTTCTCATCGCCCGAGTCCGATGTGGTCGTGCGAATGATCCACGCGTGCGGGCTGGTCGAAGCCTGCCGGCAAATGGTATTTGGCGCAGGCTTTGTGGCGGCTGCCAGAGGCGCTCTGCAGGAAGGAGCACCTATCCTGTGCGATGCCGAGATGGTGGCGTACGGCATCACGCGAGCGCGCCTTCCCAATCGCAATGAGGTCATCTGCACCTTGCGGGATCCAACCGTTCCGGACCTTGCCGAGCAACTCGGGACGACACGATCGGCGGCAGCGTTGGAATTGTGGGTCGACAAGCTGGCAGGAGCTGTGGTTGCCGTTGGCAACGCGCCGACTGCACTGTTCCGACTGTTGGAAATGATCGATGCAGGGGCTCCGAGACCCGCGGCCATTATCGGCGCGCCGGTGGGGTTTGTGGGAGCAGCGGAGTCGAAAGACGAGTTGATGACTGATTGCCGGGGGATTCCCTTCCTGGTGGTGCGTGGCCGGTTGGGCGGCAGTGCGATGGCCGCCGCGGCCATCAATGCACTGGCGAGGCCGGGGCTATGAGTGGTGGCAGCTACACGCCCCACAGCGACGGGCAGCCTGCCGGCGGCTTGCTCATCGGAGTTGGGGTAGGTCCCGGCGACCCGGAACTCATGACATTGAAGGCCATCCGCGCTTTGGAAGGCGCAAATGTGGTCGCCCACTTCGCGAAAGCCGGCAACCCGAGCAACGCCCGTGCCACCGCCGCCAGGTTCCTGAAACCCGGCACACCTGAGCTTCAGTTGTTGTATCCGGTCACTACGGAGCATTCCACCAGCGATGCCGCCTACCGCAATGCCATCGACCGATTCTTCGATGAGTCTGCCGCGCAGATCGAGCAGGAGCTGGAAGCCGGCAGAACCGTAGCAGTGCTCTCGGAAGGCGATCCGCTGTTCTTCGGTTCGTATATGCATGTGCACATTCGCCTCATGAACCGCTTTCGCACGGAAGTTGTTCCCGGCATCACTGCAATGTCAGGGTGTTGGTCTGCGGCAGGAATGCCTATCGTCCAGGGTGACGACGTACTGACGGTGTTGCCCGGTACTCTGGATGCAGAAGAGCTCGTGCGGCGCTTGGGTCAAAACGAACCCACTGTTGTCATGAAGTTGGGCCGCAATCTGCCGAAAGTCCGGCGCGCGCTGGTCGAGAGCCGGCGGCTCGAAAACGCCATCTATGTTGAGCGCGGCACCATGCACAATGAGCGCCTGATGCCACTGGCCGCCAAGGCGGACGACTCAGCGCCCTACTTCGCCATTGTCCTGGTCACCAACCGTTGGTGGCAGCCATGACAGGCAAGCTGTTTGTGGTTGGCCTCGGGCCAGGTAACGCACAACAACTGACGCCGGAGGCTGAAGCAGTCCTGCGGACTGCGGATGACCTCTTCGGCTACGGTCCTTACCTCGATCGAATTCCTGCACGCGCCTCGCAGCACCGCCATGCCTCCGACAACAGGCAGGAAATGCAACGCGCCGGGGAGGCCCTCGGGGCGGCCACGGAAGGCAGGACTGTGGCAGTCGTCTCTGGCGGCGACCCGGGTGTGTTCGGAATGGCGGCCGCCATCTGCGAAGCTCTGGAGCAAGGACCTCCGCAGTGGCGAGAGGTCGAAATAGCAATCATCCCCGGCATCAGCGCAATGCTGGCCGTTGCAGCCCGCGTCGGCGCACCGCTCGGGCACGACTTCTGTACCCTGTCGCTGTCCGACAACCTGAAACCCTGGCCGGTCGTCGAGCAGCGCCTGGAAATGGCCGCAAAAGCGGGCTTTGTCATCGCACTGTACAACCCGGTCTCGCGCGCCCGCCCGTGGCAGCTCGACCGTGCATTGGAAAAGCTCCGCGGCATACTGCCCGATACGACGCCTGTTATTTTCGGCCGGGCCGCCGGCCGCCCCGATGAGCGCATGGCCATCAGACGACTGGCGGCTGCACGAGGGAGCGACGCCGATATGGCGACCTGCATCATTGTTGGGTCAGCCGAGACACGCGTGGTGGAACGTCCGGGATGTTCCCCGCTCGTCTACACTCCGCGCGGAACCTCGAGGCCCGCCGCTTGATAGAGCCAGTCGATAGCCTCGGCGACGGTCGCAACAGCCGGACAATCCGGTGCGAGGGGCCGCTTGAACATGAATATCGGTATTCCCAGCGAACGGGCCGCCGCAATTTTGCTGTAGGTGGCTGTTCCGCCGCTGTTCTTGGCCACGATGGCGTTGATGGTATTGGCAGCCAGCAGTGCCTGATCGGAGGCTTCGCTGAACGGGCCGCGCCCGAGAATGTAAGTTGCGTGCGGCACGCCGAGCGGTGGATCAACTGGGTCAACACTTCGTATGAAGTAATGATGTTGGGGAGCGCTGCCGAAAGGACTCAACTCCTGACGTCCGACGGCAAGGAAAACGCGTCGCGGGCTGCGGCCGAGTGCCCGCACGGCAGCTTCCGCGTCGGCGACCTCGACCCAGAAATCTCCGTCCAGCGCTTGCCAGGGAGGGCGGCGCAAACCGAGGATGGGAGTGCAGGTTCGAGCGGCTGCCAATGCCGCGTGGGCGGAGATCGTGTCAGCGTAGGGATGGGTGGCGTCTATCAGAAAGTCAACGTGGTTGGCCTGCAGATACGCCGCGAGCCCCTCAGCGCCTCCGAATCCGCCGACTCGTACGGGAGCCGCTTGCGCTGCCGGCGCCGCCGTGCGGCCTGCCAACGAAACCGTTGTGGCAAACGGGCTTCCCGCCAGAGCAGCGGCGAGCTCGCGAGCTTCGGTCGTTCCTCCCAGAATCAGGACGTTCGGTTGCATGTCCGCCAACACTAACATAGAACCAACGTCCCGCTGGCTGTCAATTGTCGGAATCGGCGCGGACGGCATCGCCGGCCTGGGTAAACGGGCCCGGGACCTGATTGAGTCGGCGGAGCTCGTATTTGGCGGCTCGCGGCATCTTGCCCTCGTTGCACCGCTGTTACGCGGAACCGCGCGGCCATGGGGCAATCCCCTCGACGCGTCCGTGGCGGAAGTCCTGGACCACCGCGGCCGCCCGGTTTGCGTCCTCGCATCGGGCGACCCGTTTCAACATGGGATAGGCAGCGTGCTGGCCCGGCATGTAGCGCCGGAAGAGACCCTTTCGATTCCGGCGGTTTCGGCATTCAGCCTCGCGGCTTCGCGGCTTTTGTGGCCGCTGCCGCAAACCCGACTGCTGTCACTGTGTGGACGGCCCCTGGATCTGCTTCGCCCGCACCTGCAACCGGGTGCTCGCATACTCGCGCTCACATCCGGTGCCGATGCACCGGCCGCGATCGCCGAGCTTCTGTGCGCAACCGGCTTCGATGGGTCCGCAATTACGGTGCTGGAAGCGCTTGGTGGGCCGCGTGAGCGCGTGCGGTCGGCGCGCGCCCATGGGTTCAATTTGAATCATGTGGACCCGCTCAACACCGTCGCGATTGAAGTTGTCGCGGGGCCCGTCGCTCGCGTCTTTCCATGTGTTGTGGGACTCCCGGATGAACTGTTTGAGCATGACGGCCAGATCACCAAGCGCGAAGTCCGCGCGTTGACTTTGTCAGCCCTGGCGCCTCGGCATGGGGAGCACCTGTGGGATATTGGCGCGGGCTCCGGGTCTATCGCCATCGAGTGGATGCTGGCGGACCCGTCTTTGACCGCTGTTGCAATCGAGCGCCGAAACGACCGGGCGGCGCGGATCAGGCGCAACGCGGCTACCTTCGGCGTCCCGGACCTTCAGGTAATCGAAGCCGCTGTCCCGGATGCACTCGAGAATCTGCCAACGCCGGATGCCATATTCATTGGAGGCGGTGCCACTGCTCCTGGATTGGTAGAGATGGCGCAGGCCGCGCTCCGGGCGCGGGGGCGGTTGGTTGTGAATGCAGTTACCCTCGAAACGGAAGCCATCCTCCTGCAGGCTCACGCGCTGCATGGAGGCACCATGACGCGCATTGAGATCCACCATAGCCGACCTGTGGGAGGGGAAGATGGGCGGTTCTCAGGTTGGCGACCGGGTAATCCCATTGCGCAGTGGATGTGGGTGAAGCCCTGATGGTTGCTGGAATTGGGTGCCGGGCGGGGGTTAGTGGGGAAGAGGTTTTGGCGGCGATTGCGGCGGCGATGGGGGAGTTGCGCAACAGGCAGGTCGCGGAAGCTTTGCGCGCCGCACCAATGAACCAACACCCGACACTGACCGCCATCGCGGCACCGACATCGAAGACGGTTGAGCCCGGCGTTCGGGCCGCGGCGACAGCCCGTGGCGTGCCGCTGATCGCAATTGCTCAAACAGACCTGGAAGCCGCCAATGCGGCAACTGTGACGCGCTCAGCTCGGTCCATGACGGCAATGAATGTCCATTCCGTTGCAGAGGCTGCCGCACTGGCGGGCGCCATCGCGATGGCCGAAAACATGTGCGCGGCGCCCACCGTCTCGCCCCACCCCGTACCCACTGCCGCGGCCGCCGGTGCCGCGCCCACCCGCGCCACCGCGCGCCTCCTGCTCCCACGCATCATAGTGGGCCCGGTAACCTGCGCCCTTGCCTCCCTGACACCATGACCATCCATTTCATAGGCGCCGGACCGGGCGCCGCAGACCTGATCACCGTCCGCGGCCGCGACCTTTTGTCACGCTGCCCGGTGTGCCTCTACGCCGGATCGGTGGTGCCGCCGGAGCTGCTGACATACTGCCTCACCGGTGCGCGGATCATCGATACCGCCCCCATGACCCTCGACCAGATCGAAGCCGAGTTTGTCAAAGCCCATGCAGCCGGCGCGGATGTCGCACGGCTGCATTCAGGCGACCTCTCCATCTACAGCGCCGTCGCAGAACAAACACGCCGCCTGGAACGTGCTGGCATTCCCTACACACTGACACCAGGCGTGCCGGCGTTTTCAGCCGCGGCAGCCCTGCTCGGCCGTGAACTGACAGTGCCCGGCGTAGCACAGAGTGTTGTCCTGACTCGCATGTCCGGTCGGGCATCGGCCATGCCTGACGGCGAGAAGCTGGCCACCTTCGCTACGACCGGCGCAACATTGGCTATCCACCTTGCCATCCATGTCATCGATGAAGTCATCGCAGAGCTACTGCCACACTACGGTGCGGAGTGTCCTGTAGCGCTGGTCATGCGAGCTACGTGGCCCGATGAGCGCGTACTGCGCGGTACTTTGGGCAGCATTCAAACTCAACTCGCCGCCGCGCCCATGGAGCGTACCGCCCTGATTCTCGTCGGCCGGGCGCTCGCGGCGGCAGACTTCATTGAAAGCGCCCTGTATTCGGTCGACTATCGCCGCCGCTTCCGCGCCGCCTGACCATGCGCACCATCCGCGTCATTGGCATCGGTGCCGGCCATCCCGAACAGATCACCATCCAGGCCATCAACGCCATCAACCGGACGGATGTTCTGTTCATTACCGACAAGGGTGAGGACAAGGAGGGCCTGGCGCAGTTCCGGCGCGAAATCATTGCACGTTATGCACCGGACCGGAAACTTCGCATCATCCGCATCCCCGATCCCCCCAGAGACCGGCAACCTGCGGACTACCAGGCAACGGTAACTTCCTGGCACGAGCAGCGCGCCGCGCTGTACGAATCCCTGTTCCGTGAACATCTACAGCCCGAAGAATCCGGCGCCTTTCTGGTCTGGGGCGATCCGTCTCTCTACGACAGCACCATCCGCATTCTGCACGGCATGCGCATAGAGTTCGAAGTGATCCCGGGAATCACCAGTGTCCAGGCACTGACCGCCCGGCATGCAATCCCACTCAACCAGGTCGGCGCTCCCGTCCAGATCACCACAGGCCGCCAGCTCGGCGCAAATCCGCCGGCCATGGACTCGGTAGTCATGCTGGACGGTGAATGTGCCTTCAACACGGTCACGGACCCTGAAATCGACATCTACTGGGGTGCCTGCCTGGGCACGGCCGACGAAGTGCTCATCGCCGGAAAGATTCGCGATGTAGCCGCGCGCATTCAACAGACCCGTGAGGCGCTGCGCCGGCGCAAGGGCTGGGTCATGGACACGTATCTGCTCAGAAAGCCGCGCCGCTAGCCCCACCGGCGCTGCAGCGCAGTATCCATGTTGGAATGCAACATCACATTTTTCGGCCGTACGCAGCAGATTTGTGAAGGACGTCCGTGTGGGACGCCGGCGGATCGGGCCAACATGGCGCATGCTGAATTGCATCGAAGCGGACGCGGGGAAGCAGTCAGTCACCGACCCGCTGCTCGGTATCTTCAATCGCGGCTATCTGCAAGACCGGCTGGCGCAGGAAGCGGCCCAGTCGCGCCGCTACGGACAACCGCTCTCGCTGGTCATGGCAGACCTCGACCACTTCCAGAAAATCAACGATGCCTACGGACCGCATTCGGGCGATCGGGTGCTGCAGCATGCGGTTGAGCTGGTGCGCTCGACCCTACGGGCATCGGATTGGATAGCCCGTTACGAAGCCGAGGAGTTTGTAATCGTACTGCCGCAAACGCCGCTGTTGGGCGCGTATGCGGCCGCCGAACGCATGCGGCGCCTGTGCTGCGAGACTTCGCTGGAAATACCCGAATCCAAACTCCAGGTAACCGCCAGCTTCGGTGTCGCAACCATCGATGGCATCGTCCCCTCGGCGCAGGATGCCGAGGCGATGCTCCGTGAAGCTGACAAAGCCCTGTATCAAAGCCAATCCGCCGGCCGCAACCGCGTGACGTGCGCACCCAAGAGGCCGTCCTCCGCGATTCCAACGCCCGCCTCCACAGCCTGATACACACTCAGCGCGAGAGCAGAGCCTGCGTTGCCGCAAATAACTCCGAGCGGGTGTCGGCGAACGCGTCACATACCGACAGGTGATTGCATTCGGGCACGTCGATGAGCTCGCGCTCACAGGCCAGCGGCCAATGGGCGCCCATCAAAGTCGATTGCCGGTGAAACTCGGCGGACTCTTCGGCCCCCACCGCGCGAACCAGCGTCACATCGTTGCGCCAGGGTAGATACGCAGGCGACAATGCACGGACCACAGCCGGATCGAGCCGCAAGTCACTGCGAATGAACTCGGCACGCGTCAGGGGCTCGAGATCGAACAGTCCACTGATGGCCACCGCCCCTGACAGAAGTCTCTGCGGGAACTCGGGCCAGACACCCGGCCAGTCGGTGGCCAACATCATGGCCGTGAGGTGGCCGCCGGCGGAATGCCCGCTGCAGACAATCTGCCCTGGATCGATTTCAAGGGGCCGCGCGTTGTGATACAGCCAGGCACATGCCCGCCGTACCTGCTCGACAATCATCAACAGCGGAGTCACCGGCAACAACCCGTAGTTGATGACGGCAACCGAGACGCCGCAGGCAACATACGGGGGTGCCACCCACGAGAAGTCGTTCTTGTCGAGTGCCCGCCAATAACCGCCGTGCACGAAAATCAACAGGGGATTGCCGCTGCCGGCGGCCGGAAAGTAGTCGAGACGTTCGGCCGGTAACAGGCCGTAGCGCAGATCCAGGCGGGCATCGAGTGTCTGGCGGACCTCCTGCGCCGAGTCCTTCCAGCGTGCGAAGTACGATGCATATTCGGGCACCTGGATCCGGGGGTTGTATTCCCGTTCGAGGTCGCGGGTTGGGTCAGATGGCCTGGTCATGAGCTGAATTCTCCCCCAACTTCGCGCAGGGTGTCGATCAATGCCTGCGCGGCGGGATTGATCCCGGCCCGGGCTCGCAGAGTGAGACCCACAATGCGGTGCCACGAGGGTACAGCGAGCTTCAATGCGGTGAGCAACCCGGCACGCTCCTCCCAATAAATGAGCTCACGAGGCAGGAAAGTCAGCAGATCGCTCTGGATGACCATGGTCTTCATGAGGATAGCCGACGTTGTCTCGAGAGACACGGCCGGCGGTTCCAATCCTGTCTCTATAAACAGCTCATCCAACGCGCGCCGTTCGAGCTCGGATGTGCGCGCCACTACCCATTGCTGGCCCAGCAGATGTTGTGCGGTCAGCGGCCCCCGACGTTCAGTGAGCGGATGACCGGTTCTGACGACGACTGCCGCGCGGTCCTCGTGCAGCTTGACCATCCGCAGGTCGGGATCAGTGCAGCGGGCGGGGATGGAAGACAGCGCAAAGTCGGCTTCGCCATGCTTGACCATGGGTGTGAGCGCTTCGTTGAGTCCGTACAACACGGTAACCGTGATGGCTGGGGAGCGTTGGCGCAAGCGGTTCAGGGCAACAGGCAACAAACGGGTGGCTTCGGAGGGACCGCAGCCGACGCAGACATGCCCTGTGCGAGCGACACGCAGGGCGTCGACTTCCTGAACGGCGCTGCGCAGCTCTGCATCGATCGCGTCTGCGTGCCGAACCAGGGCGAGTCCAAAGGCCGTCGGCAATGCTCCGAACCGGCCCCGCTCCAGGAGTTGCACACCGAGCGCCCGCTC
>Ga0070665_100005879_pt1 | contig 12578 bp, 6 predicted proteins | sample KBSS13metaG_FD_65862 | JGI IMG/M metagenome (GOLD analysis project Ga0070665, IMG submission 65862) | Switchgrass rhizosphere microbial communities from Kellogg Biological Station, Michigan, USA - KBS S1-3 metaG | ecosystem: Host-associated > Plants > Roots > Rhizosphere > Soil ... | reverse complement strand
CTCGCGGCTTTCCGCCATGGAACCGGGTCAGTCTACCCCAGTGGAAGTTGCGCCAGTCATCATCCTGAAGGCGCGGACGACCTCCACTTCTTGATAAGCTTCCGGCGTGTCGGAGTCCAGCGGAACGCAGCCGAGGTCCGGCCAGGCCGCACCCCCGGTGACTTTCTCGGCCCCTTTCCCCCTTACACCAGGTCAGAAGTCGTTGTGGTTCATGCAGCAGGTGCTGCCTGACAGCGCGGTCTATCACATCGCGCTTGCCGTCAGGATTCTTCCGCCGCTCGACGTGTCGGCTCTTCGCGCCGCGCTTCAGGCGATCGTCGACCGTCACGAATCGCTGCGCACCGTGTTTCGGATGGATGCCAATGACGAGTTGACGCAGCAGGTGGGTGCGTACGGCCCCGTCAGGTTCGAAACCGTCGACACTGCTGATGCTTCAGCGAACGACATCGATGAGAGAGTCACCGCCGCGTATCGGCAACCGTTCGATCTCGCAGCGGGCCCGTTGTTTCGATCGCATCTGTTCACGAACAGGACCGACAGTCATCTCCTGCTCGTAACGGCTCACCACCTGGTGTTCGACGCCCTGTCGTTGGCCCGCGTCATCACGGAGCTTCTGGAGGTGTATACCTCCGTGCGGTCAGGCGGAGGCGATTCGCTCACGCCCATCAAGGCCAGCTACCGCGATTTCGTGGACTGGCAAACGCAGATGCTGAATGGTCCAGAGGGAGAGGCTCACCTCGCCTTCTGGCGAAAAGAACTGGAAGAAGCGCCTCCGGTCCTCGATTTTCCGACGGACTACCAGCGGCCTGCGCATCCGAGGGGCCGTGGCGGATCGCTCTGGTTCCCGATCGAAGACCAGCTCGTTGAGGGCCTGAAGGCGCTCGCCGCCGACCTGGACATCTTTCTGTTCGACATCTTCGCGACCGCCTGGCAGGTCCTTTTGTGTCGGTACAGCGGCCAGAATGATCTGCTGACCGGCTTTGTCACAGGAAGCCGTCCGAGCCTGCGGTATGCCCGCACGGTGGGATCGTTCAGCAATGTCATCATGCTGCGCGCGCGCCTCGATGGCGACCCGGTATTTACGGATCTCCTGCGGCGCCAGCATGAAAGACTCGCCCAGGGCCTTGCGCACCAGGACTATCCGTTTCCCCTGCTTGTGGAAAAGCTGCGCCCGGTCCGCGTACCCGGCTGCATGCCGCTGACCCAGGGGCTGTTCACCTACTTCATGGGTCGCGGCTCCCAGCTTTCCGAGCTCTTCGTCACCGGGCATGAACCGGCGGTTGTCCAATCGGAAGCGTTCGCGATGGAATCGTACGGCCTGAAGCAGGAAGACCTCGAGTTCGACCTGGCGCTGTCAGTGGCGGAAGGCAGACGCTGCTGGAGCCGGATCCGCTTCGACAGGGACCTCTTCGACCCAGCGACCATCCAGCGCCTCGCGGTGCACTATCGCAATGTGTTGCGGGGTGTGGCCGCGGACCCGTCGCAGACCGTCTCGTCTCTTCGACTGCTGGACGACGGGGAACGCGAGGAGACGTGTCATCGATGGAATCGGACGCAGTCAGACAGACCAATCGCGAACACCGTCTCCGAGCATTTTGACGCACAGGTGGGTGCCGCGCCGGACCGCATCGCGGTCGTCTGCGAGAACCACCAACTCCGTTATGCGGAGCTGAAGGCCGCGTCGGCGTCACTGGCCGCGTACTTGCGCCAGTCCGGAACCCGCCGTGGCGATCTCGTCGCGGTCTGCGTGGAGCGCTCCGTTGAAATGTTGGTTGCGCTGCTGGCCATCTGGCAGGCAGGCGCGGCATACGTTCCGCTCGATCCCCATTTCCCGCAGGCTCGCCTCGACCTGATCCTGGAAGACGCTGCGCCCCGGACGATCATCACGCAAGCGTCGCTGGCGCACCGCTTTGCGCAGGGGACCGCAGCGGTGATTGAGCTGGATGCTCACGACGCTCGATGGCGTTCAGCCCGCCAGGTTGATCCCCAGCCGCCATCGTTCGGATCCGATCTTGCCTATGTCGTCTACACGTCGGGCTCCACCGGCAGGCCGAAGGGTGTGGAAGTCCCCCACGGCGCGTTGACGAACCTCCTGATCTCGATGCGCAAGCGCCCAGGGGTCAACACCGGGGATGTGCTGCTCGCCGTGACGACTCTCTCGTTCGACATCGCCGCTCTGGAGCTGTTTCTTCCACTCATCGTCGGCGCCACGGTGGTGATTGCTGCGCGCGGCACAGCTTTGGACGGGCGGCAACTCGCGCGGGAAATCGAGAGTCGCGGAGTCACGGTGATGCAGGCAACACCGGCAGGCTGGCGGGTGTTGATCGATTCGGACTGGCGTGGCTGCGCGCGCCTCAAAGCCCTGTGCGGTGGAGAAGCGCTGCCGCTGGACCTCGCGAAAATGCTGCTGCCGCGGGTGGACTCGCTGTGGAACATGTACGGTCCCACCGAAACGACGGTCTGGTCCGCGGTGCATGAAGTAGGACCTGGCGATGATCCGATCCCATTAGGTCTGCCAGTCGACAACACTTCGCTGTACATCCTGGACCACCGACTGCAACCGGTTCCGATCGGTGTGGCGGGTGAGCTCCACATCGGCGGCACCGGAGTGGCCCGCGGCTACCGGAATCTTCCCGACCTGACTGCGTCCCGATTCATCGACCATCCATTCGTCCCGGGCGAGCGCCTTTACAAGACGGGAGACCTGTGCCGGTCTCGCGCGGACGGCAGCATTCTGTTCCTCGCACGCCTCGACGATCAGGTAAAGCTGCATGGCCACCGGATCGAGCTCGGCGAAATCGAGAGCGTGCTGGCGAGGCATGACGCGGTGCAGGCCGTCGCGGTCGTCATCCACGAGCAGCCGGGCTCCTCGAAGCGCCTCGTCGCGTATCTGGTGCGGCCGGCCAAAGTTCCGCGGGCGCATCCCAGCAGCTTGCGAGCGTTTGTCTCGGCTCAACTGCCCGCATACATGGTTCCGTCTGTGTTCGTCTATCTGGATTCCCTGCCGCTGACGCCGAATTCCAAGGTAGACCGCAAGGCGCTACGCGATTTGGCGATAACATCGTCGGCGCTGGAGGAACGTGAGTATGTTCCGCCCCGCACTCCCACCGAAGCTGCGGTTGCAGCGCTTTGGTCGGAGACGTTGAAGGCGCCGCGGGTGGGTCTCCACGATCGTTTCGACGAGCTGGGCGGCGACTCATTGGGATTCGCGATCATGACAGTCCGCGCGGGAAGCCGGCTGGGTATCGACATTCCGATACACATGGATAACGACATGCTGACCGTCGTCGGATTTGCACGAACGGCGGACCGGATCGCGAGTGCGGCGGCATCGATCCCCGTTGTCGCTCCGGCGAGCTCAAAGGCACCGTCCTCCCTTCGAGTCGAGCCGTTGAGGAAAACCTGGCACGGGCAGCTGCTCGTGAAAATGTGCGCGGCACTCGTGCGCTGCCTCGTTTGCATCGAAGTGGATGGGTTGGAAAATCTACCAGTCCAGGGTCCTGCCCTGGTGGCCGGCAACCACATCAGCCTTTTTGATTTCGCCATTCTCGGATCCGTACTGAGCAACCTGAGCCTGCGCATTCCCGTAACTCCGACATTCCTCGTCGCCGACAAGTGGCGTTGGCTGGCGCACCCGTTCGCGTCTCAACTCGGTCACACGATCTACATTCGGCGCGGGCATGGCGATTTGGAGGCGTTGGAAGCCGCCCGGGAAGTCCTGGCAAGCAATGGCGCGCTCGCGATCACGCCGGAGGGCCGACCAACCAGAGGCGCCCTCGCGCGTGCCAAACCAGGTGTGGCGTATCTGGCGTTCGAAACCGGCGTTCCCGTCTGGCCCCTGGCCACCTATGGACATGACCGGGTCGTCGATTTCTGGAAACGGCTGCGCAGAGTACCAGTCCGAGTCAGACTGGGTAAGAGCCTGGTCCTCGATCGTTGCGGCCGTGGGCCTGTCGATCTTCAACAGGGCGCTGACTCCATCATGAAAGCGATCGCGGGGTTGATGCCGCCCGAGTACCACGGCGTGTATGCCGGCAGAACCGACGACGACCGCCGGCCCAATCAAGGGGCCTACTTGGCCGCCTCTATCGTGAGTCGCAGCCTCGGGTCGCCAGAACTTCCCGAATGACCTCCGAGCCCGTCACCTCGGCGTCGGCGGCGTCCGCGTTGCTGTCGCTGTGCGGGTTATTCGCTGATGCGGACCCTGAAGCTCTGGGCGAACTGGCGTCCGAGCTTCAATTGGTCAGCGTCAAGCGTGGCGAGTTGCTGATATGTCAGGGCAACCCTGCGGACTGCATGTACACCATTGTGAGTGGACGCCTCGAGGTTACTGCGCTCGCCGACGACGGCGGGGAGAGGTACTTAGGGGAGCTCGGCAGCGGCGAAATCGTAGGCGAGGCCGGCCTCGTGGATGCTCAACCGAGCATGAGCAACGTTCGTGCGATCCGGGATACCCAGTTGGTCAGGATCAGCCCGCGTGGATTTGAAAGGCTCGTTCGCGGGAATGCCGAGGCACTGAATAAGATTGCCACGATCCTGGCCCGGCGTATGCGCGCGATGGTCGCGCGCAAACAACCCGTGCCGGTTCTGAGGACGATCGCGATTCTCGGCGCCGGAGAATCCGCAGCGTTTTCCGAGTTCACGTTGGGGTTGTGCGAAGCGCTCTCTGCGTTCGGGCCGATTCTGCACCTCAACGATCAGAGCTTCGAACGAATATTCGGCAGACGCTTCGATTCGACCAGCGAGATCGTGCCATGGCTCAGCGAGTTGGAAAAGGATTACCGGTTCGTGGTGCTCGAGGGGTTGCCCTGCGTCCGCCAGGCCGACCGCGTCCTTCTCGTGGGCCGGGCGGGAGCCGTGCCAGACTTGAACGCGACCGAGGAGCTGTTGCTCCAGGAGAGCGCTGCGCGACCGGCCGCGCCGCTCGAGCTCGTTTTGATTCACGAACGATCGGGCCACTCGTTTCCCGGCACCGCGAAGTGGCTGGCACGCAGACCCGTCGTTCGGCATCACCATGTCCGCAGTGGCGTGCCTGAAGACCTGGCCAGGCTGGCGCGGATCCTCGCGGGCTGCGCGATAGGTGTGACGCTGGGAGGTGGAGGTGCGCGCGGCTTTGCGCATATCGGTGTGATTCGCGCACTCGAAGAGGCGCGCATTCCGATCGACCTGATCTGCGGCGTCAGCATGGGCGCAATCATCGCCGGCCAGTACGCGATGGGGTGGGACTGGCCCACCATGATTCGCTCGAACAAGCGCCTGCTGGCAGACAGACGGCTCAACACGGACCTCGCCCTTCCGTTCTTTTCGCTGAGCAGCGGCCGGCGCTTCCGCAGCGCGCTCAAGGCGTTCTTCGGTGAAATCGAGATCGAGGATTTGTGGTTGAGCTATTTCTGCACGTCTTGCAATCTTTCGAGCAGCGAATTAGTCGTTCACCGGCGGGGGCGACTGTGGTGGTCTGTGAACGCCAGCAATGCGATACCCGGATTGTTGCCCCCTGTGCTCGATGGTGGCCAGCTATTGATCGACGGAGGCGTGTTGAACAATCAACCGGGAGATCTGCTGAAGGAGGTGTGCGGCGGACCGATTATTGTCAGCATGGTCAGTCCGCGGAAGGACCTGGCCATGGATGAGTCCTTTACTGAGATGCCTTCGGCCTGGACCGTTCTGCGCAGCCGTCTGAATCCGTTCGAAAAAACCATTAGAGTTCCTGGGATTCCAGCGACGTTGTTGAGAACAATGAGTGTTGCCAGCGAACGAAAATCGCGCGAGGTAGAACAGGATGCGGAGTTTTGTCTGCATCCGCCGGTCGATCGCTTCCGGGTGGACGACCGGTCGAAGATCGAGGAGATCGCTGAAGTAGGGTATGAGTACACGAGGCAGGAAATTCGGACGTGGAAGGAGAATAATCGCCTCCCAAGTCATCTCAATATCGGTTAACTGTTCCTCCCGATCTTAAGAACTTCACCCGCGTGCTTCAAGGCGCACGGCTGCAGCCGCCGCCGAACTGCCCGATGTTCTGTCCGGCTCGTGGTGGCCGGAAGAGGCGACGCGACGTTGCCTCTGAGGATCTGCCAACCCGGTCAAATCATCGAGACGGCCCATCCATCAACGTAGCCAGCGTCTCCAAAATGTCTCCACGACCGTGGTGGAATCCAGGAGATTCGAGATCATCGAGGTGAACTGCAGGAAACGGCTAACCGATTGAGAACGAAACCCTTGTTGCCAGAAGTCGCGCGCCATCACCAATTTAGAAACACGTGTTCTAAGGGTTCGAATCCCTCTCTCTCCGCCAATTAACCTGTTCTACTGTCTCGCCTTCGCCGATTCGCCTGGGGCGCGACGCCACTCCTCGCTCTACTCGGCCTCGCCAGCCTGATGTGCTTCGCGGTCGCTCTGACCCGCGTCGACTCAGCGTTCGCGGGAAGGGCGTACGCCGCATACGGGGGAATCTATATCGCCGCCTCGCTCGTGTTGGCTGTGGGCAGCCGAGGGCCAACGGCCCATCATCACCGACCTGATTGGGGAGACTCTTGCGGTGATCGGCGCGCTTGTCATCGTAGGATTCGCGTCACGCGCGAGCTGACGGACTGTGGCGCAACGCCACGTGCTTTCTTGATCTCTGTCGTCGTCAGCTCGCAAATCCGCTCTTGGGGAGCGTTTCGTCGAGAATGATGAGATAGTCTGTCGCAGGCGATGTGACGCCAGAGTGTGAATTTCCGGCCGAGGACGACTCCTCGCCGCAGGCGGTTACCATGGATCGCAAACAGCACTGGAACCACGTTTTCGAGACAAAGGTCGACCAGGATGTGAGCTGGTTCGAGGCGCTTCCCGAGACGTCCCTCCAACTGCTCGAGGCGGCCGGCATGGCGGCCGATACGTGCGTGCTGGACGTCGGTGGCGGCGATTCCCGCTTGGTCGATCACCTGGCTGCGCGGGGCATGGATTGCTTGGCGGTCCTGGACGTGTCCGGCGCGGCATTGGCCCGGGCACGTTCGCGCCTCGGACTTCGGGCCGCGATTCCGACCTGGATCGAAGCCGACGTGGCCGGAGAGTGGACGCTCAAAGCGATGGACATCTGGCACGATCGAGCAGTGTTTCATTTTCTGACGTCGGCGGATGACCGTCACCGATATCGGCTGCACCTGCTCCAAACGCTCAAATTAGGTGGCTCGGCGATTGTTGCGACCTTCGCCCTCGATGGCCCGGAACGGTGCAGTGGCTTGCCCGTCCAGCGCTATTCGCCGGACACGCTTTCCGCCGAACTGGGGCCGGACCTCGCGATGATCGACGCTGTCCCACACATTCACACCACGCCGTGGGGCAGCCGCCAATCCTTCGTCTATTGTCGATTCAGGCGCGTGCATTGACCGTCCGCGCCGTACTGAAACGGGCTGTCGACGTGTAATAGGATCTCGGAGGCGCCGATGAGGTTGAACCCGGTGACATGCGTTGTGATGGCCTGTAGCCTTTCGGGTGCGCTGGCCGCGACTCAGCCCCGATCTTCAGTGCCGAGCGATCCTCTTGCTCCCGTTGCGCGGCTCCTTGGGCGTTGGACCGGCACGTCAGAGGGACAACCCGGCACGGGCGACGTTGATCGGCAGTACGAGCGGATACTGGGCGCCAAGTTTATCCAGGTCCGCAACCGAAGCCGCTATCCGCCCCAGGAGAAGAATCCGAAGGGTGAAACCCATGAAGACATCGGGTTCCTCAGCGCCGACTCGGTGCGGAAGCGGATCGTGTTTCGGCAGTTTCATGTCGAGGGCTTCGTCAATCAGTACCTGCTCGAAACGAATTTCACGTCGGATCGACTGGTATGGGTCAGTGAAGCCATTGAGAACATCCCGTCTGGTTTCCGTGCGCGAGAGACCTACGTCTTCTCGGGCCCTGACCAGCTTGAGGAAACCTTCGAGATCGCGGAACCGGGCAAAGACTTCGAGCTGTACAGCCGAAGCCGCCTGGCGCGAGTTCGGTAGCGCGCGGCACGGAACGGTTCTCGAAGCCTCGCTGCCCATCACAGTGCGCCCGTGATGTGTAACGCGTTAACGCTGAGGATTCGCGCCAGTCGCTGTCGGGTCTAGCCGGCAAAGTAGTCCGTATGCCGACGGCATGGGATGGGCCGTCGACGATTGCAGATTGATGGCGCCGGGATTCTTGAGCCCTACCGACCAGTTCGAGATTACTCGCAAGCGCTCGCTCTCGGCGGTGGAAGACGCATCCTCAATCATCAGGAATCGCTCGCCATCCGGCGTCACATCGTAGTTCGCAGATGTCGGACCGGCCATGCCGCACGATGAGCCTGCGCCGGCAAGATAGTTGCCCCTCCAAAGCACTACTGGTTTCGTGGCCTTGAGAGACGGGCCGTAGCTGATGTCGACCGCCATCATTTGGTCGCCGAGGCGGTAATAGAGTTGGCGACCGTCGTGGCGCCAGAGCGGATCGGTACCGCCGTTTGTCGAGATGCGAATCCGCTCACCGCCAGGATAGGCCATCGCCCAGACTTCCGGCTGCCCGGACTCATTGGTGGAGTACACCAGCCACGCTCCGTTGGGCGAAAACTTCGGCGAACCTTCAGAGAACTTCGTTTGGAGCAACGCGTGTGGCTTTTTGTCTCCATCACGCGACAGCACGTAGATGTCGGACCCGCTCTGTGGATCGTTCATCTGAGTGAACGCGAGTATCCTGCCGTCTGGAGACCACGATTCCGGGCTCTGCATGCTTCCGATATTCGTCAGCAGCTCTGGTTCGCTGCTGCGGTCGGCCGGCATCCACCACATCGTCATCGTTCCCGTTTTCCAAGAGCGGAACGTCAGCCGTCGTCCATCCGGGGTCCACGAGGGCCAGTGACTCGCGCCGTCGAAGCTCATCTTCGTGGGCTCGCCGCCACGCGCAAAGTCGTACGTGAAGATGTCGTGCGACGCTCCCTCGACCTCAATGGCCAGCCGGCGACCGTCAGGTGAAAGCCTTGGGTGCAGGTACGATTGCGGCTTTACGGGCAACGCCGCCTTATGGCCCCTCTTGTCGACCCATACCGGGACGCGCGTGCCTCGTTCCTCCGGGCCCGTGGCGTATGCGATATGACCAGTCTGCGAGATGGCAAACGCTGCCATGCCGGTGTTCGCGCTCATGAAAACGCCGTTCGCGACGGGGAATGGTTGCCCGGTCACCTCGAGCTTCTCTGCATCGAACGGTACGGCCAGGAGGGTTCCGGCTCGCGCGTAGATCAAGTGGCCTGACGGCGCGTAACGCGGGCTCGTACCACCCCGAATGAGGATCCGCTTTTTCCCCGTGTCCAGCGCCAGCACGCCGATGTCTGCGTCGTCATAGGAGTAGCTATCCGCCATCCCGGCTGTGAAGAGAATCGCCTTTCCTGATGGAAGGAAGGCCGGATGCCGCAGGAAGCGCTCGCCGCGCGCCTCGTCGACCTTTAACAGGGTGGTTGGCGATCCACCGGACGCGGGAACACGAAACAGATCGAACCAGGCGAAGACGATCGTTCCATCGGTTCCCCACGTCGCGCCTGCGATGCCGCTCACGGCGTCGCAGATCTTGACCGGAGCACCGCCGCTGACCGCGACCTTGCGAAGCGTGCCCGTCGGCGCATGCCAGAAGCCAAGCCACTTGTCGTCCGGTGAGAAGAACGGTCCGCTGCCCAGCGCGCCACCGAGGGGTCTGGCCGTGCCCCGGCCGATAGTTCGAAGGTAGATCTGCTCGGTCATCGCCATCGACGTCATCGTCCCGCTCAGGTCGTCGGGCTGACTCGAATCGCCAGCGCCGTCCGACCCCGAGTACATCTTTGGCATGATGGCCATGCGCTTCGACGACCCGTAGGCCATCACCGCCCCATCGCTCGAGAGCGCGAGCTCCGACGAGTGCGTCGACGGGATGAATTCGTCGTTCGCCAGTCCGATATCAATTCGCTCCGGCCTGAGCATCAGCTGACGGACTGCTCGAACGCCGAAGGCGCCTGCGACGAGCAGTCCCGCGATCGCGGCCGAGTACTTCAGTCTGAGAACCCGTCGTTTCGCTGACCAACCGTCCGGCCGTGAATGGACCCGGCCGGTGACCGTGGCAAGCACATCCTCGAGCTGCCGGCGCGCCTCGCCAATGTCCGCGAGTCGGTGCTGACCATCTTTTTCGAGGCACTGTTTGACTAACGCGACGACGGTCGATGGAACGAGCGGCGAAAGCGTGGTCCAGTCGGGATCCTGTCCCAGAATCGCCGCCAGGCAGTCGCTGAGCGTGTCGCCCTGGAATGCCTTGCGGCCGGTGATCATTTCGTACATCACGCAGCCGAATGCCCAGATGTCGGTGCGCTTGTCCACTGGGAGGCCGCGGGCCTGCTCGGGGCTCATATAGCTGACTGTTCCGGCGATCACGCCCTCCTGTGTGGCATGACTCATCGTCAGTTGTGCACCGCTTCGGGCCGTGTCCTCGTCGATCGCCTTGGCCAGCCCGAAATCCAGCACTTTGACGGTGCCGCCCTCGGGCGCCTTGATGTTGGCTGGCTTCAAATCCCGATGGATGATGCCCTTCGCGTGCGCCGCCTCGAGCGCCTCCGCCGTCTGACGCGCAATCGTCAGCGCGTCGTTCATGGCCAGCGGTCCTTGACGAATCCGATCGGCGAGCGTCGCGCCGTCGACGAGCTCGAGAACGAGGGCGACCACGTCTTCGCTTTCTTCCAAGGCGTAGATGGCGGCGATGTGAGGATGATTCAGGGTTGCAAGGATCTGCGCCTCGCGCTTGAATCGGGCGATCCGGCTGGTGTCGTGCGCCATCGGCGCCGGAAGGACTTTGACGGCGACGTCTCGGCCGAGCTTGACGTCGCGCGCTCGATACACTTCGCCCATTCCGCCGGCGCCGATGCGCGCAGTGACTTCGTACTCGCTCAGCCGTCGTCCGACGAGTGATGGTTGTGGTTGAAGGTAGGTGGCGCCCGGATCGAGCGCGGGCGTCTCGAGAAAGTCGTCGTCAGCGGACTCGTCGAGCAGCGACTGGACGTCGTGTTGAAGCGCGTCGTTGCCGGCGCACGAGAGGTTGAGGAACTCGAGCCGGCGCTGCGGCGGCAGCGCCAGCGCTTCGTGAAACAACCGTTCGACGTCCAACCAGTGTTGTGGATTCATCGGACGCCAGATAAGCGCGCCCCGATCGTAGCGTACGTTTCAGCGCATCATTGCCACGAGACCGTGCGACAGCGGGTACCCGATGTCGGCCATGGGCGTCAGAAATCCATTCTTGGTGTCGACCAGGTAAAGCGCCGACTTTGGCGACTTCCAGTCGGTCGCATACAGCTTGTCCTGTTTCGCGTTGTAGCCGAGACCCATGACAACGCCGCCGCCGACGAACTCCACGACCTTGGTGGCCGTTCCGGTCTTGCGATCGATGGTAAAGAGACCGAACATGCTGGCTCCGAACATCGTGCCGCGAGCGTCGAACGCCAGGTCCATGAAGAAGTTGGGGGCCGGAACGCCCGTGGACCCGACGGCGGTGAATGCGCCGGTCTTCTGATCGACGATGTAGAGCGTATTGAAGGTGGGCGACGCCGGGTTCGCGTCACCCACCGCGTACAACGTCCCGTCAGGGGCGAATTCAAGAGCCATCACATTCAGCTTTTCCACGGGCGCACCGAACATGGCCGCGTGGCCTGTTTTGGGATCGATGGTCGCCAGCTGCTGCGGCCCTGGCGTCATGCAGCCGTACTTATGTTCTGTGTCAGCGAAGTTGCCTGGCCCGCAGATGCTGTACAACGTCCCTTCTCTCGAGAGCGCAACCGACGTGCACCCAAACGCGCCGATCGTTCCGATCGGTGTAATCGTGACGTCATTCTGATTGCGGACGTCGATCGACACGAGCTTGCCGTCGGCCGCGGGGCTGTTGACGATTCCATAGAACCGGTCGACGCTTCGTGCAGGTCCTGAACAACCGATTGTCGAGGCACACAGCAGGGCCATCGGAAGAATCGCTCGCATTGCCGTGAGTCGCGCGCGCTTTGTCAGCATGACTGCTCCTTGTGGCCGGTCAAAACGAAGACCAGGATTGCGCTCGTCATTGTGAGATGAAAATCGGACGCCCGGAATGTCCCGCCGCGGATCAACCAGACGCCCGACATTCATACCTTCCGGACGGAACGTTATTGTCCGTCCGGAATCGGCATACCGATGAATCCGTGCGTGGCGACGCCGATAGTATACGTGCCGACGATCACGCCGCTGGGATTGATCCCCATGACGACGGTATTCGTCTGTCCGGTGACGTCGACTTGGACGGGCCCGGAGCCGTCCGGATTCTGCAGGAAGCCGTGACGGCCCGTCCCGTCAACATACGTCCCAACGAATTGTCCGCGCGGATTGACGTCCCAGATCGCCGTCAGCTTGATCGTGTCGCTGGGCACGTCGTACGGGTGAAAAACGCCATCCTGCACGATGAAGCCGTGCCTTCGAACATCGTCGTTGAATAGGCCCACAACCACGTGGCCGCCGGGAAGCGCGCCATTGTTCATCGACATCGACACGTCCTTGGTCAGGTCGCTCAGTTCGCCGCCAGCCGTCGTCAGACTCGCCACGCTCCCGTCGCGATACCAG
>Ga0070665_100005877_pt1 | contig 12578 bp, 12 predicted proteins | sample KBSS13metaG_FD_65862 | JGI IMG/M metagenome (GOLD analysis project Ga0070665, IMG submission 65862) | Switchgrass rhizosphere microbial communities from Kellogg Biological Station, Michigan, USA - KBS S1-3 metaG | ecosystem: Host-associated > Plants > Roots > Rhizosphere > Soil ... | reverse complement strand
TATGCACCTCGATGGCCGGCATTTCATTGATGCGCAGCAGCGGATAGTCGTGAAAATTCGACTGCTCGACCATGCCGTCCTTGAACGTGATCGCACCGTAGAGCGCGGCCGACAGGCCGAATCCGATTCCGCCTTCCATCTGGGCCCGCACGACGTCCGGATTGACCGCGATGCCGCAGTTGACCGCGCACACCACGCGGTCGACCGTGAACTTGTCGTCCTTGGTGATCGTCACTTCGACGACCTGCGCAACGGCCGTGTTGAACGCCTCGTGCACCGCGAAGCCGCGCCCGCGCTTTTCGCCTGCCTTCCCCGGCGCGAGCGGCTTGCTCCAGCCGGATTTTTCGGCGACCAGATCGAGCACCGACAGATGCTTGGGCTGCTGGGCCAGGAGCGCACGGCGGAAAGCGATCGGATCCTTGCCCGCGGCCGCGGCAAGCTCGTCGATGAAGGCTTCGGTTGCGTAGCCCGTGTGTGTCGATCCCACCGACCGCCACCATAGGACGGGGACAGCGAGCGTTGGCGAGTGCAGCTCGACCGCGAGGTTGGGAATCGCGTAGGGAAGATTCGCCGCGCCTTCGATGCTGGTGCCGTCGATGCCGTCCTTCACCATCATCGCTTCGAACGCTGTGCCGGTGAGGAGCGATTGTCCGACGATGCGATGCTTCCAGCCGACGACGTTTCCTCCCGCATCGAGGCCGGCGGTCAGCGCGTGGTAGTACGCGGGCCGGTAGAAGCCCCCGCGCATGTCGTCCTCGCGCGTCCACACGAGCTTGATTGGCACGCCGGGTTTGCCGGCAGCAGCGACCGCCTTGGCGATCGACGCGGCCTCGACCAGGTAGTCGGAGACGGGATTGGCGCGACGGCCGAAGCTGCCGCCCGCGAACAACTGGTTCAGCACCACCTGGTCGGGCTTGAGGCCGACCGTTTGCGCAACCGCGGCCTGGTCCACGGTCTGGAACTGCTCGCCGTTCCACACTTCGCAGCGATCGACGCCAAGCCGGACCACGCAGTTCATCGGCTCCATCGCGGCGTGCGCAAGAAACGGAAACTCGTAGGCGGCCTCGATCTTCTTCGCCGCGCCATCGATGGCCTTCGTAGCGTCGCCGTCGTTTCGCGTGGTCTTGCCCGGCGTGGCGGCGAGCTTGCGGTAGCCGTCCATGATTTCGGCGGACGATTGCCTGAACGCACCGGTCTCGTCCCACTCGACCTTGAGCGCGTCGCGGCCCTTTTTCGCCGCCCAGAAGCCTGTCGCCACCACCGCGACGCCATTCGGGATCTCGACGATGTAGCGAATGCCGGGAATGCCCTGCGCGCCGGCTGCGTCGAAGCTCTTCACCTTCGCGCCGAAGCGCGGCGGATGCTGCACGACGGCGGTCAAGAGCTCAGGCAGCTTCACATCCTGCGTGAACGTCGCGGTGCCGGTCGACTTCGCGCGCGAGTCGGTCCGCGACACGCTCTTGCCGATGTAGACGAAGTCCTTCGCATCCTTGAGCTTGACGCTCGCAGGCACGGTCTGCTTCGCTGCGGCAGTGGCGAGATCGCCGAACGTCGCCTTTTTGCCGCTGGCGTGCATCACCGTGCCGGCCTTGACTGTGATCGCATCTGCCGGCACCTTCCATTGCTCCGCAGCGGCGGCAACGAGCATCGCGCGCGCGGCGGCGCCGGCCTGCCGATACTGCTCGAATGAATTCGCCATCGCGTTCGAGCCGCCGGTGCCCTGCGCGGGGCCCCATGCGAGATTGTTGTACAGGCTGGCGTCGGCGGGCGCACCGATCACCTGCACCTGCGACCACGCGGCGTCCAGCTCCTCGGCAACCAGCGTCGGCAGGCCGGTATAGGTGCCTTGGCCCATTTCGAGGTGCTTGACCAAGACGGTGACCGTATTGTCGCGGCCGATACGAAGAAACGCATTCGGCGCGAATTCGCCCGTCGCCGTCGTGGTCGCGCCGCCCGCCGGCGAAGATTGCGCAAGCGCGTCGATTTCGAAGATGCCGAGGGTCATTCCCGCGCCGGAAGCCGCAGTGACCTTGAGGAAAGTCCGGCGAGTAATCGCTGCGGGTGCAGGCGATCCGGGAAAACGTTCGAAGCGGTCGAAGTTCATGGTCGGTTCCTAGCCCAGGCTCTTGGAGGCTTCCTTGATCGCCGCCCGTATCCGGACGTACGTCGCGCAGCGACACGCGTTGCCTGCCATCGCGGCGTCGATGTCGGCATCCGTGGGCCGTTTTTTCTTCGCGAGGAGGGCGCTTGCGCTCATGATCTGGCCCGACTGGCAGTAGCCGCATTGCGGCACGTCGAGCTTTTGCCATGCGGCCTGCACCGCCGCGCCTTCGCGCGACTTGAGGCCTTCGATGGTCGTGATCTCCGCCGCCTGCGTGATGGCGGAAAGCGGCGTTTGACACGAACGAACCGGCTGGCCGTCCAGATGCACGGTGCAAGCGCCGCAGAGTGCCATGCCGCAGCCGTATTTCGTGCCGGTGAGATTCAGGCTGTCGCGCAGAATCCAGAGCAGCGGCGTGTCGGCGGGAACGTTCGCGCTGATGTCGACACGCTCCTTGTTGACGAACAGGATCGGCATGATGGCTCCGGAAAGATCGGCGTCCGCGAACGCGGCGAATCGTGAATGGTAGGCGAACGCGTCGGAGGTTGCCAATGCACGCGCACGCCAAGGTTTAGGCCTCACTGCGAACAAGGACGAAAAGTTCGCGCGGCGACAAGGACTTAGATCATGCGCCGCGGTATAATCGACATCCGATCAATGCTGACCCCAATCTATAGCCGTATGGAAGCCGAACAGCTCAACCTCCTCGCCAACAAGCTCATCGATCTTCGCGATCGCGTGTCGCAGCTTCGGAGGTATCTTTGACTTCGAAGTGAAGCAGGAGCGGCTCGAAGCGGTCACGCGCGAGCTCGAAGATCCGAATATCTGGAACACCCCGCAGCGCGCTCAGGATCTCGGCAAGGAAAAAAAGCAGCTCGACGATGTCGTGCTGTCGTTGACAGCGCTCGGCATGGCGTTGAACGAGGCGAGCGAGCTGTTCGAGCTGGCGCGCGGCGAAGGCGACGATGCCACGCTCCGCGCCGTCGAGGCCGACGTTGCGAAGGTCGAGACCAAAGTCGCCGACCTCGAGTTCCGGCGCATGTTCGCGAATCCGATGGATCCGAACAGCGCGTTCGTCGACATCCAGGCGGGCAGCGGCGGCACCGAGGCACAGGACTGGGCGTCGATGCTGCTCCGGATGTACGTGCGCTACGCCGAGCGCAAGGGCTACGCCGTTGAAATCCTCGAAGAGTCGCCGGGCGAGGTCGCGGGCATCAAGAGCGCGTCGATCAAGGTGGGCGGGGACTATGCGTTCGGCTACCTGCGCACCGAAACCGGCGTCCACCGCCTGGTTCGCAAGAGCCCGTTCGATTCCAACGCGCGGCGGCACACGTCGTTCGCCAGCGTGTTCGTGTATCCCGAGATCGACGATTCGATCGAGGTGGACATCAATCCCGCCGATCTACGCGTCGACACGTATCGGGCGTCCGGCGCCGGCGGGCAGCACGTCAACAAGACCGATTCCGCAGTCCGCATCACGCATCTGCCCACCAACATCGTCGTGCAATGCCAGACCGACCGCTCGCAGCATCGCAACCGCGCGGAAGCGATGTCGATGCTGAAGGCCAAGCTCTATGAGCTCGAGTTGCGAAAGCGGCAGGCCGAGCAGCAGAAGCTCGAGGATTCGAAGACCGACATCGGCTGGGGACATCAGATCCGGTCGTACGTGCTCGACCAGTCGCGCATCAAGGACCTGCGAACCAACTATGAAGTCGGCAACACGCAGGCCGTGCTGGACGGCGACCTCGAGGACTTCATCGCCGCGAGCCTGAAACAGGGAGTGTGACGATGTCGGACAACAAGAGCCCCGTCGCGCCGGCGGTGGCGGTCGACGAGAACCAGATCATCGCCGAGCGCCGCGGCAAGCTCGCCGCACTTCGCGCACAGGGTCAGGCGTATCCGAACGATTTCAGGCGGGATGCCCTGGCGGCAGACCTGCACGCCGAGCACGACCCCAGCGGTAACGACGCGCTCGAGCCCCGGGCGATCGCGGTGGCCGTTGCGGGTCGCATGGTGCTGAAGCGCGTGATGGGCAAGGCGTGCTTCGCGACGCTGCAGGACATGTCGGGGCGCATCCAGCTCTATGTCACGATGGATGGCGTCGGTCCCGAGCGGCTGGATGCGTTCAAGCATTGGGACCTGGGCGATATCGTCGGTGCGACGGGTACGCTGTTCAAGACCAAGACCGGCGAGCTTTCGGTCAAGTGCAACTCGATCCGGCTGCTGTCGAAGGCGCTGCGTCCGCTGCCCGAGAAATTCCACGGCCTGACCGATCAGGAGCAGAAATATCGCCAGCGCCACGTCGATCTGATCACCAATCCGGCGTCGCGCGAGGTGTTCGTCAAGCGCTCCCGCATCGTGCAGGCGATCCGCGAATTCTTCGTCGAGCGCGGCTATCTCGAAGTCGAGACGCCGATGATGCATCCGATCCCTGGCGGCGCGGCTGCGCGGCCCTTCACGACGCATCACAACGCGCTCGACATGAAGCTCTATCTCCGCATCGCGCCGGAGCTCTACCTGAAGCGGCTCGTCGTGGGCGGGCTCGAGAAGGTCTTCGAGGTCAACCGCAATTTCCGGAACGAGGGTATTTCCACCCGGCACAATCCGGAGTTCACGATGCTCGAGTTCTACGAGGCGTATCGCGATTACCGGTACCTCATGGACCTGACCGAGGAGCTTCTGCGCAAGGTCGCGGAGCGCGTGCTGGGCACGACGACCATCACCTATCAGGGACAGTCGATCGACCTGGGCAGGACATTCGACCGCCTGACGATGGCCGAGGCGATCCATCGCTACCATCCGCAGCATCCGCTGGCAGCGCTAGACGGCCGCGACTACCTGAAGGCGGCGCTCGTGCCGTTCGGCGTCGACGTGTTCGAGACCGACGGGGTGGGCCTTCTCCAGCTCAAGCTCTTCGAGGCCACGACCGAGGACAAGCTGGTTCAGCCGACATTCATCGTTGCGCATCCCACCGACGTGTCGCCGCTCGCCCGCGCGAGCGACGCGAATCCCGCCGTGACGGACCGTTTCGAGCTGTTCATTACCGGTCGCGAGCTCGCAAACGGCTTTTCGGAGCTGAACGATCCCGAGGACCAGGCGGCGCGGTTCGCGTCGCAGGCGGAGGCTAAAGACGCCGGCGACGAGGAAGCCATGTTCTACGACGCCGACTACGTGCGCGCGCTCGAGTACGGGCTGCCGCCGACGGCGGGGGAAGGCATTGGCATCGACCGTCTGGTCATGCTGCTGACCGATGCGCCGTCGATCCGCGACGTGATCCTGTTTCCCCAGTTGAAAGCGGAGTCCTGACCGCAGCCTGTCGCCGGCGATGGGCCGCCATACCCTGCCGGGGTATATTGCCTCGATACCCGTACCGGGTATATAGTCCTCGGCATGAAGGCTTCGGTCATGTCCGCGCCCGCCCAGGCCGGCGATATGCGGCACGTCGAGCTGGCGCTCGAAGGGATGACCTGCGCGGCCTGCGCGGCGCGCATCGAGAAAGTGCTGAACCGCCTGCCGGGCACGCGTGCGGCGGTCAATTTCGCTACTGAAACTGCCACCGTCGATTTCGACGGCGCGGATGCCGATGCGGACGCGATAGTCGACGCAGTTGCGCACGCGGGCTACCGCGCGCGCATCCGGCGCAACGACGAGCTCGAACGGCAGGAAGACGCAGCGCAGAAGGCGGTCGCGCGCCGCTCCCTGACCTTTGATTTCTGGCTGGCGGTGGTCCTCACGCTGCCGCTCCTCGCGCACATGGTGCCGATGTTCCTGCAGATGCTGCCGGGGCTCGCGCGCGCGCTTCCGGCGTCTGTGCAGCCGTGGGTGAACATGCAAGGCGAATGGCTGCCGCGCGAAGTGCAGCTCGCGCTCGCGACGCCGGTTCAGCTCTGGGTCGGCCGGCGCTTCTACAAGGGCGCCTGGCACGCCCTTCGCGGCGGCGGCGCGAACATGGATGTCCTGATCGTGCTCGGCACGACGATCGCATGGGCATGGAGTGCGTTCATCACGTTCTCGGGACGCACGCACTACCACGTCTATTTCGAGGCGTCTGCTGCCGTGATCACGCTCGTGCTGCTGGGCAAGCTGCTCGAGGCGCGCGCGAAGGCTGGAACCTCGGCTGCGCTCGCGTCGCTTCTCAACCTGCAGCCGCGTGTGGCGCATGTCGAGCGCAACGGCACGACCGTCGAAGTGCCGCTCGCCGACGTCCGCGCCGGCGATCGCTTCGTCGTCCGCGCCGGCGATGCCGTGCCGGTAGACGGCCTCGTGGCAGAGGGCACCTCGAATGTCGACGAAAGCATGCTGACCGGTGAGAGCCGCTCGGTGATCAAGGCGCCCGCCGCGAAAGTCTACGCAGGCACGATCAATCAGGACGGCCTGTTGCGATGCATTGCCACGGGCGTCGGCGAAACGACATTGCTCGCCGGCATCGTCCGGCTGGTGCGGGACGCGCAGGGTTCGAAGGCGCCCATCGCGCGCCTGGCCGATCGCGTCTCCGCAGTCTTCGTCCCGGTCGTCATCGCGATCGCGCTCCTGACCTTCGCGGCGACGTGGTGGTTCGCGGGCGACGCTATCCGTGGTGGTGTGAATGCGGTTGCCGTGCTCGTGATCGCGTGTCCCTGCGCACTCGGGCTCGCAACGCCGACGGCGATTATCGTGGGCACTGGCCGGGCTGCGCAGATGGGGGTGGTCATCCGCAATGCGGCGGCGCTCGAGCAGGCGGGGCGGCTCAAGGTGCTGGTCGTGGACAAGACCGGCACGCTGACCGAGGGTAAGCCTGCGGTCGCGGGTGTCATGGCCCAGCCGGGGTACGCGTCGCGCGACGTGCTCATGGTAGCGTCGGCGCTCGAGCACGGCTCGACGCATCCGCTTGCCTCCGCCATCGTTGCAAAGGCACGAGAAGCGTCGCTCGCCATTCCACGCGTCGAGGCCTACGCATCGTTTCCCGGCAAAGGCGCGCGCGGCGTCGTCGACGGCGCGACGGTGCTGGTGGGCTCACTTGCGTTTCTCGAAGAGCGCAGCGTGCGCGTGCCGCCCGACGTCGCCGCCTGGCAGCAGGATGCGGGCCACAGCATCGTCGGCGTGGCGCGGGAATCCGACCTCATCGGACTGATCGCGCTCGCCGATCGCCTGCGTCCCACGACGCCCTCGGCCATCGCGCGCCTGCGTGCCCAAGACATCCGGGTGGTGATGCTGACGGGCGATAACGCGATGACGGCGAGAGCGATCGCGCGCGCCGCGGGGATCGACGAATTCCGCGCCGACGTGCTGCCCGCCGACAAGGCAACCGCCGTCTACGCGTTTCGCGCGGGTGGCCGCGTCACCGGCATGGTGGGGGACGGCGTGAACGACGCCCCCGCCCTTGCCGCGGCCGATGTGAGCTTTGCCATCGGCGCGGGATCGGCGGCGGCGATCGAAACTGCCGACATCACGGTCGTACGCGACGATCTGAACGCGGTCGTCGACGCGATCCTGCTGTCGCGCGCCACGCTTTCGAAGATCCGCCAGAACCTGTTCTTCGCATTCGCTTACAACGTCCTGGGCATTCCGCTTGCGGCCGTAGGGCTTCTCGATCCAGTCCTGGCCGGCGGCGCGATGGCGGCTAGCTCGGTTTCGGTCGTTGCGAATGCTCTGCTGTTGAAGCGCTGGCGACCGCCCGGCGCGTAGGCATGCGTCGAAAGGAGTGAGCCATGGAAACCGTGACCATGAAAGTGGATGGGATGACGTGCGGCGGGTGTGTTGCGAGCGTGACGCGCGTCCTCAAGAGCACGCCGGGGGTTGCCGACGCCATCGTGCGGCTGGAAAGCGGAAGTGCGGAGGTGACGTTCGATCCCGCGCGCACGGGCGTGCCCGCCCTGCGGTCGGCCATCGAGAATGCCGGCTATGACGTCATCGGCTAGGAGTACCGGGCGCGCCGCCGGACCGCGTGTTCCGCGCGAGCCGGTCGGCAAGGCCGCGCTGTCGCGACGCCTCAATCGCGTCGAAGGCCAGGTCCGCGGGATCGGCAAGATGGTCGACGAGGATCGCTATTGCGTCGACATCCTGACCCAGGTCGCGGCCGTACAGTCGGCGCTCGACGCGCTCGCTCGAAAGCTGCTGGAGCACCACCTGCATGGGTGCGTGCAGCACGCGGTTCGCTCCGGCGACGGCGATCGTGCGATCGCCGAAGCGCTGACGGTGATCCGCAAATTCGGCCGTTGAGCCGTTATTTGCCTGCGTTGCGCTCGATCCAGCGCGCGAAGGACTGCAGAAACTTCTGCATGAAATCGCGCGTCTCTGCCTTGTCGAGATTTCCTTGCTCGTCGAACAGCGCGCTCGCGTTGCCCACGTAGGCTTCGGGCTGCTGCATCGCCGGCATGTCGAGGAATACCAGCGACTGTCGCAGATGCTGATTCGCGCCGAAGCCGCCGATCGCTCCCGGCGACACGCTGATGACGCCCGCGGGCTTGCCGCTCCATGAACTCTTGCCGTATGGACGCGAGCCCACATCGATCGCGTTCTTGAGGGCACCGGGCACGGAACGGTTGTATTCCGGCGTGACGAAGAGCACGGCATCGAAGCTCTCGATCTTCGCCTTGAATTCCCGCGACGCGGCGGGTGGATCCTTTTCGTGGTCGGCATTGAACAGCGGGAGGTGACCGATCTCGACGATTTCCAGCTTGATGGAATCGGGCGCCATCGCGATCAGCGCTTTGGCGAGCTTGCGGTTGAGCGATTCCTTGCGCAGGCTGCCGACGAGGACTGCGACGTTATAGGGATTGGGCATTGAGTTCCTTGGGGTTGGCGAAGCTGAGCCGCAACGGGGGGTCGACATGTCATTATAGGTTGCACGCCTCCCGCCTCCCGCCGCGCTGGTGTTAGCGGCGGGCGCCCGTGCATGAGACAATTGCGGAAATTCGGGGTGTAGCGCAGCCTGGTAGCGCGCTTGCTTTGGGAGCAAGATGTCGCAGGTTCAAATCCTGTCACCCCGACCAGTCTTGTGAAAAAAGCGATCGCGTGCAACGCGCGATCGGGTACATTTCCGACCCGTCGCATGGCTGCGGTCAGCGACACCTCCACGCAAGAAACTTCACTCGTTCTTGCGTGGAAGTTGGCTTGGATCAGGCGTGTTCGCTGTCTCGGAGCGAGCAGTTTCGCGGCCCATTCATGGACCGCTCATCACCCGCGCATCTCCTCGGCAGCCTCCCACTTGGGCCGCATTTCCCTTCCCCATTTCTTCGGATCTTCGTTGTGCATCTTCTCCATCTGCTTGGCGACATCCGGATGCTTCTCCATCACATGCTTGGTCATCGCCTTTACCATCTCGTCCCAGGAATTGGCCGACAGCTTCTGATCGCACGCCCCGCCAAGTTCCCTGCATGTCATCGTTTTCATAGTCGACCTCCGATCCCTTCAGCCAATCGGCGGAAAGCGCGACGGCGCTTTCCGCCTTGAAGCACTCACACCCGTCCAGCATCACATGCCACGCAGCGGATTGATCTCCATGACCTCGACGGAGGCTTGCGGGATCTGGAAGTGCGGATGGCCCTCGAACGCTTTTGCCGCAGTGTCGAGTGATTCCGCTTCCACGATCGAATACAACATGATGTCGTTTCTTGCGTCAACCGTGCCTTGCGCCGTCACACGCTTGGGCTTGCCCACCCCGGCCGTGTCTGCAAGCATCTTGCTGTGATCGCTCATCCATTTTTTCCATTCACCCTGCATTTTTTCTTCGGCCGGCTTTCTTTTCTCCGGCTCGGTCTTCTCCCATTCATCGATCACCGAGGTGGGTGTAAGAAAAGTAACGAGAAACTTCTTCATGGTTTACGCTCCTTTGAGGTGGCGCGTCATGGCGTTGCCAGCGTTGGGGGACCACGCCACCCATTTCCTTCGGACGGGTGCCATGATTGCTGCACTTTAGTATCGCCGCGTTCCATCGATCAGGTCTGTCGGCGCTCAATCGCTGCTCGTGTAGGAAACCGCCGGAGCGTGAGGCTTACCCGACGCGTCCTGGCAAGGATCGCCCGCCCTTCGCCGGGACTCCCGGTCTGGATCGCAACGCGCCGGAGGTTCATTGCGTCACGCTGGACGGGAGACCGGGCGCGTGTTGACGAAAACGCACAGCAGCGCGGTGAGCAGCGCCAACGCGACGTGCAAGCCATAGACCGCGTTGAAATCGCTCCGTACCACAACGCCGTGACCGAGCAGCAGCACGGTGATTGCGACGCCGATCACCGCGCCGATCTGCCGTGTCGCCTGGTTGACGGCGCTGCCCACCGCGTAATGCTGCACGGGCAGCCTGCTGACCGCTGCGCCTGAGAGCGAAGGCAGAACCAGCCCCACGCTCGCACCGCTGAGAATGAGGCCGGGCAACCAGTGGGAAACATACGCAGGTTCGGTGCCGGGAACGAGCATGAACCACAGTCCGGCGGCCGCATAGAGCAGTGCACCCCCGACCAGGAACGGCCGGTGTCCGTAGCGTCCGGCGAGGCGGCCGGTGAGGATCGCGACCGGAATCACCATCAGCGGACCCGGCGCGATTGCGAGACCCGCGCGCGCCTGGCTGTAGTGCCACACGTTGCTCATGTAGAAGAAAAAGGCGAAAAACATCATTGCGAACGCGATGCCGAACGAGAGCGTGGCCGCGTTCACCGCGCTGTAGGTGCGGTTACGAAAGAGACCGAGGTCGACGAGCGGGTCGCGCGCGTGTTTCGCCCAGGTGACGAACGCCACCAGCGCGATCAATCCGGTGCTTGCAACGGCTGAGAGTTGCACGCGCGTCCATGCCGGCGATTCCAATTCGACAATCGCCAGGGCGATTGCTCCGACGGCGACAACGAGGAGCGCCATGCCGACGAAGTCGACTTTTGGGCGTGTAGTCGACGATGCCGATTCGCGGAGCAAGGCGGCGCCGCGCCACAAGGACAGGGCGCCGATCGGCAGGTTGATGAAAAAGGCCCACGGCCAGCCCACGCTTTGCACTACGAATGAGCCCAGGCTCGGTCCGACAGCCGCCGCGAAGCCGGCCACGGCGCCCCACAAGCTGACGGTCAACGCACGCTTGTGCTGTGGAAAGGCCGCGAGCACGATCGACAGCGATGCTGGCGTCAGCAGCGCCGCACCCACCGCCTGCAGCACACGCGCGGCGATGAGCCAGCCGACGCTGCCGGCCAGTCCGCACGCCGCTGACGCGGCGATGAACACGGTCACGCCGAACAGGAACACGCGTTTGCGACCATGCGCATCGGCCAATCCGCCGGCTGGGATCAGCATTGCCGCGTAGACCACCGTGTAAGCGTTGAGTACCCACGACATTTGGGCCGCGCTGGCTTCCGGGAAGCCGGTGCGGAGCGCGCCGAAGGCCGAGTACAGCATCGTGCTGTCGAGCGAGACGAGAAAGGCCGCAACGCTCGCGACCCAGAATACCGGCCATGGCGATACGTTGCGTAGATGTGTCGCGGGGACGGCTGCAGGTGCGGTGGCAAGGGTCATTTGATGGCATCCGGGGAGAGTTGGCGAGGGGCTGCATGAAGGACCTTCGTGCCGTGCACGCCGGGCAGTCGTCCTTGGGGTGGCTGGCCGGGTCCTACGCGCGTTGCGGCAGATAGCTCGGCCTTGGTGCCGTGAGTCCCTGCTTGAGCAGCTTCGTTCGCTCGTCTGCCAGCACTTCTTCGAGGCCGGACTCGAGTCCGTCCAGTGCGCGCTTGACGATGTCCTCCGGGCTTGTCTTCAACCCTTCGATCGAGCGCACCAGGTCGGTGTCGACGAAGGCCATGTGCAACGCGAGCACCTGCGTGTTCTGTGCGGTCAGTTCGTGGCGCAGCGAGTTGGTCAACGACCACGCAGCGGACTTGCTGGCGGCATAGGCGGCGAGCTGGCCGCCGTTCATCCACGAAACCACCGACAGAACATTGAGCAGGGCGCCGCCGCCGTTGGCCCTGAGCACCGGCGCGAAGGCCTTGCTCATGCGCAGCATGCCGAAGAAGTTGGTCTCGAACTGGCGGCGGGCCACCTCTTCGCTGTCGGCCGCGAGAAAGCCGCCCTGGTGGCCGACACCGGCGTTGTTGATGAGAAGGGTCACGTCGCCGGCGTTCCGAGCGGCCGCAGCCACCTCCAGGGCGTTGGTCACGTCGAGGCGGATAGGCTCGACGCCGGGCTGGGTCACGGTGGAAGGATCGCGCGCTCCGGCGTAGACCTTCCGCGCACCGCGAGCGAGCAGTTCACGCGTGAAGGCCAGTCCGATGCCGCGGTTGGAACCGGTTACGAGGGCTACGGCATTGTCGATTTTCATAGGAGCCTCCTTGGCTTTTGGGTTCGATGCGCGAATATGATAATCATCATATTATTGCGCGAAGGCGAGAAATCGCGGTCGGACGGGACGCAGACGTCAGTAGGCCGCTTTGACCGGTGTGTCGTACTGCCGGAGCAACGATTTGCGCGCGGCCGAAAGCATGGCTCGGCCCTCGGCGTTATCGCCCAATGCGCGCGCAAGTTGCAGCGA
>Ga0070665_100005875_pt1 | contig 12580 bp, 15 predicted proteins | sample KBSS13metaG_FD_65862 | JGI IMG/M metagenome (GOLD analysis project Ga0070665, IMG submission 65862) | Switchgrass rhizosphere microbial communities from Kellogg Biological Station, Michigan, USA - KBS S1-3 metaG | ecosystem: Host-associated > Plants > Roots > Rhizosphere > Soil ... | reverse complement strand
GACGATGCGGCCTTCCTTGCGATGGATTTGGAGTTCCTGGGCCGCCGGGACCTTGGCGACTATTTCCTGGACGAATACGTACGGCGCGCAGACGATTCCGCGCCGAAGGCGCTACGCGATTTCTACATTGCGTATCGCGCGTTGGTGCGCGCGAAGGTGGACTGCATCCGCGTCGATCAAGGTCATCCGGAAGCACGCGATGACGCGTGCCGACACGTCGACATCGCGTTGCAGCACCTGAGGGCCGGCGCCGTACGACTCATCCTCATCGGCGGTGGTCCCGGTACCGGTAAGACGACACTGTCGCGAGCGCTTGCACAACAAGTCGGTGCAGAAGTGATCTCAACCGACGTTGTCCGTCGAGAGCTGGAGCAACAAGGCGTTATCAGGGGAACGGTAGGCGAACTCAATACGGGTTTGTATACCCCCGAGAACGTTTCGCGGGTCTACGAGGAAGTGCTACGGCGCGCGCGCCCATTACTCGCATACGGGCGATCGGTAATCCTCGACGGGACTTGGGGCGATCCGCTTCAGCGTGAACGAGCGCGTCAGCTTGCTACCGAAACAGCCACGACCACAACTGAATTCATGTGTGAGGTGCAAGACGCCACGGCCTCTGAGCGGATCCAGCGGCGCACGGGATCAACGTCAGACGCCACGCCGGCGATAGCGGTGGCGCTGACACAGCGCAATGGTGAGTCGTTCGGTCATCGAATCGATACCAGCCGGCCACTGGCCGACTCGGTCGCGGAGGCGCAGAAGCTATGTTGCCCCGCGACTTAGGAAACGGCAGTCGAACCGCTGAGTCGACGAACCCCGTTGTCGTCGGCGTTGACGGCAGCCGCACCGCTCTCCGAGCGGTGCGATGGGCGGCAGCGGTCGCCATGAGGCTGGAAGCACCACTGTCGATCGTGCATGCCAGGCCCTCTTTCGGGCACAACCTATCCGATGCCGCCGCCGATCTTAGGGCGATAGAGATGGAGGTGGAGCGCGAGTCTGCCACCGCGATACTTCACTCTGCCAGGCAGGCTGCCGAATCTGAGTTTGCCGATCTCCGCGTCACTGCAACTGACATCGATCGCCCCGCCGACGAGGCATTGACGGAACTGAGCCAAATCGCGCGCCTCGTCGTTCTCGGCGGTGACGAGGTGCTGCTCGGTACGGCAATGTTGATTGGGTCGACGACCACTGCGGTCGCTACACATTCGACGTGCCCGGTAGTCGCTTTTCGTGGCGAGGCGACGACCCCGACGATGCAGCCCATCCTGGTCGGCATCGACCACGACCATCACAGCCAGGTTGCGCTCACGGCCGCTTTCGAGTTGGCGCATCGACTCGGCGTCGGCGTGATTGCTGTTCACACTTGGTTGAGACGTCGGCCGGCAGGTGAGGTCAGGCTGCCGTTCATGATCGATTGGGAAGAACTAGAACACGCTGAACGCCTGCATCTTTCGGAAATGCTGGCCCCATTGTTCGGCCTCTACCCTGATGTGCCGGTAACGGAAGTGGTGGATCTCGACAAGCCCAGCCGGGCACTCCTACGCCGCGCCAGGGACGCGCAATTGGTTGTGGTCGGCAGCCGGGGGAGGGGCCTGCTGGCCAGCGCCTTCTTGGGATCCACCGGGTTGAACCTGCTACACCACTCCGCGATTCCGGTCATGATTTGTCGCTCGGCGCACTCAGGCACCAACTACGAAAAGGAAAATCGTGATGAATGAATGGACCACCGCTTCCGGCATCGCCGGCTCGACGCAGGGTGACGCACGCTCATGAGCGAGCAACTTTCCACGCTGGATGCTGGATTCCTCGAGGCAGAGGATTCTGATCGGCACGTGAGCCTTGCGGTAGGCGGTATTTCGATCATTGAAGGGCCGCTGCCCGACTACGACTCACTGGTGGCCGGTATCGCCGAGAGGGTGCTCAAAGTTCCGCGGTTCAGCCAAGTGCTCCGTACGCACGTTCTCGATCTAGGACCACCCCAATGGGTACACGATCCGCATCTCGATGTAGCGCACCACATCCATCGAGGTGCGCTACCGCACCCAGGCGACGACGCGGCATTGTTCAGATTCGCCGCGGATGTCATGGAGCGGCGGCTGGATCGTGAACGGCCCCTTTGGGAATGCTGGATCATCGAGGGGCTGGCCGAAGGCCGATGGGCGATGCTGATGAAGATCCATCACTGTATCGCTGACGGCATTGCGACGATGCACATGATCTCCGGGCTCAGCGACGACGGTGAAGGCGAGACGTTTGCCACCGAGATCCGTGCCGCAAACGAGCCGTCCGGCAAGCCGCTCTCGCTTCCGTTGGTCAGCCTGAACCCTCTGAATTGGGTCAGCGGAATATGGCGTCTGGCGACCACCGCGACCAGTACGGCCGCTCTCGTGGCCGAGGGTGCCATCGAGCTCGCGACGGGATTGATTCGTCCGGCTGAGTCGTCATCCCTGGCGGGACCCGTGACGACCATGCGGCGCTACAGTGCAGCGCGGGTCAGCCTCGCTGATGTGACGGAGATTCAACACAAGTTCGATGTCACACTCAACGATGTGGCGTTGGCCGCGATCACCGATAGCTATCGCGCCGCTCTGATGCGCCGAGGTGAGCGACCGGGCCGTAATTCCCTTCGCACCTTGGTCCCCGTATCGATGCGCTCCAACGACGCAGCCGGTGCCGCCGATAACCGGGTGTCGATCATGCTGCCGTTCCTGCCCGTCGAGAAAGAAGATCCAGCTGAGCAACTCCAAGCCGTTCACCGCCGAATGACCAGGACCAAGGCCAGTGGTCAGCGACAGGCGGGAGGCGTCTTCGTCGCTGCGGTGAACGTCATACCCTTCCCGCTGACGGCGTGGGCGGTCCGGGCGTTGACCCGCCTGCCGCAGCGCGGCGTGGTGGCTCTGGCGACCAATGTGCCCGGCCCGAAGCATCGGTTGCGAATGATGGGCAGGGAAGTCGTGCGCGTTTTACCAATTCCGCCTATCGCGCTTCAGTTACGAACGGGCATAGCGATTGTCAGCTATGCCGATGAGCTCGTATTCGGTATCACCGCCGACTATGACGCGGCACCCGATGTGGACGAGCTGGCTCGGGGCATTGAACACGGGGTCGCGCGGCTTCGAGCATTGGCGACATAAGGGAGTGACACATGAAGGCGAATGTCGGCGACTGGCTGGTAGTGAATAGCGTCACCGTTGGCCAACCGAAGCAGCGCGGACTGATCACTGAAGTGCATTCCGCTGATGGTTCGCCACCGTTCATGGTGCGGTGGCTCGACAGTGACCACGTCGCGGTGGTGTTTCCGGGCCCAGATGCCATCGTTGTCACGGCGGCAGAGCAAGCGGCGGCCGATGAGCGGACGATGCGGCGCATCGAATCGGTTCAGTCTGGGATTGCCCACGCCGGTCCACGTGATCCTGGTCGGGCCCGGTCAGGGGTAGCACGGGCATCCGATGCTAAGCCGTGAGCCGACCCTTGTTGATCATCGCGAGTGCGGCTTGGAGATGCTTATCGGCCTGTTCGAGGTCGGCATCGAACTCGCCGGCATAGCTGTTCAATGATCCACTGATTGCCGCAAGGCACATGTGCGAAGCCTCGTGGGCATCGTTTATTGCCGCGTCGATTTCGGCCGTGACGTCGGGATCGGGTGCAGGCAGGTGCGCGCGCAGGTCGACGGCACCGGCATCGTGCATGTCCTGACAGGATTTCTGTAGCACGGCTTCGTCCTGATCCGCCAACCCTTTTCGCGTGTCTTCGACGGCGTTCTGCAGCGTGTCGAAGTGTTCCTGGGCAGCTGCCCACCACTGCTGCATGGCAGCGTCCGCGGCAGTCGTTGGGGCCGAGGATGTTTCGGGGGCGCGGTGGGTGACGATGGAAATGAGAACGGCGGCCAGCGCGACTGTGGCGACGATGCTGGTCGCGATGATGGCCCACCATGCCCGTCCGGACAACGAACGCTCCTGAGCAGGAACGATCATGGCGTCACATATCGTGCATAGCTGCTGATTTTTCGGATTGTGGTGCCCGTTGGGACATGTCGTCATGATTCAGCGCACCTGCTTGCCACGCACAACGATCACGGGAGCCTTCGCCGACTGAGCGACCGCAGTGCTGACCGAACCCAGGAGCATGCCAGGGAATCCCCCGCGGCCGTGACTCCCGACCACGACCAGTTGTGCTTGTTGGGATTCTTCGACCAACCAACGGGCCGGCCGATCGCAGACGATGCGCCGCCGGACGACAACATCTGGATACTGTTCCTGCCAGCCCGCCAACCGCTCACCGAGAATCTCGTGGCCCTCGTCTTCGTACTCATGCCAATCCATGCCCAGAACGGGGAATATGCCGACGTCACTCCAAGCGTGCAGCGCCACCAATTCGACCTTGCGGCGCGACGCCTCGTCGAACGCCAACGCGGTCGCCGCCTCCGATGCAGGCGATCCGTCGATGCCCAGCAGGACAGGCGAAGTGTGGTCGGGCGCTTGCGCGTCGTCGGTATGGACAATTGCCACCGGGCACCGCGCATGGTGTGCCACCCCGCTGCTGACGGAACCCAACACTGCGCGACCGAATGCCCCTAACCCGCGGCTGCCGACCACGACCATCTCCGCCTTCTTTGCAGCACCGACTAACGCAGGAACCGCATAGTCGTGCAGGACCTCGCTGCGAACGTCGGGTAGCTCGGATTCACCGAGAGTGGACAGCAACGTCTTGCGTGCCTGCTCGAGGACCTGGCGTGCGTTGTCCTCTTGCCATTCGTTGAACTCTGCCTGCAGCGAACGGACGGGCCAACTGGTCACGACGGGCACCACGACATGCGCCAGCGTGACAGGTGAGTTGTGAAGTTGCGCCTCACGGCCTGCCCATCGAACCGCGGCGTCGGATTCTCCAGACCCATCGACGGCGACCAGGATTCCGTATTCCCTGGTTTGCTTCGGCATTTCGCGCTCCTCTAGTCGAGATCTGTTGGCACGGCGGCGGTCGGCCAGTCTTACGGGTTGGCCTTCCAATCCGGCATCAACGGGTGCCATGGGTCCTTCGAGCCCGAAACTATGTGGTCAGGCGGTGTTTTGGGCAGGGCCGTTAGTCCTTCGGTCGGATGTCGGTAGTCCCTCTCACAGAGCCTTTCGGCTCTGTTGGCGATGGCGCTGTTGCGACGACGATGGACTGATCGCGAGCGAACGGAGTGATCATGATGTTCTGGTATGACCACGACATGGGCTGGTGGGGCTATGCCGGAATGGGCATTGGAATGGTGCTGTTCTGGGCGCTGGCGATCGCCGGCATCGTTGCGCTGGTGATGTATGTGACCGGAGGCCGACAAAACCACCTGTCTGAGTCTGCAGAGCAGATACTGGCGGCACGGTTCGCTCGAGGTGAGATCAGCGAAACCGAATACCGGGATCGCGTGGCCACGCTTCATAATCCTGCGCGGCAGTGAGGCGACGTCCGGCTTCGTGTTATGTCGAAGTCGGCGCACCCTTGTGCGCGGCGATCTTCGCGTGCACCTGATCCATGTCGAGGGATTTCACCTTGTCGATCAGGTCCTCGAGCATCGCCGGCGGCATCGCACCGGGCTGGCTGTACACGAGCACGCCATCCCGGAACGCCATGATCGTCGGAATCGATTGAATGCCAAGGGCTGCGGCGAGTTCTTGTTCGGCTTGCGTGTCGACCTTGGCGTGGATGATGCCCGGGTGCGACTGTGCGGAGCGGTCGAAGACTGGGGAGAAGGCGCGGCACGGACCGCACCACGACGCCCAGAAGTCGACCAGCACGATCGAACTGTCCACGATCGTCGATTCGAAGTTCGCTCTAGTCAGATTGATGGTAGGCATCGAGTATTCCTTTCAAAAAGGTTGTAGCACAGGCAGTTAGGCCATCGCGTGCTCAGCGAGCCAAGCGTTGTACCCACCGGCCAGGTCCCACACGTCGTCAAAACCCTGTGCGCGCAAGAGGGACGCCGCGACGCTGGAGCGCCAGCCGCCGGCGCAGTGCACGACGATGGGCCTATCTGTCGGCAGCATGTCTAGACGGTTGCGCAGCTGCGCCAGTGGGATGTTGACCGAGCCGGGAATGCGGCCCTGTTCGACCTCGCCAGGATTGCGGATGTCGACGAGAACGACGGCATCCTCGGCGAGCAGACCATCGAGCTCAGTGGGGGTCACACGTGTTGACGCCTCCACGAGGTCGGACAGTTCGGCGGGAAACTCGCCGCCACGATCCACGTTCAGATATCCGACGGCATTGTCCGAGCCGACACGCGCAAGCCTCAGCGCGGCGTCCTGTTCCTGGTCGGGGTAGGTGATCAGTGCGATCGTCTCACCGATTTCGGCGACCATCCCGCCCGTCTCGGCGAAACGCCCGTCGAATCCCACGTTGACCGACCCGCGCAAATGCCTTGCCGCGAAGTCGTCGACGCTACGCGCGTCCATCACGCGCACACCGTCGCTGAGTGCCCGCCGCACCTGCGCCGGACTCAATGCTGGGATTGCGCGTGATTGTTCGAGCAGAGGATGGACGCGCTTGTTCATGGCGGCGTCGACGGAGAAGTAGGCGGGCGCCGCAGGCTGGCCGTGCGTGATCAACTCGACGAAATCGTCTTCGCTCATCGGCTGCACCGAGGGGTTGGTGCGGCGCTGTTCGCCGATGGCGGAGGTCAATTCGGTCGAAAGGTTCTTGCCGCAGGACGATCCCGCGCCATGGGCGGGCATGACGGTGACATCGTCGGATAGCTTCAGCAGCTTGTCGTGGATCGTGTGGTACATCGCACGGGCGAGATCGCTGGTTGAGCTGTTGCCGATGTTAACGAGGTCGGGTCGCCCGACGTCGCCGATGAACATGGAATCGCCGGTCAGAACCGCGGTGGGCTCGGCGCCGGGGTGCTCGCGCACCAGCACGCTGATCGACTCCCAGGTGTGGCCGGGGGTGGACAGGATCTCGAGGTCGACCTGGCCAAGGGAAATGTGCTCGCCGTCGGCCAGTCGGCGGATGGGGTAGTCGGTCTCGGCAGCCTTGCCGAATCCGATCCATGCACCAGTGGCCTCGACCAGCTCCAAATGCCCGGACACGAAGTCAGCGTGGAAATGGGTGTTGATCACGCCTTCGATCGTCAGTCCGTATCTGGTTGCGTCGGCGAGGTACTCGTCGATATCGCGGCGGGGGTCTACGACGATTGCGCGGCCCGTCGCCTCATCGCCGATCAGGTAGGACGCGTGCGATAGGCACTCGATGTAGTACTGCTCGAGGATCATCGGTGTTCCTTCTCCTAGCTCTGGGTCCACGTCCATCGTAGATACCCCTCTGGGTATATTCAAGTACCCCATGGGGTATATGTATTCCCTACTTGTTTATACCCCAGTGGGTATGTATAACAGATACTAAGACATACCCCACTGGGTATCAACAGGGGAAGGGCAGCCATGCACAGACCGACCACGATTAACTCGGCAGACCTGCGGATTCTGCTGCAGTCCGCATCGCCACCCCGAGTCCTAGACGTTCGGACGCCGGGGGAGTTCGACGCGGTTCACATGCCCGGTGCCTACAACGTTCCGTTAGACCTGCTGCGCGAGCACCGCGACGAGATCTCATCGCACCTCGATCAGGACATCGTGCTGGTATGCCGTTCAGGGCAGCGGGCCGCCCAGGCCGAAGACACGCTACGTCGCGCAGGTCTGACCAACGTGCACGTCCTCGATGGCGGATTGGCCGCCTGGGAGGCAACGGGTTTCGCGGTCAACCGGGGTGCGCAGCGGTGGGATCTGGAGCGCCAAGTGCGGCTCGTCGCAGGTCTGATCGTGGCGTTGAGCGTACTTGCCAGCGTCCTTGTTCCTGGCGCCAAATGGGTAGCCTTCGCTATCGGCGGCGGGCTGGCCTTTGCCGCATTGACCAATACCTGCGCGATGGGCATGTTGCTGGCGCGGCTGCCTTATAACCGGGGTGCCACCTGTGATCTCCAGGCGGTCGTGGCGCAGCTCGTCGACTCGAGTGAGATGAAGGCGAGCTGATCTGCGATGGTGCTGTTGACGATCGGATTGGCGGTTCTGGTCGGCGTCTCCCTCGGCCTCCTTGGCGGAGGTGGCTCGATTCTTACTGTCCCGCTGCTGGCGTATGTCGCTGGCTTGGACGCCAAACATGCGATCGCTACGTCGTTGCTCGTGGTCGGCGTTACCAGTGCGGTCGGAGCGGTCTCGCACGCCAGGGCAGGCCGCGTCCAGTGGCGGACCGGCCTGGTGTTCGGTTCGGCGGGTATGGCCGGGGCTTATGCCGGTGGTCTGACGGCGCGACTCATCCCGGGCACTGTGCTGTTGGTCGGTTTCGCTCTGATCATGATTGCGACCGCGGTGGCAATGCTGCGCGGTCGCAAGGATGCCAGTGTCGAACCGCCTCGATCGTTGCCCCTGTTCAAGATTTTGGCGCAGGGCGTGGCCGTCGGACTTGTGACCGGATTGGTCGGCGCGGGCGGCGGCTTCCTGGTGGTGCCGGCGCTCGCACTGCTTGGCGGACTGCCGATGCCCGTCGCCGTCGGTACTGCGTTGGTGGTGATCTCGATGAATTCTTTCGCAGGTCTGGCAGGGCATCTGTCCAGTGCGCACATCGACTGGCGACTTGCCGGTGCTGTCACCGCCGCGGCCCTCATCGGCACACTGGTCGGTGCACGGCTGACGGCCTTGGTAAACCCTGCCGCCCTGCGCAGGGCGTTCGGCTGGTTTGTACTGGTGATGGCGTCGGTCATCCTCGCAGAAGAAGTTCACCCGGTTCTCGGCGTCGCGGCTGCCGGCGTCACTGTAGTGGCTGCAGGCATCACGTTTGCGTGCACGCGATACGCACATTGTCCGTTGCGCCGTATCACCAGCCGACACACCGTTGCCGTTGCGACTGGTTAGGACAGGAATACCCCCGCGGGTACCATTGTTCCGAGGCTTGGGAAAGGAGTAGACCCATGGTTGGTGATGAAGACGCCATTGTGGCAGTGCTGAATCGACTGCGCCGCGCTCGAGGACAACTCGATGGAGTGATCTCGATGATCGAACAGGGCCGCGACTGCAAGGACGTCGTCACCCAGCTCGCCGCGGTCTCGCGTGCGCTGGACCGTGCCGGGTTCAAGATTGTCGCGACGGGATTGCGGGAATGCGTGACTGGCGATGCAGCCAACGGCAATAAGCCCATGACCGAAGCCGAGTTGGAGAAGCTGTTCCTCGCGCTCGCCTGAGAGGAGTCGAGATGGGTATCGCACTGTCTACGCGACTGCACACGTCGTTCGACGACGCCGTCCGGCGCACTCGTGAGGCGCTCGCTGAGCAAGGTTTCGGGGTGCTGACCGAGATCGACGTCAAGGCGACGTTGAAGGCCAAGCTCAATGAGGACATGGAGGATTACCTGATCCTCGGTGCGTGCAACCCGCCGCTGGCTCACCGCGCGGTCAACATCGACCGCCAGATTGGGCTGCTGCTGCCCTGCAACGTCGTCGTCCGTACCGATCCGAAGGCCGACGGCACCGTTCTGGTCGAGGCGATGGATCCACAGGTGTTGGTCGACGTGACGAAAGAGGCCGAACTGCGACCGGTCGCCGACGAGGTCGGGGCGAAACTACGGTCCGCCATTGATTCACTCGGGACGTCGACCGAGTGATCAAAGGTGTTGCGCTGTGCGGCGTTCGACGTAATCCATGAGGTCGGCGAGCGTGCGCAGCGATTGATAATCCGACTCGGGGATGTCGACGTTCAGGCGATTGTGAATGCCGATCAGGACGTTCAGCCAGTCCATCGAGTCGAGATCGACTTGGTCTCGCAACAGCACGTCGTCTTCGATTTCGTCTGCCTCCACTTCGGGGGCAATGGTCGTCAGCACCGACATGATTTCTTCGCGAATGTCGTCTCGGGTCGTCATTTCGGCTGTCATTTCTCTAGAAGGTCGGGCTGCTGGAGCAGCTCGCTGATGGTCGTGAGGAACAGCGCGCCGCGGTGACCGTCGCTGGCTCGGTGGTCCGCAGCAAGCGAGGTCTGCACGGTGGTGGCGATACGGATTCCGCCGTCGACGGCACAAACCTGTTGCGCCGGTTTGCCGAACCCGACCAGCGCCACCTGCGGCGGATAAATGACACCGAAAACCGTGGCGACGCCCTGGTCGCCGAGATTGGTGACCGTGATCGACGGGTCTGACATCTCCGAACTGCGAAGTGACCCGGCGCGGGCGCGCGCCACCAAATCGGTGAGATCACCCATCAGTTCGTCGAGATTCTTTTCCGGGACGTCGTGGATTGCCGGTGCGACCAGGCCACCGCCACGCAAGGAGATCGCCACACCGACATGGACCCCGGTCGCCGGTTCGAATCCTTCGTCACGCCAGAAACCGTTGAATTCGCTAAAGCGTTGAGCCGCAGTCGCGACCGCCTTCAATTGCAACACGGCCGGCAGCACCCGCTCGGTGATCGACCGCTCTGCGTTGCGTTCGGCCAGCCAACTCAACGCCTTGTCCAACGGCATCTCGTCAGCCAGATAGTAGTGCGGTATCTCCCGCTTGGACCGGCTCATAGCCGCGGCGATGGACTTGCGCATCTCGGTGGCTCGATCCGCGGCGGTGCGCTTGGATTCCCGCTTCTTGGCCGGTTTCTTCACTGAAGCCGCGGCGTGTTCGACATCGCTGATCGTGACCGCACCTTGCGGTCCGGTGCCGGTGACAGTTTCCACGTCGATCCCCAGCGACGTCGCGAGACGGCGCGCAGCAGGCGATATCCACCGGCGGTGGTGGGGGCCGAGTTTGGGACCCGCGGCCGGAGCCGGCTGGTTCGCCGCCTCCCCTTTTGGCTCGACGGCCGCGGGTGTCTCGGTTGGTCTGGGTTGTTTCTTGCGGGGTGGTTCTGCGCTCTCGCCGGGTGCCAGCAACGTCGCTAGAGCAGTTCCAACCTGTACGGTTTCGCCGATCCCCACGAGCAGCTCGTGGACGGTGCCCTCGTGCCAACATTCGATCTCGACTGCGGCCTTGGTTGTTTCGACGACCGCGACCACCTGGCCCCGGGTTACCGGGTCGCCCGCTTTGACCAGCCATTCGTCCAGCGTTCCCTCGTCCATGTCAGAGCCGAGGGCGGGCATCTTGAATTCGATCATGACTTCGCGCCCAACAGGTTCCGCACGGCGGACACGATCTTGTCCGGCTGCGGCAATGCGGCCTGTTCGAGGTGTTTGGCGTACGGCATCGGTACCTCGGCGCTGCAGACGCGGGCTATCGGCGCGTCGAGTTCGAAGAATGCATTCTCGACGATTCGTGCGGTGATCTCGGCCGCGAGGCTGCCTGTGCGCCAGGCCTCATCGATGACCACGGCACGATGAGTCCTGCCAATCGATTCGATGATCGTGTCGGTGTCCAAGGGCCGCAGCACCCGTAGATCGATGACTTCGGCGTCGATGCCCGCGAGCGACAACTCGTTGGCCGCGTCAAGTGCCTTCGGCAGACAGCCCCCGTAGGTTATCAACGTGACATCGGAACCGCTGCGGCGGACGGCAGCGTGCGAAATGTCTGTCGGGGTCAGCGAATCGGCGTCGCTTGAGGTGTTGTAGAGCCCAACGTGCTCAAAGACGATGACGGGGTCGGGGTCGGTCAGCGCGGTGCTCAACATTCCGTACGCGTCCTCCACGGTTGCGGGTGCGACCACCTTGATGCCAGGGATATGGGCGTACCAGCACTCAAGGCTGTGTGAATGTTGAGCAGCGAGTTGTCGGCCGGCTCCGGTGGCCATTCTGACGACCAATGGGACGGAGAACTGGCCGCCCGACATATGGCGCAGTGCCGCAGCGGTATTGACGATCTGGTCGAGCGCCAGAAGGCTGAAGTTCACCGTCATGACTTCGACGATCGGTCGTAGTCCACCCAACGCGGCGCCGATGCCGATTCCGACGAATCCCAGCTCCGATAACGGGGTGTCACGGATCCGCTCTGGGCCGAATTCCTCCAGCAGTCCCTTGGATGCCGCATACGTTCCGCCATAGCGGCCGACGTCCTCGCCCATCAGGACGACTCGCGGGTCATCGCGAAGAGCATCGCGCATGGCATCGTGAATAGCTGTACGGTAGCTCGTCTTCATCGGACCTCTCCTGATACGGGAGTGAGTACGTCGCGTTCGAGATCCTCGACGCTTTCCCAGGTTCCGGCCTCGGCGAAGGCGACTGCGTCGCTCAGTTCCTGGTCGGCCGCCGACTCGATCGATGCGATGTCGGCTTCGGTGAGAATGCCGTCGCGCAGGCATTGCTCGCTGAACAGTCGGATCGGGTCGCGCTTGCGCCACTCTTCCACTTCGACCTTCTCGCGATACAGTTCCGGGTCGAACATCGAATGCGCGCGGAAACGGTACGTGCGAAACTCGATGAAATACGGTCCGCCGCTTGTTCGTATGTGCTCGGCAGCCTGCTTGGCTGCGTCGTGGCAGGCGACCACGTCCATTCCGTCGACCGCGAGGGTCGGCACTTTGTACGCCGCCGCTTTGACGGTCAAGTCGGTCTGCGATTGAGCGCGCTCGAGCGCGGTACCCATTGCGTAGAGGTTGTTCTCACAGCAGAACAGGACCGGCAGTTGCCACAGCGCAGCC
>Ga0070665_100005874_pt1 | contig 12580 bp, 9 predicted proteins | sample KBSS13metaG_FD_65862 | JGI IMG/M metagenome (GOLD analysis project Ga0070665, IMG submission 65862) | Switchgrass rhizosphere microbial communities from Kellogg Biological Station, Michigan, USA - KBS S1-3 metaG | ecosystem: Host-associated > Plants > Roots > Rhizosphere > Soil ... | reverse complement strand
CACTTGGCTGATTGCTCGCGATTGCCGACTTTCCTGACACCACAAAAAGCAGAATTCCCCAAAGAATCAGTTGTCTGTTCATCTTCAGTGGCTGCACATCGCCGAGTTTAACCCTTGTAATACACTGGCCTGCAAAATATACGATCCGATCGCATACTTTGCAGCGCTCCAGCGTGACAGCTGTAGTATTTCCCGCAACGATCCTCACTCACCGACGCCTATCGTAATGGGCGTATCGCCTCGCTCCTTGGGTGCACACAACATCCACCCCGATCCTGCCGCAATCAGTAACAACCCGATCCATGCCAGAACCTGCACATGCGGCCGCAGCAAAGCCAGGCTGATCAGATTCGCAATCAGCGGCGCAATCAGAAATCTTGTCGTCATCTGCGTTGCGCTCATTTGCCTCATGAGCCAGAAGAGATTTGCCAGCGCGAGCACGTCGGAGACCGCCCAGGCATCGAGCGCTACAGTGGAAGTGCCAATTCGAAGGGCTATCAAGCCCGCGATCCCCAGCAGCATAGCTGCTGATCCGGCAGACATGGCGGCAAGAGTCAGAGAGCACACACCTCGTCTCTGTACCGTCTCCACTCCCACGCAATTGGCCAACGCGACAGCCGCTGCCGCGACAATCACCGCCAGCATCGCAAGTGCTGACCCGTACGACTGAGGAAGCACTACGGGGAATACCAAGAAGGTTCCAGCCACCGCGGCCATCGCCGCCATGAACCCCCCTCGAGTCTCAGCCTGTTCCTCGTCCGTCCGGAGGTGACGCTCAAAGATCACCGCAAACAAAGGAGTAAGCGAGAAGAGCGCGACACGCGTCGTGTCTTCGATCCGTTCCTTGATGAAAGTATTCAGGACAGCAGGGACAACGAACAATCCCACCCCAATGACCACAGCCTTCCCGATCTCAGTCCGAATGGGCCAGCGCCTCTTCGACGCTGCTCCGGCAACGCCCGATATGACGGCAAATGATCCCAGCAGAACCGCCTCACTCCATAGCGGATTCAATCTGATTCCGGTACCGCGTCCGGGCGACAGATCGGCCCCTACCCATCCCAACGCCCAGATCAGGCACAGCAACAACAACCCGCAAATCGGCACCCATTTGCGCCGCGCCCTCGACGGGTCTTCAGGAACCTTCGTCATCTCCCCTAAGCTACAATGGAACCTGGGCCGGATCTGCGCAGCGAGCGCACATTGCCTACTTTCCAGGTACAGCAAGGAGTTTTCTTCTTATGGCGATTCCCGCCACCCAAATGCGTCCGGGCATGATCATCAAGCACAATGACAATCTTCATCTTGTCTTTAAGGTCGAGCACCGCACCCCGGGCAATCTGCGCGCGTTCATCCAGGCTAAACTTCGCAACCTCAAGACCGGCGCCATGTTCGAGCACCGCTTCCGCTCCGCCGATGCCATCGAGAAGGTCGTAGTCGACGAGATTGCCATGGAGTTCCTGTACGCCGACGGCGACGACTACTACTTCATGAACCCCGAGAACTACGAGCAGACCATGCTCAAAGGCTCAACCCTCGGCGACGCGGTTGAGTACCTCACGCCGAACCTACAGATCCGTGTCAGCTACCACGACGGCAATCCCGTGGGCATCGAATTGCCCACCTTCGTGGAACTCACGGTGGTTGAAACAGAACCTGGGCTGAAGTCCGCGACAGCCTCCTCCGTGACCAAGCCCGCCAAGACGGAAACCGGCCTCGTCGTGCAGGTCCCGCCCTTCATCAACGAAGGCGAGAAGATCCGTGTCGACACCAGCGAAGGCGCCTACCTCAGCCGCGCGTGATCTCTTCACCTATCGAAAAAGAGCCGGGATTTAAATCCCGGCTCTTTGTTTTGCCCTAAGAGAGATCCTTCATTCGCATCTCAATGCAATGGTCGGCTGGACACGTGCTGCTCGAAGCGCTGGCACCAGGATCGCGATAATGGATGTTACGAGCAGGACGAATGAGACGACCAGAAATGTAAGCGGATCGGAGCCGCTCGTTCCATAAAGCAAACTCGCCGTGAAGCGCCCGACTGCAAGGGATATGCCGAGACCGATGGCCAGGCCAATGCCGGTCAACAACAGTCCCTGGCGAAATACCATTCGCAACACTGCTGGCGGTTTCGCGCCAAGCGCGATCCGGATCCCGATCTCCCGCGTTCGGCGACGCACTGAGTAGCTCATCAATCCGTACAGCCCGACGGATGCGAGCGTGAGGCCAACCGAGCCGAAGATCCCGAGCAGCAATGCGGAGACTCGTGGCAGCAGCAATGCTTTATCCACGTGATCACTCATGGTTTCAGAGTTGAAGATCGCCATATTCCGGTCGAGACCCGCGATCTGCTTTCGCAATGCCCTCGAGGCGAGTTCTGGATCCCCAGTTGTCTTTACAAGTATCGTGATTCCGAAAAAGCTGATGGCCTTTTGCGGAGCCGCATTAAGGAAGAAGTAGACACAGTTTACTGGCTGCTCACCGATGGTACGCAGCTTCGAATTTCGCGCGACGCCGATAACGGTGTACTTTGCCTTCTTCTCATCGCTGAAGGTCTGGCCAATCGGATCTCGTCCAGCAAACAAGTCGGTGGCCATGGCTTCATTGATGATTGCTGCGTGCTCATTGTCCATCTGCACGTTGAAATCACGTCCGCGCAACACGGGAATCCCCATCGTTTCGAAGTAGCGCGCACCCACGCTGTTGACATTTGCGTTACTTCGTTTTTCGCCGTGATCTTTCGTTGCTGGAACGTCGAAGTCGTAGTTCGCGGTCCCGATGCTGAGCGGCACAACGCTCATAAAGCTAACCGATCGCACCCCAGGTAGGGCCTCCGCGTTTTCGCGCACCTGCTTTAGAAATTCCGCAGTCTTCTCGTTAGAGTAGTTGTGTAGCTTTGGATCCAAGCTCATCAGCAGTACCTTGTCCGGCTTAAATCCAATGTCGATGGAAGAGGCGTTGCTGAGGCTGCGCAGGAAGAGACCTGCAGTCGCGAGCAGTACGAGCGACAGCGCAACCTGGACAACGACCAGCGAGTTCCGCAGCCGCCAGCGGCCCTGGCCCCCCAGCATCGGTGAAGAGTCCTTTAGCGATGAGACGAGGTCCGGCTTCGACGCGCGGAGCGCAGGTACGAGGCCGAAAAGTAGAGCAGTAACGACAGAAAGTCCAAGTGTGAAAGCCGCCACGCGATAGTCGACGTTGAAATCGAAGACGATTGGGAAGGGAAGAGGCAATTGGAAGTTCGAGATTGCGCGCGCCGCCACCGCTGCCAATCCGAAGCCGATGGCCGCTCCGGTGAGCGCAAGCAGCAAGCTCTCAGCCATCAACTGCTGAATGAGTCTTCGCCGTCCTACGCCCATAGCCAGGCGTATCGCGATTTCTTTCTGTCTGCCTGTCGCGCGCGCTAGCAGCAGGTTCGCGACGTTGGCGCAGGCCACGAGCAGCACGAGTCCGACCACGCTCATCAGCACGCCCATCAGCGCGTATGCGGGCGTAATTGAACCGGCAATCAATCCTCCAGCCGCTTGAAGGGTCAGGCTCTCATGAGTCTTCTCGTCCTTGCGATAGGTATCATCGAGCCGCTTCTTGACTACATTCACAAGTACGGCGGCTCTAGCTCGGCTCACGCCAGGGCGGAGCCGCGCGTTCAACATGAGCCAGTTGCTGCCTCTGTTCTTACGATTGCCTGCCAGATCTCCCAGATCCGGCATGATCTCCTCAGTCATGCTCAACGGCACCCAGAACTGCGAGATGATCCCCCGGTCAAGTCCGTAAAAACCGGCAGGCGCAACACCGATCACCGTGTAGCTATGCCCGTTCAGCATGACCTGCTGGTCGATGATTCCTGTATTCCCATTGAATCGCCGTTTCCACAGCGCGTGACTCAGCACCACCACGTGCTCGCTGCCCACCACGCGATCGTCCTCCGGAAGGATCGGCCGCCCCAGCGTCATCGCGGTCTGTACGGATGGGAAGTAGTTTCCGCTCACCGTCTGTCCCCAGATGCGCTCCGGCGTGTCACTGCCACCGAGACTCGCCGGTATAAGCGGAAAATGAGCTACAACTCCGCTCTCAAAGATCTCACCAGTTTGTGCGTTGTAGTCGATGTAGTCGGGGTACGAGAATGAACGCCCTTCCGAGAACATGACCAGGTCTTGAGAGTTCTTGACCGGCAGCACGCCCCACAGCAGTCCGTTGGCGACGCTGAAGACCGTTGCATTCGCCGCGAAAGCCAGCGCGATCGAGATGATCACAACGAGAGAAAATCCAGGAGCCTTCAAAAGACTTCGAGAAGCAAAACGGAAAGCCTGGAGCAGCGTGTGCATAGATGCCTCTGCGATCAAAAACGACGGGCCGTCCTGAAAAGTTCCCTCGAATGTAGACGATGTCAGCTTCGGCGCACTGTGATGCAGCTCAGCCCCGCTTGCAGCAACCCCCTCAGGTGATGCAGCGCACAAACTGCTCAGCGGGAGTCGACCAGCTCTCGAAAAATCCCTGGCACCATCCGTCACAAGAACCGCAAAAAATTATTCCTTGCCTGCTTACCTCGTTGTTGTGTTACAGTCTGTAACACTATGGCGAGTAACACTCACGATCCCGCCGAACTCGGAGAACTGGAAAGGGAAGTCCTCTCCATCGTCTGGCGAGTCGGTTCGATAACGGCAGAGCGAGTCCGTGAAGAGCTGGACCGGCCGCTGAAGGATTCCACCGTCCGGACGGTCCTGCGCCGGCTTGAAGAAAAGGGCTACCTGGCCCATACCGTTGAAGACCGCACCTTCATTTACCGTCCAGCGGAATCCAGGCAGAAGGTCGCTGGCCGCGCCGTCAAACGCATTGTTGACTGGTTCTGCGACGGCTCAGTCGAAGCACTGCTCGTTGGCATGGTGGACTCCAAGGTCCTCGACCGCGCTGAACTTCAGCGCCTTGCCGCGCGTATCGCTGAAGTACAAAAGCAAGCTGCGAAGTCGAACAAGGAGGCTGATAAATGATCTCCTCTCTATTGCTGGAAGCTGCCCTTCGTTCTGTTCTGCTGGCCCTCGCCGTATGGGCTGGATTGCGAATCTTCGGCGTCAGGAATGTTCTGGCCCAGAAGGCTGCGTGGGGCTTGGTGCTTGTCTCCGCCCTCGGCATGCCAATCTTGCTGCCCTATGCGGCGCACTGGAGCGTGCTGCCTGCCAACGTCCGCGTCGTCATCCCCGATGATCCGCAAACCCTCCTCGAAGAGTTGCAGGCGCGTATCAAGACTTCGCCCAAACCCAAGCCCCTGTCCGAAGTAGCTCCTGTTTCTCAGGATGTATCGACTACCGGAGTGTCGATTGAGCCGGAGAGTGTTGACGCCCCAGCGAGCCAGGAACCTTCAAACAAAGCCAGCTCCCAAAGCCTGGGTGCTGTGAGTTTCGACGATTCTGAGACATCCCAGCACCGCGATTCCTTTGCAACATCAGCCTCTGTTCTCCCAGCCGCTACGCCAGTTCCTCGCATCACAGCGAAGTCAATCCTGATCGGGGTGCTCTGGCTCTATGTTGTCGTAGCCGGCGTGCTCATCCTTCGTCTCTTATGTGGGCTCATCGCCGCACTTCACCTTCTGCACAGTGCGAAGCCCATTCCCACAGACCCGCGGTTCCGCAAAGCGGCTTCTTTGAACCTCCGCAGCAGCGCAAGGGTCGCATCCCCAGTCACGATCTGCTCATCGATCGTCCTGCCTGCTGACTACGAGACTTGGAGCAGCGACAAGCTGCGTATCGTTATCGCGCATGAGCGCTCCCATATCCGGCAAGGCGACTTCTACTTGCAATTGCTCGCCGGAGTCTACGCCGCCGCAGTGTGGTTCAGCCCGCTCGGGTGGTGGCTTAAACAGAAGCTCTCTGATCTTGCCGAGGCTATCAGCGACCGCGCCGGGCTTGAAGAAGCAGCCGACCGCACCGCCTACGCGCAGATTCTCCTCGAATTCGCGGCCGCACCGCGCCCAACCCTCATTGGAGTTGCTATGGCTCGCAGTGGATCTCTCTCGCGCCGCATCGAACGGCTTCTCAACGATTCCTCATTCCGCCAGGCGTTTGCAGGAACCCGTCGCGGACTTGCAGCTGTCGCCGTTGTCCCAGTCGCACTCTTCATCGCAACCGCTTTTGTCCGCGTGGAAGCCGCCGGCCAGCAGACATTGTCAAAAGATCAGGTGATCCTGCCAACGACGGGCGTCGTCAATCCAATCATCGCTCCCGCACCTCAGGAGCCACCAGAGCCCGCATCCGTGCCTGAACCATCAAGCGATCAGCTTCCCGCGCCGGCGATCGCACCACAAGCTCCTGCTGACGTGATCGCTCCCAGATCGTGTGAGGACTGCGTTCCTTCACGCGTCATCGTTCCGCCTGCACCAGCACATCTACAGACTCCTGTGGTCGCCGCTCCGCTCCCACCCACACACGTTTTGGTCTCGCCCCGTGTTCTGGTTCTTCCGGGAGCGCCCAATCACTCAATCACGATGATCGCCCCAGGTGCTCCTGCTCACGCACGAGTTCTGGCTGTGCCACAACTCGCTCCCACTCCTCCTCATGCCTCGCTGGCTCTCGTTGCTCCGCGCGCGTTCCTCGCCGATGGCCATCGATACGCATTCGCGCAGAACGGGCACAGCAAAACCGTCACCTACAGTAGCAACAGCGACGGCAAGAAGTCGGGCTATCGTTACTACGTTTCAGACAACGGCGATTCCTATGCAATCATCCGAGGCGATGGATCGCATCAGATGTCTTTCAACGGAGACATACACTCGAGCGATATCGACAAAGCTCAACAGCAAGCCGGCGGTAAAGACTTCCTCTGGTTCAAGCATGAGGGGAAGGCCTACATCGTTGATGACCCCGCCACCCTCGCCCGGATCGAAGCGATGTACAAGCCGATGGAAGAACTCGGACGCCAGCAGGAAGAGCTTGGCAAAAAGCAGGAGGCCCTCGGCAAACAGCAGGAGGAAATTGGACATCAGCAGGAGCAGGCCAGTGTCCCTACACCTGACATGAGCAAGGAAATTGCCGCGATCGAAGCGGCCATGGCCAAACTCAAGACGAATCAAGGCAAGAACATGACACAGGAGCAGTTTGGCGAGCTTCAGGAAAAACTCGGCGAACTTCAGGGGCGTCTCGGAGATATTCAAGGTGAGATCGGCTCCAAGCAAGGCGAATTCGGCGAGCGCATGGGCGAACTAGGCGAGAAAATGGGCGAGCTCGGTTCGCAGATGGGCGAACTCGGCGAGCGTCAGGGAAAGATCGCGCAAGACGCAGATCAAAAGGTAAAGTCCATCATTGATCAAAGTCTCAAAGACGGAAAAGCTCGCCCTCTCCAGTAGCAAGAATTCCAGATGGGCGGGTACAATCCCGCCCATGATCAACGGCACACATCTTCTCCTCTACAGTCGCGATTCGGATGCGGATCGCGCTTTCTTTCGCGACATACTGCAATTTCCATCGGTTGATGCCGGCGAAGGCTGGCTCATCTTCTCCATGCCGCCGGCTGAGGCGGGCATTCATCCCGGCGACGGAAACTTCGTGGAACGTCACGCTGATCACGAGCTTTCGGGAGCGATTGTCTACCTCATGTGCGATGACCTGCAGCAAACGCTGGAATCGCTGCACAGCAAAGGAGTGCAGACGACAGCGACTGTGCAGGCCGGCTGGGGAGTCACGACAACTATTCGCCTTCCAGGTGGAGGAGGACTGGGTCTCTATCAGCCACGGCACGCAACTGCGCTGCATCTAGGCTGAGCAAACTGTGATCGCGGTTTCGGCACTGTGATCAGAAGGTGTACCCTGTTCGGCAGAAACCAGAGGAGACCGAACAATGTCCCTTTCACCTCGCCTCGAGGTTGCGGCAAACAATTTCAACACGAACTCGAGCTTTCTGAAGCAAGGCCTGACGGGATTCACAGACGAAGACTGGCTCAAACGTCCGAACGACCACACCAACCACATGCTCTGGATTGTCGGCCACCTCATCTGGTCTCGCTCCGCTGTTCTCGCCCGTCTCGGCGACCAGTGGAAACTGCCCTGGATGAGGCTCTATGCGAGGGGAGAGAAGTGCACGGAATGCCCAGATGCTCCGGCACCGGACGAAGTGCTTGCCGCATGGGACGAAAGCTGCGTTCGGCTCAACAAGGCCATGTTGGCCGCAACCGAAGAGTTGCTCGACACTCCTGCCGTCAAGCCCGGCCCGCCCAGCGCCGACGGGAAACTGAGCGGAACTATCAACTTTATGGTCCTGCACGAAACCTACCATGTGGGCCAAGCTGCCTACATCCGTTCGTGGCTGGGCAAGCAAAGTGTCATGGGATAATCGCAACCAAACGCTGGCGCAGGTAGAGCGCCTGTGCGGCCAGCCGGCTTACCAAGGTCCTTGTGTTCGGACCTGGGATCGCCAACGTTACCGAGCGCTATCCCAATTGCACCGGCTTCGCCTCCAGAAGCGCCTCGATAGTCTTCAGAGCATCGAGCGTACCTACTGAAACCGGCGCGTCCACCTGCACAACCGCCAGTGCTTTAACTGGCTTGGCGCCGGATCGCTCGCGGCCCAGGGCGAAGTTGGCGATGTTCACGCCTTGCTCGCCGAGAATCGTTCCGATTTTTCCAATAACACCCGGCACGTCGAGATTCCGGCAGACGAGCAGATTCCCCTCGAGCGGGGCCTCGATGTCGATGTCGTCGAACTCAAGAAGCCGCGGTTGCTCCCCATGAATCACCGTAGCCGTCGCGCGGCTGTGTCCGCCGGCCGTGTGCAGTTCAATCACTAGTAGTGTCGCTGCCCCGCCACGATGGGTCTCTTCCTTCTCTTCGTGCACGCGGATGCCTCGCTCCTGGGCCACTGCCAGCGCATTGATCCGGTTCACGTTCTCCGAGCCTTGCAGTAAGCCTTCGATCGCAGCATTGCGCACCAGATCGGTCTTCGCCTCCGCGAGCGCGCCGCCATACGTGAGGTTGATACCCTCGATTCCGCTCTTTCCGGCCTGCGCCAAAAACGCACCGAGCCTTCCTGCCAGATCGATAAATGGTGCAAGCTGCACATACTCCTCGTGGCTTAGCGAAGGCAGGTTCACCGCGTTCTGCACCACGCCGAGCTTCAGGTACTCCCGGACCTGCATCGCGATCTGCACTCCAACTGCTTCCTGCGCCTCTGCCGTGGAACCGGCAATATGTGGCGTCAGGATCACATTCTCAAGCGATGCAAACGGCGAATCTTTCGGCGGCTCGACCGTGAAGACATCCAGTGCCGCACCTGCGACCTGTCCAGACTTCAGCGCCGCGAGGAGCGCTTCATCTTCGACCAGTTCGCCGCGCGCGCAGTTGATGATCCGTACGCCCTTCTTCATGGTTGCAATGGTCTTCGCGTTGACGATGCCATGCGTCTGCGGCGTCAGCCCGACGTGGAGGGTCAGATAGTCGGAACCCGCAAACAATTCGTCGAGCGTCACCAGCCGGATGCCGTTTTCCCGCGCCACCGCCGCCGACACAAACGGATCGCTGCCGATGATTTCAAGTCCGAACCCACGCGCTCTTCGCGCTACCTCGAGACCGATCCGCCCCAGTCCAAGAATGCCCAGTGTTTTCCCGCGAAGCTCCGAGCCCTGCAGGCTCTTCTTCTCCCACTTGCCCGCATGCATCGTTGCATTAGCCGAAGGAAGTTTCCGTGCAAGCGCCAGCATCAGGCCGATCGTCAGCTCCGCGACCGCAACGGCATTTGCTCCCGGCGTATTCATTACCACGATGCCCCGCCGTGTCGCAGCCTCAGCATCGATGTTGTCCACACCCACGCCCGCACGGCCAATCACACGCAACTTCGGCGCATGCTCCATCAGTGCATCGTCAGCCTGCACCGCGCTCCGAACCACGAGCGCATCAGCATCTGCTAACGCGGCGGGCAGTCCGCCGGGCAGTTGATCGTGCGTCAGCACCTCCCATCCGGGCTCGGCCTGGAAAACAGCGAGGGTTGCGGGTGACACTTTTTCCGCGAGAACAATCTTCATCTTTTCTCCCTTGGCCGCAGCAGCTGAACCGGCCTCAAATTCTTCGAAACGGATATTGTGCTTTTCGCAGAGCAGGTCGAACATACGCACGACCGCAGAGTGCGGCTTGCCCTCGCCTCGTTCGTATTTGGTTATCGAATTGGGATGCACGCCCAGCAACTCGGCCATCTGGTACGAGTAGAGGTCAAGCTGCCGTCGCGCAATCACAAGCTTTTCGCCAAAGCTGAGTTCAGGCATGAAAGCTCCTGCGGAGCAGTGAACAGTGTTCATTGCTCAGTAAACAGAAAAAGAGCATGGGTCTTGCAAACCAGTCGCTAGGTACTACTGACCGCTGATCACTGACCACTGGTCACTCGCGTGGCATACACCTTCTGTGCCGCTGCCACTGCCTGCCCGAACTCCACCTTCAGCCCCAGCGTGTCCTTCGCAATGTGCTCCATGGCGCCGAGAAACGCGATGGTATCCATATAGTCGAAGAATCCAAGGTGAGCTACGCGGAAGATCCTCCCCTGCATCTCGCCCTGCCCATTCGCTGTCACCAATGCGAACTTCGATTTCAGAGCCTTGACCACTGCGCCGGAGTCCATCCCTTCCGGAACAGCAACCGCAGTTGCCGCCGCCGCAGGCGCTGTCGGAGCGAACAGCGTAAAGCCCAGAGAAACCAGCCCGGCCCTCGTCGCCTCCGCATTCACAATCGCGTTATTGACCAGCGCCTCGCGCCCCTTCTCCAAATCACCGTGTGCCTGGCCCGCAATGTAGTCGAGCGCCGCGCCCAGCCCGGCAACAAGAGCCACCGCCGGCGTGTACGCACTCTCCCCCTTCACCGCGTTCTTCCGCTCCTTACGCAGATCGAAGTAGTAGCGCGGATTCTTCGATTTCTCCATCGCCGCCCACGCCTTCTCGCTTACGCTCAGATACGCCAGTCCCGGCGGAATCATCACCGCCTTCTGCGATCCGCCGATGAGGATGTCGATCCCCCAGCCGTCCACGTCAAAGTGCGTCGTGCCCAGCCCCGTGATCCCGTCAACCACCAGGATCGTCTCCGGCACAAGTTCCTTGATCAACTTCGCTACCGCCTCCACATCGTGCTTCGCGGCGGTAGAGGTCTCGGTCGACTGCATATACACCACGCGGTGTTCCGGCTTCAGAGCTGCACTGACCTGCCGCAGGTCAAACGTCTCCCCATAAGGCGCGGACACTACTTCCGGCTCGCACCCGAACGCCTTTGCGAGCCCCGTCCAGCGCTCGCCAAACTTGCCGGCCGTCAGCACCAGCACCTTGTCTCCTGGCGAGGTCAGATTTGAGACCGAAGCCTCCATCGCACCCGTCCCCGAGCTCGACAGCAGCAGCACATCGTTCTTCGTCCCGACAAACACCTTGAGCTGCGCCAGAACCTTCTGGAACAGCGCCCGAAACTCCGGTGTCCGATGGTGCATGTCCGCAGCTGCCATCGCGAATTGTGCCGCCGGAAGCAGCGGTGTCGGTCCCGGGGTATAAAGACGAGTCTTTAGAATCATGCATTTAACTCCATCAGGCAGGATTTGATAAGTGCTAATCTTGGCGGGGTAAATTACGCGCCAAGAAATCACAGAATACACAAAATTGTGATTTTTGTGAATTCTGCCATGTGCAAAACTCTCTTCCAAGCCATCAAAGAGGTCCATCCTGCATTCCGCTCAAACTCCTTCGCTTCGAGCGGCTTCGACTCTGCGATGATGTTGCACGTGATAAGAACAGCGAAGGCACTAGCGGGACTGCTGCAGCTTCTCTTCACTGCGGGCGCGATCGCAATTGCGCAGGAACCACTGCCGCCCTACATCGTGGCGAACTCAAGCGTGACGATTGCATTCCGCCCTGGCGAAAGTGAACCGAAACTCATCTGGATCTCCGGCCCTCCTGCTTTCAAGTTCGGCATCAGCAATAGTCGGGCCGAGGAACTGCCCTCTAGTGTCGCGGTGAATGGCAACACGGTTCCCTTGCATTGGCAGCTGAAGTCGTCAACGCGTCGCGATCCCGGGAAAGATATCACCTTCATTTACGAGTCAGACACTCCCCATCTCCGCCTCTCCTGGGAATGGCAGGCCCGCACCGACTTCGGTCCCATCGAACATCGCATCACCATCCAGAACCTCGGCTCCGACGAACTCTTGCTGCCGATGATCGACTCACTTCATCTCCAAATTCCTTATCCATCCGGACACAAACTCCGCCACTTCTATGTCGAAAAGGGTGCCGACACTCCCTCTCCAGTTGGCACTCACCTCGAAGACATCGACGACGGCTACACCTGGACTGGCAAATCCTCCACCTACGCCTTCCCGCAAAAAGGTGAAGCCCGCGAAATCATTCCCGCCGAGTTCGTCTTCAACGAAGACTCGCCGCAATCAGGTTGGCTCGCAGGCATCGAGTTCAGCGGACGCACCCGCATCTCCCTCCAGCGCTCCGGCAACAACGTCGAAACCGCCCTCGGCCTCAACCCCGAGCCCGGCCCATTCCGCACCCGCCTCGCACCGGGCGAGAAATTTGAAACTCCCACCATCTTCCTCGGTGCATTCACCGGCGGCCCCGATGGCGCTGCCGTCC
>Ga0070665_100005872_pt1 | contig 12581 bp, 9 predicted proteins | sample KBSS13metaG_FD_65862 | JGI IMG/M metagenome (GOLD analysis project Ga0070665, IMG submission 65862) | Switchgrass rhizosphere microbial communities from Kellogg Biological Station, Michigan, USA - KBS S1-3 metaG | ecosystem: Host-associated > Plants > Roots > Rhizosphere > Soil ... | reverse complement strand
GACGCCTACATGGGGTGGACGCTGGATTATGCAAAGAGGATGCTGCCGCTGCTTGAGCCGTTTGGAATCCGCTGGCTAGAGGAACCGGTGATTCCCGATGACACGCGCGGCTATCGGGAACTCAAGAAGTACGGGCGCGTACCGATCGCGGGTGGCGAGCACGAGCACACCGTCTTTGGGTTCCGTTCACTGCTTGAAGAGGATGCATTGGATACGATCCAATTCGACACCAATCGAGTGGGAGGTATCAGCCAGGCTCGCAAGATTTCAGCACTCGCTGAGTCATTCCAGATACCAGTAGTTCCTCACGCAGGGCAGATGCACAATTACCACGTTGTGATGAGCAGCCTGAATTCACCCATCGCTGAGTTTTTTCCAAAGGTGGACGTGGAAGTCGGCAACGAGCTTTTCTGGTATATCTTCGACGGCGAGCCTGTCCCTGAACGCGGTCACATCAATCTCAACGACAACACTCCAGGGCTTGGTCTTACAGTCAACGAAGAATCACTGAAGCGTTTCAAGGTTACTGATTAGAAAAGAGGAAGCTTGCACCTAGTTCAAATCCAGAATGGAAGCCAGCGGCGCGTGGCCGTCGTTGAGGAGCCAAAGCTTCTGGTTCTGCGCGATGTTGATTCTGTTTATTCGCTGGCGGAGAGAGCGCTCTCAGCAGGTCGACGGCTTTCTGACCTGATCGCACAACTAATTTCGGATGAAGCCTTCGTATATGACGACATCTACGAAGGCCGATCGGAATGGAAACTGCTGCCGCCGATTGATTGTCCGGATGAACCTCAACGTGTCCATGTCTCCGGGACAGGCTTGACACATCTTGGCAGCGCAAAGAACCGGCAAGCTATGCACCTCGCGTCTGCCGATGCTCAGGCGCAAATGACGGACAGCATGCGCATGTTCGAGTGGGGGCGTGCGCAGGGGCGGCCGGCTGAAGGCGAAATCGGGATCGCACCTGAGTGGTTTTACAAAGGTGATGGATCGATCATTCAGCCACCCTTCGAATCTCTGACGATTCCCGGATATGCGGAGGATGGCGGCGAAGAAGCCGAAGTAGCTGCGGTCTATTTGATTGCAGGCGATGGAACTCCGTGGCGGGTTGGGATGGCCGCGGGAAACGAGTTTTCCGATCATGTGTTTGAACGACGCAACTACCTCAATCTTGCAGGTTCCAAACTGCGAAACTGCAGTATCGGCCCCGAATTGGTCATCGACGCGAGCTTCGATGACGTGCCCGGAAATGTGCGCATTGTTCGCGATGGTCAATCCATATGGGAAAAAGAGATCCGCACCGGCGAGTCAAACATGTGCCATAGCCTCGCGAACCTTGAGCACCACCACTTCAAATTTGCTGGCCATCGTCAACCCGGAATGGTGCACATTCATTTCATGGGTGCTGATTCCTTATCCTTCGGAGACGGGATTCGCCTCAAATCGGGGGATGTTGCAGAGATTCAATTCGAGGGATTTGGCCGGGCATTGCGAAATAAGGTCACAATCGAAGAATGCCTGACGACGCCTATACACGTGCAGGTGATGCAATGACACTATCCACTAAGCCGTCGGTTGCCCTTTTAGGTTTGGGAACCATGGGTCACGGAATGGCCTTGAACCTTTTGAATTCCGGTTTTCCCCTGACGGTCTGGAATCGGACGCCAGGGAAGGCCGAGCGCCTGACTAACCTGGGAGCTGCGGTGGCCAGAACTCCTGCGGAGGCCGCTGGCGGTGCTGCAGTCGTACTGGCCATGGTGTCTGACGATGTGGCATCTCGCGCGGCATGGCTCGGGCAGGATGGCGCACTTGCAGCAATGAGAGGCGATGCAGTAGCCGTTGAGTGCAGCACTCTCAGTACAGATTGGATTAGAGAACTAAACGAAGCTGTCGCGAGGCGCGGATTGCGCATGGCGGAGGCGCCGGTAACAGGGAGCCGCGTTCAAGCTGAATCAGCACAGCTGAACTTCCTGGTCGGCGCCAATGAGGAGACTCTCGCAACGATCTCGCCGGTTTTGCATTGCATGAGCAAACAGATTCTGCACCTGGGGCCGGTTGGGAGCGGGGGACAATTAAAGCTCATCAACAACTTCCTGTGCGCCGTGCAGGTCGCGTCATTTGCAGAAGCGCTCGCATGGATGGAACGGACAGATCTACGCCTCGACACTGCTATTGAGTTCCTGAAGAGCGGTGCACCGGGAAGCGGGATACTCTCCGCGATGTCAGAACGGATGACCGCGCGCACCTATGAAGTGAACTTTCTTCTGCACCTCATGGCGAAAGACCAGCGCTATGCCAAAGCCGCTGCTGCGCAACTTGGCGTGGATGCGTCGATGGCCTCAGCCGCACAGAGCCTCTTCCAGCAAGCCGAAGACCAAGGTCTAGGAGAAAAGGACATGTCCGCAGTTGTTGAAGTCGTACGTCGAGCGCATAAGAATCTTGTTGGAAATTGACGGACCGCTGCATCCATCAAACAGAGACTAATCTGTCGCAGCATGTAGCGGAGTTCGTTGGTCGACGATCGTCGCCACTGTCCAGTGAGTCGGCACCCGTTGCAGGACTTGACTCAATCCGCCCCGACATTCAGCAGAATCGAGAACGGGAACTGCTTCGGGTCATGCGGGGTGAGATCGATCTTGTCAATTGGCTGAATGCGGACGGCTCCGACATGGTTAAGGATCATGCCCGCGCACTGAATTGGCATGTTAACTACTAAGTAAACTTGTGATCTAGATCACATATTCCCGCCGGTTAACTTGGACAGCAGTTATCTTAATCGGTAAAAGGTTTAAAATATGCTACTTACTGGTGAATTACAAAGGTAATTCTGTAGCACATGTGGGTGATGTTTTCGTAACTGTCCCTATCTAGATTGATACCTGACGCTCATCCGTGCATAGCGATTTGCCGATGCCGGTTTGCTCCAGAATCGCAAGGACTACGAAAGGGCCAGCCACATGAAATTCGGAGACCATTCACTGCAAGTTGTGAATCCGACGAATCAACTCAAGGCAGCAATCCGAATCATCCAGTTGAAGGCGACTTCGCGCGCGGTTCGCGACGAGGGTGGATCTCTCGTTGAATTCGCGATCATCGCACCGCTGATGCTATGCCTGCTTACAGGGATCTTCGGCCTCGGATTCGCCTTGTGCTTTTACCTGCAACTCAACAATGCCGTTGACATCGGCGCTCGCACCGTCGCGGTTATTCGTGCCAGCAACTCGGATGGCACGACGCCTGATCCGTGCGCGGCCGCTTACACAGCCATCAGCAATGCTGCGCCAACGCTGAATAAGTCGCAAATCAAATTGAGCTTTAATCTCAACGGAACTGCGTACAGCAATGTCACTTCCTGCACGAACGGTTCGGCCAACATCATCGCGGGGAAAACTGCGCAGGTCACCGCCACATACCCCTACACGGTCATGATCTTCGGGTGGAAGCCCCTCGCGCTGAATATGAGCGCACAAACGACGGAGCTGCTCCAATGATCAATATCCCGGCCCAGACATCTCAAAGCAAAACCAGGATCAATCGCGCAATAAGCGCCGGCATCGCAATGTTGAAGGAACAGACCGGGCAGATATTACCATGGGTTGCAGTCACCATGATCTGTCTGCTCGGTCTTGCGGGATTGGGCATCGACACAGCGCGTGTGTATGTCGTGCATCGTCAGCTGCAATCCGCGACCGATGCCGCAGCGCTCGCTGGAGCCCAACAGATGCCTGATGGCGACTACTCAGGAACCGCCAAGTCGTTCAGCTCTGGCAGCGGCAATTCCAACAATTCCGGCTCCTACACGCCGAAAACCGCGGTTGTAACTCCTCTGTGCGTGAAGTTCCTCAAAGACCAGGGTCTTCCATGCACAGGGTCCGCCTCGGCAAACGCGCTGCAGATTCAACAGACGGCCTCGGTGCCTATGCTTTTCGCAAGTTTACTGGGCTTCAAATCTCTCGATATCACGGCTACATCTACTTCTGCTATGCGTGGCTCCAAGCCGTTGCCGTACAACGTTGCGATTATCCTCGACACCACTCCGTCGATGGACTACTCCGACAGTAATTGCGGAAGTGGGGCAACACAGCTATCTTGCGCGGTTGGCGGTGTGCAGCAACTCCTCCTCAATTTAGCTCCCAGTGTCGACAATGTCAGTCTTTTCACTTTTCCGAATATATCCACGACGACGGTCGCAAACAATTTCGACTGCAGCAGTTCAAACCCGACCGCGGGACCCTATACCTTCCCGTCAACAACCGCCGGCAGTCTGACTAACATGACGTACAAGAGTGGTTCAACGACAGTCACAGAGACCTACCAGGTCACCGGCTTCCTTAGTGATTACCGCACTAACAACGAGGCTACATCGCTCACCACGACGTCCAATCTGGTTAAGGCCGTTGGAGGTAAGTCTGGTTGCACTGGAATCCAGTCCAGTTATGAAAACACGTACTATGCTGGCGCAATTTATGCAGCCCAGTCTGCGCTCACTGCAGAAGCAGGTATCAAAGCTGGAACACAGAATGTCATTATTCTGTTGAGCGACGGCAACGCCACAGCCAAGGAGCAATACCCCTCGGGCACAGGAACGTTCTATTGCAGCAAGACTGGAAGTTATGTTTCCAAGGGTACGTTCTGTCCCGGAGTTAACGACATGGTTGTCGGAACTCAGAGTGGAACAGTCGCAACCTCATCCGGTACGTACCCATCGTGGGTCGGCGAATGCTCGCAGGCGATAGACGCCGCATCCTACGCAAAGAGCCAGGGGACAAAAATATATGCAATCTCCTATGGCTCGCCAGCAACGTCCAGCTCAACCAATTGCGGCAGTGATCGAACCAACGCGGTTTCCCATCCTTATACAACTCCCTGTGGCACTATGAAGGCGATCGCTTCCAGCACTTCGACCTTCTATTCCGATTACTACCTCCCTGGTAGTGACACAGGTTGCCAGGCTTCCGGCCCAAACAACACCATCACCTCACTGAACAGCATCTTCAAGACAATCGCTTACGACTTGACCGCAGTTCGCCTCATTCCGAACGGAATGGCTACAACTACTCCCTAGCATGGTGATGTCAGATTGCCCGGCCGATAGAACATTCATCGGCCGGGCAATCTACGTTGAGCGCTCTCCATGTGCTCGATTTTCGATTACAAGACAACACCCATCAACATCATCGAACATAGATAGCATAAGCAGACTGTGGTACTGGGCAGTGCAGAAAACCTTTCGCTGGGTCGGTTCCTGGCGATACGATCCTCTGGAAAACAATCGCAAAGCCGATTGGGGGTCAAATACGTCCACCTTCGCTCTGATCCGAAATGTCTGCACCGGTACGGTGATTGCCTTCTCAAGTTGTTCGCTGGATGAGGCGCCGGGAGCGGCGATCACGGTGACAGTGCGTGCGCTGCTCAAAGGCTGGGAACTGTTCTGCTGCGTGCCAGGGATTATGAGAGCGCAAGCCGTACGGTCTGCTTTGGAGTCTCCCATCAATGGCCTCTGCCCTGCTCCCGCTCTACGAACTGATCCGCGCTGCACTTTGTATCTCGATCCTGAGTCAAGCTTCTTGTGTCCAAGCCATGGATAGCTTCGAAATCATCGGCCGTGATCCTGAAACCGAAGAGTCGATTCGATTGACTTGCGACCATGGATTGGTAGCGCGAATCGAAAGAGTCAGTGTTGAAACCGATCACTATCTATCGTCAGGATTCATCGATCTTCAGGTAAACGGATACGCCGGCTTCGATCTCAATGCTGAAAATATCTCCATCGAAACAATCATCGGGCTTGTCGACTCAATGCTTGCCAACGGTGTCACGTGTTTTGCTCCAACGCTGATAACCGCCTCGGAGGAAAGAATCTGCCTTGCTCTTCGAGTTATCGCGCAGGCGCGGAGGCTGAACTCCAGGGTTGCCGAGTGCATTCCGTTAATTCATATTGAGGGCCCCGGCATCTCGCCGTCTGAAGGCTATAAGGGTGCGCACCCGGGTGACTCGGTTCGGCCGCCGTCGATAGCTGAATTCGACCGCTGGCAGCAAGCGGCTGAAGGCCGCGTCGGTATGGTGACGCTTTCACCTCACTATGACGGAGTTACGACGTACATCCGTGCTCTTGTTAGTAGGGGCGTTCATGTTGCGATCGGGCATACGCATGCGTCCCCAGAGCATATCAGCAGCGCAGTCGACGCTGGAGCAACGCTCTCTACGCACCTTGGGAATGGAATAGCAGAACTTCTTCCGAGGCATCGCAATCCGATTTGGACCCAGCTAGCCGATGATCGGCTCACTGCCACGTTCATTGCAGACGGGCATCATCTGCCCACAGATGTTCTGAAAACAATGCTTCGAGCCAAAGGTCTATCGCGATCGATTCTGGTATCCGATTCCGTAGCGCTCGCCGGAATGCCACCCGGCACATACAAAACATCCGTTGGAGGAGAAGTTGAATTGCAGGCAGATGGGAGGCTTTGTCTTATGGGTTCGGAATACCTCGCCGGATCGACTGCGACGCTGGCCGAATGCATCGCAAACGTGATGCTACTAGCCGATATCCCTCTCAAGGATGCTCTTCGCATGGCGACCGTGAATCCCGGCACTTTCATGCATGGAAGGGGGCGGCTGAAGGTGGGCGCGCGAGCAGACCTGGTGAGATTCCGATGCTCCGACACGTTGGCCGTCGACGAGGTGTGGCTCTCCGGAGTGCAGGTCTACAAAGGTCGCCAGCGTGAAGGCAGCATCCCTGGCAAGGAGCCTAGATAGCTGAATGAGCATGATTGGAGCAGTGGACATCGGTGGAACGAAGGTCTCTGTCGGCGCGGCAAGCGCGGATGGAAAGATCATCCATCAACGTGAATGTCCGACCGACCCCGAGCGGGGATTTGCCGTCTCCATGTTGCGCATTCAGCAGATGCTTCACGAGGTCGTCGACATCTGCGGCAAGATCGACGGAGTAGGCATCTGTTGCCCCGGCCCTCTCGATCCATTCACCGGAATCATCGGAGAAGTCGGCACGCTGCCTGGCTGGCAGGGAGGAAACCTTGCCGAACACTTTCAGCAGGAGTTCGGCCTCACGGTAGCAGTTGAAAACGATGCCGATGCAGCGGCTCTCGCAGAGTACAAATGGGGCGCCGGAAAGGGATCTGAAAGCTTCATCTACATCACGATTAGCACCGGGATCGGCGGCGGAATCGTTCTTAACGGCCGTCTTTACCGCGGAGGGAAAGGTGCTCATCCAGAGATTGGACATCAGATCCTGGATGACTCAGGACCTCTATGTTATTGCGGCGCGCGTGGCTGTTGGGAAAGCCTTGCGAGCGGGACGGCGATGAGTGCATGGATGCGGCAGATTGCCCCTGAACTCGAGCCGGGTACAGCGGAGGAGATATGCAATGCAGCGCGGAGGGGAGAGGGTCTCGCTCTGCGGGCTACAGCACGTGAGAGCTACTACCTCGGTCTCGGCCTCGCAAATATCATCACGCTCTTCACTCCGGATACCATCTGCCTGGGCGGCGGGGTGATGAAGAGCAGCGAGCTTTTCCTTGAAGAGGCGGGCAAGACCGTGAAGAAGTACTGCACTCAAGTGCCGGTAGACGGTACCAGGATCATGCTATCGACGCTGGGCCCGCAGGCCGGACTTCTCGGCGCCGCCGTGGCGTGGACCCAGCGATTCGCCTCAACACGATAAGTCTCCGATAGTTAGGCAGCTAGGGCTCCGGGACATTCTTAACCGTCTATCGTGAAGCGGCAACCTTCTGATTTTCACTCGAAGCATTCTCGAGCCGAGCACCACGGATCCACTCGAGAATGGTCTGGTACTCTCGACTCTTCTGGTTCGATTGCCAGCGCTGTCCGCCATTGTGGGTCGCCAGGTAATTGCCCACGTCACCTGCGCTATCTGTAGGTCTCGTCGGCTTGATCAGGATCAGGCTCTCAGTTGGGTTGGCGACGTTCACAACACGCATCGCATACTTGTAGTTTTCCTCGCTGTCCTGATCGGAGAAAACCCCTTGAGCATTTGGCGGTTGTAGCTTGAAGATGACATGGTTCGAATGGCAGAAAACGCATGCCAGACCATCCGGCCCGCGCGCCGCCAGGATCGGCTCAACCTTGCTCTCAAAGAAACGAAAATCAAGAACTGATCCCGGCTGAACGTCTCGAAGCGAGTCGCCCAGGTCCTTGCCTTCAAGTACTCTCTCGGCAATTAACTTTAGACGGGGATTTTTCGATTGATTCAGCTTCTCCATCGCTTCGCGGAATTCCGGCCGCTTTTCTACGCCTTTGACCTTGCCAAGAGTGTCCAGAGCGGCTGCGCCCACATTGGCATCCGTGCTCATCAAACTGCCCATCACGGTATCAACCACGAGCGGATATTCCAGCGGCGTCTTTAGCTTCTTCACGCCGGCATTGCGGTTCAGGTAGTCCTGGTCCTGCGACACCGCGCCGCCAGACAGGCCAAGTCTCTTTTTCAGGAACTCAGGATTGGCAGCCTCATCCATAAAGGTGCGCTGTGCAATCGGACTGAGTTTCGCGAACGCTGTTTTCAGCGCCGGTTCGACAGCCGGATCACTGAGAAAGTGTTCGAATGCAATATCGACAGCCGCACGCCGGACATCGGTGTTTGGTGAGTTCAACGCTTCGAGGGCCTGTGACTGCAGGGCTGGTTGATGCATCAGGTCCGGAAACGAAGAAGCCGCGAAGAGTACCTGTGCATAGTTGTCAGGCCGCGGACGCTTCGTGAGCATTTCGCTCAGCGCCTTCTCTACTTCGTTTTCACCGATCCACGACGAGTCCGCCGGCAGCGCCGCAAGCAGCGGAAGCACCACCGCCTGGCTCTGGGGATTTCCATGTTTCAGGATCTCAATTACTTTTCGAACTAACTTTGGATCGGGTTTCCCGGAAGAATCAAGGTTGAGAATGCCGCGTCTGCCGCCTTCGTACACATAACGGACAGCCTCGCGCACCGCAGGGCTGGGATCTTCAGACAAGTTGAGCGCCGCGAACGTGAACTGCGCATCTCCTGCTTCGCTGAGTGTGCTGCCTGCCTTGAGCACCTCGATCTTCATGGGATCGTCGGCGTTTTTCAAACACTCAAGAAGTGCCTCTTCCAGTTCCGGTCCGGAGCTCTTGAAAAAATGAATCAAGTCGCTGTCGTTGCCGATGCGAGTTTGGAAGAAACCGTTATTCACGTCGTAGGTGAAGTCGACCGCTTCGCGATACGGCGGATATTCATAGCCCTCTCGATGAAGATCGGGTACGCCCGGAACATACTTTGTCAGCACCGCCGGAAGGCCAATCGACACCGTGTCTGCCTTGAGCTTCGGCAACGCGTAGTGCCGGATATGGAAATCCCAGAGAGCATTGAGAATGCCCTTGCGGCCGAGTGGCGTCCCCTCGCGCAGAACCTTTGCGAGCACTTGCGCCTGATCGCGGACAACTTCCTCGTAGCCGGTCTCGATACGTTCCTTGTCGTCCTTCATTCCCGCCGTACGCACCCAGGCCGAGAGATAGCCGGTATTCTCATCCAGCAAGTCGTAGATGCCCTCTTCCAGACCGCGTCGAACCATCGGGTCGTTTTCGGTATTCATGCGCACTGCGAGAGACTCAAGCGTCCTTCGGCGCATATCAGGTTTGTCGATCTGCCAGTAGTACCAGCGCCAGATCCCGGCTGCGGCCTCGAAGCGTACATACGGAACCGGATCGTTCAGGTTCTTTTCAAGCGCAGTGAGCAACTCCGAATCTCCAGTGAGATCGCGGAAGTGCTGATTGAAGACGCGAGCCGCTCCCCAGCGGACACGTGCATCCGTCGCACCCATCGCCGCGATAAGCATCTTGCGGCCTTGGGGAGCAGCATCCGTACGTCGCGAGAGAATCATCCGGACGGCGTATGCAGCACTGGCCTGGACCATCTTCGTCTGATCGCCCAGCGCTTTCATCAGTTCCGGAAAAGAGCCTGGATCAGCCATATGGCCCAGTGCTCGGGCAGCGGCTTCTCGTGCCAGCGGCTGATCGCTTTGGACAAGAACTTCACGGATCTGGCGCAGCACTGGCTCGGGGGCGAGATCCCAGAATTGATCGAGTTGCTCGAGCAGGTGAGGCAAGTCGCCGGTGTCCAGATTTGTGGCGGGAGCTGGGTATGCCGCATTCCAGTTCTTTTCTTTGGTTGGGCCTGGATAAAGAGTTGACAATGCCATCACCGCAAACTGCGTGGCGCGGAATGGCGTGTTGAATCCCTGGTAAACGGGATCGCCTTCCCAGCTCCCTTCGGGCCGCTGTGCTTTCAGCATGGCCTTGACCGCGAGCGCCATGTGAGCGTCGGTCTCAGGCCGTCGTCCGGCTTCTGCTAACGCGAGCACGATGTTGTACGAGATGAAGTCGGCTGGCTTCGCATTTTTGTCAAAGGGATATGGCCAGCCACCTTCTGCATTCTCGTAGTCGTAGGCTTTGGCGATGAGCTTGTCGATCTGAGCGGAGTACTTTTCGCGCCCGATCTCTGAGAGCATCATGATTTCCCATGCCACATCGATAAAGTTTTTGGGTTCGTAGGCCAGAGCCAGACTCTCGACGTGGTCACGTTCGGCGATCCATGATGCGTCGCCTGTCTGCTTGTGCACCATGTCAAAGGTGTGCCAACTCTGGTCGGCGATTTCGAAAGGACTCACGTCCGGTTCGCAGCCATCTGGCTCGTCGCCCGGCATCTTGGTTAAGCCCTTGTAGTGAATCTTGAGGTACTCGGCGTATGGCACATCGAAGTTCTGCTTCGGCGCATCATGCGTCACGTTCTGCTCGAATTGACGCGTGATCATCGGTAACCGGCTGGCCACGGTACGTGCCGTGTAGATCACGCGGACCCAGTTTGCGCCCGGCTCGCCGTAGAGCGGCCGCGTGTTGTTGTAGATTCGGTCCGTAAGGAACTCGAGTGCCGAACGCTGAGTCGGTGCATATCCGTTTTCGACAGCCTTCAGATAGCCGCGGGTCGTGAACTGCGAGGGATGGCAAGCAATACAGAGCTGTGTCTCGGAGTGCTGCATCACGGTGCGCAACGCAACAGCCCCGCGCCGCGGCGTGTTCGAGAGCCAGGTGTCGCCCATGTTGATCAGGAAATCCATGCCTGAGCGCACTGCCTCGTGCGGGTCAGGATAAGGAGGCACGCCATATTCGTAAGTGTGCAGCTGGAACGCGGGGTGATTGGCGGCGACCCGCACATAGTATTCATGGCCCGGCTCGAGTATCCGGGTACGAAACTTGTAAAGGCCCGGATAGTTCTGCGTAGCCTCGATCCTGTATACGAACTCTCCGCTGGTGAAGGGGACTACATCAGGCCTGCCGTCTTTTCCTTTCCCTGCCTGGAAAATGTCCACGTCGAGTGGGACGTCACGATCGGTCACATTCAGCACGAAGTAAACGAGCCGCGCTTGTCTTCCTTGAAAGGTAAATTTGAACCATTCGAAGCCCTTGAGCATCGCTCCGTAGTGATCTTCGTTCGGAGCGGGCGAGTAAGGACGCTGATCGACCCCGCCGAAAATGGTCTGACCGAGTGAGAAGGGCTGTGCGTTCTGCCATGTGCCATTAGGCCCAGTAGCGACTACCCCGCGTTTCGAGCTTGTTGCATCCGAGGCCGTTTCTGGGATTTTCGTGAATGCCGTCGCGATCTGGGGCAAGTTCTTTCCCGTCGACGAGAGGCTCACTTTCAGCGATCCTGCTTTGCGCGGTCGAAGAGTCAGATAAAAATCCAGATCAGCAGCGTGCAGCCATTTGCGATCGAGAGTTCCCTGGGCGTCCATCACTGTCACATCGACGGCCTCGCCTGACTGAAGCTCCGCTGGATCCTTGACCGCAACCGTGAGCGCATAGGACGAGCCGGCTTCTGCAGCACCAAGTTCGATCGTGCGGGCCTTCGCGGGTACCGATGCTCCGGCTTCCACCGCGCGGGTGACGTGAATGATCTCTCCAACGAAACAGCCGACGATGATCACCGGAACGACTGTCCAGAACTCGATCGTGTGGAAGTTGAACTTCATGTTCATGGAACTTTGCGTCCCCCAGGGAAGTTGTAAGTTTTCCGCGAGCATTTCTCGCGGGAGCTAGCGCCCATCGAGGATAACAGGGCCTTCGCAGGTTCGAAATTATGAAGTTATGGAGATCTATGCCGCTCTGGAAACAGCCATGAGGAGCACCATACGGCGTGTACGATGGTTTCGCATTGAAATTACCGCGCCGATCTCCGCCGAATCGATTATTCGGCATCTCGAAAGCCATGTGGAGTCTTCGATGTTTCGAATCTACGTACCTTCTTCACTCAAAGCAGGGCTTGCGTTTTGTCTGCTGGCATCATGTGCTGGTCCTGGTTCCTATGCTCAGAGTTCCGAATTGGCTTCAACGCCACCCATGGGCTGGAACAGCTGGAATCATTTCGCTGGAAAGGTGACCGATGCCGATGTCCGGGCGGCCGCCGATGCGATGGTGTCAAGTGGCATGCGCGACGCCGGATACGTGTACGTGAACGTTGATGACACGTGGCAGGGAACACGCGACGAGAAGGGCGAAATCCATCCCAACAGCCGTTTCCCCGATATGAAAGCTCT
>Ga0070665_100005869_pt1 | contig 12586 bp, 8 predicted proteins | sample KBSS13metaG_FD_65862 | JGI IMG/M metagenome (GOLD analysis project Ga0070665, IMG submission 65862) | Switchgrass rhizosphere microbial communities from Kellogg Biological Station, Michigan, USA - KBS S1-3 metaG | ecosystem: Host-associated > Plants > Roots > Rhizosphere > Soil ... | reverse complement strand
GCGGGCTGAAGCGGACGAAGATGCACATGCTTGCCGGTATACATGTTGGCTTTGGTCTCCCTACGCGGCCATATCCAGAATTTCCCGCACCTGCGCAGGTCCCTCGATCTTGCGCGGATTGCGCGGCACCCAGGGTGTAGCCATCGCCTGCTGCGCGATGCGGTCGAAATGCTCAGGGCCAACCTTGACCTCGCGCAGGTTGCGCGGCATGCCGAGGCCGCGAATGAAGGCATCGAGCACGTCGCCGGCGTCCTCGTTCGGATGCCCCATCGCGGCGGCCACCTGCGCCTGCCGCTCGGCATTGGCCTGTTTGTTCCAGCGCATCACCGACGGCAGCATCACGCAGGAAGTGTAGCCGTGCGGCACGCCGAACTCCGCGCCGAGCACGTAACCGATGCCGTGGCTGGCGCCCATCGGCACCCCGGACGTCAGCGGCCCGGTCGAAAGCCAGGTCCCGATCTGGCAATCCATCCGCGCGTCGAGGTCGCCGGCATCCGCCTTCACCCGCGGCAGCGCCTGCGCCAGCATCGACAGCCCCTTCAGCGCCTGGGCATCGCCATAAGGATGCGCCTCGCGCGCGCAGATGCCCTCGACGCAGTGATCGACAGCGCGAATGCCGGTCGAGAGCCACAGCCATTCCGGCGTGTGAAGGCTCAGCCAGGGATCGAGGATCACCGCGCGCGGCATCACCAGCGGATGTCGCAATGCTTCCTTGAACTTGGTCTTCTCGTTGGTGACGCCGGCCGAGGCAGAGAACTCGCCGCCGGCAATCGTCGTCGGCACGCTGATCTGGCGCACCGTCGGCGCAATGAGCTGCGGCGGAGCGCCGCGACCGGCCCTGATCCCGTCGATGTCGTCGGGATTGCGAATATCGTTGGCAAGGCAGAGCTGCACCGCCTTGGCGCCGTCGGTGATCGAGCCGCCGCCGATCGTCACGATGAGATCGGCATTCGCGGCGCGGGCCTGTTCGCTGGCGGCAATGACCGCGGCGCGCGGCGTATGTGGCGGCATCGCATCGAATGTGCCAACGCAACGCGGCCCCAGCGTGTGGCGGATGGTCTCGATCACATCGGTTTCGCGGTTGAGGGTACCGCTGACCATCAGGAAGGCGCGTTTCGCGCCGAGCCGGCTCAATTGTTCGACGAGTGCCTCGGATGCCGGCCGCCCGAACACGACCTCATCCATGGCGCCGAATACGACACGCCCTTTATGCACGCTTGTCCTCCCGGGACATCCGGCCTTGTTGCCGGCCCTGGCTCTTTGGGAGCCTTGGCCGCAACGTTAGCCGAGGAAATCCGGGCCGTCATGCCTGATGTTGCGGGCGGCCCACAGCCGCGAGTTGTGCCGGCGCCATCTGATGCCGCTGTCCGATAGACTATGCTAGCGGCACTCCGCCGGCAGACTGTGACCGGCTTTCGGCACGCCGCACCACGGGATATCCTCCTTGAGGATCGCTGCTCACGTTTAAGCGCGCAGCATGAGAGCGACGTTCCGGCGATGTCACGTTTTTGTCAGGCGTCGGCTGATAGCGGTATTGGCCGCCAGAAGAAATGATGGCGATTGTTCGGAGGTTCCACAATTGTGCCGGGCTTTAGCGCGATCCATGCATAACGATTGTGCTTGATCCCGCTGGGTTCTTGACGAGACTGGAAATCGATCACATCTGTGGCCTCCGCCGAGAGTTCCACGGCGGCTTCCTCAGGGGATGCCGAGAGGGGAGATGGGGTTTGACTGCAATTGAGCAATTGAAACGTCCGGCTTTGCCGGCGGGTGCCGGCGTTCGTCGCTCACCTCGTGTTCTCCAATGGTTGACCCCGCTGCTCGCCCTGGCGCTATCCGCCTGCGGCGACAAGGCGCCGCAACAGGCGGCTCCCGCGGCGCCGCCGGTTACGGTCGCGCAGCCGGTGAAGCGTACCGTTACCGACTGGGACGAGTTCACCGGACGGTTCGATGCCGTGCAGGAGGTTCAGGTTCGCGCCCGCGTCGGCGGTTTCGTCACCAGCGTTGAATTCCGCGATGGCGCCATCGTGCGCACGGGCGATCTGCTTTACGTGATTGATGCCCGCCCGTTCGAGGCGGTCGCCGAGCAGGCCGATGGCCAGTTGTCGGACGCACGCGCAAAGGCAGAACTCGCCAAGCGCGAACTCGACCGCGCCCTGACGCTGAACCAGACCCAGGCGGTGTCGGATTCCATCGTCGACCAGCGCCGCCAGACCTTGCAGGCGGCGCGCGCCGCGGAAATGCAGGCCGAAGGAGCGCTCAAGGCGGCCAAGCTCAACATCGAGTTCGCCCATGTGATGGCGCCGATCACCGGCCGGGTGAGCCGCCATCTGGTCACGCCCGGCAATCTCGTGCAGGGCAGCGAAGGCGGCGCGACACTGCTCACCTCGATCGTCTCGCTCGATCCGATCTACATCTATTTCGACGTCGACGAGGCGACCTATCAGCGAAACAGCCGGCTCTGGTCTGAAGGCAAGCGACCGAGTTCGCGCGACACGCCAAACCCGGTGCAGGTAACGCTGACCGGCGAGACCAAGCCCTCGCTTGAGGGCAAGGTGGATTTCCTCGACAACCGCCTCGACCTGTCGACCGGAACGCTGCGCACCCGCGCGGTCATCCCGAACAAGAATCTCTCGATCCTCCCCGGCCAGTTCGGCCGCGTCCGCATCATCGGCAGCGCGCCTTATGAGGCGTTGCTGTTGCCGGACACGGCGATTGCAACCGACCAGTCGCGCAAGATCGTTTTTGTCGTCAAGGACGACAATACGGTCGAGGCGAAGCCGGTAACGCTCGGGCCGCTCGACGAGGGCCTGCGCGTGGTCCGCGAGGGGCTGAAGCCTGAGGACCGCGTGATCATCGACGGCCTGCAGCGCGCGCGCGTGGGCGCGAAAGTCACCCCGCAGATGTCAGAGGTCAAACCGGCCGGTGACAAGACATGAATCTGGGCCGGCTTTCCATCAACCAGCCCATCCTGGCGATGGTGCTGTCGATCGTGCTGCTGATTGTCGGCGCGATCGCCTACACCACGCTGCCGGTCTCGGAATATCCGCAAGTGGTGCCGCCGACCGTCGTCGTCACCACGCAATATCCCGGCGCCACCGCGCAGACCGTGTCCGACACGGTCGCAGCCCCGATCGAGCAGGAGATCAACGGCGTCGAGGACATGCTGTATCTCTACAGCCAGGCGACCTCGAACGGTAACCTCACCATCACCGTCACCTTCAAGCTCGGCACCGACCTCGACAAGGCGCAGGTGCTGGTGCAGAACCGCGTTGCGATCGCGCAGCCGCGGCTGCCGGAAGAGGTGCAGCGCAACGGCGTCGTCACCCGCAAGAACAGCCCTGATATCCTGATGGTGGTCTTCATGCTGTCGCCCGACGACAGCTTCGACCAGCTCTATATCAGCAACTACGCGCTGTTGCAGGTACGCGACGAGTTGCTCCGCGTCGACGGCATCGGCGACATCCAGATGTTCGGCGCCCGCGACTACTCGATGCGGCTGTGGCTCGATCCGGACCGGATCGCAACGCTCGGCCTGACTTCCGCCGAAGTGGTCGCCGCGATCCGCGCGCAGAACTTGCAGATCACCGGCGGGCAGATCGGCGAGCCGCCGATCGCCGACCGCGCGTTCCAGCCCAATCTGACGTTTACCGGGCGCCTGAAGGATCCGAAGCAGTTCGAGGATATCGTCGTCAGGGCCGGCTCCGACGGCCGTATCGTGCGGCTGCGCGACGTGGCGCGGGTCGAACTCGGCGCGCTGTCCTATTCGACCAACAGCTTCCTGCTGCGGAAATCGGCGGTCGCGCTGCTGGTGACGCAGCGGCCGGGCTCGAATGCGCTGCAGACCGCGAAAAACATTTCCGACACCATGGAGAAGCTGAAGACCCGCTTCCCCAAGGGCCTCGACTACAACATCGGCTACAACCCCACCGAATTCATCGCACAATCCGTTCACGAACTGATCAAGACGATCTACGAGGCGATGCTGCTCGTCGTCATCGTCGTGCTGGTGTTCCTGCAGGGCTGGCGTCCCGCGATCATCCCGATCATAGCAATCCCCGTATCGCTGGTCGGGACGTTCGCGGTCATGGCCGCGCTCGGATTCTCGATCAACAATCTGACGCTGTTCGGGCTGGTGCTCGCGGTCGGCATCGTCGTCGACGATGCCATCGTGGTGGTGGAAAATGTCGAACGACATCTCGAGCATGGCATGAGCCGGCGCGATGCGGCGCTCAAGACCATGGAAGAGGTCGGCGGCGCGCTGGTCTCGATTGCGCTGGTGCTGTGCGCGGTGTTCGTGCCGACCGCGTTTCTCGGCGGCATATCCGGTCAGTTTTTCCAGCAATTCGCTGTCACCATTGCGGTTGCCACCGCGATCTCCTGTTTCTGCTCGCTGACATTGTCGCCGGCACTGGCCTCGCTGATCCTGGTAGCGCCGGGCGAGAAGCGGCCGCCGGCAAGCTGGAATTTCGTCGCGCGCGGCTGGGACGCTTTTACCGGCTATTTCAATCGCGGCTTTGACCGGCTGTCGCACGGCTACGCCGGCGCGGCCGATTTCGTGATCCGGCACTCGGCCGTGATGCTTCTGCTGTATGTGGCGCTGATCGGCAGCGCCGGATGGCTGCTTGCCACCACGCCGCAGGGCTTCATTCCGGCGCAGGACCGCGGCTACGTCATCGTGTCGGCGCAGTTGCCGGGCGCAGCCTCGCTGGCGCGCACCACCGACATCGTCCGGCAGATCGAGAAGACGGCGCTGGAGACCCCGGGCATCATCCGCGTCGCGGCGTTCGCAGGATTTTCGGGCGCGACCCGAACGCAGGCGGGCAATGCGGCAGCACTCTTCCCGGTGTTCGAGGATCCGGAAGAGCGTCACAAGAAAGGCCTGACCGCGAACGCGATCACGGCAGATTTGCGCAAGCGTCTGTCCGCAATTCAGGGAGCCTTCATCATCGTCATTCCGCCGCCGCCGGTGCCCGGCATCGGCACCGGAGGTGGCTTCACGATGCGGGTTCAGGATCGCCAGGGCCGCGGCCCTGAGCTGCTGGCCTCCGCCAACGACGAACTCGTCAACGCGGCGCGCAAGGATCTCCGCCTGACGCAGGTGTTCTCGCCCTTCACCGCCAATACGCCGCAGCTCTTCGTCGATATCGATCGGGTCAAGGCGCAGAAGCTCGGCGTGCCGATCGCCAACGTCAACGAAACCATCCAGACCTATTTCGGCTCGACCTACGTCAACGACTTCAACCTGTTCGGCCGCACCTATCACGTCACCGCCCAGGCCGACCTCCCGTTCAGAAAGGAACGGACCGATCTGGCGCGGCTGCGCACCCGCAACGCCGCCGGCGACATGGTGATGCTCGGCAGCGTGGTGGATTTCCGCGACGTTTCCGGTCCCGACCGCGTCGCCCGATACAATCTCTATCCGACCGCGGAGCTGCAGGGCGAGGCGACGCCGGGCACCAGTTCGGCCACCGCCATCAGCATCATGAAGAAGCTCGCCGATGATACGCTGCCGAGCGGCTTCTCCTATGAATGGACCGATCTTTCGTACCAGCAGGTCACCGGCGGCAATGCCGGCCTCTACGTGTTCCCGATCTGCGTGCTGTTCGTGTTCCTGGTGCTGGCCGCCCAATATGGCTCGTGGAGTCTGCCATTCGCGGTCATCCTGATCGTGCCGATGTGCCTGCTCGCCGCCACCATCGGTGTGCGGATCATGGGGCTGGACATCAACATCCTGACTCAGATCGGTTTCGTGGTGCTGGTGGGGCTGGCGGCCAAGAACGCCATCCTGATCGTCGAGTTTGCGCGCGACATCGAGCACGAGGGCAAGCCGCGGCTTGAGGCGGTGATCGAAGCCTGCCGGCTGCGGTTGCGGCCGATCCTGATGACGTCGTTTGCCTTCATCCTCGGCGTGTTGCCGCTGGTGGTCTCGACGGGCTCGGGCTCGGAGATGCGCCAGGCGGTGGGTGTGGCCGTGTTCTTCGGCATGCTCGGGGTCACGCTGTTCGGCCTGATCTTCACCCCGATCTTCTATGTCATCGTCCGCAACCTTGCGGACGGGAAGGGCAAGAAGGCGGCCGCGGCGTAACGCATGCAGCTGCCCGCACGGCCTAAATCGCAGGTTCCCCAATACTTTAGGCGTATTCGAAATGGATGGGCAGGTGCGGGGTTATTGACTAGTGTTGCCAGGTTCCTCTGACAAAAAATTCCGGGAGAAAAAGATGAAGTCGGGATTGTTAGCCGCCGTTGCGGTGGGTGGTATTTTGCTTGCCGGGCCCGCCTCGGCGCAGGGCGTCAAGATCGGCATTCTGAACGATCAGTCCGGCGTCTACGCCGATTACGGCGGCAAGTGGTCAGTCGAGGCCGCCAAGATGGCGATCGAGGACTTCGGCGGCGAGGTGCTCGGCCACAAGATCGAAATCACCTCCGCCGACCATCAGAACAAGCCGGACCTCGCCAGCGCCATCGCGCGGCGCTGGTACGAGGTCGAAAACGTCGACATGATCACCGAGTTGACGACGTCGTCCGTCGCGCTCGCGGTCCACGATCTGTCGAAGCAGATGAAGAAGATCGACATCGTGGTGGGAGCGGCGACCTCGCGCCTGACCGGCGACGCGTGCCAGCCCTACGGCTTCCACTGGGCCTACGATACCCACGCGCTGGCGGTCGGCACCGGCGGTGCGCTGGTGCAAGCCGGCGGTGACACCTGGTTCTTCATGACCGCGGACTACGCCTTCGGTTACGCGCTCGAAAAGGACACCGGCGATCTCGTCAAGGAAAAGGGCGGCAAGGTCATTGGCTCGGTCCGCATTCCCCTCAACTCGTCGGACTTCTCGTCCTTCCTGCTGCAGGCGCAAAGCTCGAAGGCCAAGATCATCGGTCTCGCCAATGCAGGCCTCGACACCACAAACTCGATCAAGCAGGCGGCCGAGTTCGGTATCGTGAAGGGCGGCCAGAAGCTTGCAGGCCTCTTGCTGACGCTGGCCGAAGTTCACGGTCTCGGACTTGAGGCCTCCCAGGGACTGGTGCTGACGGAAGGTTATTACTGGGACCGCGACGACAAGAGCCGTCACCTCGCGGAACGCTTCTTCAAGCGCACCGGCCGCATGCCGAACATGATCCAGGCCGGCACCTATTCGGCGACGCTGCAATATCTGAAGGCGGTCAAGGCAGCCGGCACCAAGGACACCGAGGCGGTCGCCAAGAAGCTGAAGGAGCTTCCGGTGGATGACGACTTCGCGCAAGGCGGCAAGGTGCTCGAAAACGGTCGCATGGTGCACGACCTCTATCTGTTCGAGGTCAAGAAGCCGTCGGAATCGAAGAAGCCGTGGGATTACTACAAGCAGCTTGCGGTGGTGCCCGGTGACAAGGCGTTCCCGGCCGCGAAGGATTCGGGCTGCCCTCTGGTGAAGTAAGGCGGCTGAGACATCATTGCGAGTGCAGCGAAGCAATCCATCTCTCATCGTATCGTGAGATGGGTTGCTTCCGCCTTCGCTCCCCGAGCCACGGCGGACAAGGCGGACAAGTCGTCGCTTCCCTCATGCGTGGCGCACCAGCTGCCACACGATGGCTCCAAAAGCCCCCACCCATAGCGCGACCGCCGCCAGCGGCTGGATCGCAAAACCCAGGCTGCGGTCCTTGACCGCCCTGGCATAGCCGAACACGTAGAGAATCCGGCCGATCACCCAGACCAGCCCGATGGCGGCCGCCATGGCGTCGCCGATATAGATTGCACACAGCCACAGCGACGGCAGGAAGATCGGCATCCATTCCAGCGTATTCATCTGCGCGCGAAATACCCGCTCGAAATCCGGGTTGCCCGCAATGGCCGGCAGCTTGACGCCGAATTTGCCGCGCGCCCGCGACACCAGAATGGACGAGTAGAAGTAGACCAGGACGGCCAGCAAGGTGACGAGCGCGGTGAAGTGATACATCGCGGAAACTTTCCTCTTTTTGCCGTGAGTTAGTAGCCCGTCATTTCCAGATAGCCCACCCCGCCATGGCTGCCGGCAAAGCTGATCGGACCTTCCCAATAGGGAAAGCTCGTTCCCATCCAGCTTCTGGCGTTGAGCGGCGTGCATTCGATTGACAGCGCCATCTTCGGAACCGCGATGCGCCATGTCGTCGGTATCTTGCGCTTCTCGATCTCGGTGAAGCTTAGCGGTGTCATCGTGATATCGGCGGATGCCAATTGTTCGGTTTTCCCGTCCGGCGCGATCCATTTGCCGGAGCCGTAGTGCTGGCCATCGGTCTGGCGCATCCGGTACAGCATCAGCTTGTCGCCGGTTTTGAAGTGCAGCGACAGCCAGTCCCATCCGCTTTGATCTGAAGCCAGCGGTTGGCTGCTCCACTCGCGATCGAGCCATGCCAGCCCGGTGACGTCGACGGGCTTGTCGTCGATGGTCAGGATGCCCTTCGCGGTATAATGCGGCTGGCTGTAATAATAGGAGGCCTGCTCGCGCAGAGACTTGCGGCTGTAGCCGCCGTCGCCCTGCAGTACGAGCGGACGCTCCGCGTCGAGGCGCAGCGTGTAGCTGAAGTCCGGGCCGGATGCTTTCAGTCGAAGTGGCGCGATGGTGTCGTCGTTCACCGGCTCGAGCCCGCGCATTTCCCAGGCATCGATCCAGGCGTAAAACGGCTTTGCCTCGACGCTGGCCTGGCCGACCCCACCGCGCGCCAACGTCTGGCTGACGCGATGGGTATCGGCGCGCGTGACGGCGGCATGGCCCATCCAGATCTGCTGGTTCGCCCAGCCCTCCCGCGCGCCACCCGCCGCGATCGCCTGGCGGAACAGGGTCCATTGCGCGCCATACGCTGTGCCGCTCGCATCGGTGAGATTGGCCGTCACATACCACCACTCGATGCGGAATTCCGGATGCGGTCCATGGTCGGCGGGAAATGCGAATGTACGGCCGGGCGCAACCGGCGCAAATCCATCCGCGCTTTCGCCGAGTCCGGCGAAGCCTTGTGCGAATGCCTTGCCACCAAGGCCGGCGAGCAGCGCACCGCCGACGAAGCCGCGCCGGCTGATCGGGCAGCTACCGTTCATTGGCAAAAATCCTGATCAGGCTTGCCGGCTGCATGCGCGCCAGCCTGATGACGGGGAGTGCCGACGCGGCGAACGCGGCAGCCATCGCGACGCCCGTGAGCCACAGCAGTTGCAGCGGGAAGACGTGAAACGGCAGCCGCCAGCCGAACGCCTTGACGTTGACGACCGCGAGCAGGCACCACGCGACCAGCAGGCCGAGCGGAAGCGCGAAGATGGTGGTAATCAATGCTACTGACATCGTCTTCAGAAGCTCGATCGCCGCAAGTTGTCGCCGCGTGATGCCGATCGCCCATAGCGGCGCCAGTTGCGGCAGGCGGGAATTGGCGAGCGTCAGCAAGCTCGTCAGCAGCGCGACGCCGGCGACGCCGAGCGTGAAGGCGTTCAGCGCCGCGGTCACCGAGAAAGTCCGGTTGAAGATTCGCGTCGATTCCGCCTTCATGGTCGCCTGATCGGCGACGTTGCGATCGTCGAGTCCAAATTTTTCCTGCAATGCCGAGATCAGTGCCGGGATCTTTGGCGCGGCGACCCGCAATCCCATGCGCGTCAGCGGGATCTCCGGAAAGCGTCGCGTCAGCGCGGCAAAGTTCACCGCGATCTGGCCCTTGGGGTTGCCGTAATCGGCATAGATGCCGGCGACATCGAGCGTCCAGTTTCCGCCCGATGCCGGCACTTCGATGCGGTCGCCAATGGAAAGATGCAGCCGCCGCGCCAGTTGCTCGCTGACGAGGGCCGCGTTGCCGGGACGAAGTTTGCCCCAGGCATTGTCGGTCGACTGTAGCAGCGGCCAGTTGTCGCGATAGGTGGCGTGATCGGGCAGGCCCAGCACCTCGATCGGCGCGCCCGCCAATTGCGTATCGGCGCGGCCGCCGGGCAGGATCGCCTCGACCTCGGGACGCTCGCGCAGCCAGTCCCTGATCTCGTGTGCCTGCGCATCATTGGCTGCGTTGACATAGACATCCGCCGCCAACCGCCCATCGAGCCAGACCAGAAACGTGCGGCTAAAGCTCTCGACCATGGTGGAGACGCCGACATTGACGGCCAGCGCAAGCAACAGCGCCATCAAGGCCAGCGACAACCCGGACAGTTGCTGGCGGCTGTCGGCCCAGAACCAGACGCTGACCGGAGCGCGCGCATAGCGCTGGCCAAGCGATAGCACGAATTCCAGAAACATGGGCAGGATCAGCGCCGCGCCGAGCATCAGCGCCGCGAGCACGGCAAAGCCCGAGATCAGGGAATCGCCGAACCAGAGCAGGCATGCCGCGGCAACAAACGCTGCAAGCGCCAGCGCGCTCTGGTAGGTCAGCCAACGCCGCTGCGCCTGTTGCCAGGCGAAAGGCTGGGCGGTCGCGAGCAGCGGCAGCCGCAGCGCCTTGGTCAGGCTGGCGGCGGCCGCGGCGAGCGCGCCGAGAATGCTGATGGCGATGCCGGCGATCCACCATTGCGGCTTGAGCGTCAGGTGGCCCGGAATCTGCGCGCCGTAGAGTCCGCGTAAGGAGGCCGCGACATCGGGCAGCAGAGCGCCTGCAATGAAGTAACCGCAGACCAGGCCGATCAGTCCTGCGATCAGCGCCAGCGACACCAGCTCGAGCACCAGCACGGCGTTCAGCATTCGCGCCGAGACGCCGCAGGCGCGCAAGGTCCGCAGCACCGGCAGCCGCTGCTCGAAGGCAAGGCCGATCGCCGAATTGACGATGAAGAGCCCGACAAAGAATGACAGCAGACCGAATGCGGTCAGGTTGAGGTGGAAACTGTCGGTGAGACGCTCAAGATCGGTCTCCGCTTCTGGCTCGATCAGGCGAAGCGCATCGCCGGCGACGCTTTCAAGGGACGCGCGTTTGGCCGGCGCCTTGCCGATCAGGAGGCGCGAGAGTTGATCCGGCGCTTTCAAAATAGTCTGCGCAATGCCGATGTCGACGACCAGTACGCCGGGCACCAGGTTGGGCTGCACGCGAAGCGGCGGCAACAGGGCGCCGCCATTGGCCTCGGGGCGCGCGCCCTCCGCGAGCTTGAGATCGGTCAGCGTTTCCGGCGCAACCAGCATCGCGCCCGGCGGCGTCATGAAAGACTGCAGATCGGCCTTGCCGACCGCGGGCGCGTTGCCGACTTCCGCGGGCAGCGTCACGGGTTCGATACCCAACAGCCGGAACGATCGTCCCTCGATCTGGATCCGGCCTTCGAGCACAGGCGAGACCGGCCAACCGGCCCTGCGCAGGTCGACAAAGAGCTTTTGCGGAAAGCTTGCGCCGTTGCGGGCGACCAGCATGGCGGTACGCGAGCCGCCGAACGTGGCGGCGGCGCGATCGTAGGAGGTGCGCGCCTGCTGATTGAGCGCCTGCACGCCGCTCCATAACGCGGTCGCCGAGATCAATCCGATCAGCAGCGTCGCAAGCTGCATCGGATGCCGCCGCCAGTGGCTCAGCAATACCGCCAGCGTCCACAGCGCGCGCTTCACGCGATCACCCCGGCATGGAGGTTGACCTGCCGATCCAAAGTGGCGGCGAGCCTTTCGCTGTGGGTCACCATCAGAAAACCGCAGCCCGAGCGCGTTACGAGGTCGCGCGCCAGCGCCAGCACCTCGTCGGCAGTATCCTCGTCGAGATTGCCGGTCGGCTCGTCCGCCAGCAGCAGCAGCGGCTTGACCGCCAGCGCCCGGCCGATCGCGACGCGTTGTTGCTGACCACCGGACAATTGCTCGGGATAGCGTTTCAGGAAACGGCCGAGCCCGAGCCGCTCCACCAGTTCATCGTGCCAGGCCGCGTCGTGACGGCCGGCAATGCGCGACTGGAACACGAGGTTGTCTTCTACCGTGAGACTCGGAATCAGGTTGAATTGCTGAAACACGAGGCCAAGCCGGTCGCGGCGCAATTCCGCACGCCCGGCATCTGACAGTTCGGAGACCTGTGCATCCGCCAGCCTGATCTCGCCGCCATCGGCCGTATCGAGGCCCGCGATCAGGTGCAGGAGCGTGCTCTTGCCGCTGCCGGATTCGCCCGTCAGCGCGACGCTTTCGCCCCCCGCGACAATCAGGTTGACGCCGCGCAGCACCGCGACCTCTTCACCAGCCGCGCGGTAGCTCTTGGTCAGGCCGGTCACGTGAAGCACCGGGCCAGTCACACTGGGACTGCCGTTGGTCATGCGCGACGATGGACCGATCTGACCATGAAAATCCCCTTACGTGATGTCACACAACATAACAGGGCGAGCGCCCTGGATCACGGTCTCAATCGTGCCGCGACGTGATCGTGATACCGGCTGTGGCGCGCAGCGGGCGGGGCCGTCTGCAGTAGCAGCGCACGCTTCCCGGGAAAATCCGGGTTGCCTTGCCCGCGAGCCCCCTTGTACCATCGGAACCGGCCGATCCTACAGAGCCAGAAAAGAGAAAACGAGGAAACCAGCCATGACCGCGCAGCCGACGCCAAAAGGCGCCTGGAAGATCACCTTCCTGCTGTTTCTCTTCATGCTGGTGAACTTTGCCGACAAGATCGTGGTCGGTCTCGCCGGTGCGCCGATCATGGACGAGTTGAAGCTGTCGCCGGA